>Ga0272444_10000562_pt1 | contig 39092 bp, 36 predicted proteins | sample SSMForm13_FD_201033 | JGI IMG/M metagenome (GOLD analysis project Ga0272444, IMG submission 201033) | Marine sediment archaeal communities from Little Sippewissett salt marsh, Falmouth, MA, United States - SSM-Form-13 | ecosystem: Environmental > Aquatic > Marine > Wetlands > Sediment ... | reverse complement strand
TATTGATCCAGCACAACCTTGCCGAGGTCGTGAAGCAGGCCCGCAATAAAGATGTCCTCCCGGTTCGGTAAATGCAGTTGCCGGGCAACGATTCGACTGACCACTCCAACAGCCACGCAATGCTTCCAAAACGCAGTCCGGTCGAATCGTCCCTTGCCCTCCCGCCGGAAACTTCGAAAAACCGAGGCCGTAATGGCCAAATTACGAATCGTGCCGAAGCCCAAAATAACGACCGCTTCCGTAACGGTGCCGATCCTGCGGGGAAAACCGTAGAACGCCGAATTGACCAATTTGAGGATCTTCGCCGTGAGCGCCTGATCGGCCAGGATGATCTTGTTGACGTCCTCCGCCGAAGTTTTCGGATCCTGCGTCGCCGCCAGCACCCGGCCGACGACCTGCGGCAAAGTCGGCACGTTCTCGATTCGATCAACCAGCTGTTTGATGCTGCCCTTTTCCAGAGCCAAGATCTCAGCCTTTCCGGCGCTCTTGGGGCGCCTTAGTCCAAACCGACTCGAGCGAATATCCGGTCGACATTCCGAAGCAACGGTTTTAGGTCAAAACAGGCCTCGAGCGCTTGCGATCCGAGACAGTCCCGGACCTCGGCGTCCTTGGAGAGCACGGACAAAAAATCGCCGGCGCCTTCCCAAACCTCCATCGCGCACCGTTGAACCGCCCGATACGCGCTTTCCCGAGTCATCCCCGCCTCAACCAGGCGAAGCAAGAGCGTCTGCGAGAAAACCAACCCCCGCATGCGTTCCAGGTTGGCTTTCATTTGCTCGGGATAGACCCGAAGGTTCTTGATCAAATTCGTCATTCGCACCAGCATATAATCCAACAGGATGAAACTGTCGGGCAGAATCACCCGCTCGACCGAAGAATGCGAAATATCCCGCTCGTGCCAAAGGGCCACGTTTTCCAAAGCGGCGAGGGAGTTGCCCCGAATCACCCGCGCCAAACCGCTGAGATTCTCCGCCGAGATTGGATTCTTCTTATGAGGCATAGCCGAGGAGCCCTTTTGACCCTTGGTGAATCCTTCCTCCGCCTCGTGGATGTCCGTGCGTTGAAGACTGCGCAGCTCCACGGCCATCTTCTCCAACTGCGCCGCCGACAGGGCAAGATTCTGAAGTACTTCGGCGTGGAGATCGCGTTGGACCACCTGCGTGGAAATCGGCGCCGGACGCAGATCCAACCTCGCGCACACTTCTTCCTCCACCTCGAGGGGAAGATGCGCAAAGGTCCCAACCGCCCCGGAGAGTTTGCCGACGCGCACTCGTTGGCGAACCTGCTCCAAGCGCTCCTCGCAACGGCCGAGATCGTCGTACCACAGGGCCATCTTGAGCCCGAACGTCATCGGTTCGGCGTGGATGCCATGCGTGCGGCCCACCATCACCGTATGCCGATCCTGCCGGGCTCGTTGCCCGACCGCCGATCGCAACCGGGCCATGTCCTCTTGAAGCAATCGCAAGGCCCGCTGGAGCGTAATGGCAAGGGCCGTGTCCAACACGTCCGAAGACGTCAGCCCCAGATGGATATAACGGGACGAGGGGCCGACTTTCTCCGCCACCGAGGTCAGAAACGCGATCACGTCATGCTTGACTTCTTGTTCGATTTCCAGGATTCGGTCGATCTCGAATCCCGCCCTTTGCTGGATGTTCTGAAGATCTTCAGGCGGAATCTTCCCCCGCTTGGCCAGGACCTCGCAAACCGCCAATTCGACTTCCAGCCAAGCGGAATAGCGGGCGGTGTCCGTCCAAAGACGTTCCATTTCAGGGCGCGTATAACGTGGAATCACAATCCTCTCGGCTCCTTCAATCCCTGTTCTCTAAGCTTTTCCAATACTCCCCGGGGGGCGCGCCGGGCCGTGTGTGCCCGGTTCCTCAGCGCCACTGTTCCAGACTCAGCATGAGCTGGACCTCCCGCTTTCCCATCTGTAATCGCCGGGCGATTTGCTCGACAGTATAGCCTTGACTGCGCAGGTATTGGACCTCTTCGCGCATTCCGGTTCCCTGCGCCGGGCGAAGCGTTTCGCTCTCCGCGTTCCGGGCCGCCTCGCAAGCCCGTGCCACCGGCCGCTCCGCCTCCCGGTCCGCAGGCTGTTGCAGCTGCCCGGCCACTTGCCGGGCCGTGCGCGTCTTTTGCTCGAGCTGCGTCAGCCACCGTTGCGATTCCCGACTCAAGCGCTCACACAAGTCGCTCATCGCCTCGTGATAGTGTTCAAAGTCTTCCCGGTGCAGCGTCTCTTCGCGCTGCTCGCTCTGCGGTCGGCCCGGCCGCCGCTCGGAAAACAGCCGCCAAAGCGCCGCGAGCAGAATCGCGTCCAGCCCGAGCTGAATTGTCCACAGCCATCCCATGGTCGTCCTCCCGGTCGTCCGTTTCCCGGCCCTCACCCGGCGGAAACTCAGCCCTCCACATCGATCAAGTGCCCTTTGTCTCCCGTCGGCCGGGGGCGCTCCGGCTTTTCCCGTCGGTCGGGCGTCGGCGCGGGAGGTCCCGCCCGTCGCCGTTCCCGGCGGCGGCGCAAAAGCGTCTGCCGGCGATTCGGATCGATGGTCTCGTGTTCCTGCTCCGTCTGCCGGCTTTGCTGAATCCGCTCCTTCTTGACGTCTTCTTCTCTTTGGGACTCCTGCGCCGCGTGAGCCGGGGCGAAATTCGCCTGCTGTTGTGCGATCTGTTGTTCCCGATTGACGAACTGCGTGTTCGCAATCACGTTTTGAATGTCAATGCCCCGGACCACGGCGCCCTCCTTTGAACGGGCTCACTCCAGCGCCAAGTCGTATTGCATTGAGCGCAACCGACCGCGCAGCCGCATAACCGCTTTGGAATGCAATTGGCAGACTCGCGATTCCGTCACTTCAAGCACTTTGCCGATTTCCTTCAGCGTCATCTCTTCCACGTAATACATGACCAGCACCAATCGCTCTTTATCCGGCAGATCCTGGATCGCCGCCTCCAACAGCGCCACGACTTCTTCGCGCTGAATCTTCGAGCGGACTTCTTCCCCGGAGTTGCCCAACAGCGATTCCCGGCTCACCTGGCCGTCTTCGCTGATCTGCACCTGTTCATCCAGGGACAACAAGTGAACCCGGCTGGCTTGTTCGAGCAGATCCTGAAACTGTCCCGGGGGCATTTCCAAGCGCTCGGACAACTCGCTGTCCGTAGCCGGCCGGCCGAGTTCACGCTCCAGTTGGGCATAGGCCGCCTGCATCCGGTTAATCCGATGGCGCAGCGACCGAGGAATCCAATCCATGGCCCGCAGCTCGTCAATCATGGCGCCCCGAATGCGCGGAATGGCGTACGTGACAAACTTGACGTCTCGTCCCAAGTCGAATCCGTCAACCGCTTCCATCAATCCCAAAACACCGCAACTGTAGAGATCATCCACACTGACCGCCTCATGCTCGACCTGATAGCGGGAAATGATTCGGCTTATCACGTATTTCACCAGATGCAGATGCTTTCGAATCAACAAGTCACGCGCTTCTGCATCCTTGTCTTTCTTAAACTTTTGCCACACGGGCTCCAAATCATTCGTTGGCATCTTCTATATTTCCCGGCCCCGGTTCGGCCGGAGTTTCCTCTTGATCCGACACGTATCGGGTCCCTTCGATTTTCAGGCTTTGAACGCCGGCTTGCCGGGCTTCCTCAATCATTTTCTCCGTTAGGAGCGCGTTTTGAATCCCCAGCTGAACGCCATCCGGAGAAAGCAGGCTCTCGGCCAGTTTCATCCCCGGTTGAACGACTTCGAGGCTCACCGGAATCGCCACTGTCTCGGTGGTGGATTCCATGGTGACCTTGATCGAGTCGGGGGTGCTCTGCCCCACGGTAATGTCGAGGCGGTTTCGGGATCGCAGTCGATACGTCGAAGCAATCAGCCGAATCATCAGCCCCGCCCCAAATCCGGCGGCGCCAAAACCCAACAATCGCAGAACCGCTCGCTCGAAAATGATCCGCCCGCTGCTGCTATGCCCCGCTAAAATTTCCTCCACGCCGGGCAAAGCCGTCAACAGGAAAGCCAAAGGACCGAGGAGGATGGGGAAAAAAAAGTGAGCGTCCACCCACCACGGCTCAATCCGGATGGACGATTTCGAATAATGCTGCATCTGGTCTTGAGACTGCTTGACCATTTGACCGACTCTCAGTCAGCAAAGCCAAAGGGGGACGAGCCGCCTTCGCTTTAAGAATGAACGGCCTTTCGCGGTCCCGCTTCGATCTATCGCTCACGACTCCTTTATCCTGTCCGGAAATAGGCCGCAAACCGATCGATAAACCGCCGAATGCCGCCCTTGCCTCCGGGTTGATCCTGTCGCAATAATCGCTTGGCCAGCGCTCGAATATTTCGGGAGGCCGGACAGGTGGGATTGTAAAGCGTGAAAGCCTCCTGTCGGCGGGTCGCCCGCGGAACTTCCGGATCTCTCAGCACAAACCCATAGTCCCGGATCCCCACTTGAAGGAATTTCTGGCTGATGAGGACGATTCCCGCAGCCGCATTCAACGCTTCACTCCGATTCTGCGCCATGTTGATCGCCAGCCCGATTTGCGCGTCGACTCCCTGCTCGCAAATGATCTTGATCATTGCATAGGCGTCGGTATAGGCCGTCGGTTCCGGCGTCGTTACAATCAGGACTTCATCGGCGGCGTGCACAAAAGCCATCACGTTGTCGGAAATGCCCGCGCCGGTGTCAATAAGAAACCAGTCGCAATCCCGTTCCAGCCGGCAAAACTGGCCGGTCAACTGATTCAGCTGTTCCCGGCTCAAGTTCGCGAGGGCCTGCACGCCGCTGCTGGCTGGAATGATTCGAATCCCGTGCGGCCCTTCGACAAGCACGTCTTCCACGGTTTTCTCGCCGTGGATCACGTGGTTCAGGTTATACCGGGGCCGCAATCCCAGCAGAACGTCGATATTCGCCAGCGACAAGTCCGCGTCGAAGACAATCACCCGTTGGCCTTGCAGGGCCAGCTCGATCGCCAGGTTCGTCGCCAGGCTGGTCTTGCCCACCCCCCCCTTGCCGCTTGTGATGGTAAGGACTCGAGCCTTGCGATCCGTCTTGGCAAGCGTCTGGGCTTGCATCCGAAGCGCCGACGCCGGAAGGCTCTCTTCCGTTTTCGATTGCACCAATTGCCGTAGCTTCTCCGCTTGATCAGGCATCCTTCAGTTCCATTTCCGCCGATGGCACCGACTCGTCCGGGGTGGCCTCATCGCTCTCCGGCGCCGGTTCGTCGGTCTCCAGCGCACCCCGACAAATCAATCGAGCGATCTTGTGAGTCGACGCCACTTCAATATCTTCCGGAACGTTCTGCCCGGTTGTAATGTATGAAAAGGGAATCGACGTTCGTTTCGCCACGCTATAAAACGGACCAAAGCAAATCGATTCGTCCGACTTCGTCAGAATCAGATGATCGATCGGACAGACCGAAAACCGCTCGATAATCTCTTCCAGATCCTCCCGCTTCGTCGTGGCCGAGAGCAGGAGATGCACGTCCGCCGGCTGGCAAGCCGAGACAAACGCCTTGAGCTCTTCCATTTGCCCGCTGTTGCGCTGGCTTCTCCCGGCGGTGTCGACGAATACCAACTCCTTGTCACTGTACCGGGCAATCGCCTGTTCCATCTCGGCCGCGCTATAGACCGTCTCCAGGCACAATCCCATGATATCGGCATACTTCTGCAATTGCTCGACGGCGGCCAATCGATAGGTGTCCGCGGTAATAAACGCGATTTTGCGGCCGTCTTTGAGAAACTCGGCGGCGATCTTCGCCAGCGTCGTGGTTTTGCCTACGCCCGTAGGACCGATCAAGACAACCACGCGCTGGCCTTCCTCGGGAAGCTTGATGTTCCCGTTGGCGCTGAGGGCCGTTTCCACCTGTTCGATCAGCAGGGTTTCATCCTCTAATACCGCCTCCGGATTTTCATGCACGCTGGATAAATCCTCCACGAGACAGCGGGCCAAGGCTTCTTCCATTCCGGTGAGAAGAAGGCGTTGGAAAAGATGGGCCCATTCCCCGGAGAAGGTTTGGCCGGGGAGGCTTTTCTCAACCAGGGTTTCCACGGTGGAGGTGAGTTTGGCGATCTTGTCTTCAAGACTGTTCAGTCGCGAGGCCAACACCGGCGTATCAGCCGGCGAATCCTCAGAACGGCAGTCCGTCGGCAGAGCCGGAAAGGCCTCCCCCTTCGGCTTTACTTCCGCCTTGGGACGAACGACATCGGCTGCAACCGCCACTTCCGCGGCGGCGGTCACTTCAACCCGCTTTCGCGGTAGGAGTCCAAAAAAAGTTTTCGGAAGTGTCCGAGTCTGCAGGATCACCGCATCGCCGCCCAACTCCTGCTTCACCAGGTTCATCGCCTCCTGCATCGTGCTAGCGGTGAATTTTTTGACCTTCACGCTTCTGCCTCACTTGGTCCGCCGGCCCTGAATACAAGCGGCTAGCCGGACACCTTCTGGGTCTGGCGCTCCAAACTCACTTGCCCGAGATTGATAACCTGAACGTTTGAAGAAATCTCGTTGTAAGACAAGATATTTAACCCACTTAGGGCTCTTTCAACCATTCTCCTTAAATATAGCCTGATCTGCGTATTTGTCAATAAAACCGCCTCTTTGCCTCCGGTTACGGCTCGATCGTATTCGCGCTTGATCCCCACGATGATTTGCTGGGCCGTCGGGGCATCCAGCGCCAAGAATCCCCCTTGAGGCGACTTCTGGACGGCTTCGGCGATTCGTTTCTCAAGCCCCGGATCAAGGGTAATGACGTGCAGCTTGCCCTCGGGCGACAAGAACCGTTGCGTGATAACCCGCCCCAGGGCCGCCCGCGCACATTCGGTCAGATAATCGATGTCTTTGCTAATGGCTGCGCTATCGGCCAGGGTCTCAAAGATCGTTCCCAAATCCCGGATGGGCACCCGCTCCCGCAAAAGATTCTGGAGAACCTTCTGCACACTGCCCAAGCCAAGCAGCCCGGGCACGAGCTCTTCGACCACGACCGGATGGGTCTCCTTGAGATGCTCCACAAGTTTCTGGACTTCCTGGCGGCCCAACAATTCGGCAGCGTTCCGCTTGATCACCTCGGTCAAATGGGTGGCCAGCACCGCAGCGGGCTCCACCACCGTCATCCCCAGCATTTCGGCCCGCTCCCGTTGGTCCGAGTTGATCCACTTGGCGGGAAGGCCAAAGGCCGGTTCCTTGGTCGCTTCGCCCGGCAGATCCGACTCGATATCCGTCGGATTCATCGCTAAATAGCGGTCGACTTTCAATTCGCCGTTCGCCACGCCGACGCCTCGGATTCGAATCTGGTACATGTTCGGCGCTAATTGCATATTGTCTCGAATTCGAATCGGGGGAACGACCATGCCGAATTCCGTAGCGAGTTGTCGCCGAATCTGGGCCACCCGGTCCAGGAGATCCCCGCCCTGCTCTACGTCGACGATCGGGATCAGGCCATATCCGATCTCGACTTCCATCGGATCCACGTGCAGCAAGGTCTCAATTTGTTCGGGTCCGCGCGGTCGTTCCTGTTCCATCGTTGCTTGCTGACGTTGCTTCTCCTCGGCTTGCTTCTCGCGACGCTTGAGCAAGAGCGAAGTCGAAAAGAAAATTCCGAAAATGAGCAGAAACGGCAGCGTAATGCCCCGCGTTTCAGGAAAGGCCAAGCCCGTCAGGGCGATCATCCCAATCGTAATCGCACCGATGATGATCGCGTTCGAATGGGATAAAAGCTGCTCGCTCAGGTTCTGCCCCAGCGTTTGTTTTCCCGAGGTGCGGGTCACGACGATTCCCGCCGCAGTGGCCACCAGCAAGGCCGGTACCTGCGTCACCAGACCGTCGCCGATGGTCAGCAGCGTGTAAGCCCGGAAGATCTCCCCCGCTCCCAGTCCATCGATCGCTCCGCGGATGAATCCGCCGATGATGTTGATCAGCGTGATCAAGATCCCTGCGATTGCATCGCCCCGGACGAACTTGCTCGCGCCGTCCATCGCGCCGTAAAAGTCCGCCTCCTGCATGATCTCCTGACGCCGAGAGCGCGCTTCGTTCTCATCGATCAATCCGGCGTTCAGGTCGGCGTCGATCGCCATTTGTTTTCCCGGCATCGCGTCGAGCGTGAACCGGGCGGCAACCTCGGCGATCCGCCCGGCGCCCTTGGTGATCACCACGAATTGAATAATGACCAGAATGGCAAAGACCACCAGCCCGACAATCGGATCATCCCGGGCCACCACCTGGCCGAAAAACTTAATCACCGCGCCGGCCTTTTCCGCCGGATTACCCAGGTAACGCGAGAGAATCAGCTTGGTCGAGGCCACGTTCAGCGACAGTCGAAAAACCGTGGCGATGAGAAGAATCGAAGGAAACGTGGAAAAATCAAGCGGCCGATAGATATAGAAGGAAATCAGCAGGACGATCAACGAGAAACAAATGTTCAGCGCCAGCAGCGTGGACATCAGCCACGTCTGCAACCCGGCGATCATGATCGTCAGGATGGCGATGATGACCGCCGCTGCGCCGATATCGGCCAGATTGCGTAAGGGCCGCCGCCCGGGTCCTGCTGGATTCGCCCGCACTGCCAAAACTCCCTTGGATATTTCCTGCTATCCCTCTTTCGCTGTTACGCCGACGAAGCCGCCAGGCGCTTTCGGGATTGGTTTAATCGATAGACATAGGCCAATATCTCGGCCACGGCCCGATACACCGTTTCCGGAATGACCTGCCCGACCTCGACCTGTCGAAACAAGGCCCGCGCCAGAGGCGCATCCTCGACAATCGGAATCCCATGCTCTTCCGCAATTTGCCGGATTTTCTTGGCAATCAGTCGCTGCCCTTTGGCCACCACCGTCGGGGCGCTCATGGTGGCCGAGTCATACTTCAGGGCCACGGCGTACTCCGTCGGGTTCGTCACAACGACTTCCGCTTCCGGTAATTGCTCCATCATGCGTCGGCGAGCCATCTCGCGTTGGATCGATCGCACGCGCGCGCGAATCATGGGATCGCCTTCCACGTCCCGCATCTCCTGCTTGAATTCCTGCACGGTCATCTTGATGGATTGCTCATATTCATAACGCTGAAAGGCGTAGTCGATCACGGCAATGACCAACAACACGAGTCCGGCCCGAAGCCCAACACGAAATCCGACCTCGCTCAAATAGTGAAAAATGTCGCTGATGCCCCGGTCGGCCAACGTCGCCAGCTCCGGAACCGCCTGCTTGATGGTGTAAAAACAAACGTAGCCGACGACGCCGATCTTCAGCAGCGACTTAAGCAGTTCCATCAGGCTGCGCTTGGAGAACAACCGCTTGAGCCCTTCCAGCGGATTCACCCTTTCAAACTTGGGCTGGATGGCCTCCCCGCTGATCAGGAAACCGACCTGCAGCACGTTCACCAGCAGCGCCACAATGACCATGACAATCAGAAACGGCGCCAAGATCACAAAAAAGCGTTCCATGAGAAACAGCAACAAGGCCGGCGCCTCGCCCCCGGTCAAGCCCGCATCCATCGGCGTCGCCATCATCAGGCCGAAGGTGTCGCCCAACGCCTGCAAGAGCCTCGGGCCCAGCAGCCCCAGCGCCGCCAGCGAGGCCATCAGCATCAACGCGGAGTTCACTTCCCGGCTCTTGGCCACCTGACCCCGGCGTCGCGCTTCCTCCCGACGTCGTGGCGTCGCGGGTATCGTCCGCTCTTGCCCGGTATCCGTCTCCGGCGGCAAAACGCACTCACCTCCTCGAATCCCTCGCTAGGGTGCGAGGTACTGAAAGATCTCCTGTAAATAAATCGGCAATTGCGAGAACTGTTTCGTCATCACGAGCACAAAAAAGCCGATCGACAGCATCAGCACAAAGAGTCCGAAGGCAATCCGGATCCCAAAGCCGACAATAAAGATGTTGATCTGCGGAACGGTTCGCGCAATGATTCCCTCGGCGAAACTCGCCAGCAGCAAAGCCACCAGAACCGGGGCGGCTAATTTGACCGAAACCACCAACATTTGTCCGAACATCCCGATAAAATGCTGGCCGAGGGCCGTCTCGAAAACCATGCCTCCCGGCGGTATAATCTCGAAACTCCGCCCCATCGCCTCGACAATCACCCGGTGCCCGCTCAGGGCGAGAAAAAGCAGCACGGCCATCAAAAATTTGAATTGGCCGATCAGGCTGACCTGTGCGCTGGTCAAAGGATCGATCACGTTCACGATGCCGAATCCCATTTGCAGGCCAACGATTTCACCGGACAATTGAACCGCCTCAAAAAGCAACGTCCCCACGTAACCAACCGCTATCCCGATCAAGACTTCGCCCCCCACGGCCAGCAGCAGGCCCAAGCCCGTGACGACTTGAGGAGGCGACAACCGGAGCGACAGCGCCAGCAACGCCGCCACGATCAACGACAGTCCGGCCTTCACCTGCGCCGGCACCGATCGACTTCCAAACAACGGTGAAAAGACAAAAATCGCGCCCACGCGCGCCAGAATCAGAAGAAACACCAGAAACCGCTCTTGACTTTGGGCGAGAAACGCCTCCATTCCATCAACTCACCTGGCCCGGCAAGTGCTTTGCCGAATTTCTCTCACGCTTTGAATCATCCTACCGAATCAGCTGCGGAAAACTCTCGATCAGGTTGGTGGTATACGCCGTCATTAGATCGAGAATCCAAGGCAGGAAAAAAGCCAGCGCGACAGCCACCACCACAATCTTCGGCACGAAGGTAAGCGTCAACTCGTTCACCTGGGTCACCGCTTGAAAAATGCTGACCACCAAGCCGGCCAACAATCCAAAACCCAACAACGGCGCCGCCACCAACAGCGCCATCAGCACCATTTCCCGCCCCAGGGTAATCACTTCCATCGTACTCATCGATCAGGCTCCTTTTCCAGACCCCGCTCTATCCGCCGCCAATAAAACTGCGCCCCAGGTTCATCGCCAACAAAGACCAGCCGTCCACCAGAATGAACAGCAGGACCTTGAACGGCAAGGAAATCAGAATCGGCGGCAACATCATCATTCCCATGGACATCAGCACGGAAGCCGTCACCAAATCGATCACCAGGAAGGGCAGAAAGATCACAAAACCGAGAATGAATGCTTTTTTCAACTCGCTGATGATAAAGGCGGGAATCAAGACCGTCGTCGGGACGTCCTCCCGGGTTTCCGGCTTGTCGTAGTCCCCCAGATTCATAAACAGGGCCACGTCCTTGGCGCCGTCTCCTATCGACAGCTGCTGCCACATGAAATCGCGCATCGGGGCCAGCGCCCGCTCCATCGCCACCTGAAACGGCGGAATGTCCTGCTCCAGCGACTGGCCTTCCTCAATCCGGGTTCGAACCTCGCCCTCGATCTTGCCGTCCAGATAAGGCCGCAGAGCCTCGTCGTGGATCCGCTGCCAAGTGGGCGTCATGATGAAGAACGTCATGAACAAGGCCAATCCGATCAGAACCTGGTTGGAAGGCGTTTCTTGCGTGCCGAGCGCCCGCCGCAGGAACGAAAGCACGATAATAATGCGCGTGAAGGAGGTGGTCAGAATCAGGAAGCCCGGCGCAAGAGAAAGAATAGTGAGAAGAAAGAGAATCTGCAGCGTCACCGCAACGTCCTGAGGCGACTCCGCGCCCCGCACGCCGATGTCAATCGCCGGCAAAGGAATCGGCGCCTCCTGCGCCCCGGCCGGCGTCGTCCAGGCCATGCAAAGAATTACAGCGAGGAACACTGCAACTACCCAGCCAAGACGAGTGCTTCGCCCGGCGGCCCGAGAGGCAGAGGCAAAAGAAATACCACTTCCCGCCCCCCTCGTGTCGCCAACACGATGCGGCTCTTGCATGCGTTTCCTCCGTTGCGTCGGCGCTCGGATTCCCAGCCGGCCATCGGCTCGACCCGCTCGACGCCTCCCAATCACCATTCACCCCGCCATCGTTGCAGGGTAGGCATGACATCATTACGCTTTCGTCTGTCAGCGCCCCTTCTCAGGCGCGCTCTCAGCGGATTCCTCCATCCGCCCCACGCGGCGGCTCATCGCCTCAACAGAACGAGCCCCCTGCCGGAGTTGCTCGGACAGAGCGCGATCGGATTGTCGACGATGCATTTGTCCCAGCTGACTGATAAAGCCGGTAACGGTCGAGCTCAGCGTTCTGCTCGAAGGCTGCCCGGCGTCCGGGGGTGCCTCTGGCAGGCTGTCCCCTAACGCTTCCCGACCGGACAAGGTCGTGAGCAGCGTCAGTCCGCCCGGATTCTCGCCGACGACGAGAATCCGGCCGCCAATCTCCACCAGATAGACGCATGACTTCGCTGAGAGATAACTGCGGGACAGCACTCGCACGGGCGAAGGCACCCCCTGCGACCCGCTTGCCCGGCGGCCCAGAAAACGCTTCAGGGCCAACAGGGCTCCATACAAAACCGCCAGAGTCACTCCCAGGGCAATCGTCAACCTTGCGAGAATGCCTCCGAACGACGGCAGGGCCCCGCTCGAACCGTTCGCTGCTGGAGGCGGCGCATCACTCTCCTCACCGCCCATGCGTTCACCGATGGATTCAAGCAGCGCATCCGGGGACTCGTTCCCCAGCCCCTCCTCGGCTTCGCCCGCAGTCTGCGCCCAACCGCCCGGCAGCCCTCCGGCCAGCACCAATACAAGCGCGACAACGATCACCGGCCAACGGCCACAACGACTCATCGTTTTTCGCCTAAAGCTTCGATCCGATCTTTTACACTCAGAATGTCGGTTACTCGAACACCGAAGTTTTCGTCAATCACAACCACCTCGCCTCGAGCGAACAGCTTGTCATTGACCAGCAGATCCACCGGCTCACCGGCCAGCTTGTCCAATTCGATAACCGATCCCGGGCCGAGTTCCAGAACGTGACGGATCTTCATGCCCGTGCGTCCCAATTCGACTCGAACGTTAAGGCCGATATCCAGAATCAGGTCGAGATTTTCAGGCACGTTTTGGGCCGCGCCCTCATCCGGAAACGCATCGAACACCGCGGGTTGAACAGGTTCGTTGTCGACCGGTGCGCTGACCGGTGCCGGCTTCGCCGGCTTCGCCTGAAGCATGGCTTTCATCAATCCGTCAATGATATCATTCGAGAACACCAAGAGAGCCGAACCGGCCTCCTCGCCCACTTTAAATCCCAGGCCGGCACAGACGACGCGAGGTCCCAGCTGGTTGACCTGCTCGGCCAACTCGGCGCCCTCCTTTGAGAAGAGCGCTACCTTCGCCGGCATCACACTCGTATTGAGCTTCATTTGCGCCGCCAGCTGCGTGCAGAGCGATCCGAGAACCTGGCTTTGCCCTTCTCCAAAGGCGCTCTGCTCCAATTCGCTGAACTCCCCGGCATGGCCCGTCATCGCTCCGGCCAGCGCAGCCGACAGGTTCTTCGGAAACAGCAGCAGAAACGGTCCCGTGAGATCCTTTTCATGTTCGATTCGCAGCACCGCGCTGGAATCCGGACACTGCTCCGGAACTTTGTCCGAGCCGAGACTCTCAATCTTCTCCAGGCTGGCCGACACGGCCTGGCTGGTCAATTTACCCCAGACATCCTCCGAGGCCGCTCGAAATAAATCCACGTAGCGATTGACGACTTCGCTCTCTTCCGAAGCCAAGGCCGTTTCGGCTTCATCCGCCGGGCCTCCGGAATGACTTCGCAACAAGGCGTCAATTTCTTCCTGAGATAGGGCTTCAGCGCACATAATTATCCCTCGAGTTGCATTTCCTCTAACAACTGAATTGCACGACGCTTATTTTTGGATCCCGGCTTTCCCCAATAGCGAGGATGGCCGCCTACATAAACGGGAATCTGGCTTTGCACCCGAGTGCGAAGTGGAATCACGTCCCCGACCCGCAATCCCAACAGTTCGTTTACAGTCAGCTCGGTTGCTCCCAAGTCCGCTTTTAATTCCAAATCGATTCCTTGCAGCCGTTGCTTAATCACGGCCCGGTTTTCCGCCATCATCCCTTTTTTGGCCGCCGAGAACCACGATTTTGAAGTCAGATTCTGAACGACCGGTTCCAAAACCACATAGGGAATACACAAAGACGTCGAACCCGCGCTGCCTCCAATGGTGACTTCAAAAGTCAGCAGAATCACCATTTCAGTCGGCAAATACAGCTGAAGAAACATCTGCGGATTCGTCTCCAGCGTTTCAATTTGCGGTTCGATCGGCACCACGTTATGCCAGGATTCCTGCAAACTTTCACAGACTCGATCGATGACCCGCTTGAGCAAGGTTTGCTCAATCTCGGTCAACTCCCGGTTCTTCTTGATTTCCTTCCCGGTTCCCCCCAGCAGCCGGTCCACAATCGCGAAAGAGAGATTCGGACTGATCTCCAACAATCCGTTGCCGTCCAGTGGATTCATCCGCAGCAGGCTGATACAGGTTGGATTGGCAATCGAGCGAATAAACTCGTTGTAGCTCAGCTGATCGACCGAAATGAGCCGGACTTCCACCAACGTTCGCAGGAACGCGGACATGGACGTTGCAAACAGCCGCGAGAAGTGATCGTGCAGCATCTGCAACGTTCGGGTCTGATCCTTGGAGAAGCGGTCCGGGTGCTTGAAGTCATACACCTTGACCGTGCGCGCTTCTTCCTCTTCCAGATTCTCCGCGGTCACTTCGCCGCTGGAAAGCGCCGATAAAAGAGCATCAATCTCGGATTGTGAAAGAATATCTCCCATAACCGCTCGCGTCTTTCGAACCCGTTTCGCCTCGACTTGAAAATCAACCCATCGCGGGATCCCCGTCGAGAGCCCTCTAGGTGGTGATCATATTGTTCGTCAAGACTCTTCGGATCTGCCCCTTTCGCAGTCTTGCGTTGACCTTGCGCTCGATTTCTTTCCGCATCCCATCGCGCCCGGATTCCGTCGCCAAATCCTCACGGTTTCGCTTTCGAAGGACTTCTTCGACGACCTGTCTCAACTCAATCGACCGAGCCTCGATTTCCTGCATAAGAGCGATCGCTTCTTTGGAATCCACTTTGACATCCAGCTCGACGGCAATCTTGACCGAGATGAGGATTTCTTCATCCGGTTTGGCCAAATTCGTTAGAAAATCGCCCACCTCGATGATCGGGCCCGGTTCATTGTCCCCAACCGCACTGGGAATCGGTATCGGTTCCTGTGTTCGAGCCGCCGGGAACAGCACCGTCTTGGCAAATACTCCCACAATCACCACGAAAGCAATTGCGACGCAGATCCAAATGATAAGTCGGCTCTTCGACTTTGCAGGCGCCTCCTGGTTCTCCTCGCCTTCAGCCATTTATGAATCTCCTTTAATACAATGCTTTCAACTCTATTAATTTAAATATATTACGGCATCATTATCCTGTCAAGCAGTTTTTGTCAGTCCAGAATCGAGTTCTCCCATTCATATTATTCATGTTACATCGGCTCCGGAAAGCCGGGGACATCGTCACTGGGCATCAGCCGGTGATCCATTCCCTGTCCCCCGGGAGAGGAATCTGAGGATTCCGCCTCCTCAATATTCTTCTTCGGGATAACAACAATTTCGACGCGTCGGTTGCGCCGGCGGTTCCCTGGCAGCTCGAGCGGCCGGTACAGCGGCTTGTTCGAACCGAATCCCGCGACTCCAAACCGCTGCTCATCCAGATCCGCCTGCCGTGTGAAAAACCACATGCAGGACAGAGCACGGGCGGTAGAAAGCTCCCAATTTGAGGGAAAAACCGATTGTAGCTCGACTGAGATCGGGACATCGTCCGTGTGGCCTTCGATCCTGAAATCGGGATCATAAAACTCGACATAGTGATCGAGCAACTCGGCCACTTCCTGCAAAATCGGATAGGAGGATTCCAGCAGGTCAGCCGAACCAGACCGAAAAAGCAGCGATGCGGGCAGCCGAATATTCACAATTCCCCGGTCTTTCTCCGACACGTTCACCTGTTTTTCGAGACCTTTGGAGCGAATTTCCTGCCGGAGCTTGCCGATCTTGGCTTTCGTTTGCTCCTTACGCACCGGCTTCGGCATGCTCAATCGCGGAACCGGCCGGGAGATGGGCTGATCGCTCTTCGGCAATACGCCCAGCGCTCCCCTCAGGGAACTCAGGGCCTCCTTGACTTTCTTTTCCTCCATCGTTGAAAAAGAAAGCAGTAGGACGAAAAAGGTCAAAAGGAGCGACATCAGGTCAGCAAAGGTCACAATCCAGGCCGCCGGCCCTTCTTGGCCTTCTCCCTTCTTCCTACCTCTTGCCACAACAGCCTCCTGAGACTCGAACTAGCGCCCCCGGCTCCTGAGAAATGGGGGGCGACTGCCTCTCTTTGCGAGAGGCATTCCTATGCGGCCTGCTCGGCTTCCTGCGTCCTCATCTGCGGAGAGAGGAAGGCCTGCAGTTTCTGCTTCACGATTCGCGGATTATCGCCGGATTGAATCGACATAATGCCTTCAATCGTAATTTCTTTAATCAGGATCTCCTCGGCCGTCCGATTCTTCAGCTTCCCGGCAATCGGAAGAAAGACCACGTTGGCCATGATCGCTCCATAGAGGGTTGTCAACAGCGCCACGGCCATCGCCGGCCCGATGGATGAGGGGTCTTCCATTTGCTGGAGCATCAGCACCAGACCGATCAGCGTTCCAATCATGCCCCAGGCCGGAGCGTAGGAACCCATGGTGCTGAAAATCGCCTGGCCGATCTTGTGCCGATCCTCGATGAAAGCCAGTTCGGTATCCAGGATGTCCTTGATCAGCTCCGGCTCCACGCCGTCGACCGCCAGACGAATCCCGGACTTTAGGTAGTCGTCATCCACTTCCTCGATGGCGCCTTCCAGCGACAAAATCCCCTCGCGGCGTGCCTTTTCGGCAAAAGCGACCAAATTGTCAATCGTTTGATTCGGGTCGAGATTCTTTTGCAGGAAGGCGTTTCTGACAACGTTCATGACGCCAACGACGCGGCCGACCGGGAAACTGACCAGCGTTGAGGCGATCGTGCCGCCCATCACGATCATTAGGGAGGGCACGTTGATGAAGAAGGTCAGCCCTCCCTGAATCTGAATTGCGGAGACAATCAGGACAAATCCAACGACAATTCCGGTGATCGTTCCGATATCCATAACTCTGAACCTTCCTCCTCACCACCGCAGCGACCCCGCAAGGGTGGCGGCGGCGACAATGGCTTCCTCTCGGAGTCTATACCCTCATTCGCTCGGAGACTCGTCCGGCGAATCAATAACGTTCCAACCCGGCGGCGGCGACTTGTCCCTTCCCTGCAACAGGGCGCGACGATAATTCAGCACCGCTGTCTTTACCGTCGGACAGTCCTCCTTGACCACATAAGTTCTTCCGCTGGTCAGGCGAATGGTGGTGTCCGGGGTCGCTTCAATCGTTTCGACCAGTTCCGCGTTCAGCAGAAAGGTTTTTCCGTTGAGTCGCGTCAGTTCAATCATCGCAACAAATGCCTTTCAGTGGGGAGGATTCTCCCGGAATCCCGGGAGAATCCTCCCCCGACTTTCTCCACCTTAGATAATGTTCACCAGTTCGTTCAGGATCTCGTCGCCGGTCGTAATGACCCGAGCGTTTGCCTGAAAGCCTCTCTGGGTAATAATCAGATCGGTGAACTCACTGGCCAAATCCACATTGGACAGTTCCAGGGTGCCTGAAGAGATCGCGCCTCGACCTCGCTCAGTCGCCTCTCCCAGCACCGGCGTGCCGGTATTGGCCGTGGTCTGGAACATGCTGTCGCCGATTTTGACCATGCCCTCTTGATTCGGAATTGAGGCGAGCAACACCTGCGCCAATTCCTGCGTCGCGCCATTGGTGAACAGCCCTCGGATGATCCCTCGCCTGTCGATTGCAATGCTGTCCAACGCTCCCTGAGGACTACCGTCTTGAGTCTCAATGGCAGCCGTGCTCTCGGCGGCAAATTGCGTCAACGCCGAGAAATCCAGGGTGATCTGCAAAGGATCCACGCCCCCGTTCTGATCTCCTGAGCCGTCCGGATCGAAGACCAGCGGCCCGGCCGTCAGCGGACTTTCCAAAAGCCCGTTCGAAGTGAAGGTCAGCGTTCCGGTGTCATTAACGGGGAAGCTGCCGTTGGTGGCATTCCCATCCACGTGTGGCACAACCGCCTGCCAATTGAAGACGTTGTTCTGGGTGGAATCCTTCGCGAAGGCAATGGTGACCGTCCGCGCGTTGCCTTGCGAGTCGAACACGTCGATGGAAGTCGTCACGTCCGCCTGCCGGAAGTAGTTCGCAGACTCAAACTGAGTGCCGGCCGTCTGCGTGATCGCTCCGCCGGCGTCGCTCAAAACCGACTGCAACACCGCCGTCTGAGCGGTCAGCGTGGCTCCAGCGCCGTCCACCACCTGGAAGCTGAGCGTGTTCAAGTCCTGTGTGCCGGCGATAATCCGGAACGTGCCGTTGTCGTTAATAATCACGCTGGCTTCCGGATCTCCGTCCGCGGTACTTCCATCCCCGTTCGGATCCCGCAGCCGGTCTTGAACCGCATCGGCCAGGTCCTGCAACGTCGTGTCTTCGCTGATCGTCAGAATATCCAGGCCGGTCAGCGCGGTTGCACCGCCGATATCGCCGCCGCTGAACTCAATGGTGTCGCCGATCCGGAAGTTGCCCGCGTCGCCATCCTGTGAAAAGAGCGCCCGCATGTTCGTCAGTCCCAAGGCCGCCTCGGGTTCGCTGTTCGCGTTGAGATTGCCCCCGAAAGTGAGATTACGCGTGACGATCGCCGGGGACACCGCTCCAAAGTCAATCTGAACGGCTGACGGCGGCTGCGTCTGGTCGATCTCTCCATTTTCATTCGCCGTCAATCCCTGCACAAAGAAACCATTGCTCGGGTACACCAGGTAGCCTCGCGAATCGATGTTGAAGTTCCCCGCGCGGGTATAGTACTTCTCTCCGGTTTGTTCCGTTGTCGAGGCCAACTGAAAAAATCCCTCGCCCTCAATCGCCAGGTCAAGCGTTCGACCGGTCGATTCGAAATTGCCCTGAGTGAACAGGGTGTCAATCGACGCGATTTGGGCGCCCAATCCAACCTGGATGGGATTGGTGCCGCCCCGATTTCCCAGGCTGGCCGTAGCACCTTGCAGCGTCTGGCTGAAGATATCCTGAAAGGTCACCCGGCCGGCTTTGAATCCCACCGTGTTCACGTTACTGATGTTGTTCCCGATCACGTCGATTCGGGTCTGATGATTCCGCAGTCCTGCGACTGCGGAAAACATGGATCGTAGTGTCATGATCCACTGTCCTCCTTATTCGATTCGAGGTCGCCACCGCTTCCGTCGGTCCGCGGTGGCGGGAGCCTCCTCACTGAGGACCAGCTCCCTTTGAAAGCCTTTCCTCCCTCGTTTCGATGCCCTGCTCGTCAGACGAATACCGTCGAGTCGATCTGAGTGAATACCGCGCTGCGTTGACCGGGAGAGTCCATCGCCGTGACCACCGTTCGATTGGAAACGCTGACGACGAAGGCCAGCTCATCCATCAAAATCAACGACTCTTGCGCTCCCTTGGCATCGGCTCGGTTGACTCCGTCTTGCAAGCGGGCCAAATCCGCTTCGGACAGTTGGATGTTTCGGCTGCTCAAGCGTTGTTGCGCGTGGGCCGAAAATCGCACTCCTGCAAGTTGCTCCTGGAGAACCTGTTCGAAGCTCGCTCCTTCCGCCTTTTGCGCCAAACCGCCCGCAGTTCCACTTTGCGGCGGTTCAATCGGTCTCAATCCGCCCGGCGGAAGGTGAATCGGTTGCACCATGAGGATCACCTCCTCGAATTTCGTCTAGCCGGCCTCATGCACCGCGGCGATATTCGCCACGGACACCATCTGGCCGTTTTCCAGCTCCAGAATCGGCATCGAACCGGTATAGTCCACTCCAACCACTCGACCAATCTGGAACACGGAATAGTCGATCACGTTGCCGGATTCGTCCGGCAGCGTACTCACTCGAGCGTAGTACTGGCCGTCCGGCAACGTCACGCCGGAATCATTTCGTCCATCGAACGTATAGGACGTCCAGGTCGAACTCGAACCACTGACCGTCTCCCGGCGCACCACGTTGCCGTTGGCGTCGTAGAGGGTCACCTCCACTTCAACGCCACTCGGTGCCTGGAAGCGCAATTCGACGTCCTTGCCGGATTGCAGTTCAATCTCATTGTCCAGCACCGTGACTTCCTGGCCGATCATGGACAACAACTGGGCATTGTAATCCGAAACCTCCTTGGCGACCTGATCCTCAAGCAGCTCCCGGATGCTCTGAAGTTCATCCACCGAAGTCAGCTGCGTCAGCTGGGTGATGTACTCCTGGTTGCTGACCGGATTCAACGGGTCTTGGTACTGGAGTTCGGCCACCAGCAGCATCAAGAAAGCATCTCCGTCCAATCCCCCACTAATCGCGGAAGACAGAGACGCATCATTGCTGCCGGTGTTCCCGGTTGTGATTCCACCTACATCGAACAAACCAACCACCTCCTTACCGTAAAAAGACTTCGCCCCTACACGCGATAGTCAATCCTTCCTCCGCCGGCAAGATTCAATTCCGGCCAGCGTTCGGAGTCCCGTCGCTGCTGGTCCTGGGGCGAGGACCACTCTTCCGAAGGGGAAGAAGACTCCCCCGTCGATTGGAACTGCTGTGCCATGCCTTGGCGCTCTCGGCCGAAGCCGTGAGAGCCGGCGGCCAGATCCTGACCGTGACCCGCCAGCGTCAGCTTGACCTCCTGCACTCGCAGCCCTTGCTCGCCCAGGGCGAGTTTCAGATCCGGCAGGCTGCGTTCCAACAGAGCATGGGCATCCTGGCGTTCGGTGATGATCCGGGCCGTTACCTGCCCGTTCTCGACGAGTACCTGCAACCGCAATCGACCCAAGCGCTCGGGAACCAGTTGGATTTCCATCTCTCCCCGATTTGATTCCAGAGCGGTCTTCGCCTGCTCGACAATCTGCTCGAACACCGGCTTGGGCTCGCTGACGGGCAGGGATGCTTCGCCTTCAACCGGAGGCGTTGCCGTGCCGTTTCCTTTGGCAACAGCCGCCGGTATCCCGGCACTGTCCGGAGCCGATTCGGGCAAACCCGTTTCAACTCGAGAAACGCCGCCGCCCTTCACTCTTGGCTTGGCAGGAGCGACTGGAGCGGGAGCGGACAGTTCCGCTGTTTGCCTGTTCGTCCACTCTGCGTCAATCGGGCGCGGGACGTCCTGCCCCGCTTGAGGAGAAGCAACTTGCTGCGCTTGAACTCGAGGCGCATCCGCAAGCTGCTCCACAACCGGCGGTTCCCCCGTGCTCGGAGCGATTTCCCCGAGTGGCATCCGCTCCATCGGGAGAATCGTCTCGGGTGGCCGGGAGCGACTCGCTTGCACCGTCTCTGCGAACGCCTCCCATGCCGGCGCAATCGTCGTAGGTTCAGCCGACGCCGCGGGCGAATACTGAGAGGCAACCGTCACGGGCGACAACACTTCACCCCTCGCCTCGACAGGCAATGGGGCAACTGCCTCCTCCCGCAAGGCAGGCTCAGCGAAGACAGTCTCAGTCGGTTGCGAAGAGACCGCCTGGAATGGTTCCCACGGCAACGGAACAGCCGCTGGACTGCCCTGCAACACTGCCGCGGGCATGGACTCCACCGCCGGTGCGATAGTCGCCGCCGGCGCTCCGGTTTGCACCGGTCGCGCGGACGCCGACTCCACCCGGAAGGGCTCCCCCCGAGCGGCAACCGGTTGTTCCTTTGCACCGGCAGTCGAGACTTCGGACAAAATCACTTCACCGCTCGACGCCAAAGCCGAATGCGAGACCGGCGCTTTGGTCGTCGAAAAAACCGGATGCGCCAGAAGTTCCTCCCGTGCGACGAACGACTGCGGTCCTTCGGATTGCCCTGAAGACAGAGGCCGAACGGTCCCCGACTGGGATTCAACCGAAAGGCCATCCAGATTCTGCACCGGAACAGGCTCGCTCCTCGCGCTAACCGCTTGAACCTCATTCGGTCCAAGCAGCCGCCTCTCGGCGCTTCCGTTGGACGGCTGCTCCGTAGAGGCGATCCAAGCCGGTTCAAAGTCCGGCGCAGAGACCGCCGTCGCTTCCGGAGCCTTCATCAGGACTCCCACCGGATCGTCCACCAAAGCCGGGCCGGTTTCCCCCAACCAAGCGCGCGGAGGGGCAACGACGCCCTTCGGCCCGCTCGCCTGCGAAAACGCTTCAGCATCCGCCGCAACCGGGTTCTGCATCGTTTCACTCGCTGGAGGCGGAAGATCGAACAGCGCTTCCTTCAGCAAGCCTTGCCCTACCGCCGGAACTTCCTTCGCAGCGCCGGACGGGAGACTGCCGATGACCGGATCGCCGAATGCTTGGTGCACCGGCGTTTTCGGCGCATCGTTCAGCACATTCACCGCTGGCGGCACAACTTGTTGTTCCGGTGATTGGACAACCGCCGCGAGATTCTGTCCCGGCTTCGGCGAAATCGCCTCCACGGCAACAAATCGCGCCGTAACGATTTCCTCCGAAGGCGAAGATTCGAATGGCACGCCCAGCAGGGACTCCAATAGCCGGTTGACTTCCGGCAATTGCTGAATGGTGGGCCGCTTGAGTGAAAGCACTTCCTGCGACTCTCCACTCGCAGTCTCAAGCGGTTGGGCAACCCAGATCCGCACCGGCTGCTGCGGCTGTTCAGCGGTTACAAGTCGAACCGCCACTTCCGCCGAAGCGTCTTGGGCTGCCAAGTTGCTCACCGTTTCCTTCCCGTCTTCGAGAAGGGCCGAAGCAATCCCAAAATCAGAGGCGACCGGCCTGGGCTCCACTGCATTCGGCGACGGTTCCGCCGCCAACGTTTCGCGCAGTACCATGACCGGCGCTTTGGGTTGCGGCATGGGCGTTGCCTGCGGTGGGCTCGGAGCGTCCGCTGGCGCTTGGAAAAATGCCAGTTCCGTCTCGGAATCGAGACCGACGATGACCGGCATCACGCCGCCGGACCGGTCCGCCCATTGCTTCACGTCCGCCACGGAAACCCATTCCACTTCCTCTGCGCCGAGCTGAGCCAGTAAGATTTCCAGGCTCTGTTGCTGCTGAGGCGAAACCCGCACGGCCTTCCCGCTCGCCACGGCTTCCTCGATCGGCAAACGAACCTTCACTTGGAGTGAAGTCGCCTCCCAGCTCGATTCCCCCGCGTCAGACAGCGGAAACGCAGGCGCGTCCTCCGGCATGCTGGAAGTCGGGTTGACCGATGCCAACGACAGATCGGGCTCGACATTCGCAATGCCCTCGTTCGCAGGTTGGCGAAAGAGTGTTACGGTGACTTCCCCGCTCGCAGTCGAAACGATGCCCTCCGCAATTCGGGGAGGCGGCAATCCGGTCACCGGCGTCTGTTGCGCATCTCCCGCTCCAACCGACTTCGGAGGAACGACCAGGTCGAAGGCAGACTGCCATAAGCCTCGTATGTACAGATCGGCTTTACTCGGCCCTTCTTCGATCCCAGTCTCGGAGAGCAGCACCTGGCTCGGCACCGGGCTGAACTCGAGAACGCTCGTCTCCTGGGGCATTGAAACCGGCCCCGCCGGAGATTCGGGCTGAATCACCAGAACGGGCGGTGAGCCACCGCCGGATTGCGAAGTCTCGCTCTGAACCACGAGCGCAACCGTTTCCGTTTCGGCGCGTTGGATCAGCTGGATTAAAGCAACTGGACCCGCGACAAAGGCCGCAGGTAAAACGCTTTCCGAAGCGGTGATGCCATCCCGATCGGCTGACAATTCGGGCAAAGACTCGAACAACGAAGAAAGCGCCGCCGGACGATCCCGTCCAGAGGAAGCGATCCTCATGCACGGAAATTCCATCGGGCGATTCTCTTCCAGCACCGGCACCACGTCCGGCAACGGCCTTGCACTCGCCCCGCCCTCGGTTTCAGCCAACACCGATTGAAACGAAACCGGAGACTGATCCGCCGGAGTCGAAGCGAAGAGCCCCTCGAACCAGCTTGCGGGGGATTCCGCAACGCTCCACAAGGATAATCCTTGCATTCCTTTTCACCTCCTTTCTTATTTGGCGTTCAACGTCCCATCGGACGATTTCGTTCGTTCAGATCAAAGAAGCCGGGCGACAACCGCCGACGGCTTCGCGCGCGGCCAAGGCTACTGCGGTTTCATGGCCTTTTCCGCCATTAGATCCAAGAGATCTCGAGCGCGTTCCGCACCCGAGAGACCGCCTTCTGTCGAGCCCAGCTTCTGCATCTCTTCGATAATTTTGACAACCTCTTTTTCCCGCATCCGGCGAATGATTTCTGCCGTGGTTTCCGGGTCCATGTCCATCAGCAACTGAGCGGCCGACTTGGGTTTGGTGGCGGAGTAGAGCTTTGCCAACTTCGCCAGTCGCTCCTCCTTCTCCCGGGTTTTTCGCGAGTCGTTTTGTTGCTGAACCGTGGCGAGCTTTTCCCGTTCCAAGTCCACTTGGTTCCTGAGTTCGGCAATGTCATCTTTCAGCTCGGCCAGGGCGATCAGTTCCATTTTAACGCGCTGCTCTTTTTGCTGAAGTTCTTCCGCCCAGAGGGCGAGCCGCTGTCTTTCGCGGCGCACGGACTCGATGCTATCCGCTCTTTTTTCCTCTTCCAGGACAAAGTCCGCTTCGGCCGTTGCTGAGGCGGCTCCCCCCGCGGAGATCCCCACGACTTTTACCGTCTTTTCCTTACGAGAGAAGCTGATCGTAGTCAGGTTCTTCCTCATTCGTTCGGACCATTGGCGACCACCGACGGTTCCGGTCAAATAGATCAAGATAATCACCAGGACCATCATGACGGTAGTAAGAACATAGGTTCGCACTTGCCCCGACTCCCGTCGCTGACGGTTAAACGCGATGGAGCTGACTTCATCAAGCACGGACTGTTCGAGCCGGGCCACTTCTTTCTGCCACTGGGCATGGTCCTTTTCCCGAATTCGTTCCACCATTTCTCGTTCCCGCGTCCGTTCCACCAGGTTTTGACGCAGCCGATCCAGAATCTGGCGCGCCTGTTCGATCTGGCCGTTTTTTCCTTCCAACTGCGCCTCTAAAACCTCCAGGCGGCGGCGATCCGTCTGAACCTGTTCAACGTCCAGCTCCGTATCGGTCGGGAATACGAGCCGGCCTCGCTGCGCTTTGATCGCCCGCCACAACCCCTCGCGCTCGGCCTCCAGGGCCGAGACCACCTGTTGCTGTTGCATCAGGTCCTGCTGCGCCTGTTCTTCCTGCTGCCGGCGAACGTTAAAAAGCGACTGCAACCGGAAGCGGAAATTTCGCATGGTTGCGTCTGTCTCCTTCGCTTTGGATCCTTATCGGCACCGGGCGTTCGCCGGCGGCGTCGAACGCGCCCAAACCATTCCCATTACGAGGCCGAAACCGACTCCCCGCCGGACTCTCCCATCAACTCCAGCAGATCGTCCCGAACCTTCTCATAGTCGGCCTCTTCGTCCCGGTCCTGCATGAGGAAGCGATTGATCCCATCGACTCGGGCCAGAGCGTCGTCGATCCGGGGATTGCTCCCCTTCTGGTACGCTCCAATGTTGACCAAGTCCTCCGCTTGGCGGTAAGTCGCCAATACTTCCTGGAGACGCTGGGCGGCCTGAAGATGCTCCGGGATCACCAAGTCAACCCTCAATCGGCTGATGCTCTGCAAGACGTCGATGGGCGGATAATGATTTCTCTCCGCCAGGGTTCGAGACAAAACAATATGACCGTCCAGGACGGCCCGGCTCGCATCGGCAATGGGATCATTCATATCGTCCTGTTCGACCAGGACCGTATAGAGCCCGGTGATGCTGCCTTGATGCCCGGTGGTCCCGGCCCGCTCTAAAAACCGGGGCAACAACGCAAAAACTGAAGGCGTATAACCGCGCGTCGTGGGCGGCTCGCCGATGGCCAGGCCGACTTCTCGCTGCGCCAAGGCAAAGCGGGTCAGCGAATCCATCATAAACAACACGTCCATGCCCTGGTCTCGAAAAGACTCCGCCAGAGTAATGGCCACCATCGCGCCCTGCAAACGCACCAAAGCCGGCTGGTCCGAAGTCACGACAACAACCACCGATCGTTTTAGTCCCAGTGCGCCCAGATCGCGCTCAACGAATTCCCGAACCTCCCGGCCCCGCTCGCCGATCAAGGCGATGACGTTCACATCCGCGGCGGTATAGCGCGCCACCATGCCAAGCAGAATACTCTTGCCGACGCCGCTGCCGGAAAAGATGCCCACCCGCTGGCCGCAACCGCAGGTCAGAACCGCGTCCATGGCGCGAACTCCGGTCGGCAGCGGCTTCGTGATCCGCTTTCGCTGCAACGGATGCGGAGGCACATTGTTGACCGTTTTCGATTTCGCAAGATGCAGCGCTTTACCTCCGTCGATCGGCTGGCCGAATCCGTTCAGCACCCGCCCAAGCAACTCCTCTCCAACGCCCACGCGCGGCGGCCCACCGGTGGCAATCACTTCGCTGCCCGGGTGAATCCCGTGCATCTCTCCCAGCGGCATCAGCAACACCCGGCCTTCTTTAAAGCCAACGATTTCCGCTGGGACCGAGGCCGCCCCGCCTCCGGAGGACAGGTAGCATAACTCTCCGACGGAACCGGCCGGCCCCTGGGATTCAATCACCAGACCGATGACTTGAACCACTCGCCCGTTCTGTTTGATCGGCTCGATCGACCCCACCCGTTGCTTGAGCCGCTCCCAGTCCAGGCCCGATCCGGTCGGAATCTCCTCGGGTATCCGTTCAATCCCCGGCGTCTCCATCTTTTCTAGACCATCTCTTCCAGACCCCGCCGGATCTCATCCAGCTGGCGCTCAATCCGGGCATCCACGTTACCCGCCGCGGTTTCAATAACGCAGCCACCGCGCTCCACGCGCCGATCCTCCTCGAAGTGAATCTCTTTGATATCCTCGTGTAAAGCCATCAACTCGGGACAGCGCTCTCGAATCCAACCCAGGTCTTCCGGATTGAGCCGCAGAAGCAGCTGATCCTTCTCCGTTGCCAGGACAATCGCTTGCCGGACGATATTCAAGACCGTATCGTCGTCCTGCCGGACTTCCTTACGCACAATCTGGCCGGCAATCATGGCCGCCAGTTCCACCAGCCGGGGCTCGGATTCGCGAAGCAGCTTCTGCTTTTGCTGATGAATCGCCTCCAGAAGCGCGGACGCGTCCCGTTGAAACTCTTTGGCCTGCCGGGTGCGCTGTTCCTCCATCTCGTCGCGGCCTTGCTGCCGGCCTTCTTGAAGGCCCTCTTCTTGCGCCGTCCGGCGCAGCTGCTCCGCCTCCGACCGGGCCTCCGAGAGAACCTGCTGGCTTTCCGCCTGCGCTTGCTCCCGCAATGCATCGGCCTTCGCCTGCGCCTGTTGCACGATCCTCCGGGCTTCGCTCTCCGGGTCCGGCCGCTCGGATTCGGTCTGATTCTTGGCCGTAGCGCTCTTGCCGGCCCGCGTGTCCGGCTTGGGAACCCGATAAGGCCGGTTGGAAATCGGAGGACGCTTGAGAATCCTAGACAAGCATCTCCTCCTCGCCGCCCCGGCTGATAACAATCTCTCCGGCCTCCTCCAGTCGGCGGACCACTGCAACAATCCGCTGCTGCGCCTCCTCGACGTTCTTCAGGCGCACCGGTCCCATGAATTCCATGTCTTCCTTGATCATGTCAGCAGCCCGTTTCGACATGTTGCCGAACATCTTTTCTTTGACTTCGTCGCTGGCCCCCTTCAAGGCCAGCGCCAGTTCTTTCTGATCGATTTCCTTGAGAACCTGCTGGATGGAACGGTCGTCCAACATAATAATGTCCTCAAAGACAAACATCAGCTTCTTGACTTCGTCGGCGATTTCTTGGCTTTCCTCTTCCAGGGTTTCCAGAATCGTTTTTTCCGTGGACCGGTCACATCGATTGAGCAGTTCCGCCAGGGCCTCAATCCCTCCCGCGGCGGTGAACTCTTGCGAAAGCACCGTGGCGATTTTGCGTTCAAGCACCCGCTCGACCTCGGAGATAATCTCCGGCGACGTTCGATCCATCGTGGCGATGCGCATCGAAACCTCGGATTGCAGCTCGGGCGGCAAAGCGCCCATGATAATTGCCGCTGCGCTATAATCCAGATGAGCGAGAATCAGAGCAATCGTTTGCGGATGTTCGTGTTGAATGAAATTCATCAGGTGACTGGGATCCACCCGCTTCAGAAAATCAAACGGCGTCACCTGCAGCGCGCCCTGCAGCCGACCGATGATTTCCATCGCCTTGGATGGCCCCACCGCACGCTCCAGAATCTCCCGCGCCAGGTTGATCCCCCCCTGGCTCAGGTATTGCTGCGCCAAGGCCGTGTGATAGAACTCCTCGACGACTTCCTGCACCGTCCCCGCATCCAAGGCCCCGATCGTCGCCACTTCGACCGTCACCATCTCAATCTCTTCGTCGCTCATGTGTTTATAGACTTCAGCGGCCAATTCCGAACCGAGCGAGACGAGGAGTACGGCGGCTTTCCGCCTTCCCGAAACCTTCTCTTTTTGTTTTGTCGCCTGCCTCACAACCCATTTTCCTCCGTGTCGTTGACAAGAGCCTCATCACAAAGGCGCCGCGAGAGCGCCAAGAATTAATCGTGCAGCCAGGACCTCACAATCGAGGCAAATTGCTCGGGATTTTCCTTCGCAAACTCGTCCACTTTCTGCTTGATCTTGATCTTCCGCTGTTCTTCTTCCGGCAGTTGAGAAATGTCGCCCACCTCGGCGATGCCCAACTCATCCAAAGTGAACTCGTGTTTGTGCAGCACCCGTTCCCTTTCTCGCAACAGTCCTTTCTCCTCTTCCATCATGCGTTGGTGGGCGTGGACCCGTTTGCGAAGCACATAAGCAACCGCGCCGACCATGGCGAGAATAACCACCAGCACAACGACCGAATAGACGCCTGCCATCCACAAGTCCCATTTGCGCTGTTGATGCAACTGCTGGCGCAGGCTCTCCTCCTCCGAGGTGTCAAACGCAATGCTGGCCAGCGTGAAGCCCTCAGAGCCGTCCCGCTCGGCGTCATAGCCGACGGTGTTTTTAACCAGCGTCGCTATCGCCTCGAGGTTTTCAGTTGCCCCGTCGATCAAGACCGCCACGGTCATGCGCTTGACCTCGAAGTCCCGGATGCGGCGGGTTTCCACGGTCTGGCCGATTTCATTGTTAGTTTCCACCTTTTCGAATTCCCGCGTCGTGACCGTTCCCTGCCCGGTCGACACGGCTGCTCCCGGCACGTTCGCCGCCGTGCCCGGCACGCCCGCCCCGGCGGGCGCCTCGGTCGTCGATTCGGTTTCCGTGCGTTCGGAGCGTAAGACCGGTTCCGGGTCAAAGGTCGTTTTCGTGGAATCCACCTGGTTGAACGTCAGTTCGGCGGTGACTTTGACCGAGGCCCGCGGCGCAATCTTCTCCAGGACCGCCAGCGCTTTTTCCTCGCGCTCCCGTTCGAACTGCCGGGTTTTCTGCAACTGGGCATCGGTCAGCTGCGCCAGAGGGTCCTGCTCCCGGAATCCCGAGAGAATCCGCATCTTCTCGTCCACGACCTGCACCCGCTCGGGTTCCAGCCCATCAACGGCAAAAGCCACCACGGTCTGAATCGCCTGCACGTTCTCCAGGTCCAGCTTGCCTCGAGTGATGACCTTGACCGTCGCGGTCGCCAGCCGCTCTTCGCGCTTGAACAGCCGCTCCTCGGGAATGTTGAGATGCACAAAAACGTTCTCGATCATCGGACTGCCCGCTCGGATGGTGCGCTCCAGATCCACCTGACGAGCCATGAGCCGCTGTTCCTTGAAGTACTGATCCGTGATGCCCAACCGGGGCTCCTCGAAAATCTTCGATCCCTTGCGGCCTCCCGAGAGAACGATGCCCGAACCGATGTCGTACTTCGCCCGGTAGAGGTCTTTCTGGGCCACCAGGACGGCGGTGTTGTTATTGCTCAGCTGATAATCGATGCCGTTTCGATTCAGGTAGCTTTCAATGTCCCGCACGTCCTCCGGTGGCAGATTCGTCGCCAGCGGCGTCATGCCGACGCTTCGATTCACAACGGCCGGGACAATCAACACCGCCACCAGCAAGATTGCGACGACCGCCGCCACCGCTGCGAACGTAGCTCGTTCCACCGGCGTCCAGCGCGCCCAATACTCGCTCCGGAAGCTTTCCCACCTCTCTCTCAGCCACTCGAACATATCCTATCCCCCGCCGAAATACATAAACCCTGCAAAATCCGCTTCGCAGGAAGCAACGCATTCCTTTTTCTCATCACCGACCGGCGGTCTACACCTGCATTCGCATGACTTCATTGTAGGCGTCCACAAGCCGGTTGCGCACCTGCATGACAAACTGAAAGGCAATGTTGGCTTCCTCCACGGCGATCATGACTTCGTGCAACGCCTTCGGATCAGACGGATCGAAGCTGCCTCGAATGGCCGCCTGCGCCTGATGTTGCAACTGATCCACCTGCTGCAGGGTTTCCTCCAACACTTCCTTGAAGGAAGTCTCCCCCGCTTTTGGAGCCGCCCCGGGCCGCCCGGACGCACCGGGAGGCTCGATCGGACGCAAGGGGGTGAACCCGATTTCTTCAACCACGCTTTTCACCTCGAATTCCGGAATGAATCCACCTGGACTTCGGGTGGAGCCGTTCCCTGTAGTCCGCCTTTGCCTCCCAAAAATTCATCGCATTAAACCGCCGGTGCTTAGATCCTGCCGATTTCCAAAGCATTCTGAGCCATTTGCTTCTGAGCGTTCACCGAGGCGACGTTCGCCTCATAGGCCCGCATGGCGTCGATGACGTCGACCATCACCAACGCCGGATTGACGTTGGGTCGGAGAACGTACCCGTCGGCGCCGGCATCCGGATGGGCCGGATCGTAAACCCGGATAAACGCATTGTCCGACCTGTCCTGGATCACGGAGAGCACCTTCACGCCCTTGCCGATTTGCGCTTCGACCTCGTCCAGGGTTCGGGCAAAGCCGCCGGGTTGACTCGCGCCCGACTGCGCTTGAAAAACCGCGTACCGGGGGCGGTAAGGTCCGCCTTCCGGTGTTCGCGTCGTACTGGCATTGGCAATATTGTTCGCCAGCACGCTAAGACGAATCCGCTGAGCCGTCATGCCGCTGGCGCTGATATCGAGAGACATAATTCACCCGCCCCCTTTCTAGCGGACTTCGCCCCGGATCGCCGACTTGATCTGGCCATACAACCGGTTCAGAATTTCGGCGCGTTGGGCAAACATTCCGCTGTTTTTTGCCAGTTCCACCATCTCCTGGTCGATATTCACCGTGTTCTGATCGACCCGAAGAGTGGACTGCTTATCCACTTCGATCCGCGGAGTCACTTCCGCGATGCCCCGGCTGGCTCCGTCGAAGTGAGCCGGATGGGTCGCATTCAGCTCAAATCCATTGCCGCCCAGAGCCTTCCACAATTCGTCCTCGAACTTGACTTCAAGCCGCTTATAGCCCGGAGTGCTGACGTTGGCGATATTGTTGGCAATGACTTGCTGCCGAACCGCCGCGCCTTCCAGGCCCTTCTTCAGAGCCCCGATCACCGGGGCGCCGAATACCCGGTCAAGAATCATTGCGCCATTCCTCCTCATTCCAGATAGACTTCATCCCGGAGTGACAGCGCAACTCTTGTGCCACTGGACCGTGTGGAGTCCTCTGTCGATCCATCCCTGCCTGATCCATGAGGTTGTAATATAAGTCCTTTAATTTAAGTTTATTAGAGCATTCTCCAAACTTGGCTTTCGATCTTGTTTCCCGCCCGTTTTCTCTCTTTCGATACCGCGAAAGGGCAGTTTTTGCCCGGCTCTCGGCAAGTTTTGCAAGTCTTTCCTAGAGCGACGTCGACTGGTCCGCTTGACTGACCTCCATTTGCCAATCGACCGTCCGGAGTTTCCAATCGGCCTCTTTTGCCCAAGGCGTGTCCGGAAAATTCTCGACCACGCGCTGGTATCCGGCCTTGGCCTCCTTCAACTTACCCTGTTTTCGAACAACCTCGGCCAAGCCATAGGCCGCTTGGGCTCGCCAGGATTTGTCACCCGGTAGAACAGGCAGCTCGGTCACCAGCTGGAACAGGCGTTGAGCCTCCCGATCGCGGCCGGCCTCCGACATGAGTTCTCCCAGCAGGACCGTGCCTTCGGCCTGGCGGTCCTCGGCCTGAGCGTGATCGAGAAAACTCTTCAGATGCTGTTCGGCGCGCTGGTTCTCACCCTGGTCGCGGTAGAGTTTTCCGATTTCCAGATCCGCTTCCGTAACCCGGGGGAAGCGCTTTTGCATGGCCCGGTAAGTACTGATTGCACCGATGCGAAGCGCCTGGACCTCTTCCGGCCGCACGCCTTCCATCTTCGTTTTGTAGGTTTCGGCCAGGCGGTCAAAGGCTGCCTTTTGAACTTCAAGATCGGACGTGCGCTGGATCAAGTCGAGGTAGATTGCCTGCGCGCCGTCATAATCGAAGAGGTCCTGGCGCAGCTGTCCCAGTTGAAAGGAAACCTGTCCGCCGGAGTCCGCTTGGGGATAGCGCTGCAAGAGATGCACCAGAATCTTTTCCGCCTGCGGATAATCCTGCTGGGCGAGATAACATTCAGCCAATTCCCGGCGCGCTTTCAGCGCCCGGTCGGTGTCGGGAAAATTCAGCGTCCTTAGCGCCTCCTGGTAGGCGCTGATGGCTTCCGCCGAGCGCTTCGCCGCATACAGGCTTTCGGCGCGGCGATATAGTGCATCCTCGAAGTACTGCGCTTTGATGTATTGCGTGGTTTCGAAATCCTTGATGCATTGATCGTAGGCGTCGGCCGCCTCAAGGCAGCGCCCCAGATGCCTCAAGCACTCCGCCATAAAGAACTTGGCCCGATAGGTATACGGTCCCTTCGGGTAGCGGTCGATAATCACCTGGTATTTCTCCGCGGCCTCTTCGTACTTCCTTTCGCTCATGTACAACACGTTTGTCATGCGCATAAAGGCCCGTTGGCTGTGAGCGCCGCCGGGGCCGCTGTTGTCGTCCAGCTGGAGCGCCTTCTGATAGTACTGAATCATTCGCGTAAAATCCCGTTGCAAGCCCGGGCGTTCCCACTCGGCGTCGCCCAGAACATAGTACGCAAGCGCCAGCCCGGCGTCGCCCGGATTATGATCCATCAGCTGCCGCGCTCGCCGCTCCGCCTCCTGGAAGTCGCCCTGCGCCAAATGCGCGCGCGCCACATTCTCCAGCACCTCGACCTGAAGATCCAGCGGCAGATCGGTTTTCAGTAATCGATCGTAGAGTTCGATTGCGCGGTCGGCGGCGCCGAGATCCTTCTGCGTCTCCGCCCATGCGACTTTGATGCGCGCCACTTCTTCCGGTGGACGATCCTGGCGCTCGGCCTGGCGGATCGCCTCCTCGAACTCCCCGACGGCTTCCAACAACAGCGCAATATCTTTCTGCTCCTCCGGTTGCGAACCATACAACTCCCGGTACGCGTTCCCAACCCGAGTCAGCAACTCCACCCGCCGCCGGCTGTCCGGATACTCGTTCAAGGCCAAATTATATTCCGCGACCGCGTTGCGGTATTTCTGCGGCTGGTTCTCCTGCCTCGCCCACGTGGCATACAGATCGCCCAGAATCAACCGGGACTCTTCGCCAATGTCCTGGCCGGGATAATCCCGCGCCAAGGCCGTTAATCGCTCGCGCGCCACTTCATAGAAGCCAACCTTCAGAAGCGACCGCGCCAGATTGAGGCGCGCTTCGGGCACCACCAGAAAGTCCGGAAACCCTTCCGAAGTCGAGTCCTGCCGGGCCCGTTCGTCGAGCGCAAGCGCCGACTCATAGCTGGGAATGGCGTCCCGGTATTGTTCCTGCCGGTAGAACGCGTCCGCCATGCCGAAATGCGTGGGGCCGACCAGCGAACTGCCGGGGTGATATTTGAGCACACAGCGATACATCTCGAGCGCCTCATCGTATCGGCCGGCTTGGCGAAGCAACTCGGCCCGCTTAAAGAACCGCGTGTCGACTCCCGGCCGATAGAAGTTGTACCAGCGATAGGCTGTGAACATTCCGGCGCTCAAGATCGCCAGCACGAGAGCCGAAAGAAAGATCAACTCCAGGTTACTCAAACTTTTCAGGAACCGGCCCGGATGTTGGAGAAAATCCCGAACGTCTCCCCCGATTCGTTCAATCAGCCGGGCGAGCAGAGAGGACGGCCGGGAGGGTTTGGATTCCGCTTCCTCCTTCTTTCCCTCTTGCAGTCCCAGCAGATCTTCAACGCTGACGCCCTTCGCCGGGGTTTCCGGTATTGCCTTCTCTTCTTCCTCCTCGGCGAACTCCAGGCCCAACAGACTGCTCGTATCCAGCAGCTGCTCTTTGCCGGTCTCGTCTCCTTCGCCCGTTTCTACGGCGCGGGACGGTTCGACCTGAGCGGCCGCCGGCTGAGGCTTTTCTTCCTCCTCCTGTCCCTCCTCCGCTTCGACGGTTTCACCGAGAAGATCGTCAATGGTGACAGCGGTCGATGGAACAGAGCCTTCGGCCTGTGTCTGTGGCTCCGGTTCCTCCTGCGAGACTGCCGCTTGAGGTTCCATCTCGGCCTCGACCGGCTCTTCCTTCTCGAATAACGGCTCCGCCGGTTCACTTACCCGATCTTCGCTTATTGATTCCGCTGCCGCTGTCTCGGGGGGCGTTTCAGAGACCGACGCCTCGACGGGAACTTCCGCCTCCGCCGGACGTTCCGGCTCTTCGGTCGATTCAGATTCGAAGCGGCCCAGCTGTTCTTCCAACAATTCGTCTGCCGTCAGGGGCGCCTCTTCAGGCGCCTGGAGTGTCTCCGGCGTCTCGTTCGTCGAAGCCGATGCCAACAAATCGTCTACGGTAACCGGTTCTTCAAGAACGGGCTGAGTGTCCTGCGTCTCGGCCTTCCCACTTTCTTCTTGGATTGCTTCCTTCTCGCCTGGCGGTTGAATCCCTGAGTCCTCAGCCACAGGGAGGACTTCAACCGTTTCTTCTAAAACAGCCGCCTTTTTCTCAGTCTCTTCCTCTTGAGAAACGGACGGCACAGATTCCAACGGTTCTGACTCGGGCGTGGCTTGCTTCTCCGCGGCGATGGATTCCGCTGAAACGAGTTCCGCCCCGGCGTCCCGGCGGTCTTCTCCTGTCGGTGGTTCGTCCGCCGGCTGAATCTTCTCATCTCGCTGCGCAACCTTATCCAACGTTGTCAGCAATCTTTCCTCGTTCAGGACTTCGTCCTGGACGGCGCTTGTTTTGTCAGGTTCCGGCGACGTTTCTTTCGCAGGCACTCGTTCAACAGGCTCTTCTTCCCCGGGCAGGGCTTGAGGCTTTTCAGTCGCGCCGGCGGGACCGGATTCGAACAGCGAGGACAGGTCCCCTTGCGCCAGGGAGCTTTCGTGCCGGGCCACAAGAGCGTCAAGATGCTCCAGTTCTTCTTCGCTGAGCGAAGTGGCCGCATCGTACAGCCGCTGGAGTTTGCGTCTTCGAAACCTTCGGCGAAGGCGATTCCAAAGAGAGCGCTCGGACCGGGCTTTCTTCCCGATCGCCTCGAACATCTCCGGCTCCATCTCATCAAACACCGAGTCGAGGGCGAATCCGCTCTTGTCCAAAAGCTCCATCAGGCGCTCGGTTCGCATCCCCAGTTCAGCCGCAAGTTCGTAGACTCTCTTTGCCATCACCGTGGTCCTAAATTTCAAGCCCGGGATTTTCGGTACGGTACTCATTGATTTTATTGCGCAAGGTTCGAATACTGATTCCCAGGACTTCCGCCGCGCGGGTTCGGTTTCCCTCGACCGAATCGAGTGTTTCGATAATCAGTTGCTTCTCCACCTCGGCGATCCGGTTGCCCACAAGAAGCCCGGCCGCCGCGTGCTGCCCTCCGCCGCCGAGAACCGACTCGGGCAGATACTCCAAGCGGATCTCAGGCTCTTCGCCGATCACGATTGCTCGCTCGATCACGTTTTGCAGCTCCCGCACGTTGCCCGGCCACCGATACGCGGTCAGCGCCTGCATTGCTTCCGGGGTCACTCCGGCAAACCGCCGCCCCATTTCATAGTTGTAGCGCCGGAGAAAGTGATCCGTCAGAAGAGCGATATCTCCAGCTCGTTCGCGCAATGGCGGAAACTCGATTCGAACAACGTTCAGCCGGAAAAACAGGTCCTCCCGAAAACGCCCTTCGGCGATTTCCTCCTCCAGCCTTCGGTTCGTCGTGGCCAGGATGCGCACGTCGATCGCAATGGTCTCGTCTCCGCCGACCCGGCTAATCTCCCGTTCCTGAAGCACCCGCAGCAGCTTCGCCTGAAGCTTGGGACTCATCTCGCTGATCTCGTCCAGCAGCAGAGTGCCTCCGTGAGCGGCTTGAAAGCGTCCCTGCCGCGTTCGCTCCGCGCCCGTGAACGCTCCTTTTTCGTGACCGAACAGCTCACTCTCCAAAAGGGTCTCGGAAATCGCCGCGCAGTTGACCTTGACAAACGGTTGTTTGGCCCGAGGGCTCAAGTAGTGAATCGCCCGGGCGATGAGCTCTTTGCCGGTGCCGCTTTCCCCCTCGATCAAAACCGAACTCTTACTCTTCGCCACCCGCTTGATCATCTCGCAAATCTGAAGCATGCGGGAGTCCTTGCCGATAACCTGATCGAGACCGTATGGCCGGCGCACTTCCCGTCGAAGCCCTTGAACTTCGCGCTTTAGTTCGCCGACCTCCAACGCCTTTTGCACCACGACCTTGATCTCTTCCACGTCGAAGGGCTTGGTCAGATAGTCGAAAGCGCCCAGTTTCATCGCTTTCACCGCTGTCTCCACGGTGGAATGCGCCGTCAAGACGATTGTCACGGGACGTCCGGAATTCCCCCCCAGGCGTTCCAGGGTTTCCAGGCCGTCCATCACCGGCATTTTCAGGTCGATCAGCATCGCGTCGGGATCGAACGCTTCCGCTTTCTCCAAGGCTTGCTTGCCGTCATCGGCCGTGTCGACCAGATAGCCGACCCCGGTGAGCACGCGCCGCAGCAGCGTGCGAATGCCCAGCTCGTCATCGACAATGAGAATGCGTTTCTTCATCGTTGCTTTCAGTCCTTACCGGTTCCATTGGGTTGCAGGGGCAAGAGCATGTGAAACGTGGTTCCCACGCCCCGCTCACTCTCGACCCGCAGAAACCCCTGGTGCTCCTCCACGATTCGGTGGGAAACCGCCAGACCCAGGCCCGTTCCGGCGTCCTTCGTCGTAAAGAAGGGATCGAACAACCGCTCCAGGTGCTCCGGCGGAATGCCCTGTCCCGTGTCAACGACTTCGAACGCCGCAAAGGGATCTTCCCGCTCCTGGCTCTCCAGTCGTTCTTTGACTTGCCCGAGCGTTAAGCGAAGCCGCCCGCCATCCGGCATCGCCTCGATAGCGTTTAGAATCAGGTTGAGCAGGACCTGCTTGACCCGGTCGCAATCCATGGGGATACGCAGCGGTTCCGGGGGTCTTTGCAGGGAAACCTGCACGCCCGCCCGCTCGAACTTATCGGCGAGAAACGCCACGACTTCATCGAGCAGTCGCTCTCCATCGGCGGGCTGAACGTTCATCGTCGTCGGCTTGGCGAAGTTGAGCAGATCCTCGGTCAATTTCGTCAACCGGTCGATCTCCCGCAGGACGTTCGTGCTGAACTCCTTGAGGAATTCCGGATCGTTTCTCTCCTGGGGCAGAATCTGAATGAATCCCCGAATCGTGGTCAGCGGATTGCGCATCTCGTGAGCCACGCCCGCGGCCAGTTCGCCCAGGGCGGCAAGGCGTCCCGAGCGTTTCACGCGTTCTTCCAGCAGCCGAACGCTGCTTTGATCGATAAAGGTCAGGATCGTGCCGAGCGGCTCGCCGACCTCATCGACGATGGGCGCCGTCGTGCCCCGCACCGGAATCTTCCCCCCCTGGCGATCGAGCAGAGACAAGTCGAGATTCTGCCGAACGTCCCGGCTGCCGACCAGTCCCTCGATCGCCGGGCGACTTTCGGGTCCGAACAGGGTCTCCAGCGGTTGACTCAGCACTTTGGAGGCGCTCCACCCCGTCAATTGCTCCGCGGCTCGATTGACCGTCGTCACGCGTCCTTCCCCATCGGTGCAAACCAAGCCGCTGCCCATCGAATCGATCAGGTTGTTCAGGTAACTGCGCATACGGTCCAGCTCGGCGATCTTGGCGTGCAGATCCTGGTTGGCCTGGGCCAGTTCCCGGTTCTTGCGCTCCAGCTCGGCGTCGACTTGCTGCACCCGCTTTTCCAGCTCGCGGTGAGCGGTCTCCAGTTTCGCCGTCGTCTGGTTGAACAGCGAAAAGGCGTCCGCCAGCGACTGCAAATCCAACGGCTTGCCCTGGTCCGGCAGCGGCACGCGAGCCAGCTGCTCGACCGCTTCCCGAAACGGGCTCGCCGATTGTTCGCCGTTTGCCTGCGCGGTCATTATTCCTTCCGATCTACAAAGAGCGGTCCGGTCGGTTTTCCCTCCGGGTGCTTCTGGTCGTCATAGGCGCGCGCCGCTGTCTTCGACTGCTGGGCTTGGTGGATCTTCCCGGTGATCTTCTCCGACCACTGTTTGGCCAGCAGCTCGCTCTCCTCGTCCTTTTCGAGAATGAGACCGATCAAGTCCCGCAATTCCTCCCCCAACTGTGACAGCGTCTGCCGGTCCTGAGCGCCTATTTCGCTCTCGATTTCAGGCAACCGGCTCCGGGCCGGATCCAGCTTCTTGTGCAGCGCCTGGATCTCCTCGATTCGAAGGCCCTTTTCCCGCGCAATCTCCGCAGCCTGATCCGCTTGTCCCTGGCTGAGCGCTTCCAACTGTCGCCCGGCCAACTCGAGCAATTGTTGATACAGGACCTTTTCGGCCCGGTACCCGTCCATCATCTGCTGTACTACGCTTTGGGCATCCTGCGAGGTCATAGTCGGTTCACCGATTCCTTAGCCAATCGAGAATTTCCGATTTCAAAAAAATCCATTTTCTCCCCATTTTATGGGCAGGAAACGAGTCTTGCCGAATGAACTTCCGAATGGTCATGGGGCTCACTTTTAACAATTTCGCAGTTTCCTGCGTCGTGAGAATCTCCTCGGCCAACATGTGCAACTCCAAAAGACAGATATCATACCGCTGATTGCGGTTAAGTATAACTCGCTATATCTAAATGTCAAGAAAGCGGTCCTTATTGTAATAGAATCAGTATAAAATGGGGTCAAACAGAGGGGTATAAGACTAGAGAACAGAGAAGGATGGAGCTTCTTGGGTGCATTAGGAAGATTAATAGGATGAAAA
>Ga0272444_10000560_pt1 | contig 39188 bp, 30 predicted proteins | sample SSMForm13_FD_201033 | JGI IMG/M metagenome (GOLD analysis project Ga0272444, IMG submission 201033) | Marine sediment archaeal communities from Little Sippewissett salt marsh, Falmouth, MA, United States - SSM-Form-13 | ecosystem: Environmental > Aquatic > Marine > Wetlands > Sediment ... | reverse complement strand
CTCTACGCTCTTCTTTGGTAAGGGTTACTCGATATCTTGGCGACATAGCAACCTCCTTTGTTGGATTGCCGCCAGTATATCATATTTTCCATAAATACGAAATATATTATGTTACATGGTACTAGTCTTTGAGACAGAAATCCGAAGAGATGTCAAACTGGGAGAGGCACCGGCCTATGGCAAAAGCATCTTTCAGCATGCGGCCAACAGCCGGGGGGCAGAGGCCTACGAAATGCTTGCCAACGAGGTGTTGGAGCGTTGCAGCAGAAAGGGAAAGGAGGTGTTATCCGTTGGACGTGCAGGGGACACAGTATAATAAATTTATTCAATAATATAAAAACTATAAGGAGAAAACCAACACTATGACACGCAAAATTTCAAAAGATATTTTCCAAAGCTCGGTTCCTGACCCTGGAAGCGGTCCGAGCATAGAAGCCGCCAACGAGACTTCGTTCCGAATCGAAAACCCGGGGGTATCGACCGACACGAACAGTCAATTGTCGGAATGCCTGAACGCTTTGGAAGCGGCACAGGGAAAGGCGCGACTGCTGGACCTGATTCCTACTCCCGTTATGGCCGTGGATAAGGAATTTAACGTCACCTTCATGAACCAGGCAGGGGCCCTGGCGGTCGGCGGGACACCCGCAGAATGCCTGGGGAAGAAATGCTTCAACCTTTTTAACACCAATCAGTGCAACACCGCTGATTGTCAGGTAAAAAAGGCCATGGAACAGGATGGAGTCTTTACGGATGATACGGTGGCAAAGCTGCCGGGTGGTGCACTGCCGATTCGCTATACCGGAACGCCTGTTAAAGACGAGAAGGGCCAGATTGTCGGAGGCCTGGAATATGTGCTTGACATCAGCAAGGAGATTGAAATCACAAAGGATGTGATGGATCTGGCGAAAGCGGCGGTTGAGGGAAAACTGGATACGCGGGCCGATGCTTCCAAATTCGAGGGCAATTACCGCGAAATCGTGCAGGGCGTGAATGATACCCTCGACGCAGTGATCGAACCGTTGAATGTGGCGGCCGAGTACGTGGACCGGATCAGCAAGGGGGATATTCCTGAAGAGATTACGGATGAGTATAAGGGCGATTTCAACGAAATCAAGAACAATCTGAACCAGTGCATTGACGGCCTCGGGGGATTAGTGGAAGCGAACAAGGTGCTGCAGCAAATGGCAGACAACAATCATTCTCTGAAAGTGGAAGGCCACTTTGAAGGCATTTTTGCGGAGGTTAAAACCGCTGTCAATACGGTGCGTGAACGCCTTTTACATGTAACGGATACGGTCGACAATATTGCCAGGGGGAATCTCGATGATCTGGAAAAATACCGGCAGATAGGCAACGGAACCGGGAAGCGCTGTGAAAATGACAGGCTGGTGCCAGCCTTCATTGCCATGATGCAGAATCTAAATGATATGATTAATGAATCCAGAAGGCTGGCCACTGCGGCAAAAGAAGGTCGATTGGATACCCGTGGAGATGCTAATCAATTTGAGGGAGGATTTAGGGACACCATCATGGGATTTAATGATACCCTCGACGCAGTGATCGAACCGTTGAATGTGGCGGCCGAGTACGTGGACCGGATCAGCAAGGGGGATATTCCTGAAGAGATTACGGATGAGTATAAGGGCGATTTCAACGAGATAAAAAATAACCTTAATCTCTTGATTGAAGCAATGAACAAAATATCGGCCGTTGCGCAGAAACTGGCCCTGGGAAACACGAATGTGTCGCTGGCAGCACGTTCCGACAATGATGTTCTCATACAGAGCATCCTGAAAGTTATCGAGAACAACAAACACGATGCTGAAAATGTGGCCAAGATAGCGGAAGGCGATCTGGATATCGAGATCAAGGTCATGTCGGAAGATGACATCATGGCGAAGAGCTGTGTTACCTTGCGGGAGACATTGAAGGCCCTGGTTTCGGATGTGGGTATGCTTTCCCAGGCAGCAGTGGAAGGGAAGCTGGACACCCGGGCAGACGCTTCTCGGCATCGGGGTGACTTTCATCGGATCGTGAAAGGCGTGAACGATACCCTGGACGCAGTGATTGGACCGTTGAACGTGGCAGCCGAGTATGTGGACCGGATCTCCAAAGGCGACATCCCGGAACAGATCACGGACGAATACAAAGGCGACTTCAACGAAATCAAGAACAATCTGAACCAGTGCATCGAGGCGGTGAACGGACTGGTGGCTGAGGCGGGCATGCTGCGAGAGGCGGCCGTTGAAGGGAAACTGGATACGCGGGGCGATGCGGGCAAGTTCGGCGGGGACTTTGGAACCATTGTGCAGGGCGTGAACGATACCCTGGACGCAGTGATTGGACCGTTGAACGTGGCAGCCGAGTATGTGGACCGGATCTCCAAAGGCGACATCCCGGAACAGATCACGGACGAATACAAAGGCGACTTCAACGAAATCAAGAACAATCTGAACCAGTGCATCGAGGCGGTGAACGGACTGGTGGCTGAGGCGGGCATGCTGCGAGAGGCGGCCGTTGATGGAAAGCTGGATACGCGGGGCGATGCCGGTAAGTTCGGCGGGGACTTTGGAACCATTGTACAGGGCGTGAACGATACCCTGGACGCAGTGATTGGACCGTTGAACGTGGCAGCCGAGTATGTGGACCGGATCTCCAAAGGCGATATTCCGGAAAAAATCACGGATGAATACAAAGGCGACTTCAACGAAATCAAGAACAATCTGAACCAGTGCATTGACGCGGTCGGCCTTCTTGTGGAAGATGCCGGCATGCTGGCAGTTGCCGCAGAAAGAGAGGAATTTTCTACGCGGGCAGATGAGACGCGTCACAGTGGCGATTTCAGTAAAGTGGTACTGGGAATGAACCAGACCTTTGATCGCGTGGCGGCAAAACTTTACCTGTATGAATCGTCTCTCGACGCCATTCCTTTCCCGGTATCGGTAACGGACCCGGAAATGAATTGGCTGTTCTTCAACAAGGCCGTTGCAGGCTTAACCGGTCTCAAACGAGAAGAGATGCTGGGAAAGCCATGCAACAACTGGAATGCCGATATCTGTCAAACCGAGCGATGTGGCATTCAGATGTTGCGGAAAGGCGAGCCCACGAGCTTTTTTAAACAGCCAGGCCAGGATATGGATTTCAGGGTTGACACCCAGTTTATCTTTGATGGTAAAGGGGAAAAGATCGGCCATATCGAGATCATCCAAGATGTTACAGCAGCCAACAGGGTACGTGAATACCAGGAAGAAGAGGTGAATCGACTGGCGGCCAACCTTGCGGAATTTGCAAAGGGAAATCTGAATATTGTCACAGATATTTCAGACGGGAATCACTATACCACAGAAGTCAGAGAGAATTTTCTGAAAATCAAAGGGGCAATGGACCGGTCGATTGAGGCCGTTCGATTGCTCGTGGCTGAGGCGGGAATGCTGGTACAGGCGGCCGTTGATGGAAAGCTGGATACGCGGGGCGATGCCGGTAAGTTCGGCGGGGACTTTGGAACCATTGTACAGGGCGTGAACGATACCCTGGACGCAGTGATTGGACCGTTGAACGTGGCAGCCGAGTATGTGGACCGGATCTCCAAAGGCGATATTCCGGAAAAAATCACGGATGAATACAAAGGCGACTTCAACGAGATCAAGAATAACCTGAATATGCTGATAGAGGCCATGAATGAAGTGACACGGCTGGCTCAGGAGATCGCAAGCGGAAATTTGATGGTGAATGTGCAAAAGCGTTCTGATCAGGATGAACTTATGATTGCCCTGGAGTCCATGGTGGAGGATCTGACCAGAATCGCGGCCAATATGCAGGAAGCGGCCGAACAGGTAGCCGCGGGCAGTCAGCAGATCAGCTCCGGGACAGAGGAGATGAGTCAGGGGGCAACCGAGGCCTCGTCAAACGTGGAGGAGGTATCGAGCTCTATGGAAGAGATGAATTCCACGGTCAGTCAGAACGCAGACAATGCCAGGCAGACCGCCTCCATCGCAGAAAAGGCCGCCAAGGACGCTCAGGAAGGGGGCAAATCAGTCGCCGACACCGTCAAGGCCATGAAGGACATTGCCGAAAAGATCGGCATCATCGAGGAGATCGCCAGACAGACCAACATGCTGGCGCTCAACGCGGCCATTGAGGCGGCAAGGGCCGGAGATGCAGGAAGAGGTTTTGCTGTGGTGGCGGCAGAGGTCCGGAAACTGGCAGAGCGCAGCCAGACCGCAGCCAAAGAGATCAGCGGCCTTTCAGGCACAAGTGTGGAAATCGCGGAACGGGCGGGAACACTTATCGAGGAGATCGTCCCAGGCATCCAGAAAACAGCCGAACTGGTCCAGGAAATCAATGCCTCCAGCGCAGAGCAGGCAGACGGCATCCAGCAGGTGACCAAGGCGATACAGCAGCTTGACGAGGTCACTCAGCAAAATGCGAGCGCCACGGAACAGATGTCGTCAACCAGCGAGGAGCTGGCGTCGCAGGCCGAACAGCTGAGGGAGGCAGCCGCCTTTTTCAAGATTGAAACAATACAGGGGCAGACTGCGCAACCCCGTCGGGCAATGAAGGCACATATGTCGACTACAACCTTGCCTGAAAGAACCAGCGCCCGGACAAAGAGCGTATCCAGACCGCCCGCCAGCGTGAACCGGCGCATGGCGATAGCTGCACCCAAAGGGGTATCCCTTGATATGGGCGATGCTGATGATGCGGAGTTTGAACGCTATTGATTGGAAATTTGTCTAAATACCGTTTTAAAAAAAGGAAACTTGAAACTGGACAATGGAAATAGATATCAAACCAGACCTGAAGCCGGATGAGACAGGCGACTTAAAAATCCTCTCCCTTTCTCAAAACCAAGATCCCGGTATCAAATTTCCAGCATCAAATGAATGGAGGTTTTGCCATGAGTGCCGAAGAAATGGCTGAAAATACAGCCGGAACAAACCAGTATCTCACCTTCACCCTGGGAGATGAGGATTTTGCCCTTGATATTGTCAAGGTAAGGGAGGTGCTGGATTACACGACCATTACGAAGGTGCCCCGCATGCCCGAGTTTCTGCGGGGGGTCATCAATCTCCGGGGCAATGTGGTGCCGGTGATCGACTTGCGTTACAAACTGGGCATGGGGGCTATTAATCAGTCGGTGGATACGTGCGTCGTGATTGTGGAAATCATGATCGATGATGAGATGACCCACATGGGAGCCCTGGCCGATTCCGTCAAGGAGGTGATCGACCTTGATCCAAGCCAGATCTCACCCCCTCCCAAACTGGGAATCAGTATCAACAATGAATTCATCAGGGGAATGGGCAAACAGGGCGAGAAGTTCCTGATCATCCTGGATATCGACAAGGTTCTCACTTCTGATGAAATAGATGTGGTTCAGAAAACTGGCGAGGGGCGGGAGGATATAGCGGATGATACAGCTCAGGTAGCATAGACAACCGGGCGAGCGATCCGGTGGGGCAGGCATCAACAAAGGTACAAGGCCCCACCGGTTCGCTCGATGCCTGGGAAGATTTGTGGGGCGATCCCCCTCGTCTGCAGTGGCTTCGGCCTGCACTGGTCGATTGCAACAGCCGCCGGGCACGCGGCATAAGGCATGAGGGCACCGACAACGAGCAACCGGCAACGAAGACCAAAGGTCGGAAGTCAGCAAAACCTCAAACAACCCGGCAAACATTAAAAGCAAACAACGCGTAGCGAGAAGACTATCACATGCACAATTCGACAGACAATTCAATTATTTCCATGTCGAACCGGGACTTCAACCGCTTCAGGGAGCTGATTTATAACACGTGCGGGATCCACTTGACTTCAATAAAGAAAACAATGCTGAGTTCGCGGCTTCGGAAGCGATTGCGTCTGCTGGGCATGGATTCCTTCAGCGAATATTACGACTATCTCTCCGGTACTAAAAGCGAAAGCAGCGAACTGGGGCACATGATCGATGCCGTCTCAACAAATAAGACTGATTTTTTCAGGGAACCCAAACATTTTGAGTATCTGACAAATGAGGTTCTGCCCCGGATGTGCCGATCTGGATGGTGGCGGCCGGGGAGGCAGCTCAATATCTGGAGTGCCGGATGTTCCAGTGGTGAGGAGCCATACACCATCGCCATGATACTGGCGGATTTTGCAACCCGGAATCGGGTCGGGGAGTTCTCTATCCTCGCTTCCGATATCTCCACCCGCATGTTGGACAAGGCCCGCAAAGCCATTTATCCGGAAGATGCTGTGGAGCCGGTACCGGATGGACTCAAACGGAAATACCTCATGCGCGGGAAGTGCAGCCAAAAGGGCTTTTGTCGTGTGGTGCCGGAACTGAGAACCAACCTGCAGTTTCAGCGGATCAACCTCAATGAAGGAAGTCATTTCGGAATCAGAACCACGATGGACATAATCTTTTGTCGAAATGTGATTATCTATTTTGACCGAGAAACCCAGAAGCGGCTCTTTGAGAAATTTTATGAGCAGCTCCTGCCGGGAGGCTATCTTTTCATTGGCCACTCAGAAACACTGCACGGGATTAATGACCAGTTCAGGGCGGTGGCGGTGGCCTCGTATCGGAAGCCGGGGGGACGATACTGGTTACGGGAGACCGGCTACGGGCCGGAACCAGGATGAAGGTTGGCAGGTTGGTCGTGTGGTCGGGGGCATGGGCGAACACAGCACAGGCGACATCCGGTGAAAGGGCGCACTTACAGTCTCACAGTTGTCTTTACGCCGTCATTTCAGTCTTCGCGGAATGACGGAATGACACGCTGTGTTGAAGGGTTAACAGCATGAACAAAAAAGTCAGAGCGTTAGTGATAGATGACTCGTCGATCGTCCGGCGGACCATCTCCGAACTCCTGTCATCGGACCCGGAAATTGAGGTTATAGGAACGGCTTCCGACCCGTATATGGCGGCAAAACAATTACAGGAAGAGGTGCCGGATGTCATCACCCTGGATATCGAGATGCCGCGAATGGACGGGATCACGTTTCTTCAGAAGATCATGACTCAGCATCCGATCCCGGTGATCATCTGCTCCAGTGTGGCCGGGAATGGTTCAGCGAACGCCCTGCGGGCCATGGAGTACGGTGCTGTGGACATAATAGAGAAGCCTAAGATAGGAACCCAGCAATTTCTCCAGGAATCCAAGATCCGGATTTGTGATGCGGTCAAGGCCGCTGCCAGGGCAAAAATCAGGCCTGTTCCGCTCAGGTTTCATGTGGAAAAAAAGCTTTCGGCCGATGCCATGATTGAAAAGGCGTCCAAGACACGGGTCATCCAGACCACTGAGAAGATCGTCATAGTAGGCGCTTCCACCGGCGGCACAGAGGCCCTGCGGATATTCCTGGAGGCCCTTCCCCAGGACAGTCCGGGCATCGTCATCGTTCAACATATGCCCGAACACTTTACGAAGGCCTTTGCCGAAAGACTGAACGGGCTTTGTCGAATCGAGGTGAAAGAGGCCGCTGATGGCGACAGTGTGCTCAGGGGTCGCGCTCTGATCGCCCCGGGAAACCGGCATCTGCTCCTGAAGCGGAGCGGCGCCCGGTATTACGTTGAGGTCAAGGACGGCCCTCTGGTGTCCCGTCATCGACCGTCCGTGGACGTCCTGTTCCGTTCTGCGGCCCGTTATGCGGGGAGCAATGTGGTCGGGATCATCATGACCGGCATGGGAGACGATGGGGCCAGGGGGATGTTGGAAATGAAAGAGGCCGGCGCCTTCACTATTGCCCAGGACGAGGCCACGTCGGTTGTGTTCGGCATGCCCCAGGAGGCCATGAAGCTGGGGGGCGTTGACAAGGTATATCCGCTTGAAAGAATCGCCGATGCGGTCCTGAGGGCGTGCCACGATTGAGAGGAGCAAACTGTTCACTTGGACATTCGATGATCAAAGCCCTATACGCGCGAAACAAAGGGCATACACTCCCCGATGCCCTCACGGGCACACTGCAAGTATGTTGCGCCTTATAGAAAATGGCAGAATCTTCGGCAGGCATCCGGTATCAAACTATGAAGGAACATATCCCAATCCACATCGGCGAGTGTCACGCAAGCCGGAAACCGGCAGTTATTTCAACGGTTCTCGGTTCGTGCGTGGCGGTCTGCCTTTTTGATGCGGAATGCCGAATCGGCGGCATGAATCACATCCTTCTCCCCGGAGAGGCGGATATGAAGCATTTCGATGACGCGGCCCGATACGGCATCAATGCCATGGAGCTTCTGATCAATCGGATCATGACCCTGGGAGGCAACAGGCGGCGGCTGGTTGCGAAGGTGTTTGGCGGGGGCCATGTACTCCCGGCTATTTCCAAAGAAAACGGAATTGGGGAAAGGAATGTCGCCTTTGCACTTGAGTTTCTGGCAAATGAACGCATCCGGGTGTTGTGCAAAGACGTGGGCGGTACGGATTCGCGCAGGATCTATTTTCATACCGACACCAATGACGTCTTTCTGAAACGGATCTCCAGCGCCACATTCAGGAAGGCGGCTCTGGAAGAAAAGCAGCGTCTTGCCCAGGTCAAGAGGGATGCGCGAAGAGGCGGGGAAGTGGTTTTCTTCAGAGATTGCCGGACGCCCGAATCCAGCCTTAAAGACGACTGATTCGCCCATCGATACCCTCCAGGCTGAGTTCATCTGTCATATCGACGAAATCATAAATGAATCTCCTCCTTCTTCATTATGCGATCATGCCAAGAAAAAGCCTCCCATAAGTCAAGAACAAGTGATTGATTCCACAGACGATTTCAAATATGAGCAAGGGCGGTGTTCAGAGTAACTATGATTTTGCTCATTTTGCCCTGACTGCAATTTAAATTCAGTTAATTTTAAATACAGGAATTATGTACCGCCAGGAACGAGCACACAAATATATTGACAAACAAAACTCTATACGCGAAGAATGTTTCGCAAAAGAAATAAACGGAAGGAATAAAACTATTCAATGTTTCGGGAAAATCACCAATCCAATCTGAAAACCGTAGGCAACGTTGCCATACCGTCCAGATATAAAGGCCCGCCGGACATCGCAAACGGCGGGTATGTCTGCAGTCTTTTTGCCGAATACATCGACGGCGTGATCGACGTCATGATCAAACGCCCCACGCCGCTTGACCGGGAACTGCACATGTGCGCAGGCGGCGATGGCGTTCATTATCTGATGGATGGCGATCAGATGGTCATACAGGCCAGGCCGGGTGTTCTGGATCTCTCGGTACCGGATGCCCCGGGGTATGAAGAAGCCGTCCGGGCCTCAAAAACATCCCTTGCGTTGAAACCAACGCCTTATACGCAGGTGACCGGACGCGGTATCCATCCCATCTGTTTTTGCTGCGGCGCGGATGTGCCGGATGGGGAAGGCCTCAAGATCCACCCCGGCCATGTCCCGGGAACCAATATGGTTGCCGCTCCCTGGACACCGGCACGTGCGTATGGCAACGAATCAGGTTATGTCCGGCCGGAATTTATCTGGACGGCGCTGGACTGTCCGGGCGCGTATGCGCTCTGGGAACTGACGGATACGAAACCCGGTTTTTTAGGCAGGTTGATCGGCCACATCGAAAGGCCTCTGCACTGCAACGAGCCCTGTGTGGTCGCCGCCTGGCCCACCGGGAGCGAGGGAAGGAAATTATACACCGGAACGGCCCTGTTCAATGCAAAAGGGCAGATCGTCGGCCGATCGCTGGCAACCTGGTTTCTCATGCCGCCGGAAATGATGCAGTTAATTGCGAGCTGATGTATCATGTCGTATAATTTTTATAAGTTTTAGGGGATCTTGTCGATGGGCTTTCGCCCTTTGAGAAAGGGAAATCCGTGAACGTCATCCTTGCAGGCGTCAATATCGACCGGGAAACTTTGAAAGAACTGGGAGAGGGAACCGCCTCTCTTCAAGAAAGTCCGACACCCGAAACGATCTCGGCGGCCTATGCCCGTATCAGCCGCAATCCCCGCCCTGTGAACGAACTGCGTGAAATCGCCCGGAGGGAGGTTGAAAAGGCCCGAAAGTCGAATCAGTCCATCGTCTTCGATATGGGACACAGCTCCATCGCCGAGCACGCCGTCTTCAATGTGGACGTCCTCGGCGTCTCCCGCCTGATTGTAGAAGAAATCGAAAAATTCCGCCTTGCCTCGTACACGGAAAAATCACAGCGCTACATCCGCCTTGAGGACGATTTTGTCATTCCCGAAGAAATCAGAAACACCGACCTTGAGGATCAGTTTGTTGCAGTCATTCGTGAACAGAACGCCCTTTACCACCGTCTCTACGGCGCGCTCCGGGCACTGGTGTTCGAGACGCATAGAGAACTCGCCCTCGAAAGCGCGAATACATCCATGCTCGAGGGGTGGGCAAAAGAGGATGCCCGGTATATTGTAGCGCTGGCGACTGAAACACAACTGGGAATGACGGCGAATGCGCGTACACTGGAACTGATGCTGCGGCGCATGGCATCACACCCGCTTCGCGAGGCTAATCACTACGGCAGAGCACTTTACGATGCCGTGAAGACCGTCGCACCCTCGCTGATCCGCTACACCGATGCGACGGCCTTCGACCGCGATACTCGACACGATCTTATGCGCGCGGCGCACCATATAATGGAGACGCACCTTCGAAACGCCGTCCCGCCGCACATCGCACCGGACGCACGTGAATCCGTCGCGCTCATCGACGCAACACCGGACGGCGATGACTGCATTGTCGCGTCTCTTTTGCACGGAGCATCTTGGAGTCCCCTTAAAGAGTGCCGCCATCTTGCCGGGATATTGACGCGCGAAGAGAAGGAAGCGATCGTCAAAACCGCCTGTCGACGCATGGCCTCTTATGATGCCCCGCTGCGGGAATTTGAGACGGCGGATATGACCTTTGAGGCGACAATCAGTGCCTCCTGTTTCGCCCAGATGAAGCGCCATCGCATGGCTACCATTATAAGCCAACACTACGATCCCGACCTTGGCGTGACGCTCCCCCCCATGATTCGCGACGCAGGAATGGAGAAACCTTTCATGGAGGTGATCGCCCGTACCGAGGCGCTGTATCGTCGAATTGTCCGCCACTCTCCCCAGGCGGCGCCCTATATTCTCACAAACGCCCACCGGAAACGGGTGCTCATCAAGGTCAACGTCAGAGAACTCTACCATATATCCCGGCTGCGGGAAGACAGCCACGCCCAGTGGGATATCAGAGAAACGGCTCAGCGTATGGTTCACCTCGGAAAATCGGTAATGCCCATTTCGCTCGCCTATGCCTGCGGAAAGGATGCCTTTGCCGATATGCAAAAAAGGATGATCCCCTGAAAAGACGACCTCATGATTCAATGTATCGCACGACAGGGACGAAATTCTCGCCATTCCGGCCCACGAAATCGGCCACTGGAAAAAGCGGCATATCTTGAAGCAGCTTCTCCTTATGGAAACGTCTCGCAAAGGATAACCTCAGCAACCTCCCTCCCCACCTCGTCTACGTGTGGTTTTATTGCCCCCATCCTCCCCTGGCGGACCGTATCGTCTATCTTGAGGCAATAAACAGCAGCCATGCATGTTAAGAACAGTAAAAACTACTGTTCACCCGGCAAGAAGGAATTGATTTTATTGCCACGAATGGTATAGAAAGAGAGCCGAGATTCAAGGTCTCCAGAGAACAGCACTCGACCTTGGACCCATTGAATACTTGACCCTTGACAAAATGTTTTTAGAGGTAGTCTCATGCCCATTTACGAGTTTTATTGTCCCCGATGCAATACCGTCTACAATTTTTTTTCGAAGACGGTAAATACAGAAAAAATTCCCCTTTGCCCGCGCTGCAAGGAAGTGATCCTCGAACGGCAGATGTCCGTCTTCTCTACCATATCTGCAGACCGTCAGGAATCGGAGGATGACGATCTTCCGCCCATCGATGAGGCACGAATGGAAAAGGCCATGGAAATACTGGCACGGGAGGCCGATCACATCGATGAGAACGACCCCCGCCAGGCCGCCCGGATGATGCGACGACTCGCCGAATCTACGGGACTCAATCTCAACGACGAGATGGAAGAGGCCCTGAGCCGTATGGAACAAGGAGATGATCCGGAAAAGATAGAAGAAGAAATGGGCGATGTCTTCGGTGATGAGATCCCCTTTTCCTTCGACACGAAGACAAAGGGCAAACCGGTAAAAAAGAATCCCCGGATCGACGAGACGCTTTACGACCTGTAAGATAATTTCTTTTTACTGCATGCCTCAAAAGGCGTGAGAGGAGAGAATCAATGAAACATCGCCTGCGTTATATAGTACCAATTCTTTTTTTAATCGCCATACTGGCCGGATGCGCGTCGGTTCCGCACAATTCACTTATGCAGGTTTCTACCATAGGCGCCCTGCTCGACGGTGACTATGCCGGCCATATGACCTGCAGGGAGCTTCTTGAATCGGGCGACTTCGGACTGGGCACCTTCGAAAAACTTGATGGCGAAATGGTCGTTCTTGACGGCGTAGTCTATCAGATCAAGGCCGACGGCCGGGTCTACCGTCCGGACAAAGACGTCACGACTCCCTTTGCCGTCGTTACTCCCTTTCAGACCGATCGTGTGATTGGCCTCTCCAAAACAACCGACTATGCCGGTATACAAAAAATTATCGACAACGAATCGCCCGATAAGGGAATATTTCTCGCCGTCAAAATAACGGGGCGCTTTCCTTTCATGAAAACCCGCAGCGTTCCCGCCCAGGTACAACCCTATCCCCGCCTGGTGGAAGTGGTAAAGCACCAGTCCATCTTTGAGTTGAAAGACGTTTCAGGAACCGTCGTGGGCTTCCGGTCGCCCCCTTATGTCAAGGGAGGAATCAATGTGCCCGGATACCATCTTCACTTCTTATCCGACGACAGGACCGCAGGAGGGCATATTCTGGAGTTTGAAATCACCGAAGGCACAATCGAACTGGATTCCTGCAATCGCTTTACCATGGTGATCCCCGAAGGCGCCCTGGTGGAAGGTCGCCCCGGTTCCTCCGGCATGAGAGGCTCAGACGAACTGGAAAGGGTTGAAAAATAGGTGAAAAATTGGGACACTTCCCTATTTTTTTCCGTCATCAAACTGTAACATAAATAGCGTAAGGGTATTCCACCTTTAACAATACTGTCATGAAGTTGTCATTATGCTGTCACATAGAAGGTGTAGGGTTGCAGACATAAAAAAACCTAGGAGGGTTTACCATGAAAGCAACAGCAAAATTATTTTTAACCGGTTTCGTCCTTCTTCTGGTCTGCGCCTTCGGCGCGACCGCCATGGCCGAAACCAAGACCATCGTCATTAAAGGATCGACCACTGTGCTTCCCGTCGCGCAGGCCGCTGCGGAAGCCTACATGGCAGAGCACAAGGATGTCAACATCTCCATATCCGGCGGTGGCTCCGGCAACGGCATCAAGGCCTTGATTGACAAATCGACGGATATTGCCAACGCATCCCGCTTCATCAAAGGCAAAGAAGTAAAGATGGCCGTGGAAAAGGGCTCCTATCCTGTGCCGCATCGTGTTGCCATCGATGCGATTGTCCCGATCGTCCACCCGAAAAATCCCGTAAAGGATCTCACGATTGAGCAACTCAGCCTCATCTATCAGGGCAAGATCACCAATTGGAAAGATTTGGGCGGCAATGACAAGAAGATCGTGGTCATCTCCCGAGATACCAGCTCGGGCACCTATGAGGTCTGGGAAGAACTGGTGCTTCACAAGGAAAAGGTTACAAACAAAGCCCAGCTCGCAGCATCGAACGGCGCCGTGCATCAGGCTGTCTCAAAGAATTCTTATGCCATCGGATACGTAGGCTTCGGCTATCTGAACAACGAAGTTAAAGCGATCAACATCAACAGCGTGATTCCTTCAATGGAAACCGCGATTTCCGGCGCCTACCCTGTTGCACGGCCCCTGTTCATGTTCACCGCAGGCTGGCCTTCAGGAATCACCATGGATTTCATCAGCTTTCTTTTGAGCCCGAAGGGGCAGGAAGTGGTGGAAAAAGAGGGGTTCATTCCGCTGTACTAGAAAAATCGGCATGGGACACAAAATACCGGTTTTTATTATTGTGTGATCAGCCGGGAAGCGCAATCAAGCCGCTTCCCGGCGGCATAGCCTGAATGCGAATACCGACATGACTCGTGCACTCAAAGAAAAAATTATAAAAAACATCCTCTTTGTCTTTGCTCTGGTTTCAATCATTATTCTTGCGTTGATCATCATCTTTCTCTTCATGGAAGGAGTCCCCATATTCGGAACCATTTCGGTAAAAGAATTCCTCTTCGGCACCGAATGGTATCCCACCTATGATCCTCCAGACTTCGGTATATGGCCGCTTATCGTGGGCTCCCTAGTCGTTACGGTGTTCTCGGCTCTGATCGCAATTCCGCTGGGAGTACTTTCCGCAATTTATATCGCAGAACTTGCCCCCCCCATGATCAAGGAAATCTTTAAACCGATTATCGAGCTTCTCGCTGGTCTTCCTTCAGTAGTGCTCGGGTTTTTCGGCATGGCCATTCTGGCCCCCTGGCTTCAGCAGACATTCGATCTGCCGACCGGGCTTAACATTCTTAATGCATCGCTTATTCTGGCATTGATGGCAGTTCCCACTATTTCCAGCATCGCGGAAGACGCGCTCTATTCCGTACCGCATGAATTCAAGGAAGCCTCCTACGCCCTGGGAGCCACACCTTTTGAAACAATCACCAGGGTAGTGGTACCGGCGGCATTGTCGGGCATCTCCACCGCGGTGATCCTCGGAATGGCCCGGGCAATCGGTGAAACAATGGTGGTGCTCATGGTGGCGGGAGGAGCCGCTGCCATTCCCGAAAGCATATTCGATTCCGTCCGTCCTATGCCGGCAAGCATTGCTGCCGAAATGGGCGAGGCGCCTTTCAGAAGCGACCACTATCACGCCCTGTTCGCAACGGGAATCGTGCTTTTTTTCATGACACTGGGGTTCAACCTGATCGCAGACTATATATCTCACAAATTCAAAGAGGTAGGTTCCGCAACGCTATGAAATGGCGATATTTCAGACAAACGCTTTTTTTCATCATTGTACGCACATCGGCCTTTGTGATTGCGCTTGCAATCGGCGCCTTCCTTGTCTACATTTTCGTAAAGGGAATCGGCGCCATCAGCTGGGAATTCTTGACGGAGAAACCCTACGATTCCATGACAAAAGGCGGAATCATGCCGGCCATTCTCGGCACCTTTTATCTGACGACAGGCGCAATCCTGATCGCCCTGCCCCTTGGCGTAGTGTCTGCCATATATCTTTGCGAATATGCAAAACAGGGATCAATGGTGAGAGGGATCCGCATCGGCATAAACTGCCTCGCCGGCGTCCCTTCCATTGTCTTCGGCCTTTTCGGTCTCGGTCTTTTTGTGGTCTTTCTCAAATTCGGCTCATGCATCCTTTCCGGAGCGCTGACCCTTGGATTCCTCATTCTTCCGACGGTGATCGGCGCCTCTGAAGAAGCGTTGAGAGCGGTACCGAACACTTTTCGCGAAGCATCGCTGGGACTGGGTGTCTCCAAATGGCATACGACACTGCGGATTGTCCTTCCCAACGCACTGCCGGGCATCATGACCGGTTCGATCCTGGGAATCGGCCGCGCCGCCGGCGAAACGGCGGCCATCATGTTTACGGCGGCAGCCTTTTTCACCGCTAAACTTCCATCATCCATATTCGATGAGGTGATGGCTCTTCCCTATCATATTTACGTACTGGCCACTGCGGGAACACATATCGAAGAAACGAGACCCCTCCAATTCGGCACGGTGCTTGTGCTGGTAGCGCTCGTGCTCGGGGTTGATTTAATCGCCATAATTATGAGAAGTTATATGAGAAAGAAAAAACGGTGGTAACTATGATTATGCGTAACGACATCATCATACAGACAAAGAACGTCAACTTTTACTATGGAGACTTCAAGGCCCTTGTCGACGTCACCATGGATTTCGAAAAAAATAAGGTTACCGCCCTAATCGGGCCATCGGGATGCGGCAAATCGACGCTCCTGCGCTTGATAAACCGCATGAACGACCTTATCGAAGGAACCCGCGTAGAAGGCGAGGTCATATTTGAAGGGGCAAACATTTACGCTCCCAATGTTGACCCCGTCGATGTCAGAAGGAGAATAGGCATGGTATTCCAAAAGCCGAATCCCTTTCCCAAATCGATATTTAATAATATTATCTACGGGCCGAAACTGAACGGTGTTTCCAAAAAAAGGGACCTTGAAGCATTGGTGGAAAAAAGCCTTGTCCAGGCCTCGCTCTGGAAGGAGGTAAAAGATATTCTCTCTCAATCCGCCATGATGCTGTCCGGCGGTCAGCAACAACGGCTGTGCATCGCACGGGCGCTTGCAATGAAGCCGGATGTGCTTCTGATGGACGAACCCACTTCGGCTCTCGATCCGATTTCAACGGCGAAAATCGAAGAATTGATAGAGGAATTAAAAAGAAACTACACCATTATTATTGTCACCCACAATATGCAGCAGGCAGCCCGGGTATCAGATTGCACAGGGTTTTTCTACCTGGGAAAGCTTATTGAATTCAATCAGACGGACCGACTATTTACTACACCCGATGTCAAACAGACCGAAGATTATATTACCGGGAGATTCGGTTAAGGAGGAGGAAATGTATGGGAACAAAAATCCATACAAGCTCACAATATGAAAAGGAATTGAAAGAAGTAAAGGAAAACCTTATCTATATGGGCGCCCTTGCGGAAAAGGCCATTCGTGAAGCCACGCGATCGCTTTTGGAACGAGACTCGAATTTGGCGCGGGAAGTGATTGGCGCTGACAGGGAAATCGACGATATCGACGAGGAAATCGAAGAAAAGTGCATACGGCTTCTGGCACTTCGGCAACCCACGGCCAGGGATCTTCGGTTCATTACCGCAGCCATAAAAATCAACGGCCATCTGGAGCGCATCGGCGACATGGCGGCAAAGATATCCGAAAAGGCGCTCGCGCTCAATGAGGAACCGCAATTGAAACCGTATATCGACCTTCCCCGCATGGCCGAGATTGCCGAGGGAATGATACGAAAAAGCCTGGACGCGCTGATTAACGAGGACTGCGATCTGGCACATCAGGTACGGATTGAAGATGAAAAAGTAGATAATCTCAATGAACAGATCTTCCGTGAGTTACTCACCTTTATGATGGAAGATCCCCGCACCACCCATCGTGCGATTTTGATCACACAGGTATCCAAAAGCCTGGAGCGGATCTCCGATCATGCCAGAAGCATCGCCGACACGGTCATATACATGATCACGGGGAAGAATGTACGGCATACAGACTCGGAGCAGGCGATTAAAGGATAGAGGATATGAGCATATCGTCGCTTTGTCGAGGTAATTATTAATGAAAATTAATCTTTTCTACAAACTGTTCGGCACGTATGTGGTAATTGCGCTTGTCGCCGTTATTATCATTAATCTCCAGATGGGAGCACATATAAAAGCCACGATTCAAGAACGCGTCGAACAGAACCTTCTGGCCAACTCCCACCTTCTCACTCTCACATCCTCTCTCGCGGATCTGGAGAATACCGTCGATCGCATAGCCGCCATTGCCGATGCACGGATAACGCTGATCACTGCAGACGGCAGAGTTGTGTTCGATTCTGAAACGAATGCTTCAGAAATGGATAACCATCTGAATCGAACAGAAATCCAGGAGGCCCGTGTCAAAGGGCAGGGCAGCGCAACCCGCTTCAGCAGAACATTACGAATCGATACGCTTTACGCAGCCATACCGATCTTCAGGGGGAAGGAAATTGAAGGCTACATTCGTCTGGCCCGACCCTTGACGGAAGTAAAAAAATCGATACATGAAATGAATATAGTGCTTCTGCAATCCTTTCTCTTTGTGGGGGCTCTCTCGTTTTTGATTGCCTTCCTTTTTTCAGCCCGGTTCGTATCGCCGATACAGGAGATGGAACAGTTCACCACACGGCTGCGCGAAGGTGAAATGCCCGGCACACTGCTTATCAGCGCCGCTGATGAACGGGGAAGACTTGCCCGGAACATCAATCACCTGGTGACGGAATTAAAAGAAAAAATAGACCTGGCCCAGGAGGAAAAAGGTAAGCTTGAAGCGGCCTTTGCCAGCATGACCGACGGAGTACTGGTCCTGAACAATTCCGGCGCCATCGAGGTCGTCAATGCTGCCTTTACCCATATGTTTTCAGTCCGTTATGCCGATATTGAGGGGAAAACCCCCCTTGACGCCTTCAGAAACATTGCTCTTCAGAAGGCGCTCGATCGTTTCAGGGGAAATGGAGTCCCCCTTTCACAGGAAATTTTGCTCGAAGAGGGCGATATACGCGCAGTCGATGTCACTATATCTCCCATCAGAGGGCTTCCCAGGAATGACGAAAAGACGATGCTCGTGTTTCATGATGTGACACGGCTTAAAAATCTGGAAAAAATGCGCGTCGATTTCGTGGCAAACGTGACTCATGAAATAAAAACCCCCCTTACGGCCATACTAGGTTTCATCGAAACGTTAAAGGACGGGGCGATCGAAGAGAAAGAGATTGCGCGGCATTTTCTTGAGACAATCCATAACCACGCGCAACGTCTCAATCGCCTGGTAGACGATCTTTTAACTATCTCCAATATCGAAATGGGGGAAACGAAAATGTCCTTTGAAGATCTTTCCCTTATTTCGGTGATTGAAAGTGTTCTTCCGATCATAGAACAGCAGGCAGCCAGAAAAGATATCAAGGTGAAGAAAGAACTTCCCGATGCACTTCCGCCGGTGAAAGCGGACAGGGACAAGGTAATTCAAATTCTTCTCAATGTGCTTGACAATGCCGTCAAGTTTACCGATAGAGAAGGCGCCGTGTCAATAACCGCTCACGACAATGAGGATGGAAGGGTGGCGGTTCGTATAAGCGACACGGGCATAGGCATTCCGAAAGCCGAAATACCGCGGCTGGGAGAACGCTTTTATCGGGTCGACAAAACAAGATCGCGTGAAATGGGAGGCACGGGGCTCGGACTTTCCATCGTCAAGCATCTTTTGATGGCCCATGGAGGCGCCCTGAGCATAGACAGCAGACCGGGCAGAGGCACGTCGGTCAGCATCTTTTTCCCTGTTGCAAAGGAAGAAAACGGTATCTCGCGATAAAAGGGTTCTCGATGCAATAGAAATCCGATCGTGGCGATAAAGATACAGAAACTTTCAAAAGGCACAGCTGCGTATGGCGATTAGAATACTTGTAGTTGACGATGAAAAGGATATCGTAGAACTCATATCCTATAATCTGGAGAAAGAAGGATTCGCGGCAGTAAAGGCCTATAACGGCGAGGAGGCGCTGAAGATCGTACAAAAGGACCGTCCCGATTTGATGATCCTCGATCTCATGCTTCCGGGAATGCAGGGAATGGAAGTGACCAAACGCCTTCGAAGCAACCCTGAGACCGCACGTCTTCCCATCGTGATGCTGACGGCAAAAAACGGAGAGGTTGACACAATTCTAGGGTTGGAAATGGGGGCGGATGATTATGTAACCAAACCTTTCCGCGTGCGGGAACTGATGGCCCGCGTCCGGGCAATCCTGAGACGCAGCAGCATGCAAGACAAAAATTCTGAAAAAGAAACCTTCTCGTTCAAGGATCTTTTTATCGACTTCACCTCCCACGTCATCACACTCGCAGGCGTTCCCCTCGAACTGAGCCCGACGGAATTCAAGCTTTTGAGTTTTTTTGTCCGTCGTCCGGGGAGGGTGTATACACGTAACCAGATTCTCGATCATGTGTGGGGCGATGACGCCTTCGTCGAACCGAGAACGGTTGATGTTCATATCAGGCGTCTCCGTTCACAGATAGAAAAAGATATGGTGAATCCCCAATATATTATAACAGTCAGAGGAATCGGGTATAAATTCTCCGACGTATCATAAAACTCCCTGACACGCGCATACAGAATATCGGATTTTCGCAATACTTCCCCTTTCACGATCATTTCACATACCTGTCAAGGAACCGTAACATAAAGATGGTATAGTCCCATTATGCAGTGATCAAGATCGCACCAAGGAGCATACCATGTCATTCCTTGCTGACCGAAAAAATCGAGCCTTTTCAGCCATTGAATCATACTCGCAGAACATTTCCATTATAAAGTGCGATTCGCGTTTGGAGGCCCTTGTCGATATTATTGAGCAGAATCGAATAAAAACGGTCTTCCAACCCATAGTATCGCTCAAGACCGGCGACGTCTTCGGATATGAAGCGCTTTCAAGAATCGTCGGCCCATCACCATTTGAAGGTCCTGCTCCACTTTTCTCCGCCGCCGATGAGTTCAAACTGACAGGAAGATTGGAAGAACTTTGCCGCTTCAAGGCAATCACAAGCGCCCACGCACTCGGTATTGAGAACAACCTCTTTCTCAATGTTTCTCCTTCGGTGCTCGATCTTCCGGGCCATATCTCAGGGAAAACAGCGAATCTTGCCCTTTCCCACTTCAAGACAAAAGACAGGATTATCCTGGAGTTGACCGAGCGCATGTCAATGGATGAATACGACCTTTTTGAAAAGGCCGTTGCTCATTACAAAAAGCAGGGATTCACCATTGCAATTGACGATTTCGGCAGTGGATTTGCGGGACTTAATATGCTGCTTCGCGTCGAACCTCAAATTGTCAAAATCGACCGCTATATAATTACCGATATTAACAAATCGATGGTCAAGCGGATGCTTCTCGAGTCGGTCGTTACGTTCTGCCATAAGACTAACGCCCGTGTCGTTGCGGAAGGCATTGAAACGGGTGAAGAATTACGACTTCTTCTCGATATGAAAGTCGATTTCGGTCAGGGATATTATCTGGGGAAACCGCAAGAAGCACTCACTCCCTGCAACCCCGATGCAGTGGCCATGATCGCCAAAAGTGCCCGGGGACAATACCGGGGCATCAAGCAGGAGCACAACCTGATATGTTCTTTGAACAGACATCTGGAACCGCTTTTTTCCCATCAAAACGTCGATGTGGCCATCGAACGATTTCAGGGAAATGAAAAAGAATGTAATTCCATACCGGTCATCAATGATTCAGAGGCGCCCATAGGCATTATCCACAAGTACAAGTTATTTTATAAGCTTGGACAGCGATTCGGCTATTCAGTCTATACCAAGCGTCCGGTGGGATACATTATGGAGAAACCTCTCGTTTTCGAATTCAATACCTCCATCGAACATGTAGCGCTTCGCGTGCTTGAACGATTGGACAGCGAAATTTACGATGCCGTGGTGGTAATGAAAAACGGAATCTATACCGGAATCGTTCAAATACGGGATATTCTGGCACGAATCACCGAACAGAAAATTAATATGGCCATTCAGGCCAATCCCCTGACGAATCTGCCCGGAAATAATATTATCGAGGAGGAGATTGAAAAATATCTCAGAGAGGATAAGGTTTTTTTCGGGTTGTATTTCGATCTCGACAACTTCAAACCTTTTAATGATCATTTCGGATTTCAGCGGGGCGACGGCGTATTACGGTTCGTGGCCAGTCTGCTGAGAGAAAAAATCTTTACCTGTGATCCGGAAGGCTTTGTCGGTCACATAGGTGGCGATGACTTCGTGGCCGTTTGCCAGCCCGCAGATATAGACGAACTTTGCAAAACTATCATTGATGACTTTGACAGAGGGATTAAAGCCTTTCACGGCGCGGATGCAGCGGCAAAGGGATTTTACGAAAGCATTAACCGCCAGGGTCAGGTCGAAAAACTTTCACTCGCCTCTCTTTCAATCGGTGTCGTCACAAACCGGTACCGCAGTTTCGACTCCTATGCCGCCCTCGCCTCGGTTGCAGCAGAGGTAAAGCACGTGGCGAAAAAAACGCCTGGCAGTTCCTACTTCATCGACCAGAGACAAAAATAATTTCAGGGAGACATTATAGTATGTTGTCACTTCGATCCTTAGCTACATTGTTGTTTTTTCTGGTTTGCCTGGTGTGTCCAGTGCATTCTGCCGCACAGGTTATAATAGACGGCGCCGGCGCGACCTTCCCCGGACCTCTCTATATGAAATGGATCGAAGCATATACGAAACAGAACGACGTGCGAATCACCTACAGATTCGTAGGATCGGGGAAGGGAATTTCTTCACTTCTCCAGAAAACGGTGGATTTCGGTGGTACCGACGTTTTTCTCTCGAATGAGGAGCTGCAGAGCGCAGACGCCGATATTCTCCATATACCAACCTGCGTGGGCGCCGTGGCAATTATCTATAACCTGCCATCTCATCCTTGTTTGAAATTGACGTCCACATCGCTCGCCGAGCTTTTCCTGGGAAAAATTAAAAACTGGTCCGATCACAATCTTCGAACGATCAATAGGGACTCAGAGTTGCCCGATATCGAGATCACCCTCATTCACCGCTCCGATTCCAGCGGTACAAACTTTCTTTTAACCAACTACCTTTCACAGGTGAATCCCGAATGGAATCATGCAATCGGACAGGGTAAAGTGGTGAGATGGAAACGAGGAATCGGCGTAGAGACAAACGCGGGAGTCGCCGAGACGGTAAAGCGCATCCCGGGCAGTATCGGATACGTATCGCTGAACTATGCGCTTGAAGAGAAGTTGCCTGTTGCAAAAATTCAAAACAGCCAAGGAAAGTTCGTCGCTCCCGATGGAACTTCTCTATCGGCGGCCGCATCGGTCGATATTCCTGATGACATGAGAAAAATTCTTACCAATGCCAAGACCCTCAATGGATATCCCATAAGCGCCTTTTCTTACCTCATCCTCTACAGGGAACAGTCCTACAAGGAACGGAATAACGCACGGGCCCGTGCGCTGGCGCAGTTCCTCTGGTGGTGCATCCATCAGGGACAGCGGTACAATGAGTCGCTGAACTACGCTCCGCTGCCCGAAACCCTTGTAACAAAGATTGAAAGGGTCATTCGTTCCATGACTTACAAAGGCGAGCATCTGATAAAATAAAAGGACTTGGCTCTTCAACCACTATTACTACCATGACGAAAATTCGACACTGTCTGTTACTCTTATTCCTGATCGTCTGTCTTTGCATACCGGCGGCAACGGAGCTTTCCGCCGACGTGCGGAAATTATCCGTGGGCATTCTTGAGTGCGCTCCCATATGCAGCAGCGATCCTTCAAAAAAAAACGAAGCCTTTCTGATCGAAATCCTCACCCATATCGCCTCACGTGAAGGATGGGAACTCGACTTTATTTCGGGAACGCTTTCTCAAAACATGGACGGGCTTGCTTTGGGTTCAATCGATCTTCTGGCGGCCGTGCCCTACTCGCCTGAATTGGCGTCGCAACTTCATTTCACTCGTGAAACCGTAATTTCCACCTGGGCGCAAGTATACGCACACCCTAATATCTCCGTTCAATCGATGCTCGATCTGAACTCTCTGACAGTGGGCATACTTCGAAACGATTCCTATGGCCAAAACATGCGATCGACCGCCGGCGGTTTAAATCTGAATTGTACGTTTCTTGAATTTACCCACTATAATGAAATCTTCAAGGCGCTCGAGAAAGGATGGATCGATGCCGGCATAGTCGATCGATTTTACGGCAATCGCAATCGCAACGACTACAACATTCAGGAAACATCTATTGTTTTTTCTCCCACCGAAATTCGATTTGCCACTCTCAAAGACCGAAACGACGACCTGATTTCAGCGCTCGATTATCATCTGGCACTACTCAAAAAAGATCCGAATTCCGTTTATAATAAGTCACTACAAGAAATATCGACATCCTCTCCCGACCGGCGTCTTATAAACCGGTTCAAGTGGGGATTGGTCATAGCCTTTGGATTGCTGGTGTTTCTTTTTTTTCTGAACCTTCTTTTGCGATATCAGGTTCGGTTAAAAACAGCTCAGCTTGTCGAAAAAAACCGAGAACTGGAAGACGAAATAGCACACAGGATATCCGCGGAAAAACAATATCGCAGTATTTTTGAAAATACAGGAACTGCCACGGCCATCATCGAAAGGGATATGACTTTATCTATGGCGAACGAAAAGTTCGAGGAATTAAGCGGCTATTTGAAAGGGGAAATAGTCGGAATAAAAAAATACATTGATTTCATTGCCGAAAAGGATCGCGCCCGAATTACCGATTATCATCAAAAACGGAGAAGCGGCCATAGTGGAATACCTGCGGAGTACGAATTTAGCTTTGTAGACAGAAAGGGCGTCAACAAACATATCTTTGTTAAAGTCAGCATGATTCCCGAAACGGAAAAAATCATCGCATCCCTTATCGATATGACGGAACGCAGGCAAAACGAACGGGAACGAAAATTACTTGCCAAGGTTATCGAGCAGTCATCGGAAGGCATTTATATAACCGACCACAACAAAATCATTCGATATGTCAATCCTGCCTTTGAAAAAATGAGCGGATACAGAGGAGAAGAATTGATCGGTCACGATATCTCTGTTCTTCCCTTGCCAAAAGAGGGAAATGGACATCACAAAGCGGCTTCTGTTGACACAGCCAAGCCGGAACGGATGATCAAGAAGAGAAAGGACGGTGTCACCTACAAGACCGAAACGAGGGTCACACCTATTCGCAACAGCAGCGGCAGGATTACGAGTTATGTTACCATCGATCGCGATGTTACGGTGGAAGAACGTCTTGAAAATCAGCTGAGACAGGCGCAAAAAATGGAGGCGATCGGTACGCTCTCCGGCGGCATTGCCCATGATTTCAACAATATTCTCACACCGATTATCGGCTACACTGAAATGGTACTGTCTCAATTCCCCCAGGGGAGCGATATGAACTGCAAACTGGATCGCGTACTCACCGCCTGCTATCGAGCGAAGGATCTGATTCACCAGATACTTACCTTCAGCCGCCGCGCTGAAAAGGAACGAGCGCCAGTTGATATAGGACCCCACATAAAGGAGGCCCTCAAGCTTCTCAGGGCGTCAATTCCGTCGAACATAGATATCAAAACCGAATTTCAGAAAAAGCCTTTTACCATAATGGCAGACGTCACAGAGATTCATCAGGTTTTACTGAACCTCTGTTCTAATGCCGCCCATGCCATGCAGGAAAAAGGCGGAACGATGACGGTGGCTCTGGAACGTTTTGACATAGGGATGGATTCTCTCAGGCAATACCTCGATCTTGCACCGGGAAGCTATGTAAAATTAACGGTTACTGACACAGGATACGGAATTGACGCCAAAACCATGGAACGAATCTTCGAACCATTTTTCACCACAAAGAAAAGCGGCGAAGGCACAGGAATGGGACTGTCTGTTGTTCATGGAATCGTAACCAGTCATGGAGGAACAATTCGTGTCTACAGCGAACCGGAAAAGGGATCGACCTTCACTGTCTATTTCCCTTGTTTTGAGAAGACCGATGCGCCTGTCACGGCCGTAATGAATGAATCCTATCCGAAGGGGAACGAAACAATCCTTATGGTTGATGATGAAGAAATGATTGTCGATTTGAATCATGAAATTCTGGAAGACCTGGGGTACCATGTAGTGACTACAACCAAAAGCATGGAAGCCCTCAAATTATTTCAGGATAGACCCGGATACTTCGACGTGGTCATCACCGATCAGACCATGCCTCATTTGACCGGTCTTGAACTGGCGCAAAGAATGATCAACCTCCGTTCAGATCTCCCCATTATTCTTTGCACAGGATTCAGCCCCCTGTTGCAGGATGAAGCCGTGAATAAAAACGGGGTCAATGCTGTGCTTATGAAACCCTTTTCAAAGAGTGAAATTGCCTACACGCTTCGCAGCGTCCTTGACAAAAATGTGGAATCGGGGCACCGCTGTTCCCGCAAAGTATCCTGAGGAATTCCACAGACGAAGAGAAGCATTATGCAAAGCGTGCTATATGTCAGCAGTCTTTAAGGATTGGCATGTGATTCAATTTTAACGTTATCGTGATTAGAGTACCTCTCCACATGCATCGATTCGGTTTCCGGCTTTGAATGTGACTCTTTTCCCCCCTTGCCTCCCATCAGCTTTTTGAGCTCTTCCACAAATTGCCGCATCCGCTCTGCCTGATCCGTTATTCCTGTCGAAACGGCAGAAAACGTGTCGAGGTTTTTCATGTTGCGCTCCACCACGCAATTAAGCGATGAAAAGGATTGGGAGATATGATCGAGTGTATACACCTGCTCCTGGGAGGCCTCGCTTATATGAGATACGTACTCTTCTCCCTTTTTCGCGCGTTCCGACATGGCGGCAAATACCGTCTCAGTCCTTGCAAGCGTCTGAGACCCCTGCTGAATCCGCTCGGTGGCCTCCTCGATAAGTGCCGCCGTCCGTTTGGCTGCACCGGCCGAACGAAGCGCAAGGCGCTTTACTTCATCGGCGACAACGGCAAATCCTTCACCCGCCGCGCTGCCGCCGGCACAGACCCTGGCAGCTTCGATTGCCGCATTGAGGGCAAGAAGGTGGGTTTCGAGGGCTATCTTGTCGATCTCCGAAACGATTGCATGGGTTTCCTCATTCGACCGTTCTATAAGACGCATGGAGTCGATCAATTCGCTTACGGCGCCCGTTGCTCGTTCGGCGATCGCCGATGTTTCCCCCATCAGTCGATTTGCCTCAGCGGCGTTTTCCGCATTTTGTCTTGCCATTGAGGCGATTTCATCAAGCGACGACGATGACTCTTCGATAGCGGCGGCCTGTTCCGATGCTCCTTCGTGAATTTCGTTGCTTCCATCGTATAGCGCCGCCGACGCGTTTACGAGCTCTGCACTCATTTCGCCGAGAGACTTCCGCACTCTGCCGAATACTGATCTGTTCGTCCATATCACATAGGTCGCAACGCCCATTGCCAATAACAACGAAATGATTGCCGCACCTACGATTGTTCGTTTCGTCGCGTTGGCGGATGTGGCAATATGACCTATTAAGGAACCCTTTCCCTTTCTCCTTGGCTATTTCGACCATGCGGGCAAACATCCTTCGCCCCTTCGAGTCTTCCACAATGGAAAGGTCTTCGTCATAAAGTTCCGGATGATAGGGATGCATAACCATCTGAGGTTTGTCATCGATGATAAAGCAATAATCCTTTTCCTTCTCCCCGAAACGCAGATGCTTAATCAACGTTTTCGCCACGGCCAGTCGCGTTTCATCATCCCCTAAACTCGGATCGCGTACACAGGCCTTGAGAATGGAGATCGCCTGTTTCACCAAGTTTTTCAGAAGCTGCTGAGCATTCTCCAGCCTGCTTCCCTCTTCTATTGCCCGTGCGGCATTGTTGAGATACCTGTCATGCTCGTATTTAATCTTTTCCAGTTTCATCACCAGTTCGGGATGGGGCACTTGATAGACATCCTGCATTCGCACAACTGCATCGGCGATCATATCGGCATCGTGCCGCAGGGCCAGAAGAAGGAGCGCCGCATCGGGAACTATTTTTTCGATGTATCGTTTTTCCTCTTCACTGATGCGCCATGCTTTTTGTCCGTCGCTCAGAATTTGGTCAAATCGCTCCCCTTTATTAATCTGAGTGATGGCGGCGCCGAGGGCGCTCATCCATCGGTGGTGGTTGAGTTCTTTTTGGATCAGATCTCCCGAAATTCGATTGCCGGCGATACTTGCCTCCGCTCGTTTCGAAACACTCGATACACCGCTATATGAAACCCAGGAAAGGATAGACAACACCACTATAACGAAAATAAATCCGACCGCTATCTGTTTTCCGATCGTCATGCCGTGAAAACGCATTTATAAAACTCCTCCTGTTTTTAAGGATTTTTGCTTCAGCACTCGTGAACATGCGTATTGAGTGAAGAAAATTATCATTTCTGGTGGAACTGTAGCATCCGATGTTGACAGAACTACGTTAATTTCGTTACAGTTTCGTGAATATTTTCCGTTCCAGCTAAAGCAGATAACCTCCCGGTAAATTTATCTGAATTGCAATAATCCTGTCACTGCTCCGTAACAATTTGCTGGTAAGGTTTCTCCAATTTCAGGTGTCATCATGGAGAACCCTTCTATGGATCAATCGGCGGCCCGCGTTATTTCAGTCGTCCTTCCGAAACAAAAAACGGCAGAGTCCGCCGAGCCCGGATCTCCATCCTATATCGACGCCGTAAACGCCGTTTTAGGAATCGAAGACGCTTCGGCGTCATCGTTTGCCGAGGCCCTCCCCTTTTCCCTCAATGACACAACGGCCGGATGCGAAAATGAATTTCAAACGGCCATAATCGGGAAAAGGTGCTACGTGGACCTGCCCATCACCATCGAAGAATCGAACTATTATCAGAATATCAAAAAGCGGGCGAAACGCGGCGACACCTCGCGAAAGGCGGTGGTCGCACTGGATCACTATCTTCACGATAACGGCAGGGAAGTCTGGGAAAACAGCTGGGTCCGCTTTCCCCAATCGGTGCTCGGTCATTACGCGCTGTCGGTTTTCCGGCATGATCTCCTGGCGGACAAGCAGCGCAAGGGCGGATCTTTGAGAGACGATGCCGAGAAATTCACCTTTCATAAAAACGGCGAACCTTTCATCAGAATCCCCGTAAGCTACCTCCTCAAGCTCGCCCTTGCCGATTCGATCGGCATCAATGCCCCGCCCCAGGGAATCGTCTTTTCCACAGGCCGGGAGATCATGGGCAATTTTTCAAACGACAACACCTCTCCCGAAATTCATTCCTTCGCACCGGTCCTTCTCAATAAAAACTCCCGTATCGGACATGGACTGGCCGTTGAAAACGCCATCCGGTTTTTGCTCGCCCAGTTCCTGATCATGTATGCGAATAACCGGTTCCAGCTCTCTTCGCTCGATCAGCGCACCATGCTCTATTTCGCCCCTCATCCGCCGGTGCGGCAGAAAAAACTCAACGATATCATAAGCGATTCTTTTTACCGGGAACTCTTCATGAATCCCTGCCTCTCAGGCTGGAACAGGGGACAGGAAAAATATCGCTATATGGAACTCTGTCACCGGGTACTCTCGCGAAGCCAGCTCAACGCAGTTATAAAGTTGAAGGAGGCAGGCATCATTACTACTAATCTTACTGTTTTGCCCAATGTGTCAAATATCTGCCTGGCCAATAATTCGACCCACATAAGCCTGGGAAGCCGAAAGCTTTCACGGCTTGTCTCCGAAAAAGAAACCGGCTTCACGGCGGCCCATGAAAAGTATCTGGGCGATCTTGCCATCAAGGTCGTGGAGCATTTTCTTCCCCTCTTTGTCGGCACCTACAGCGCAGCGCCCTACCGCCTGGAATTTCGGGATTTTCATCCAGAGCGGGCACTCGGATTTCTCCCCCACGAACTTGACTATACCCACCTGCGTATGATCTGGCGGCGCTGGAAGAAAAAGGCGAAGCTCACCGTGTTGAGCCAGCCCCTTACACCCTTCGGCCCTCAATGGATCGACGATCTAATCAGCGCCCTTTTCGGCCTCAAGGGGGATTTTGTTCAGGACTTCAGACTCATCGATTATTTCGCCTCTCTCATGAGCACAGACCAGTGTCCGGGGCTGGACGGCGCCCTCGGAAACAGCGAACGGCTCAAGGCGGACCTCGCCGAGCTGGGGATCTTCGATACCCACCTTGCCCCTTATTTCCTCTATCGCATGAGAGAAGCGGCAAAGATGGGATTTTCCGGATTCGAAGGACGCTACTACAGCCTTTTCCACAGCCTTACGGAGGATGTGGGCGCCGCCGCAAGCCTGCAGAACCTCATCACCGCCCTTGCCTACAAATATATCCTGAAGAAGGAAGTCACGCACCGGCACATTCCCGATGATCCCGAAACGGAAAGCGAACGGCGGCAGATCTTTTTCGGAACGGCCATTGGAATACCGACGATTTATGTGAGAAAGGACACACCCAATCTCTTCATGATGAAGATCCTCGAAAGGGTAAAAAAAAGCCGTCTCAGTCACCGGTACGGCGGCTGCATCAGAATTCCTATTGTGGAATACAGGAAGGCCATGATCTCCCTCATAGAGGAAGACGCCGCCGATCTCATCGATCTCATGGATCTGGGTGAAACCGTAAAAGATCTGAAAGAGCGAATCGCCGATCCCGATAAAATGAGCGTTGCCGGCCGGCTGACGCAAGGGATCCTTTGCGAGGCCGGGGCATCCTCGCCGATGACGCTATCCGGAACGGAATTCAATACCGCGGCGGAACATTTTTACAGGAATACCCTGCGGAGACGACACATCGAAGAGGCCTTGGAACTGCTGGACAGGAATTTCCAGCAGCTCGACACGCTGGCCGGCAGGGAAGATTTGCCCTACCGCGAAGCCATGCGCGACATCCTCGGCGAATGGGGGGCGTCGGACTTTCTCAGAAGCGCAAAAAGAGACATACTTGAAGAAAAGGCCACCTTTGAAACGCTGCGGAAATTGATCCATCTCACCCTTGCGGCGGTCCACAGCAGCCACGGACAGGACAGCACCTACATGGAGTACCGATACTAGTGCACCGGATCACTCATCAGTACATCGAACGAGAAACGGCACGGATAAAAACGGAGACACTTTACGGCGATCGCTTCATCAATCTTCTCTATTCGGGCATACGCGAACGGACGCCCCTGCTCTTCAAGGCGCTTATCTCGTCAAGAATGTCGAGCCTTCTCGGTTTTCTCAACTACGACCTGGATTCCGTCGCCAGGATGACCGGCGCACGGCGATTTCTCCACACCTGCGGCATCGATCTTTCGGAATGCGTCGACGATGCGGCATCGTTCAGAACACTGCGTCAGATCTTCGAACGCAAAATCAGGTATTGGGAGGTGCGGCCCATGCCCGATGAGAACGATACGGTCGTTTCTCCTGCAGATGCGCGCATGATCGCCGGCTCTTTCAGGGAAACATCGCTGCTTCTTATCAAGGAAAAATTTTTCGATTTCACAGAATTGCTCGACTCCGGCGAGCGGTCGTGGACCGAGCGTTTCGAAGGAGGGGATTTCGCCGTCTTCAGGCTTACGCCGGACAAATACCACTACAACCACACCCCCGTCTCGGGGCGTGTGGTCGATCATTATGAAATTCCCGGGCACTACCACCCATGCAACCCTACCTCAGTGCTCTACATCGCTACACCGCTTTCAAAAAATAAGCGGGTGGTGACGATTATCGACACCGATGTGCCGGAAGGGACAGGCATTGGTCTGGTGGCGATGATAGAGGTGGTGGCGCTCATGATCGGAGAGATCGTCCAATGCTACAGCGAACGGGCCTATGACGACCCGCGTAAAATTCAACCGGGCCTGTTCCTGAAAAAGGGCCTGCCCAAGAGCCTCTACCGGCCGGGAAGTTCGACGGATATTTTAATTTTTCAGAACGGCCGCATCCGCTTCGATGAGGATCTTGTGATCAACAGAAATCATCTGGGCGTGCAGAGCCGCTACAACTTGGGATCTCAAAGGCCCCTTGCCGAAACCGAGGTGGCCGTAAGATCCGGCATTGCCAGAATAAAATGAAAGCATTGTAAATCGAGGACTTAATGATCAACACCATCATAGTCGGAATACTTGCCTTGACGCTCGCGCTTTTTTTCTCCTGGGGATTCAGGGTTCTGCCAAGAGAACAATGGCAAATCATGGCCTTTGTGCCAAAAATGAAACTGCAGAACGGTCTCTGGCAATGCCGTAATCTCACATGGTACGGATTCTTCTGCGCCTTTGCCGCCGTCAGAGCGGCGGCAATACTGATCGTGCTGCTGCGGTCAATTGATATTCCTCTTTCAGTAATCGTCATGCTGGGATCGATCCTTTTTCTGATCCTCGCACCCGCCTCGATGATCATTGCCAGACTGGTCGAAAACAAACCCCATACCCGCACCATCGGCGGCGCCTTTTTCGCGGTGATTCTCTCCTCGCCATGGGTAACCCTCGCCATCAGCAAAATCACCTACGCATGGATGGGATTTCATTTAGCTGTGATGCCGGTTCTTGCGGCGTTCACTATTGCCTACGCCTTCGGCGAAGGACTGGGAAGAGTCGCCTGCATCAGTTTCGGCTGTTGTTACGGCAGCCCGCTTGACGATAGCCATCCGCTCCTTAAACGCCTGTTTCACCGGTTTCACTTTGTTTTTTCCGGCGCAACAAAAAAAATAAGCTATGAGGGAAATCTTGAGGGTGTCAAGGTGATTCCCATTCAGGCAGTCACCTCGATTATCTTTTCCTTCGCGGGATTAGCCGGTCTCTTTCTTTTCCTTAACAGTCTGTATACAACCGCATTTATAACCACACTTGTCATCACCCAACTCTGGAGAGCCGCTTCGGAATTCTTGAGGACCGATTACCGGGGCGATCATTCAATATCGGCATACCAGAAAATGGCTCTTTTAGCCGTGGCATACGGGATTTGTATCATGATGTACTTTGGATCGCCCGACGGAACAAAGATCCCTGACATTATTGCAGGGATTCATTCACTCTGGCATCCCGGCATCATTCTCTTTCTCGAGCTTTTATGGGTTGTAGCCTTCCTTTTTACCGGAAGAAGCGATGTCACCGGATCGGAGGCGTCGGTTTTCGTTCTCAAGGACAAGATTTGACAACATCGCAATAAACATTGCTGATAAGTGTAATTCTCCGCCATTGCGGGCATTGGATTTAGTCATTAAGCGGGAAGACAAAAAAAGGGGGGATTTAAGACAGATTATAGGGCCCGCAGCATAAAGGCAAATCTCTCCAGTATTTCATTCGACCATTATCGCTTGCGTTACATCCACAAATGCCATTCCGAATCGGGGTCGCGGATCTCCGCATTGATCAGTTTTCTCTCTTTCCAGAGATGATCGGCGATCTCTGATTCTTCATTTTTTTCTTCTATTTCAACGCCGGGCACCGATGAATAGATCAAACAGATGTTTGATCTATGATCGCACCTTATCGTGGTAAAGCTGCCTTCCATCCCGCCGACGAGAGGAACATGATAGTAAAAACCCTTGTCGGAATTTTTTATTTCCTGCGCTAGGAAGAGCGCATCCTTTTTGCTTTTGATCTGGAATATATGCTTCATTGTACCGCCTGTGATACCTGTACTTTCATTTGTGCAGGCAAGCAGAATGCCTGCCCGCATTTTACTGCACCGGATCATGCGGCGCTCAGCTGATCCTTCTCTTCCCGTTCCTTGCAGGCGATGCACAGCGTCGCCGCCGGATTGGCCTGCAGCCGCCCGGGCGATATAGGCTTCTGGCAGATTCTGCAGATGCCGAAGGTCCCCTCTTCGATGCGCTTCATGGCCTCCCGCATTTCGCGGACCGATTTGCGGTCCCTTTCCCGCAAGGAAAAATTAATGTTGCGTTCGGTTTCGAGAGTGGCCTGATCGAAAAAATCGGAATGTCCCCCGCTTCTGTCCCGCAGATCTTTCAATGTTTCATCGGCAGAGTTTTGAATTGAAATCAGCCTTCCGATTATCAGGCTGCGGCATTGACGTATGTGGGTTGCTTCAACTGTCATTGTTCAATCTCCTTTTTCGTCATCGACACCCCCCATCAAGGGGACTCCGTTTCATTGGGTGCATCTATAGCAGAGGCAGATTACGATTCGATGATCCTCCGGTTACATTTCCGGGAAATATCAGAGAAGCCGTGCGCCTGTCTCGGCAACCTTCGAGCGTTCTCCCTTGCGGAGTTTGACATGACCGGCGATTTCTTCGGCCTTGAATTTTTCAATCAGATAGGTGAGACCGCTGTCGCTCGCATCCAGATAGGGATGGTCGATTTGTTCGGGATCTCCTGTAAAAACGATCTTCGCACCCTCGCCCACCCTGGTTACCAGCGTCTTGATCATGTGGGGCGAAAGATTTTGCGCTTCGTCGCATATGATAAACTGGCCCGGTATGCTTCTGCCGCGGATGTAGGTCAATGCCTCCATTTCCAGCAGTCCGCGCTCAATCAGATGCTCGATGATGCGGGCTTGCGGGTCGCGGTTACTAAAAAGAAACTCGAGATTATCGAAAATCGGCTGCATCCAGGGACGGAGTTTTTCTTCCTTCGACCCCGGCAGGTAGCCGATATCTTTCCCCATCGGGATAACAGGCCTTGTGACAAGAAGCCGGCTGTAGCTCTTTTGTTCCACCACCTTTTCGAGGCCGACGGCAAGCGCAAGAAGGGTTTTTCCGGTTCCTGCCCTCCCCACAAGGGTGACCACCTTCACTCTGTCATCGAGAAGCAGTTCAAGCGCGAATTTCTGCTCCTTATTACGGGCCTGTATGCCAAAGTTGAGGCTTTCCCCATGATTAAGCCGACAAAGATGGTTTTTGCAGTACCGTGCCAGAGCCGAATGGGATTGATTTCCGTTGTTTCGCACCACAAAAAACTGATGAGGAAATGCCGGAAAATCCGATCCTAAATCGAGTTTCCCCTCTTTATATAAGAGATCAATCTCTTCAGCGGATAGCTCCGTTTCGCCGACTCCCTCGTAGAGCTTGGGATAATCGACGGCATCGCTGTAAAAATCTTCAACCTCCACGCCCATCACATCGGCCTTGACCCGGAGGCCGAGATCCTTCGTCACAAGCACGACCCGTCCCTCACTGCACTGCGAGAGATGAAAGGCAACGGCAAGAATGCGATTGTCTTTTTTGGAAGAATCAAGCACAAGGGATACAGTTTCAAGATTCTGATGATTGAGTTCGATTTTTATTGTGCCGCCGGAGGGGAGCGGAACGCCTTCCGCCAAACCGCCGCAGAGGCGAAGCTTATCGAGTTCGCGGGCGACGACGCGGGCATTGCGCCCGATGTCATCCTGTCTTCTTTTCTGGCTGTCGATTTCTTCAAGAACGACGAAGGGGATCACCACACGATTTTCTTGAAAGGCATAGAGCGCGTCGGGATCGTGAAGCAACACATTGGTATCGAGCACAAATGTTTTTTTCATAATTCTCCTCTTCATGGCGTTCGAGTACACTTCCGGATTCGCCGCCCGGTATCGTGACCACCGTGTCGTTACGAATCCTTGTGTATATATTGCTGGACGATTGCCTGAGTATACGCGAGGGACGAAACATGATCATCTCATAGCAACAGGTCCTCGAGAACATGCGTCGTGGAGACGTGCGTGTAAAAAGATCGTGACTGCGTCCGATCGTAGTAGGGCCATTGCGGCAGATCAAAATCGGATGTTATGGAATCGGGCAAAAGCAGGACGGCCTTTAAAAAAGATTCGAGATCGGGCACATTGTAAATATTTATCTCAAATCCCCAAGTATCCAGTGTATCGAGCACCGATCGCATATCCGGATTTTTCCAGCTGAGCGAAAGTCTGTTGATTCCGCATTTGCTTAAATTATCGAGTAGTGCGCAGGCCTTGCTCGGCGTGCTCAGTATGAGCGGTACCATGAAATCTATAGGGCTCTGAATAATTGCACCGGGAAAGGCCATGGCAAGCGTTCGAAATCCGATTTCCTGAATACGATGCACGTCCGCATTGAACCAGATATTCGAATCTGAAACACCCCATTTTTTCAGAAAACATATCACCCGTTCAATCAACGGTCCGTTTTCCTTCAGATCAAGCTTTACCGATTTATTGCGGGAGAGGAGCGTGTCGATTACTTCATCTATATAAAGCTGCTCAGGCGCATCAACGCAGGTATTCAGTAATTGGTCGCCCAGAACGATGCGTCTGTCTTTGCCATCCAGATGAAGATCGAACTCGGCCCACCTGATATTTGAGGCAAGAAACCGTTCGAGATTCCGCCGATCGTTCACTCCATGCCAGACGAACTGCACATGATCAGGAAGCGATTTTTCATCGATCAGCCCCTGTATATTATAGGTATCACCACTGGCCGCGCCCGGCGGAATTCTTTTGCGCTGGGATCTAAATATGGTGTCGGCATGGAGCATAAGCACCTTTCCCTGGGGGTCGCAATCGGCGACATGGGCCAGATTTTCCGGTTCGTTATCGACGAAGGCGAATACCCGAAACCCCATTTTTTGAAAGTGCAGAAACGCCGCCACTTTCGAAGTCGCCACATCGGCATTCCACCCGTGACGATTCATATAGCACAGCCGGTTGCCGAAATTGACCTTATAGGCTTTGCCGATTTTGTTGAGCGAAGAGATCGTTTCGTCTCTGATGGATTCCGGCCGACCCGTATTGAGCCCCACAAAGGTATTCGGTTGTATTTGAAACCACCGAATCACCTCCATGACACCCGAAAAGGGCCGGTGCGCTTCCATTATCGCTTCCATGGACCAGCAGTGTTTCACATACCACTCGTAAATGTCGCTGCGACGTTCCGGGGGAATCGACAGCATTCCTATCAACTGTTCAATTTCCGTCTCGTGAACGGTAATGTCGCCTACTTTCAGCGTTTCGAAAAACGCGGTCCCATGATGGTGGTCGTAATCCTTCAGAACATAATGAATCATATAGCGCATATCGAGAATCGTCCCGTCGATGTCAAAAAGGATCAAGAGCCTGTCGTTGGGATATAACCTTTGTGCCTCTTTGTAGTGCCGTGCCAGCCGATTCATCCAATCGTTCATCATGTAGTATCCTTTTCAGAACTGTCGTTGCGTAAAAATCGTACTGTACGCCTCATCGGAACGTACCGCCCTCTTCTCTATGAACCTTCTTGCACTTTGTCCCATGGCATGAATCTTTGCCCTATTGCCGATCAGGTACTTCAATGCCAACACAAGTTCCGTCTTATCGTTCGATTTGACGACGAATCCCGTTTCACCATGTTTCATCAGCTCTTTAGGCCCACCCTCGTCCGATATGATTACCGGCAGTCCCGACGCCTGCGCCTCAAGCACGACATTGCCGAAGGTATCGGTGGTGCTGGGAAACACGAAAAGATCGGACGACGCATATAGCGCGGACAACTCTTCGCCGTCTTTGTATCCGGTAAAGAGGACGGGATAACCGGCAAGCTTTTTTTGGAGATCCTCTTTATAAGGGCCATCGCCCACAATCACCATGTGAGCATGCGCGTTGGATTTCACCACATCCACAAAGGCATCGGCCAGCAATTCGAGGTTTTTCTCCTTCGATACACGGCCCACGTACAATACTTTTACTTCTCCGTCGACGGCATAGCGCCTCCAGAGGGTTTCATCTCTTCTCGAGGGAGAAAACGCCTCCGCATCCACCCATCGAGGCAGGGGCCGTATTTTTTCCGGTATCAGTCCGTGATCGCATAACTGTTTTGCGGTGCTTTTGGAAGGGACGGTCACCTCGTCCATCTGATTATAGAACCATATGATGAACTTCCAGGCGTTTCCTTCGAGAAATGCATCGTCGGTAAGACTTCCGACATACTGCGGAATATCTGTGTGATAGGTTCCCGTGATCGGCAGGTTCACAATTCTGGCAATGAAAAGGGCCAAAAGTCCGAGCGTCCCCGGCGTACTGGAGTGGATTCGTGTGAATCCCTGGTTCTGTACATATTCGAGGATATCGAGAATCGGCGGAAAAGGAAGTTTTAATTCCGGATATTCCGGCAGCAAAAAATCGCCGATGGATTCGAAATGCTTGACGCGATGCGTAAACGATGGTTCCTTTTGGCTGCAGGTCACAAGTGTCAGGTCGACACCGCGTTCCTCGGCGGCTCCCGCCAGTCGTTTCATTGTCTTTGCCACGCCGTTTATCTCATCGAGGGTATCCGTAAAGAGGGCTATTTTTTGCTTTTTCTGTTCAGCCGATCTTCCCCCCACCAGCCGGGATTCGATCGTTTTCAGGAGATCCTTGTCGCTGTTCTGGTTGAAATAAGCGATATAATAGGGAGTGATAAAAAAGTGCACAAGACCGATGGTACTGAGAGACCTGAACACTTCGAAGAGTCCGTTTCCCAGAGGTTTTCTCAACAGCTTGTTCGTATAGATATAGATCATCCTGTTGGCAAGATAACTGGTAACGGAAAAAATCTTTCTGTTTTTTCCCTCGCCGCTGAGCCGGTCAAGAAACTGCCGGTCGTTCAGGAGCTTTTTTACTTCCCTGTCAAGAATCGTTTCGAAGGATTTCCCGTCATATCTGTCGTACATTTCCGGCATGTTTTTTCTTACGAAGAATTGAATGCGCTTTGAAAGCGTTTGTTTTTCCGGCTCTGCACGAAAATAATTGTTCAGGAGAAGATCGACAAAGGGAAAATGCTTTTTCTTCGGTCCGATATGCTCCTGGTAGAATCGATAGGCGACCCCGTAAATGCTATGTGCAAGGGTTAAGGCATCGCCGTCTTCTCCTTCTACCATGGAGTTACGATTTCTCAGGCCCTTCAGGAACTCGCCGGCAGTAGCGCCTTCCGGTGACACTGTGTGCGCTCTGGCAATAAAAAATCCGCTGTGGTCATCTGAACCGCCCAGACAGATCTTTCTCCAGGGTTCCGAACCCGACGGTTCCAGATTGTGCTTGTTCGCCAGTTCTTCGATTTTTTCAGGTGTAAGCGCGCTTACAACATCACGAATTACAGTATTAAGATTTTGTCCGTGGGCGCCGTTTTTGATTTCTATCGCCTCGAATAGCAAAAGCATTCGCTCCACAATCTCGACGGTCAATTTCCCTCCCATATCGTAGAGAGGATGGGCGATGAAATGAAGAATGCCCTGCTGCCTGAAATAGGCGGTCATCTCATAGACGTTTTTGCGAAGTTCCATGATCGTACGGAACTGGGATTCTGCGACATCAAGAGCGATCACGTGAATCTTACAACCGTTTTCGGGAAAATAAGAGGTGATCTCGCAACTTAAAAATGTGCCGGGCAGATGGGCGATTCGAAGCCCTCCCTCAATCGTGTTGTGATCGGTAATCGTCACATAATCCATGCCCTTTTTCCTGGCCTCTCGATATATAAACTCGGGGGGCGTGTAGCTTTCGGGGCAATTGATTTTTTTCATCGCCCATACTGAGGATTTGTTGGAAAAGCTCGAATGGACATGCAGGTCGGCTCGGTAGAGTGTGTGTGTTTCGTTCATCATGGCCGTACCCTACACAACAAAATTTACAGTCCTATGAACAAATCATGACAATTTCGTTAAATAAAGTGCCGTTGCGGCCCGCTGACACAGCCTCCCCTGATTCCGCAGTTCACATGTAACCCATTCTTAACGAAACGGAAACCTCACTGTAATTTTCATTGTCTATAAGTAGGGTTTACTGAAAAAGTCATAATTCAACAATTCACCATCCCTGTGCCGGTGAGAGGTCTATACCGCGCAATAAGAACCACTCCACGGACCAGCTCTAAATGCCGCCGGATGGTGAGACG
>Ga0272444_10000557_pt1 | contig 39320 bp, 27 predicted proteins | sample SSMForm13_FD_201033 | JGI IMG/M metagenome (GOLD analysis project Ga0272444, IMG submission 201033) | Marine sediment archaeal communities from Little Sippewissett salt marsh, Falmouth, MA, United States - SSM-Form-13 | ecosystem: Environmental > Aquatic > Marine > Wetlands > Sediment ... | reverse complement strand
CGTTGTGAGGCCGTTTTTCTTGACACACAACCCATTCTTTCCTATACTCCTTTATCGTAAAAAGTGAGTCCTCTTCAGTTGTTTCCCCTGTACTTCCCTCGCCAAAAGGCGAGTCCTTGTCAATCAAAGACATGGCACCATTTGGGTCGCGAGGTAAGGACGTTGGCTTTTCCCGTATAGCTGGCGCATGTTGTCCCTAAGTCGAGTGTGTAGAAAATACCGTATCACCGAGATCGGCATGGTTCAAAGACCGGCATGGCCCATATGATGAAGAGGATATGTTCAAGTCAGGGGGCCTTGAACGTTCGGATTCCTGTCTTGTGGGTTACACAAGGTTGCGCCTCAGGGCTCGAGAAAGAACTCGGTCACCCAAGGTTTCTCGCGGGTCTTTTTCACAAAACCGTTTAAGCGGTAGCGCCTTTGGACGTTTTTCCCGCCAAGTTCGCCATTTGCTCTTGGCCCGGAGTGTTCTTGGGCAGAAGATAGCTGGTGGAGGTATCTGTGTCTCAGGCTCCAAAGATTTTGGTCGTCGATGATGAGCCCCGTATGTGTGACAGCCTCAAGATAATGTTGGGCCATGGCGGATACGAGATACTTACAAGCTGCAGTGGCAAAGAGGCCTTGGCTTGCATGGCCCAAAACGATATTGATCTTGTCATTTTGGACATGGTCATGCCTGAAACGGACGGCTGGGCAGTCCTGGACAGCATGGCTCGCCAAGAGGTAGATACAAGGATCATTGCCATAACGGGTAATGCCTCCGTAGAGTCTGCAGTGGCAGCACTAAAGAGAGGGGCTTGTGATTATCTCAAGAAGCCCTTCGGGCATGACGAGCTGCTGGGGCGGGTTCGAAGTGCCCTTGCAGAGGCCGGTGAAGGGAAAAAGAGGAGTACCAGTCAAGAGTTGGAGCGGTCAGAGAGGCGATATCGATTTCTGGTCCAGGCTTCTCCTGACATCATCTATACGCTGGACCGAGAGGGGCGGTTTACCTTTGTAAATGATGCTGTTCAGCACTTGCTGGGTTTCACCCGACAGGAGTTGATAGGTTCATCCTATACGACCGTTGTCCATGAGGAAGATCTGGACAGGGCCAAGTACGTTTTCAATGAAAGACGAACGGGAGACCGTGCGGCAGCTGGTGTGGAACTGAGATTGAGGATCGGTCGTAATGGCAATGGGGCAAAGCAATATGAAAACAGATTTCGTCCCATAGAACTCAAAGCCACGGGTGTCTACGAAACACTGCGCCGTCAAGGTGGCCAGAAAAGATACTTGGGTAGCTATGGTGTTGCCAGAGACATAAGCAACCGGAAGCGGGCAGAGGAGGCGTTGCAGAGAAGCGAGAAACGTTATCGCGCATTATTCGAAAACAGCCCCATCGACACGGTCATTGTGGACCATGAGGCAAGAGTGACAGATTTTAATCTGGCAAAGAGACGATCAAGCGATAGGCTGCCCAAGGTGGGAGATGTGATGTACAAGGACTATGCCGGAAAGCACGGGACTGGCATGCTGGGTAAATTGAAAAAGTGCATGAGGACAGGGATGCCGGAGGAGTTCCCGGAGCAAAGGTACGGTGACAGGTTCGTGCACGTAAGGATATCCCCCTTCTCGGAGGGTGCCATCATCACATCGATAGACATCACCGCTCAGAAAAGGCTCGAAGCGCAATTCCAACAAGCTCAGAAAATCGAGGCCATCGGAACCCTGGCCGGCGGCATTGCCCATGATTTTAATAACCTGCTTATGGCGGTGTTGGGAAACACTTCTTTGATACTTCACGACGTGGGTCCTGATCATCCCCATTATGAACGGCTAAAAAACATTGAAGAACAGGTCAGAACCGGAGCTGCACTCACCAAGCAGCTTCTCGGATATGCCAGACAGGGACAATACGAGCGCCAGTGTATTAACCTAAATGCCCTGGTCAAAGAGACTGCCTATGCCTTTGGGAGAACAAGAAAGGACACTGCACTTCACCAAGAACTGGCAGATGGCTTGTATGAAATAGACGGAGACAAAGGCCAGATCGAGCAGGTCCTGTTGAATCTATACGTAAACGCCACAGAGGCCATGCCGGGAGGCGGGAGCCTCTTTTTGAAAACCATGAACCTATCCCATGAAGATGTTACGGGCAAGCTTCACGATCCGCAACCTGGCGACTATGTCTTGTTGACAGTTGCCGATACGGGTATTGGCATGGATCGAGAAACTCAAGAGCGCATATTTGATCCATTTTTTACCACAAAGGAGCTGGGTCGAGGCACCGGGCTTGGGCTTGCTTCAGCTTATGGTGTGGTGAAAAGCCATGGCGGACACATTGAGGTGGCCTCAAAGAAGGGCAGGGGAACCACTTTCAGTATATATCTTCCTGCAACAACAAAAAGGGGGGAGACCGCTATCGGTGCTTCTGAACAAACCACGATCAAGAGCGGGACTATCCTGTTGGTAGATGACGAAAAGATGATTCTGGATATAGGGGGTAAGGTGCTAAACCGGTTGGGTTATCATGTCCTCAGAGCGGCAGGGGGCAAAGAGGCGCTGCAGGTCTATAAAGAGCACAAAGATAAGATTGATCTGGTGATTCTGGATATGAAAATGCCTGACATGGGCGGCAGTGAGGTCTACGACCGAATCAAGGGGATGGACCCCGGCGTGAGGGTTCTCCTTGCCAGCGGTTACAGCACAGACAGCCATGTGAGAGAACTATTGGGACGTGGTTGTGACGGTTTCATTGAGAAGCCCTATAGCAGAGAAGAATTGAGTAAGACCATAAGGGCTATTTTGGACAAGCCATAGGCCTTGTGCCTCTGTTTGGACCGGCGACTTCCGGGTAAAGAAAAGAAAGGTCGGCTAAGCGTTCTTACTTGTACCAAGGGTCTGGACGACGGTCTCGATCACTTCAGATGCCTCCGGACTTTTTACCACCACTGCATCCGCCCCGGCCTTGAGGGCGCGCGTTCGCGTTTCAGCTTGATGGTCGGCAGTAAATAAGACCAGTTTCGTATCCTTGCAGGCGTCTACTGCGCGTACTCGCCGGCACACCTCTATGCCAGTCAGGGTGGGCAGCATGAAATCGATCACTGCTGCCACTGGTTTTTCCCGAATGATGAGATCCAGGCCGTCGCCTCCATTGGTTGCGATCATTGGATGAAATCCGGCCTTCTGAAAAAGACGGGCATAGAGCCTCAATATCACCGGGTTGTCGTCCACGATAACCAGCTTATCAGGTTCTAGTGGGGCAGAGGGCAGTCGGCTTTCGTCATCCTCCTCATAGTCAATCACCAAAAGCATATCAGCCTGCTCCAGCGCGGTCTCTGGGTCCGGCAAGATGACATCTCGACCATTCTTGCGAAGCCCTATGATCTTACGGCCCATCTGCATGGAAACGGAGCGTATTGTTTCGCCCAACATACTGGACCCCTCTTGGACACTGACCCATTGGAGAACTGCCTTGTGGCGGCGAGTCTCGTGGCATGTCGCCTGCTTCCGCGTAGCCGAAAGTACTTGCTCCGCGATCTGTTTGCCTGCTGTGGTAAAGGGTGAGATGACGTCATTTGCTCCACCGCGCAATATCTTTTTCTCCGATGATGCATGTTCCGCCCGTGCGATGATGTGAAGCATCGGGTTTAGCTCCCGGGCAGTCAGGGCGGTAAAAAGATTGTCAGGGTCTGAATTGAGGAGGGCAAGGAGGCCAGAGGCGGATTTTATTCCAGCCTTTAGCAAGGTGGCGTCCCTGGTAGCGTCTCCTTCGACGATGAGATAGCCTTTCTCACGGATCTCATGGGTCTGTGCCGAATTGGCCTCGATGACGACAAAATCAATGCCTGTTTCTCTAAAATGCTCCGCAGCCGCCATCCCAACCCGTCCATACCCACAAACAACGTAGTGGGACTTCAGGCCAGAGATCTTCTTTCTCATTTTCTTTATCTCCGATTTCCCACTCCAGACCTTTTCAAGGAGCGATTCAACTATGGCATGTCCAACAAATGCCAGACTTCCAAAGCCTACGAGGATAAGCAATGTGGTAAATCCCCGCCCTATCTCCGATAGCGGTTTTACTTCCCCGAAGCCTACGGTCGTGATGGTAATGACGGACATGTAGACGGCTTCAAAGAAGGTGTAATCCTCAATGAGGACATAGCCGGAGGTCCCAATAGCAATAATACTCAGGCACAGCGTCAAAGCCATGGTGATGCGTCGACCAGAAGACATGACAAAACCTTGCTACCTCCGTTGAGACAAACAAGAGGGATCTTATCACAGACAGGTGCCGCCATCCGCTTTCCCTCGGAGTAAGGCACTTTTCGATTCCGCAGGAGGTTGGATCAAGGCCTGATCCAGACCATTCCAATAAGGCACGGTAAGCTGCAATTTCTGTGCCCCAGGGTCATTGGAGATAGGTGACGAGCCCACGGAGCTGTCTAACCGTTTCTTCAGCAAGAAGTCGGCTCCCAGTATATGTCAGGACTGTAGCCTCTATGAACCCGTGGGGCAGATCCCTGTTTCTCCATGGCCACGGCTGCACTGTTTCCGGCAGTCTCCCTGTCAAAGCCACGTCACAACTCCACCCTCAGTGTCAAACAATTGGCACAGAACCATCCTTTACCCTTTGGATAATCCTTCCAGGACTTCCCTAGATGTGACCACCGGCTCTCTCTATGTTCCGTATTCTACGAGAAGTACAGACATTATTCCGTGTTTCACCAAAAAGGCAAAAGACCTGTTTTGTCTGGCACAGTTCTGGCAGGAAACTGGAGAAACAGGAGAAGAGTGTGCGAGGAATGAACCCATGAACACAAGGCAGAGCGGCAGGAAGTTCGTATCCACTGGGGAGATCGCGGGAATGCTGGAGGTCAGCCCACGTACTATTAGAAACTGGATAAAGAAGGGTGACATCAAGGCTTACAAGATTGGTCAGAATCTAAAGATCCCCGTGGCAGAAGTAATACAGGTGTTAGAGCGCTATGATCAGCCGATTCCCGACTGGTTGAAAGGCGAGGACGTTTAGCCTTCGACCCATTCCACATGGAACATCGAACAGATAACGCTGACAATGTATGCGCTAATCTAGTTTAACGGTTTGCTCATGATCACGGCCCTTCACCACTTCACTGCCACCAGGACTCAACACTTGTAAGTCGTTAGAGAAAACAAACTTCGTGTCGTGTTAGGGGCAACATTGAAGTGGCGGCCTGCCAGGAGCAGGCACAGGGAATTGAGCAGATGGACAGGGCCGCGGCCCAGATAAACAGGGTGACCCAGGACACAGCGGCCAGTGCTGAAGAATCTGCCTCGGTATCTAGCAACATGAAAGCCCAGGCGATCCAGATGCAAGGGTTCGTCGATCGTCTCGTCGTCCTGGTGAGAGGAAAGGGAAAAATGGACATAGCCGGCCGCAGGACCAGGCAAAGATAAAAAAGCAGTTGGCAAAAGGACCCGTAAGGCCGGAAGAAAAAGGGCCCTGGAGAAAAGGGCCACAGTCATTAACATGAGCCTCACCGCTCCTAGGGCGTGGGCCAACACTGTGATGCACCTGACATCGGCTGCCTCCTGACAGACCAGGTTTCTGAGCCTTCGGCAGCCCCTGGCCAGTTTGCCCCTTCTTGACAGAGGCAAAATCTTATAGGAGGTACCGGAAATGTTGAACAGGTTTAGACTCTCAACCAGGATAGTCCTTCTGGGCGTTGTCATCATCCTTTCTTTCTCCGCAGTTCTTGCATGGCTTTATCCGAAGATTAAGGGCCAGATGTATGATGCAAAGCACCTCAAGACCCGCCATGTGGTGGAAGCTGCTTGGAGCATATTGGACTACCATAACAAGCAGGCCAAGGCAGGGGCTTTACCCTTGGCTGATGTAAAGCAAACGGCCAAAGAGGCTGTCAAGAACATGCGTTATGAGGGAAAGGACTATTTTTGGATCAATGATATGGAGCCACGAATGGTCATGCATCCTTTCAAGGCCGAATTGGATGGCGAAGATCTGTCACAGTTCCAAGACCCGAACGGGAAACGGCTGTTTGTCGCCATGGTGGACATATGTGAGAAAGAGGGAGCCGGTTTTGTCGATTACTGCTGGCCGAAGCCGGGTGAACCCCATCCGGTGCCCAAGATTTCCTACGTGAAAGGATTCCCAGAGTGGGGATGGATCATCGGCTCTGGAATTTATGTTGACGACGTTGAAAAGGAAGTCGGCCAGATATTCTGGGTTCTTTTTGCTGTAGTAGCTGTCATTGCCGCAGGCGGTCTGCTTCTGTCCTACACCATGGCCCGGGCAATAAGTCGGCCCATCACACACGTCGCTGAAAGTCTTTTGGAAGGTGCCGATCAGGTGGCCACCGGCTCAGGGCAGATATCGTCTGCAAGCCAACAGTTGGCTGAAGGGGCATCCTCCCAAGCGGCATCTCTTGAAGAGACGTCTTCGTCTCTTGAGGAGATGTCTTCCATGACCAAACAGAATGCCGACAACGCGAGCCAGGCCGACGGTCTTATGAAAGAGGTCAACAAGGTTGTGGAACAGGCGGATGCCTCCATGGACGAGCTGATCGTTTCTATGGGAGAGATCTCCAAAGCGAGTGAAGAGACATCAAAGATCATAAAGACCATAGATGAGATTGCCTTTCAGACAAATCTTTTGGCCTTAAACGCTGCTGTAGAAGCTGCCAGGGCCGGTGAGGCCGGTGCAGGATTCGCCGTGGTGGCCGATGAGGTTCGAAACTTGGCCATCAGGGCGGCCGAGGCCGCCAAAGACACGTCAAATCTGATTATAGGCACGGGAAGGAAGGTGGCTTCTGGATCAGAGCTTATGACTAGCACGAATGATGCCTTCCAAGAGGTAGCAAAAAGTGCTGCCAGGGTGGGCGAGCTAGTTGCTGAAATCGCTGCGGCTTCCAGTGAGCAGGCCCAGGGAATCGAGCAAGTTAACAGGGCCATAGCTGATATGGATAGGGTGGTTCAACAAAATGCGGCCAGTGCTGAAGAGTCTGCTTCTGCTTCTGAAGAGATGAACGCTCAGGCCCAACAAATGAAGGGGAACGTAGGAACTCTCGTGGCCTTTGTGGGAAATAGCAGGACAAATGGAAGAAGTCGTGAGGAGGCATTGGGAGGGGAGGTCGACGGCGGGGACCAAGAGTTTTCGGCACCAATGCTTGTAAAAGGGGCGGAGACTCCACGGGTAGCAGTTCCGCAAGCCAAAGAGGTCAACCCTGAGAAGCTCATCCCATTGGCTGACGATGAGGGGGACTTTAAGGATTTCTGAGTAAGAGGAGGGACAATACAAATGGCGGAATTAGCTAAAGCAATGAACGGGGCAGGAAAGGCAATGGCAGAAAGGGAGGGAAAGTATCTCACTTTTTCTTTGGACAACGAGGAATACGGGATAGGGATCTTGCAGATCAAGGAAATCATCGGGATGATGCCTATTACTACCGTGCCCCATACACCGGGCTATGTGAAAGGGGTGATCAATCTGCGGGGCAAAGTGATCCCCGTGGTGGACCTGAGGCTCAGGTTCGGCATAGAGGCCACCGACTATACGGAGAGGACCTGCATTATTGTGGTTGAGATGGCAGCCCAGTCCGGTACCATCATGACGGGAATCGTGGTGGATTCGGTTTCGGAGGTATTGAACATGAAGGCGGAAGAGATTGAACAGACGCCAACGTTCGGAATCAAGCTGGACACGGAGTACATCCTCGGAATGGCCAAGATGGAAGGAGGGGTGAAGATCCTGCTCGATATTAACCGGATCCTTAACCCTGAAGAGATTGCGGATCTGGAAAGGGCGGCGTAGGAATAGTTCTATTTGTCTTGTTCGGGATTCGCCTTACAGGGAAAAGAGAAAAGATAATAAGACGGATATGAAGGGGCATGGAAATGAACAAGAATATGAGGGTGGGTAAAAAGATCGCTGCCGGGTTCGGCTTCCTGATTCTGTTGGCGGCAGGGAGCGCAGGGATATGTGCCTGGAAAGTCTGGTCAGTGGATTCGGCCGTAGGCACTTTTATGGGAAGCATCGGTGGCGTGGTCCTTGTCTTGGGCTCCTTCGTGGCTTTCTACATCGTCCGCAGTGTTACCAAACCGATTAGTCAGATCATTGGAAAACTCAACGAAGCGGCAGACCAGGTAGCATCTGCCTCCGGGCAGGTATCCTCTGCAAGCCAACAGTTGGCAGAAGGGGCATCCTCCCAGGCCGCATCTTTGGAAGAGACCTCTTCATCTCTTGAGGAGATGTCTTCCATGACCAGGCAGAATGCCGACAATGCAAACCAAGCAGATGGTTTGATGAAAGAGGCCAACAAGGTCGTAGAGCAGGCAGATGCCTCCATGGACAAGCTCATCGTTTCCATGGGAGAGATTTCCAAGGCAAGCGAAGAAACCTCCAAGATCATCAAGACCATAGACGAGATAGCCTTTCAGACGAACCTGTTGGCCTTAAACGCTGCTGTAGAAGCTGCCAGGGCCGGCGAAGCTGGTGCCGGGTTTGCCGTGGTGGCCGATGAGGTTCGCAACCTGGCCATGCGGGCGGCTGAGGCTGCCAAAAACACGGCAGCCCTGATTGTGGACACTGAAAAGAAGGTGGCTGCTGGATCAGAGCTTGTAGCCAGTACGAATGAGGCCTTCGCCGAAGTGGCCCAAAGCGCTGCCAAGGTAGGGGAGTTGGTCGGAGAGATTGCTGCGGCCTCCCAAGAGCAGGCTCAGGGAACCGAGCAGGTGAACAAGACCGTAGCCGACATGGACCGAGTGGTTCAACAAAATGCCGCCAATGCAGAGGAGTCTGCTTCTGCCTCTGAGGAGATGAACGCTCAGGCCGAAGAGATGAAGGCAGGTGTAGGACACTTAGTAGCTATCGTTGGCCGGGGCACTACCAACGGAGGAAAGGGTGAACCGACATCTGGGTCGAAGGCTGGTACCGGAGTCGAAAAGGCTCAGGCAGCCGATTCTATGAAAGAGGTGGAAGCTGCACAGGCGCCTGCCCTTGGAGGTGAAGAACTCAATCCTGAAGAGGTCATCCCCTTGGATGATGATGACAACTTCGAAGATTTTTAAACGCCGTGGCAAACCAAAGGACCCCCTTTCTCATAAGGAGGGCTCTACTTGCCTTGGCCAGAATACCGCAGCAGCTTGCCGCGGGAAGCCTCATTCAGTCCTGGCCGAGGGCTAAGACCAGTCACATGGATCACCCATTTCGAAAAAGGGTAGTCGTGAAATTGGCCTAATAGTCGGAAATGATGTAGCCATCGTCATCGCGCTCTACCCTTGTTATCCCTGGGTGTTCCCTTTCAAGCTCCTGCAAAAGGGCATCTCGCGTTTTGACTTGTTCTAGTAATGAATCCCGTTGCATAACCAGTTCAAGGGACTCCAGTGCACGCCTGATCGTAACCTTGAAATCTGCATCATCCCAAGGCTTGAGAATGAACTTGTACACGCCGACCTCATTGATGGCATGCATGGCAACCTCGATGTCGCCAACACCTGTTAACATAACGGTTAAGGCTTGGGGAGAGGCCTTCTTAACCTCCTTTAGGAAGGCCAGACCATCCATTCCTGGCATATTGTAGTCGCTTACTACCAAGCTTACTTCATGAGCCTCCAACAGGGCGAGGCCTTGCTCTCCACTCTGTGCAGTAATGATTTTGTAGTCTTCCTGTCTGAGCGCACGGAGCATGGCTTTGAGTACCATTTCCTCATCGTCAACGATCAGAACAGTATGTTTCTTCATGGCCTCTATCTCCTTTCAGTTTTGGCCAGCCTCTCTTGAAGGGCCACCCACGGCAACGGGGAAGAATAGGCCTCTCTCAGGCGACCCTTTCCTTTACGTTGCCCATGCTAGGAAAGGCGGAATGTGCGGTCAATGGCCAAAGCTGTCATCACCGTGGAACAATACTGGCCTTCTGCTGAAAAGAGTGTAGGGGAAAAGGCAGTGGTGAGTCAAGCAAAAGGCTTGGCAACGTTAAGGTCTCAACTGAAAAAGGATAGGAGATGTGGTTTCCGAGGTGGGGCTGAATGGACACTGGCTAGTGAATGGTGGTTTTCCCCCCGGCTGTTCTCCTTGCTAACTCCAGGGTTCCTTGCATGATCTGTCGCGCCTCTTCAGCAGTATTCCGCAGTCGTCTAAGGTTCGCTCCAAAATCCTGAAAGGCCTCTTGGGCAGCCTTCATATCGCCCCTTCTTTCAGTCAGCATGCTCTCTCTTTCAAGGAAGTCCTTGTAAGCGTCGAGGATCTTCTTGTTCATGAGCGACAGCTCGCCTATTTCCATCTCCAGGACATAACAGCTCGAGCTATCATGGCTCACAAATCTGCAGCCAGTAATGGTTCCAGTGAGCGAAAAAGATTTCAGGAGGATGCCTTCAGGAAGTCTTACTACAAGCTCTTTTTTCGTTCCCACCTCGCTTGGTGCATCAGCATAAAACGTCACTGTCTCTTCTGTGAATTCGATCAATTCGTTCATCAATGACTCTCAACCCTTTCTCCGAAATTGACCCACCAGTACCATTTGTTTGCAACCACAATGCCAGCCCCAGGCTCATGGAAATATAACTTATCTATTCGAGTAGTTATGTCAACTCAGGCCGTGCTTTCATGTCATCGCCAGGTCACGCTGGCCATATTTTGAGAGAATAGACGGCCCCTTCCCTCATTATGATTGAAAAAAGTGATGGAAGTCGGCTTGCGGTCACGGGCCTATGGGAAAGGGGGCATGTGTGTCAACGAAAAGGGCAACAGGGTGTGCAGTGGCTCAGGCGACGTAATCGTTTGGGTTTATTAGGGTTTCCCTCTTCAAAACTTCTAAACTTCTAAACTGAGGGCGCACCGCCAAAAATAAGGCTGCGACTTTCTTTTCAAACCTAAGAATGGCACGCTAGTTGCTCACTAGATAAGAAACAGTAGCAAGGCCTCCTCGGTTTCTTGCTTCGCACCCCCCCTTGAACCCTGTTAGGATTCCCCTCCCCTAGCAGGGTTTTTCTTTGTCCCAAAATTTCACCGTGATTTAAAAAGATTATCCGTGAACCACCATGAAAAACCGCGAATTGGCTTTACGGGCTACAGAAAAAGAGTCCCCACGCGAGGCTCAAGGGTAGGTCATTGCCCCGTCTCCACACGTCAATGAATTGACAAAACCAGCGCGTGGCCCAGGGCTTCTGTGTTACAAGGGCTGTGTGCGGCGCACAGCTTGAATCGACACCGCCCCTCTTTACCACATCTTTCCTCGGGGCTCTGATTTCAGGCAATGTTCACTAGCTTCCGAAACCTTTTCGCAACCTCTTCCGCTTCTTCCTATAAGCTTTTTAACCCATCCACAGGCTTGCTCACTAAATTGCAGAGAGTCTCCGCCGCGGCGGATCAAACAGTTTAGGATTTGCTCGCTGACGTGGGCTCACTTCGCCGGGATGGGCACCCCACCCAAAAAGCTTATATTCGTCGCCCAAAGCGGTTATCCAAAGCTCTCTTTCCGTCTACCACGCAGGCACTCTTACCTCTTGGGTCAAGCTTACAGCAGCGCCATTGTTGTCAGCCGCAGTGAGTTTTACAACAAAAATGCCCGGAACCTTGTAGGTGTGCGTAACGGTTTCCCCTGAGCCAGTGGTACCGTCGCCAAAATCCCAGCCATAGTGGGCTATATATCCATCTGGATCCGTCGCGCTCCCTGCAAACGATACGGCAAAGGGGCTCCCACTTACCGGAGAGGCAAAGATCGCGACCTGACGGGGCGGTTTGTTTGAGGCTTCTTCAGAAATGTAGGTTCGTGTTTTCAATTCATAGGAAACTTCCGGGACCTGCATGGGTCTTATATCCTCCATACCGCCTATCTTTCGGTTCCAACTGCCCAGCTCTATCCCTACAACTACGGCATAATTGCTGTCGTCTTCCATGTAACCGTTGTTGTAGCTGCCGCGAACAAATGCATTCGTGCCCGCTACGAAGGGGTATGCAACTTTAAGGTGGCCCGTGGCCTCGTCATCGTCTGCTCGGACTATTCCCAAGTCCCCGTTAATCAATATGCCGTTGTCAAAGGCAAAGTCAAAATTGAGTCCATACTTGTCCCGAACCTCGAGGTAGGTGTCGGTAATAATAAGATCTGAAGCTACGTAGCGCTCCTTAGAGGATATGTCATCATCAGAGTCTATCGCCTCTGTTATAAAGGCCCCGACACTGCCCCTGTCAAAAAGATAGGCCCCCACAAGGCCCAACTGGCTCAGACTTGCTATGTCATCATAGTCATCAAGGTCTGCAAATTTCAGTGATCCGAACAGGCCCACTTGAAACCGCTCGCGTTTGCCTACCATGCCCGCATCCACCTGATATTCTCTCAACGTATCATTGATGTTGCCCCTTAACCCCCCTTGAAAGGCAAATCTTTCGTGAAAGGGAAAGAAAAGCCTTCCGTCCAAGGTGCCTGTAAGATCTCCGTCATCAGATCCAATACCCACGGCAATGCCTGCCCTGTTGTTACCAAGCCCTAGGACCCTTGGTCCCTCTGCACCCTTTTCGTCTGAAGACTGGGCAACGGCAAGGGATTTTACCAGCACATTGTCTTTGTAGAAGTAGTCTTTCTCTCCATGGTCCATTTTGTAGATGCTGAACACGACCCGCCTGTTTTGGAAACGGCCCACCTTGGTCTCGTTACCCGCCTTTGGCAGGTCCTCTCCGTAAGCCTCAATACTGATTCTCTCCGATGCAACACCTTGGTCTACAAGCCCCTTTTTCACAGCCAAGGCCCTTTCAGAGGAAAGCCCGCGGTTGTATTCTTCTGGGCCCATGGTGTCTGAATGCCCCCCTATCTCCACAAACAGATCGGGATCGCTCTCAAGTATCTTGGCAATTCTTGAAATTTCTTCTAGATCATCCACTACCATACTGGAATCAAAAGGAAAATTGATGTCTTCAAGGCCGCGTTCTTCGGCTACTATGACGGCCGGAAGAAGAAACACCAGGGCCACACAAACCGCTATTTTCTTTACTGACATAATGACCTCCTTTAGAAAAAAAGGCGACTATCTGCCCAGGGTTTGAGACGATCTGTGCCCTCAAGGCACAGAAATAAGCATTCCCTATAGTAAGGTTAAAATGAACTTTCAAGCAAAATTATGATAACTTAAGTTTCGTACCCCTCGTTTCCACTAAAGACTAGTAGGTGCGTCAAGGCTTGTACCCCCTGATTTGGCAACAGAGGGATGGGAAAATTCGTTGAACGAAGGCCTACAGCCATTGCCACCCACCATCTTTGCACAGCTACTAAAGGCATTGGAGGCCGAAGAGAAGCGGATTTCCCCATCCCGAGGCTTCAATTGCATAGAAAAGGCCTAATGCCGTTTCCTGCAAACCCTGACATGTTTTTAGCTGTTATTTCATGAGGTTGACAGGGGTGCGACACTTGAGATGACAAAATCATCGGTACTCGCGGACTCGTCCTCCCTGGAACGGACAGGGGGGGAACCTGTTCTGCAATCACAAAGGGGACATCATGGATGACAGAGAACGGGACTTGTGGAGGGTTGTGGGGAACATCCTCTTGGTGTTAGGTGTGGGCGTGTGGGTCCTGTACGCAGTCTTGCGCTTCGGGGCAGGCTGGAATGTGACGGCAGGGCAGTTCTTGCCTTTTCACCTGGCAGGTGTGGTACCCGGTGCCATACTTCGGCGCCATCGGTTCTTTAAGAAAGTGTTAAGCCGTCTACGATCCTGAGATCTCATATGGGGAAGCATTTGCGGGGTTTGTCAAACCTGACAGTGTCGTAAAAAGTCTCTTGCGAACGACATTGAGTCCGCCGTGGCGGAGGAGAAGAGCAGTTGGAATGTTCGGCGTCAAGAAATGCTAACTGTTTGATCCGCCGCGGCGGAGACTTTTAGCATTTTAGCCAAACATTACAAGTGCCCCCATCTCTTTTCAAGCCCACAGGCGCAAAGGCTCACAGAGCGAGCAAAAAGCACTTCTTACGATTTCATCAAACCTATCCTGAAGGCACCGGGCACTGCTCTTGGCTTCCGGCCATGGGGGGCCTTTTGTCGTCACGCGACCCTGGGAAGAACATGTGCCTCCAGGTACCCTATGCATTCTTCCATCCGCTGGAGGCATTGATCGCGCCACGGGCTCTTGTGCTCAGCGTCTCTGAGTTTAAGCTTTTGAGGGGTCCCTTTTGACAGGGGCCTTACCACGGCCTCCGGAAGATCATCAGGCAAATCCACCCCATTCATCATGGCCCAGGCCAAGGTCCAAGCCCGAGCCACATTGGGCACGCTGTACCCCCCTCCCCCCAGGGCTACCCACGCTGGTGCCTGCTCTGCCAGGTAGGAGATCACCCTGCAGAAACCATTTGTGGTCAGTTCAAGGGCTGCCAGGGGATCGTCTCGGAAGGTGTCCACCCCCAACTGAGAGACAACGACATCCGGCTTGAACCCTTCCATCAGCCTGGGAACCAGGCGACTGAAACCCTCCCAGAACACATGATCATCCGAGCCGGGGAGCATGGGCACGTTTACAGCGAACCCCCTCCCCTCGCCGCGGCCTATCTCGTTAAGTCCCCCTGTGCCAGGAAAGAGGGAGCGTCCATCCTGATGAAAAGACACGGTAAGGACCCTGGGATCTTCATAGAAGGCCCATTGCACCCCGTCGCCGTGGTGGGCGTCAACGTCCACATACATGACCCGCTTTCCCTGATTCACGAATCTCAAAATGGCCAAGACCGGATCATTCACGTAACAGAAGCCTGAGGCCCGGTTGGCGTGGGCATGATGAAGTCCGCCGGCGATGTTGAAAGCAATCCTTGCCTTTCCCTCAGAGACCAGTTGGGCACATTGAAGAGAGGCTCCCGCATGGAGCCGGGACCATTCCCAAAGGCCTGAAAAAACTGGATTATCCCCCGGCCCTATGCCGTTCGAAAGGGCACTGCCGATCTCTCCTGCGCCGGCCTGTTTTAGGACCTCCAAATAGTCCGCTGTGTGAAAGCAGAGGATATCCGATTCAGAGGCGGTTTCCGTCTCAATCAGATCCGCATAAGGAAGCTCAAAAAGCCCGTAGGCCTTACAAAGATCATAGGTTAGGCGAAGGCGTTCGATCCTGAGGGGATGATGTGCCCCGTAGTCATAGGCGAAGTATTCTTCGGTGTAAAGAAACGCGGTTTTGACCATTTGCTGTCATCAACCTTTCTTGCCAGGTTTTCGACTTTCGGCCCATGGGGCATCTCGTTGCATCAAAAAAAGGCACAAGGGAAGTTGCGGGACAATCCCCGTTGAAGCCGTCTATCCTACAAAACGGTTGATGATGATGCCGTGGGTCTTGCCGAACTTCACAATCTTGCCTGGATCAAATCCACCGGAAAGATAGACCTTTACAAACCCTGGATGGTCAAAGAGATGAAGGACGTAGCTCAGGTGTCCAGAATACCCGGTGTCATCTAGCTGCTGCAGGTCTCTGACGGCCCTTTTGGCCAATGCCACTGCTTGTCGATGGACTGTGGGGCCAAGACCGCGGCATTCGCGTATGGAGTAAAGCTGCCTGCAACTAAAGGGACGGATGTCATAGATCAGACAGGTCTCGTCTCCTTGCAAGAAGGGGCACCGGGCGATAGGATGCTTTTTCTTCTCACTTCTGTTTTGGGCAAGTTTTTTCTTGATGTGACCCTTGAGGCCTGGCGGAAAGCCCCTGATCCTTTTCCAGATGATCAGCCCCTCAAGCGTATTGGTATCTATATTGCCAACATCTGTGCAGCAATAGGTGCAGCCTATCCTACAGATGGCGTGTCTCTTAAACTCCTCCGCATCCCTTTCAAAGCGTTCATAGATCCCTCTCAACTTCTCCTTTTTTGCATCCCACTTCATGGGCTCTTTTGGGCTCTGGCCGCGCTTTTCCTGATGAAGATGTGCCCCGTCCCCGCTCGTTCATGAGGCACCAGCCATTTCTTTGTTTGCCTTAGGCCCTATCCCAGTTGGTCCTGTCAGCACTGCCCAAGGTTGCCCGAACTTGGCCCCTTGGTCGCGTTATTGCAGCGGGACCTCTTCCATATCTCATTTTCAGCCACTCACTATTTCCAGTGGCCGGGTATCCAATGGCCTCTCGGCCCATAATGACCTGTGACCCAATGAGCATTGGCAGCAGGACGGGCCACGTTTTTCCAGTGGCCGGGCACCCAGTTGCCAGCCCGGTCATGGTGTCCCGGCATCCAGGCTTTTCCCTTCTTTTGAGGCCCCGTATATTTCCAATGGCCGGGCACAACGTTCCCTTGTGGGGTCGCGTGGGGTTCCACCCAGACAAAATGAGGCCCTGGCTTGGGAGGTTTGGCATGGCAAGATGACAAGAAAACAAAGGGCAAAATGATAATGAAGACCAACACAACGTACTTGATGCGCTTTGACATGGCATCCTCCTCGGTGAGTTTAATCACAATGGTGCAACCGGCCCTATTCTCAATGACGTGCCGTCATTTGTCACAACCCAACCGTTACTGTCTTTTTCTTCTTTTACGAAACGGTCATCTCTAGTAAGAGCCAAATTCCTCAAGCTCTTCCTTGCCGGCCTGGGTCACCCACAAATCGCCAAGATTCGCTACGGACCGAATCTTCTCCTCCTCTGTATTGCCCTCAGCAAGGCTGCCGAAAAAGCCCACGCGCAGCCTTATCCATTCCTTTCCCTTTATCTCAGCGCGGGCAATATAGACTTTATACCCATTTTCGATCAGCCTCATGGCGACAGGGACCATCTTTTTTTGGTCCGTGGTAGAGAGGACATTCACCACCCATTTTTTGTTGAGCTGGCTTCTAAGATTGGCCTTCTTCTCGTCAGGAGAAAGAATCTTGAGCCTGAACCCTTCGGGAACCTTTTGGTTCGAAAAGTCATCTCCCATGTTCAACGCCCCGAGCATCTCCCTGTTGAGGCGATAGAGGATAGGCCATTTCAAGGGGTCTCCAAACACATCCTGCCTGGCTGCTATGGCAGGTAGTGTTTCAGCCTTCCAAACAAAGAAGAACCCAGCCATTTTCTCCGTTTGTTCTACTTGTCTGCTGACATCAAGGGCCGGGGTCTCGAGCCCCTTTTTTTCAAGGGCGGAAACCTCCACGCCCACAGCCGTTTTGATCTCCTCTGGAGTTTCTGGTCCTTTACCTGTCAGTGGAATTTCGGTGGGTACGGGAGTCGGCTTTGGCTCATGGTGACGAACCATATCTTGCACTGTCTTGTTTTTCTCTCCAGCAGCAGGTCCGAGGGCCTTCAGTGCTTCTTCTAGACTGGCGATTTCTGCCTCTATCGTCTCGGGCGTTTCATCATCCGGCTTTGCCTCTTTGTCGGGCAACGCCCCCCCTATCTGTTCAGGAATGGCCTTCCTTACGGGCTTTACCATCTTAGGGCTTTTTGCTTGAGGTGAAGGTGGTTCTTCCCTTGAACACCCCAGGGAAAACAAAAAAAGTGCCAGACAAATAAGCATTGCAGTTGCTGAAATTCTCATGATTCCCTCCTTTGGCAGTTCAAAGAAGATAAAATTGCAGAAAGTCTCTTGCCAGTCCATCAGAGAAGATGAAATCGTAAAAAGTCGTCACTCCGGTGAAAACCGGAGTCCAGGCCATGTGGAACCATTGGAATAAACTGGATGGCACCTAGGCCTCACTGCGTGCCCGACTTCCGCCGAAATCCAGTCGTTTCAACAACTTCTGGATGCCGGATCAAGTCCGGCATGACGATTCAAGGACTTTTTACGAGTCTGTCACCCCTGATTCTGTAAGAAATCTACATACCCCCTCACCGAATTACTCATGAAGATCCTTTCCCTCTTCTGGATATCAGGGGCCATGAGCTGAAAGGCTTTCAAATCAGGATCCTTTTCCAGAAGGCCCTCCACACATCTCGTGACGAGATCGTCATGACCGCCCAACATCTCCTTTTCAACAACCCCCTTCCACCTAAAGATCTGAGCCCGAAACCGCTCCAGCATTTCATGAGAACTTGCGGCATCCCCACAATGGGCATAGCAAATATGCTGGTCTTCCAGGGCCATCAGTTTATCCAGGCTCCCCAAAAAGACTTCCAGAAAAAATCTTGGAGGAGTGGCTGGCCGTAAATAATCTGTGTCCATGATAGAATAGTAGTTGCCAGCGGCCTCACCGGAAAAGAGATTTCCACCATAGCTGAAGCTGAGGTGGTGCGCGGCGTGTCCGGGCGTCTCAATCACCCTAAGCTCCTTGATATCGGCCTCTGTGTGGGCAAGGCACCTTTCTTCTTGCACCGGCCCAGGAGGACCATAAGCCAGGGCAATCTCTCCAAGCATCTTTTGACTACCCTCCCATAGCTTGGAGGGTTCCACAATGTGCCTTTTGCCCTTTTCATGACACACTGCCTGGGCCATGGGGAAATGCTCCAGGAATTTGGCCAGCCCGCCTCCATGGTCGAGATGTATATGGGTGATCAGCACGTAATCCACCCTGTCTATACCCATCTTCGTAAGGGTTTCAATCAAATTGTTCACGGAACTCGCCGGCCCCACATCTACTACAAGGGTGATATGGCCCCTGTACACCCAGGATCCAATGAAATGATCAAACCCGGGCATGGCCTGCTTGATCTTTATGAGCGTACAATTATCTGCTTCCAAAAGATGCCCCTTTTTGAACGTGCTACCCGGCCCCATGGAACTCGGCAAGTGGCCGGATAAGCAAAATGGAGCGGCCAATGCGCTGTGTCGAACCGTAGAATAGAACAGCAAATGTGACGGTCTCGTAAAAGGTCTTTTGTGAGCGACCTTGCGCATTTTGGACAAGAAGCATTGAAGATGTTCAGCGCCAGGAAATGTCCCGATAGCATCGGGATTTGCTCCGCCGCGGCGGAGAGTTTTGGCATTTTAGCCGAACATTCTAAGTGCGCCCGCCTCTTTTTAAGCCCACAGGCGCAAATGCTCACGGAGAGAGCAAAAGGGACTTTTTACGATTTCATCATTCCATGTTCGTCATTCATGACGTAGCTCTCTTGTGGCCTGGTCTCCTCATTTGTGCGTCCATTCGGTCAGGGGCCCACCCCAGGTTCTAAGAGGGCGAGGCCGCTTTCTTTGTCCTTAAGGCGACTGGCCTTTGCCTCCAGGATTTCATACAAGATGACTTCGCCTACCAACCACGTAGAAACTCCTGGCCTCAAGCATCCCGTCATGGTTTGCCCGGACCGACCCAGACAAGCGTGTATGTGCAGCACTGACTTGCCATCCTGCCCAGGAGCCAGGAGGCCTACCCCGAGCACCTCATGGGCACCGTCCACGGGCAGCAGCATCGGGTCCGGGGGTCTTTCGTCAGAAAGTCGTGGTCCAACCACCACCTGTCCCCCTCCGACGCCCCCCAGCAGAACCACGTGGCCCATGGAAACACCATGGGCCTCGGCAAAATCCTCAATGCATCGCGGAATCGCATCGCCATCTTCCAGGCGGATGACAAAAACCCGGCCCATTCGTCCTTCACTTGCCTTCACAATCAGCTTCCCTGCCTTCCAATCCACTGTTGACAGTTTCGTAAAAGATCTTTTGCAAACGACATTGAGTCCGCCGTGGCGGAGGAAAAAAGCACTTGGGATGTTCGGCGTTAAAAAATGCTTACTGTTTGATCCGCCGCGGCAAAGAGTTTTAGCATTTTAGACGAATATTCTAAGTGCGCCCGTCTCTTTTTAGGCCCACAGGCGCAAATACTCACGGAGAGAGCAAAAAAGACTTTTTACGATTTCATCACTGGTAACGTCCAGAAGTTGCGGCAAGCCCCTCTCATAGGGAGTCACATAGCCATTTCCATCTACACCGATAGCATCACTCAAAGGCATTGGATGCCAAAGAGAGGCCCTTGTCCCGGTCCTGAGGGTTTGCCCAAAAAAACGCGATACAATTCCCGAACGTCACGTATCGGTTCCAAGATCCTTTCAAGGCCTCAGGAGCCCAGAGCCACCATACACCAAGAAGCATCTCATTTCAATCATGCCTGTCATCATATTCTTTTGCCGTTTTAACAGCTTATGCTAAGGCCCTTACGATTAAAGGGATGGCCACAAAGGTCCCCAGGGAACTTCCTATGTTGGTGAACACCACGACAAGCAATATCCGCGTAATCTTGTTTCTCCAGAACCCCTTCACCGACGAAATATCTTCGGGCAGGTTCTCAAAGTCCCTGACCTTTGGTTTTCCCAAAAAGGTTTCAACCAAACCAGAAACCCAGCCTGCCGCAATCATGGGATTGAGGGATGTGAGGGGAGAGGCAACAACGGCGGAGAGTACGGTGAGGGGATGGGCCAGTGCCATGGCGGCTCCAAGGCCGGCCAAGACGGCATTTGCCAGAACCCACCATTTGATCATAGCAGTACCCGCAGCAGCGCCTGCAGTAGAAAAGCCAAGGATAATGAGCCCCACGATGAGCCCTGGAATGGCCCATTTGAGCACGCCAAACAGCTTGCCCCTTGGAGGTATTTGCTCCAGCAGGTCCATGTCCACCGCCTCTTTCCAATGTCTTTGAATACCCGGCACGTGTCCCGCGCCAACGACAGCAACGATCTTTTTGCCTGGCGCGGTTCTGATCTTGTGGGCAAGATACAGATCTCTTTCGTCAATGATGACCCGTCTTATTTCAGGCAAGGCCTCTCCAATTTCTGAAAGAAGCATCTCAAGGACGTCCTTTTTCTTCAGCTCCTCAATATCTTCTTCTTCAATGTCACTCCATTCCCCTGATGAGACAAGGAGCTGGGCAAAGAGCTTCGTCTTTGTCCACAGGCCCATGAGGCGCCAGGTTCTTGACAATGTGGTGCGTATCTCCCTGTCCGCTAATTCAAGGTGAGCCCCCGCCGTCTCGGCCGCGTGGATGGCCCGGATCATTTCCTCTCCCGGCTTGATGCCGAATTTTTGGCCAATTCTCTTTTGAAAATGGGCCAACATGAGATTCAGCAGCAGGAGAAACGCCCTTTTTTCCTTAATTACCTTCAGGAGGTCCGTGTCTTGCCATCGGTTTTTCTGGGTGATGGACTGAAATCGTGATTCACAGAGTTCAACGCACACGGTATCCGGTTCTTCTTCTTTGATGATCCGGTCCACCAGATCAGCACTCTCCCTGGACACATGGGCTGTGCCCACGAGGATGATCTCTTTGTCTTCATATGTCAGGCTATGGATGTCACCGGTTGTGGTCATGGATATGCAGTTAGACTCCTTTCAGGGAAGCAAATCCAAAAAATCTATACCTTTAGCACAAATCCATTCGCCCTTGACCAAGGTCCGTCATGAGCGGAAACTAAAAGAGGATGGTACAATACTGGTTTGGACACCAGAATTCAAGCAGCAACTGTACGGTCTTATAATGATGTGTCAAAGTAAGAGCTTAGCCTTTATGAAGGGGCTGTTGCCCGACTCATCTCTCCCCTTCTCCAACATTTTTAAGGGAAAACCCCTTGAATGAATGGCCCAAAGGAATCCCTGCTTGCGCAACAGCCCGTGAAAAAGATGCAGACAACGCGGTTGACAAAAGGCTTCCTGGGCCTTCATCATGAAAGGACTATGAGAAACCTCCGGCTCGAGAGACTGGCGTTTCTCTCCATCCTGGCTCTAGCGCTCCTTTTCTTTCCCCTGTCGCGGGCCCACGCCTTGTCTCCCTCTGATTTGGTTATCCTTTACAATGTCAAGATGAAGGCAAGCAGGGAGGTAGCAGAGCATTACTCGAAAATGAGGGACGTGCCCCTGGGCAATCTCGTTGGGGTAGACGTCACCACCTCTGAGAAAATAGGGCGCTCAGAGTACGATGAGAAACTCGTTCCTTCGGTGCGCGCCATGGTCAAGCGATTAAAAGATGGCGGAAGGGATCCCGCTGTCCTTTTGGTCTATGGGATTCCATTGACCGTTGCCGACTCATGGGGCAAGATTCCTGACAAGGACTTCCCGGCAGTGGCCGACACAAAAGCCGAGGAGTACAGAAGGCTGGCCCTTCAGTTAATCAGCAAACTGGACCTTCTCGCAGAAAAGGCCAACTCAGGACATACCCATTCTGACCTTTCGAAAGAAACCTGGACGACAAAGGAAGTCCTTAGGATGGCAGGAGAGTCCTTCTCTCGTGGTCTGCAATACCTCAAAGAAGAAAAAACGGACAAAGACCATAGGGAAAAGCGTCTCGGGGTCTCTTCTATCTTGATAAGACTCGCTGGCACTTCCATCGCGGCAAAGGCCTTTGCGGGGAGTCTGCACAAAAAGGGCAAAAAGAAGCAAGAAGTGTTTGAAACTCAGGAACTTCTTAAGTGGGACGCCATCCTGAGAAGGCAAATGACCACAAGGTCTTTTAGGGGAACGCCGCCTGAAGGGGCCCTTGAAACAGCAACGATTGTCCGCTTTGCCGATGGCGTCTTGGGGGAGTTGAAATACTGGGAAGAGCTAAAAGGCCTGTACAACGACAACAGAGCCTCTGCTTCGGTGGACAGCGAATTGGCCCTTGTCGCGGCTGGCCCCTATCAGCGTGCCGGATGGTTGCCCAATCCCTTCCATGCCAGATACAAAAACGTGCCATTTTTAGAAGAGATCCGAAGCAAAACGATCAAGGTGGCTCGATTGGATGGTCCCACACCACGATTGGCAAAACGCTTGGTAGACGATGCGATTGCCACAGAGAAGGAGGGTCTTCAGGGCGTTTTCTATATCGATGCCAGGGGGCTTGGAGACAATGGTCCTCAGGACAGCTACGCCCAATACGATACGCGGCTCTTGAGCCTCTACGCCACGTTGAAGGAAAAGGCTTCCATGGAAGTAGTCATTGACAAAGGTCCCGAGCTCTTTCCCGCAGGCGCCTGTCCCAATGCGGCCCTGTACTGCGGCTGGTATTCCCTGAGAGACTATGTGGATGCTTTTTCCTGGCAAAAGGGGGCCATCGGGTTTCACGTGGCAAGCGCGGAGGCCACTACATTGAGGACCTTCGGCAGTGATGTGTGGTGCAAGCGCATGATTGAAGAAGGGATTGCCGCCACCCTCGGCCCTGTCCAGGAGCCGTATCTCACATCCTTCCCCCATCCTGACCTTTTCTTCCCTCTTCTTATGACTGGCAAAATCCCTTTGCTGGAGGTCTATTTTCAGACCATTTCCCATCTTTCATGGAGGCAGGTGTTGATAGGCGATCCTTTATACACACCCTTTAAGAATAATCCGGCCATCTCTTTGCCCGAAAACAAAAACAACAAGGCCATAGAATGAAAACCGCCCGCCCTTTTTCTCTGTCAAAGGGGAAAAGCCCCTTTGTCTCAGGCCTCCTCCTGCTGCAAGAGGGCCAGGTCTTGTTCCCCTATGGTCTCGATGATCAGGTGGCCCAGGATTTTTGCTGTGTTGCCGAGAACTTCCGTGCAATCTTCCCGCCTGCCGTCAACTTTGAAGGCCTTCACATCTTCCGGATCAAGCCAGTTTGTCTTTGACGCCCCCGTACAAATGATCGTGCCTCGAGTCTTCTCCATCATTTCCCTAAATCGCTTGTACATGATCCGTGCTGTGGGCCCGATACGGCCATCTTCGATCTCCTCTGGATTGGCACGACCGAAAAGATCGCCAATGACGGCCAGTGCCCCCACAAGGCAGCTGCACGTATCTCCACAAAACCCAAGGCCCGCCGCATAACCGCCTGCTGCGCGGATCGCGCTACTGGGGTCCTCTTCACCTATGAATTCCAGGCCTGCTGTAACAATGGCCTGGCTGCAAAGCATCTTCTGTTTGTTGAAGATCTCCACAGCTCTTTCTCCCATCTGTTCTGGTGTCATCGTGTATCTCCTTTATGCGAAACGTATGGTCCATATACTGTTATTCCTTTACGAGCAATCTTTTTTCTTCCAAAAAGCCCATCATGCCTGCCATTGTAATGGAAGGGGGCACGTTACCCTGGCTTTCCCAAGGATCTTCTGATATGTATTTTGTTTTTACGCCAGAGCCAGTGTCGGCATTCACTGTCATTTTTCTTGAAATAGGCCTGAGAAAATGGACTCTTCGGTCCTTGCGGGCCTCTGTTGTCATTTTGTGTGAATAAGGAGGGCTACCATGCATCCCCTTTTGACGCCTCAGGTTGAAAAGAGACTGCTCCTGTTGGGAAACGAGGCCATCGTCAGAGGCGCCCTTGAGGCCGGCCTGGGGTTTGCCACGTGCTATCCCGGCACACCGTCTTCTGAGATAGGAGACAACTTTTTTCGCATAGCGGCTGAATCAGACCTCTACTTCGAATATTCCACCAACGAAAAGGTGGCCCTGGAGACGGCTGCGGGAGCGGCTGTCTCTGGAATCCGGACCATGTGCAGCATGAAACACGTCGGCCTCAACGTTGCCGCAGATCCCTTGATGACCCTGGCCTATGTGGGCGTGCGGGCAGGTATGGTGGTCATCACTGCCGACGACCCTTCCATGTTTTCAAGTCAAAACGAGCAGGACAATCGCCTCTATGCAAGGCTGTCGGGTCTTCCCATGCTGGAACCCACCTCAGCCCAAGAGGCCAAAGACATGACCAAGGCGGCCTTTGAGATCTCCGAGGCCCTGGAGCTGCCTGTGCTCCTTAGGACCACTACCCGTTTGAGCCATCATCGCGGCATGGTGACCATGGAAGAGCTAAGACCTCCAAAGACCAGGGGGGCTTTTGAAAAGGACAGCTCCCGATTTGTCACTGTCCCTGCCAACGCCAGGGTGCGCCACAAGGTGCTCTTGGATCAGGGGGAAAAGGCGCGGGAGATGGCCTGTCGATCTGACTTCAATACGGTTACAGGGTCAGGCTCGTGGGGCATTGTCAGCAGCGGCATGGCTTACGACTACGTGGCCGATGCAGTGATGGATCTCGGCCTCGCCGACAAGGTCAAGGTGCTGAAGCTGGGTTTCATACATCCCTTTCCCGAAGACCTGGCACTGGACTTTGTAAGATCCGTGGAGAGGATTCTGGTGATAGAAGAACTGGAGCCTATCCTGGAAGAAAGCTTGAAGGCAGTCGCCCAGACCCACGGCCTGGCCACGCCGATCGCCGGCAAAGGTCCCGACCTGTTCTCACGCCTTTATGAATACAATCCCGGCTTGGTCCGCGGGATGATGGCGAAGTACTTCGGCGTAGACTACACCCCGCCTAAGGCCATTGACATAAAAGAGGCCCAGGAACCGATTCAGCTGCCACTTCGGCCGCCCAATCTGTGTGCTGGCTGTCCCCATCGTGCCTCCTATTATGCAGTCAACAGTGTGTTAAAAGAAATGGGCACAGAAGCGGTCTTCCCTTCTGACATTGGGTGTTATACTCTTGGTATTTTGCCTCCCCTGCAAACGGCTGATTTCCTCGTATGTATGGGGTCCAGTGTCACTTCGGCTGCGGGCATTGCCAGGGCTACAGGGAAAAAGGTCATCGCCTTCATCGGGGATTCAACGTTCTTCCACTCTGGAATCACCGGCTTGGTCAATGCCGTCCACAACCAGCACAACTTCATCCTTGTCATACTCGACAACGGCACAACGGCCATGACAGGTCATCAACCCCATCCTGGCGTGGACATAGCCCCCCCGGGGTGGGAGAAGCCCTCTATCTCTATCGAGGCCATTGTCAGGGCCTGCGGGGTTGAGCAGGTAAGCGTGGTGAATCCGATCAACGTGACAAAGATGAAGAATGCGGTCAAGGAGGCCCTGGCCTCTGACAGGCTTTCCGTCATTGTGGCCAAGGCCCCCTGTCCTCTTTACGAACGGAAGGTCAAGGGTACAAAGAAGAAACGGGCCTTTGAGGTTGGCCCTGAATGTAATACGGACTGCACGGAATGCGTGGACACCTTTGGATGCCCTGCCCTTTTCAAGAACCCGGCAGCAGATGCCAAAACCACGATGATTATTGACGACCGTTTGTGTATCGGCTGCGGGGTGTGTATCCAAATCTGCAAGAAGATACGACCCAAAAAAGTGTAGCTTGGCCCGGGACCTGGCATCTACTATCTGATGGCAGGGACAAAGATCTTGGGTCTCTAGCCCAATTGGATTGACCTAGAAAGGAAGTCTTCTATGAGCAACCACCGCATATGCTTCATAGGTGTTGGTGGACAAGGAACCCTCTTGGCCACCATGGTCCTGGCCGAGGCGGCCATTTCGGCCGGTCACAATGTCCTGGCCAGTGAGGTCCACGGCATGGCCCAGAGGGGTGGGGTGGTGGAATCCTCGGTCATGATGGGCGATATTAAGAGCCCCATCATTTCAGAAGGAGAAGCAGACGTGCTTCTCGGGTTTGAACCGGTGGAAACCTACCGGGCCATGGGTAAGTGTTCCCATGATTCCGTGGTTGTTTCCAATACGGTTCCCGTCATGCCCTTTAGTGTGGCCATCGGCAAAGGGGCGTACCCCGACATTGACAAGCTATTTTCCTTCATTGAGCCCCGTGTGAAAAGACTCATCACGTTGGACGCCCATGCCCTGGCCGAGGAGGCCGGTGCTGCGCTGTCAGCCAACGTGGTCATGGTGGGAGCCCTGGCCGGCAGCGGCACGCTGCCTATTCCCAGGGAGGCCTTTGAGGAAACCATTCGAACGAAGACAAAAGCCCAGTTCGCGGAGGTGAATCTAAAGGCCTTCCAGCTGGGCTTCGGAGCGCTGTGAAACGGATTCGAAACTTCAGCATCATTGCCCACATCAACCATGGCAAATCGACCCTTTCTGATCGTCTCATCCAGGCAACCGGCATCATTTCGGACCGGGATTTTAAAGAACAGATCCTCGACACCATGGATATTGAGCGCGAAAGGGGCATTACCATCAAGAGCCAAGCCGTTTCTCTGCCCTACAGGGGCGAAGATGGCCACACCTACACCCTAAACCTTATCGACACCCCTGGTCATGTGGATTTCACCTACGAGGTCTCAAGGTCCTTGGCCTCCTGCGAGGGGGTCCTGCTCATTGTGGATGCAAGCCAGGGAGTCGAGGCCCAAACCGTGGCGAACCTCTATATGGCCATGGATCATGATCTTGAGATCATCCCGGTCATCAACAAGATCGATCTCCCGGCCGCTGACGTGGAAGGGGTCCGTGAGGAGATTGAAGAAGACCTGGGACTGGATTCGCAAGGGGCCATATGCGCCTCGGCCAAGGAAGGCACCGGGATTGACCAAGTCTTGGAGGCCATTGTTACAAGGCTCCCCCCGCCTGTGGGGGACCCTGAAACCCCTTTACAGGCCTTGATATTTGACTCCCACTATGACTCTTACCGGGGGACCATCATCCACTGCCGAGTCTTTCAAGGGACTCTGAAGGCCGGTGAGACCATCCGCTTTATGCACAATCGTGCCACCTATCGAGTGGAGGAGGTCGGGATTTTTCAGATTAAAAGGGTGCCAAAGAAGACCCTGTCTGCCGGTGCGGTGGGTTATGTTATTGCCGGTGTAAAGACGGTGAGCGATACCCGATGCGGAGATACCATCACCCATGACGATCGTCCCTGTACGGTCCCCCTTCCGGGTTTCAGGGAGATTAAACCGGTGGTCTTTTCGTCCATTTATCCCGTGGCCTCTGATGGATACGAAGACCTGGCCACGGCCATGGACAAGTTGAAGCTAAATGATGCCTCCATGATCTACGAGAAGGATACCTCTGCCGCACTCGGTTTCGGATTCAGGTGCGGATTTTTGGGGCTCCTCCACCTGGAAATCGTCCAGGAGCGTCTGGAGCGTGAGTTTGATCTCTCCCTCATTATCACATCGCCCTCCGTTAAATACGAATTCGTCATGACAGATGGCACGACGCAGATCATCGACAACCCTTCCCTTTATCCTGATCCTGCCAAGATTGCCATGACACGCGAGCCCTACATCAGGGCCTCTGTCATGATGCCTGACAGATACTTGGGGGCGGTGATCAAGCTTTGCCTTGAGCGCCGGGGGGTCCATACCAAGCATCAATACATGGGCCGCGGCAGGATTGAGCTTACCTGTGAGCTTCCCTTGGCTGAGGTGATCTATGATTTCTATGACAGGCTTAAGACCGTCACCCAGGGCTATGGCTCCTTTGACTATGAGCTGCTCGATTATCGGGAAAGCCATCTGGTCAAGCTGGACATCCTGATCAACGGCGAGCGGGTGGACGCCCTGTCACAGTTGGTCCATGAAGACGGCGCCTATGCGCGGGCAAGATACGCCTGTGAAAAGCTGAAAGATGAGATCCCAAGGCAGATGTTTAAGATCGCCATCCAAGGGGCCATTGGCACCAAGATCATCTCGCGAGAGACTATCTCTGCTTTCCGAAAGGACGTGACTGCCAAGTGTTACGGCGGAGACATTACTCGGAAGCGGAAACTCCTTGAGAAACAAAAGAAGGGGAAAAAGCGGATGAAAATGGTGGGATCGGTCATGATTCCCCAGGCTGCTTTTCTTGCTGTCCTGAAGCGGGATACCGAATAAATCAACCCTGATTGTATGGAAACTAGCTGAATGGCAGAACATGGGGCCATTGAGCGCCTGCAGATAGGATGAAATCCCTTGATGCTAGATCCAAGCAATGCCCCATTTGCCCTCGCCCTATCTTACCCGAGGTCCAGGATTCAGTGACGAGAATTGCGTATCCTCCATTTGCTGATAACGCTTTCAGCGTTGTATAGATAACGGCAACGAGCTTGTCGACGTAACACCTTGCCCCTAAAGTCTCCAGTACAAAAACCCCATACTTTCGGCTTCTTGTTTGGAATACAGAAACTTCACATCCGCAAGGATGGGCCTCCCTGTGCCGCACAGTGCCTTTATTTTCTCCAGGCTAAAGTCTTCAACATATTGCCGGTGTTTCACGGCCAGGACAACGGCATCATAGGGCTTGCGGTCTCCTATGTCGTCAATGAGCCCGATATCGTATTCTTGCATGACCTCGTCTTTGTACGCATAGGGGTCATGAACATGGACATCCACTTCATAATCTTGTAATTCACGGTAGATATCGATGACCCGGGTATTTCGCATGTCGCTTATGTTTTCCTTAAAGGTAAGACCCAGGATCAGGACCTTGCTCCCTTTGACGGCCTTTCCTGCCTTTATGAGCATCTTTACCGTGTTTTCTGCCACGTATTTGCCCATGTTATCGTTAATCCTGCGACCAGCCAGAATGATCTGGGGATGATACCCGATGCTTTCGGCCTTAAAGGTCAGGTAATAGGGGTCCACCCCGATGCAGTGGCCGCCCACGAGCCCGGGTGCAAATTTTAGAAAATTCCACTTGGTGCCCGCTGCCTCCAGGACCTCCTTGGTACCGATGCCCAGTTTGTTGAATATAAGGGATAGCTCATTCATAAGGGCAATATTCAGGTCCCTCTGGGTATTCTCAATGACCTTGGCAGCCTCCGCGGTTCTGATGTCAGGGGCCAGATGGACTCCTGCCGAAATGACAGCGCCGTAAACCTCGGCCAGGAAATGGACCACTTCCGGGGTGTCACCGGCCACCACTTTGATGATCTTGTCTATGGTATGTTCCTTGTCACCGGGATTCACCCTCTCCGGGGAATAGCCCACGTGAAAGCCCTTCTTCCAGAAAAGCCGACTGTCCCTTTCCAAAATGGGCACGCAGATTTCCTCGGTTACGCCCGGGTACACCGTGGATTCGTAGACTACCAGTGACCCCTCACTCATATGCTTTCCGATCAACCAGGTGGCCCTTTGGACTGGCCCAAGATCCGGGATCCTATATTCATCAATAGGGGTAGGAACCGTGACGATGATGAGTTTACACTCGGAGATCTTTTCGGGATTATCTGTGAACTCAATGTTAGAGCCCCTGAGGGTCTCTGAATCTACTTCCTTTGTTCTGTCCATGTGATCTATGAGTTCGTTGATCCTTGTCAAATTCACATCAAAACCAATGATCTGGTATCTCGTGGCCATCAACGCAGCCAAGGGAAGGCCCACATACCCCAGACCCACTACGCAAATCTTCTGACTCCCGCTTTCGAAATCCGTGTGATTGAACATCTTGGCTCCTCCTGGATTGTGATTCAGCGTCAGCCTTTATCACGTATTGTTCTCCAGGACAAGCTCCTTGCCTCTTACAGATGGCACCAACATGACGGTGCGTTCACATGAACTGGGCAACGGGAAACACAAAACGGCGACGCTTGACCCTTTCACGCCACTCAGCGGCGACGTGGTGCCGGTGATGGAAATTGCGCCTTTTAGAAGGTACCGTGTATTGACAATGCAGGGGGGTTCTTAAAGGGCCTGGACGACCCCTTTGGGGCTTGTGGCCATGCTATCAGTGCGGCAGAAAGGCCTTGTGACTCTACGGCGCCGCATGTGTATCCGCTGGTGTCATTGTCATCAAAGCATGGCAATAACGTAAGAGTGCGTGGCCTCTATAAAGGATAACAAAGGCAGTGGCGGAGGCCAAAATAGACGTAACGTCTACCACCTTGATATTGCATTCAACAATACTGAGGCCTTTTTGCTGTGAAGGTTGACGCCTTTCCTTGGGTCTCACAACAGAATCTTGCTAACAGACGCCTGCTGTCCTGCAAAAAACGGCCCACTTGGAAGGGCCACACACAATGGGGGGATTTGGAGCAGACCTTCTAAGACGCAAACCCGGGGCCAACGCTTAGCTCAGAAAGCCCTCCTCGATCTCAATCTCACTCTTCTGGCGTAGCTGGTCGAACCATTCATCCAGGAATCTCTGACGCTTCTGAAAAAAGAGACTTTGTTTGGCCTCTTCTTTCCTGGTCTCAAATTCCTTGGGATCGGCCTCTTTTCGCTCTTTTAGCCGTATCACATAGAAGTCTTTCTTGCCTTTGATCACACGTTCTGCCAGGGGGGCTGAAGGGTCTAAGGAAAACGCGGTGTCCGTAATTTCCTGTTCAGCACCTATTCCCGGAACGGATCCAAACCGCTTGAAAAACTCGGTGCTCTTTGGCTCCAGGCTACGGCTCTTTGCCTCTGTTTCAAAGGCAGCCCCTTGTTTAAGGGCATCTAGGAATGCCTCAGCCGCCTTGTTGGCAAGTTCGCCCTGCTTGATCACAATGAGGTCTTTTCGCACCGCTTCTTCCACAGCCTTCAACGCTGGAATTTCAGCGGCTTTTCTCGCTGTCACTTCAAGGATGTAGTAGCCCTCCGCCAACTCCAGGACCTCGCTCACCTCGTCGTCTGCCAGGTCAAAGGCTGTTTCTGTGAACTTGCCTCTGTCCTTCACCCCCTCTACCCGGTCACCTCGGGCAAAAAAGCCGGTCTCATGGATTTCCAACTCTTGGGCCATGGCCTCATCGGCGATGTGGCCGGGACCATAGCAAGCGTCATACATCGCTTCTGCCCGATCATATGCAAGAGTTCTGGCCCCATCTTGCACCAGCTCTGCGCGGATCTCGTCTTTGACCGTGTTATCCAAGGCCGGCTCTTTGGCCTCCTGGACCTTTTCTACCTTGATCACGTGCCAGCCAAAGGGGGACCTTACAGGGTCACTGATCTCGCCAGGCTTCATGGAAAAGGCCGCATCGGAAAAAGGTTTGACCATCTTATCTTCTTCAAAAAAACCCAAGTCACCCCCCTTGGGCTTACTGCCGGGATCATCGGAATGCTTCTTGGCCAGCTCAGCAAAGTCCGCCCCTGCCTTTGCCTCTTCCGACACAGAAAGGGCCTTTTTGCGGGCCCCTTCAATCGCATCTGCGTCGGCCTCCCCTTCTGCCTTAAACAGGATGTGGCGGGCCCGAACCTTTTTGGGCGTACCATAGCTCTCCCTGTTTAGATCGAAGTACTGGCTTATCTCTTCCTCCGAGACCTTGACTTCCGGCTCCAGGTCTTCAAAGGCAAAACGCACATAACTTACATTGATTTTTGCGGGTATCTCGTAGCCCTTTTTGTGTCTACTATAATATGTTTCAAGCTCCTCAGGGGGCACGGCAACCCCTTCATACGACGGCGGTCTGAAGGCCACATAGTCGAGGCTCACCTTTTCTTCCCGCCACTTGAAGCTCTCCAAAGCCTCAACATCCGACACCTTAATGCTCCCTACCACAATCCCTTCTATCTTTTCCACAAGAAGGTCTTCCTTCACACTCTCTTCAAATGTCTCAGGAGTCATTCCGTTGCGAGACAGCAGACGTTTGTATCGCATTGGATCGAACTGCCCGTTGTATTGAAAGGCAGGGATCTTCTGGATAGCCCCGGCCAGTGCCTCGTTCGTCACACGGAGGCCAAGGCGCTCGGCCTGCTGAAGAGAGAGCCTCCGCTCAATCAAACGGTCTAGGGTCTGTCTCCTTAGATTAAGGGTCTTAAGGAGTTTCTGATCCAGGGCATCGCCGAACTGCCTTCGGTATTGCTCCAGCATCCGATCATAAACACTTCGGTACTCGTCCAAGGAAATGATGGAACCGTTGACTACTGCCACACGGTTTCTTTGTCGGGCCCGACGGCTGCCCACCCCCCAGAAGACAAATACGATCACAATGACCCCTAGAATCAGCTTGATCATCCAGGAGCCGGCATGTTTTCTCATCACATTCAGCATGACAACCTCACATTATAGGGCTTGCAGGCTTCATAGTCTAAAATGATTTAAACGTCCACCTACAACCACAATATTCCTTTCTCTCTCATCCAGTGCAATGTCCACATCAAACCCGTAGTCCTGTGTCGCGTTCCAGATATGAAGGGATCTTTCCCCTCCCCTTAGTGAGCCTGCGGCACCCTCTGCCACCATGTGGTCTCCAGGCTGGATACGGTCAAGATCCTGGGGCCTGGAAAAGGTCATGGGCAGAATCCCAAAATTGATGAGATTGGCACGGTGGATACGGGCAAAGGAATGGGCTATCACCCCCGTGATTCCCAAGTACATGGGCCCAAGGGCTGCGTGCTCCCGACTCGATCCCTGTCCGTAGTTCCTACCTGCCACGACAAAGCCGCCCCCCTTTTCCACGGCCCTTTTTGCAAACCCAGGGTCACGCTGCGAGAAGACGTATTTTGAGATCTCGGGGATGTTGGACCTCAAAGAGAGGATATGAGGCCCGGCAGGCAGGATGTGGTCCGTGGTAATATCATCCCCCAGACAAATAAGCACTTCCCCCCTTAAGGTCTCTGCCATGGCAAAACCCTTTGGAAGGGCTTGGATATTGGGGCCTCTCACCACCTCCACGGCCTCAGGATCATCGGAGGGCTGCAAAAACAGATGATCCATATGAGGCAAAACTTCGGGAACGGCCACCTGGATGGGTTCACCAAAGGCCCTGGGATCCGTGAGCTCCCCTTTGACGGCAGATACAGCAGCCACCTCCGCACTGGAGAGATAGATCCTGGCATCCAGGGTTCCGCTTCGACCTTTGAAGTTTCGATTAAAGGTCCTTAGCGTCACCCCGCCCGTAGGCGGAGATTGTCCAATGCCGATACATGGCCCACAGGCCGATTCCAGGACGCGGGCCCCGGCCTCTATGATGTCTGTCAAGGCCCCCGTTTGGGCCAGTGCTGAGAGCACCTGCCTGGAACCCGGCGATATAACTAGGCTTGTCTCTGGATGGACGGATCGCCCTTTCAACACACCAGCCACAGTAGCCAAGTCCTTGTACGAGGAGTTGGTGCAACTGCCGATAGCCACCTGGTCCAACTTAAGTCCCTGGATCTCTCTCACCGGACACACTTCATCCGGCATGTGGGGCTGGGCCACCAGGGGCTCTAGTTGAGACAGATCCATGGTGATGACCTCATAGTAGGAGCCGTCCGGGTCCGCTGAAAGGGGCACGAAGTCCTCTTCTCTTCCTTGGGATTTCAGAAATGCCAAGGTAACCTCATCGCTAGGGAAGACGGAAGTGGTAGCACCGGTCTCTGCACCCATGTTCGTGATCGTGGCCCGCTCTGTCACGGAAAGGGTCTTGACCCCAGGCCCGCCGTATTCAAAGACGCGGCCGACGCCACCTTTCACGGAGACGCGGCGGAGTAATTCCAGAATGATATCCTTGGCCGACACCCACGGTGACAATGCCCGCTCCAGTCTGACCAGGATCACCTCCGGGCACCTTAGCCGGAAGGGCTCACCAGCCATGGCCATGGCCACATCCAGGCCGCCGCTCCCAATGGCAAGCATCCCCATACCGCCTCCTGTGGAGGTGTGGCTGTCTGAGCCAAGGAGGGTCTCACCAGGCACCCCGAATCGCTCTAGGTGGACCTGGTGACAGATGCCATTGCCAGGACCCGAAAAGATGATGCCGTATTTCGCAGCAAAGGACCGAAGAAATCGGTGATCATCGCTGTTCTGAAAACCCGCCTGAAAGGTATTGTGGTCCACATAGCTTACAGACAGCCTGGTCCGCACGCGAGGTACCCCAAGGGCCTCAAACTGTAAACACGCCATGGTCCCTGTGGCGTCCTGCGTGAGGGTCTGGTCAATGGGGACCTCTACAGGTTCTCCCGGCGGGGGTATGGGGCTTATCCCGTGGGCTTCTAAGATCTTTTCAACAAGGTTCTTGCCCGGCATCACTCTTCCCTGCTTGCATCCACCCTGTGCACTGTCTCCACGATGGCTTTACAACTCAAGTTTCGCACCCATCGTTTCCACTAATAGTAGGTGTGTCAAGACTTCTACCCCCCGGATTTAGAAACAGAGGGATGGGGACATTCGCTGAACAAAGGCCTACAGCCATTGCCACCCACAATCTTTGCACAGCTGCTAAAGGCATTGGAGGCCGAAGAGAAGCGGACTTCCCTATCCCGAGGCTCCCATTGCATAGAAAAGCCCAAATCCGTACCTGCCGTTCCCTAGAAGCCTTGACGCGCTTTTGCCTATTATTTCAAATAGTTGATAAGGATACGAGGCTTGAGTTTACAACTTCCGTCATGCCAGACTTGATCCGGCATCCAGATCTTTTGCTGGATTCCCCGGTCAAGCCGGGCAATGATCACTGTCGGCTTTTTTTGTTAGGTGCATATTATTAACAGGACACACCGCTGAGGGGTCCATGACCCGACAGAGGGGCCTCCCATTAGATGCTGGCCAACCGCATGAAGTCTCTATCTCAAAAATGGGCCCATCTGATCCAACGATGGGCCACCGTTTCCTACCACCAAAGCACAGAGTCGTCAATGGCGACCTGCCACCCTGTTCAGGACGTGGTCCTTTGAAACTGGGCCAACCCTTCAAGGACCTCCTCTTCCGTCACATCGTACCAGTGCTCGTAGGCCTCGGCCACTGCGAAGCTAAAGCCGGTGCGGATATTGGCACAGTACATCCGGTCCACCTTCGCTGCAACACGTTCTACCGACCGGCCGTGGCCCGTGGGAACGGCAACCACGACCTGGGACGGGGATGCCTTGTAGAGGGCTTCTACTGCCACAAGCATGGTAAAGCCTGAGGCCAGCCCGTCGTCTACAAGAATCACCGTCCGGTCTGAAAGGGGGGGCAAGGGGTGGTCACCCCGGAACAGGGTGACCCGTCGCTGGACCTTGGTGTGGGTCTGGGCTATACCTTTTTCTATCTCCTCTTTCCTGAGCCCAAGTCGGGCCACGAGGTGATCGTTGAGCTTCAAGGTACCGTCAAAGGCAAGAGCACCGTATCCTGCCTCTGTGTTCCAGGGAAGGGTGATCTTGCTCACTACGGCCACGTCCAGGGGAAGGCCCAATTGCCCGGCAATCTCGGCCCCTACCGGCACCCCTCCAGCGGGGATGGCAAGCACGATGGCAGTCGTCTCTTTGAACCTCTCCATCATCTGCGCCAGGGCTAGGCCTGCCTGTTGGCGATCCCGAAAGACCCGAGTTCTATTGTGCAGCTCATTTCTTTCTATAATGTTTGAGGGGTGTATTTCCATGCTCCAACTGTCTACTTAACACCTTTAGGAACCATAGAATACCGAATAAGGAATTTCGAATGACGACGTTTTCAGAAAAGATACACCACAATCCTCAATATCAACTGCTGCGCATCCCTTCGACATTCATTATTCGGTGTTCCATTGGATATTCTACACATGAATAAGGCCAACAGAGCTGTCCAACTTGTTCATAAGCCTATACTTATCAGTTGGGTTCGCGCCTATGCTTGGCCGGGAGAAAAGATAAACCCAAGCTAACCCATTGTCTCCGCTAGTAGTCCTCCCCGAGCATGTGTATGTTTCCTATATGTACCCGTCTTAGGCCCGCGCTTCGGGCAATCTCCTGGCAACGCAGGGCATGAGTGCGGGAAGTGACAGGCAAATCGTTCAGGTAGAAGGCGGGATGAAACCCCAAAAGGCTGTATGGAATGTCAGGATCCAATGCGCTCAGGAACCGCGCGATCCCATCCACCTCTTGCTCGTCCACATAGCCCGGTACCAAAAGGGTGCTCGCAATCAAGAAGGGAGGATCTGGCCGGTCAGAGATAAGCTTGCTCAGTGCTTGGAAATTGTATAAGGTTTTTCCGTTCGTCACGCCGCACAAGGCCTTGTGAAGGCCTTCGTCCCAGGCCTTTAGGTCACACTTGATGCACCCCCCTGATTGAAGAGACACCTGGGCCATCATATTCAGGTAGGGCTGGTTCACAGACCCGTTTGTCTCCCAGCATATCCTTAATATCTCGTCTCTTTTTCTCTTTATGGCCAGACTGGCAGCCCTTAGCGCGTGGAGTATCTGGGGACCGGGGTCACCGCCGAAGTAGCAGATGCAACTGGTTGTGTCATCCGTCGCTTTGGCAAGATCCCTTGCATGAAACTTACCCGGGAAAAAGGTCTTTTCCTTGAAGTGGTAGTTCTGGCAATAGAGGCAGTTGAAGGCACAGGCATGGTAGAATACGGCCAAGTTCTGGTATCCCAGTTCAGGCCCCTTGGTGCAGGCATAGCGGGAATAGCCGCACCCTGTGCCTGCGGGACACACAAAGCTGGCCACGCAATTGGTAGGGAGGGGATCATAGTAAAAGGAGAGGTTGCCCTCATGGGGCCGTCCTCCCTTTAACTTTCCATCCCGCACTTGCCGAAGCCCGCAAAACCCAGGCTGGCCTTCCGGGATCCGGCACCGGTTAAAACATATGTCGCAGGAGACGCCCTCAGGATCTCGGGGAGGCTCTATGGGAAGGCCATAGGCCTTGCGACTTCTGACATGAACCCTGGAAATCTCCGGCCAGACTTCAGAGAAATGCCTGCGGATGCAATCTGCACAAAACCCGATGACATCAGAAATGGTCTTGCCAGACCTTTCACAGAAACGACACCTACCCATGGAGTCTCACCCTCAACGCGCCAAAAAGGGCGATTGTCCAACCTATGACCCCTTTAAACCGTCACATGGACGGTCTTACACCAAGACAACAGGTAGGAGACTCGGCTTAGCCGTTCTTTTTGGCAAACTCTCCCATGAAATCCACCAGGGCCTGGACCGCCTCCAGGGGGACTGAATTATAGACGGAGGCCCGACACCCGCCCACGGACCGGTGCCCTTTGAGTCCACCCATACCGTTTTCCAAAGCCTGCTGCACGAACTCCTTTTCCAGTTCCTCACTGGGAAGCCGAAAGGTCACATTCATGAGAGACCGGCTATCTTTTTCAGCCGTTCCTTTGTAAAAAGCTGTCTCGTCAATAGCCCTGTAAAGGAGATCTGCCTTTTGCCTGTTGAGCCTGTCCATCTCCTCCAGGCCCCCCATGGTCTCTTCCAGCCATTTCAGCACCAGTTGAATCGTGTAAATGGCAAAGCATGGCGGCGTGTTGAACATGGAGTTCTTTGCCACAAAGGTCGTATACTTGAGCATGGTAGGAAGATGTTCAGGAACGCGCTCTAACAGGTCTTGGCGCACGATGACCAGTGTGGCTCCCGCAGGCCCCAGATTCTTCTGGGCACCGGCATAGATCAAACCGAAAGGGGAGGGATCAAAGGGCCTGCTCATGATGTCAGAGGACATATCACTGATGAGGGGAATCTCCCCGGTGTCAGGGAAAGACGCCCATTGGGTCCCCTTGATGGTGTTGTTTGAAGTGATATGAACGTAGGCCGCAGTAGGGGTGAAGGAAATCCCTCTTGGAATGTAAGAAAAACCCTTGTCTTCAGATGAGGCAACCACATGGACTGTCTTTCCTTGAATCTGGGCCTCTTTGATCGCTTTTGTGGCCCAGGTGCCTGTGTTCACATAATCGGCTGACAGCCCATCGGGCAACAGGTTCATAGGAATCATGCAAAACTGCATGCTTGCCCCTCCCTGCAGAAAGACCACATGGAAGCTATCATCAAGGTGCAAGAGACGTCTCACACGCACGATGGCGTCTTCAATTACTTCATCAAACCACTTGGATCGATGGCTCACCTCCGTCACGGACATGCCTGATCCTTTGAAATTCAGAAACTCTGCCTGGATCTCCTCCAACACCGCGGACGGCAAAGCTGCCGGCCCTGGGTTGAAATTGTGGATTCTTCCTTTCATTTGAACCTCCTGGGTTTTGTCGCGACGCTACAAAAAAAAAGCTCCCGGTGTCAAGGAGAAAACCAGCCACTCCAGCAGACACTTGACAACCCATCCATTTTGGGAGTAAAAGGACACAGTCAAGATACTCAACAACCCCCTGAAGGAGAAGGAAAATTGAAAGTCCTAGTGAGTGATAAGCTGGCAGATGTGGGCATCAGGATGTTTGAAGAAGCCGAAGGTATTGACGTTGACGTAAAGGTAGGCCTTCCATCCGAAGAGTTAAAGGCCATCATCAAAGACTACCATGGATTGGCCATAAGGAGCGCCACAAAGGTGACAGAGGAGATCCTAGAGGCGGCCGTTCAGTTGAAGGTCATAGGCCGGGCCGGTATCGGGCTGGATAATGTGGACATTCCTGGAGCCACCAAGAGAGGCATCGTGGTCATGAATACGCCGGAGGGAAATGTGGTGACCACTGCCGAGCACGCCGTTGCCATGTTGCTTTCCCTCTCGCGGAACATCCCCCAGGGCACCTCAACCCTGAAAGCCGGAAAGTGGGAAAAGAAGAACTTGCAGGGCCGGGAAATCTTCAACAAGACGCTGGGAGTCCTGGGCTACGGCCGGATCGGCAGAATCGTCGCTGATCGGACCAGAGGGCTGAAGATGAACGTCATCGTTCACGACCCCTACGTGAATAAGGATTTGGTGGAACAGGAGGGCTTCGAAGTAGTCTCCCTGGAAGAGCTCTACAAACGTTCCGATTATATAACGGTTCATGTCCCAAAGCTAAAGGACACCATTGATTTCATCAACAAAAAGGCATTCGACCAGATGAAAGACGGGGTCATGATCGTCAACTGTGCCCGGGGGGGGATTGTAAATGAGGCGGACTTGTTGGAGGCCTTAAAGGCTGGAAGGGTGGGAGGTGCAGCCTTGGACGTCTTTGAAACTGAGCCGCCTGGCCTCATCCCGCTTTTGGAATTTGAAAACGTTATCTGTACTCCCCACCTGGGGGCCTCTACGGCAGAAGCGCAAAGCAATGTGGCTGTGGCTGTGGCCGAACAGAT
>Ga0272444_10000556_pt1 | contig 39357 bp, 33 predicted proteins | sample SSMForm13_FD_201033 | JGI IMG/M metagenome (GOLD analysis project Ga0272444, IMG submission 201033) | Marine sediment archaeal communities from Little Sippewissett salt marsh, Falmouth, MA, United States - SSM-Form-13 | ecosystem: Environmental > Aquatic > Marine > Wetlands > Sediment ... | reverse complement strand
CGTCATGTCAATATCGAAACGATCCCGTGCCGAATCGACCATGCCTGTTTTCGGTTTCCTGCACTCGCACGCGCGGGCATACTCCTTGACCGTGCCCTGCGGGTGGTGGGGACAGAAGAGCACCTCGTTCAGGACGGCGCCGTGGAGGGCGAGCTCTTCCCTCATGATGGTGTGCACCTCGTGGACCAGGTCCAGGGGAAAGTAACCGCGCGCCACGCCGGACTGGTTGGACACCACGATCGCGAGCACGTCGTTCTCGTTCAGCAGGCGAATGGCCCGGGCCACACCCGGAAGGAGAACGAACCGGCTGGGGTGGTTGATGTACCCCATCTGCTCGTTGATCGTTCCGTCCCGGTCCAGGAACACGGCGGGTCGTTTCACAGAATGCCTCCCCTAAAAAAGAGCAGGATTGAAGGGATAAGGGGTCAGGGGTAAAAGGGTACACCGACTCCAGCGGCGGCATGGCAAATGCCGCCCTACGAAAAGTCTATACCAGCCACCGACTTATCCACTCAACAATAAACAGCCCATGTACCTGTCCCTGAACGCCTCAACACCTTATCCGCTCAACAGCTGCTTTGCCTCCTCCCACACTTGTTCCGGTGTGATGCCGAGCATGCACCGGAAGTCGGTCGGGCACACCGTCCGAAAGCAGGGCGAGCAGTCCACGGGATTCCGCACCACCCGGGCCCTGGGGCTTCGCGGTCCGGTGGCCACCGGGTCCGTGGAGCCGAAAATCGCCACAGTGGGGACATTCAACGCCGAGGCCACATGCATGAGGCCCGAGTCGTTCGTGAGGAAAAGGCCGCACAACTCGATCAGAGCCACGGCTTGTCCCAGTCCCGTGCGGCCGCACAGGTTGACGGCGCCGTGTTTCATGGCGCCTGCCACGGCTTCGCAGGCCTCTGCGTCGCCCTTGCTTCCCAGGATCAGGACCGGTGCATGACACTCGTCTGCGGCTTGGTCTGCGACCCGGGCGAAACGTTCCGGCGGCCACCTCTTGGCGGGGCCATAGGCCGCACCCGGGGCCACGCCGATCCTCATGCCGCTCGAGGAAACGCCTTCCGCGGCCAGGATCTCCAGTGCTTCGACGCGGTCCGCCTCGGTTGTGAACAGACGCGGCTCGCGTGCGGTCCCCTTCCAACCCAAGGCCCGGATAAGATCCAGATAGTACTCCACCTGATGCCGATGCGTACGAGCCCGCTTTCTGGGGAGCGGATGCGTGAGCAGGGGTCGCCTTGCGTCCGTGTCGTACCCCAGCCGCACAGGCACACGGGCCATCCATGCGATGAGGGCGGCCTCGAACGCGTTCTGAAAGAGCACGGCCATGTCAAAGCGTAGGCTTCGGGCCCGGCCCGCCGCACGCAGGACCTCCCGGACATTGCGCACGCGGCCCTTCCCCTTGGCGAGCTCGAGGACCCCGTCCACGGCCGGATGCGCTCCGAGCAGCGGGGCCACCCAGGGTTGCGCGAGCACCGTGATCCGGCTCTCAGGAAACCGCTCCCGAAGGGCTTCCAGGGCCGGCAGAGTCATCACCACATCGCCGATCCAGTTGGTGGAACGCACCAGGACCCGCTCCGGATCCCGGTCGACGTCCGCTGCCCGTCTTCCCGGACCGCCTTTCCCCGTTGACCGCTCCAAAGCGTTCATTCCGTCCCCCTGTGAGGAGGTTCGGGCAGCGGACAGAAATTGCGGGTCTTCCACCGTCTGTGGAACCAGAACCAGTGATCCGGGTAGACCTGGATGAACCTAGACAGGACGGCCGCGTAACGGGCCGTGGTGTCCTCCATGTCCCGTTGTCGGTCCCCGGTCTGTTGGGCTTCCACGGGCGGAAGAAACACGACACGGTAGCCCCCTTCGGGGTGGCGGACGGGAAATGCGGGAACGACGGGCACACCGGTCTTCAGGGCGATCAGGGCCAGGCCCTTGTTCGTGCAGGCGGTGCGTCCCAGGAAGTCCACAAACACCCCCTCGTACCAATCCACGTTCTGGTCCAGCAGGATCCCCACAGGCCGGCCTCGCCTCAACGCGGCCAGGATGCGCCGGGCCCCCTTCTGCTTGGGGATGATCTCGGTGTTGAAACGGGCGCGAAGCTCCTCCAGGATCCGATCGGCAGGCGCGAAATCCAGAGGTCTCACCACCACCGATCCCCCGCCGTATCGAAGGGTTATGGCGGAGGACATGATCTCCCAGTTGCCGAAGTGCCCCGTGAGCACGACCGTACCCTTTCCCTGAGCCAAGGCTGCGGAGAAATGCTCCTCGTTCTCAAAGGTCACGTACTGTTCCATATTCTCCGGCGTGAGGCGAAGGATGTGCGGCACCTCGAAGAGCATGCGCCCGAAGTGGCGGAACATGCGCCGGTTCAATCGCCTGAGGTCCGCCTCGCTCCACTCTTCACCCAGACAGGACCGCATGTTCTCCAGGGCCACCCTCAACCGGGGCACCGGCAGCAAGGACGCGGCCGATCCCAGCATGCCCCCCAGAAACTGGCCTACGGGATAGGGAATTCGGGACATCCCCCGCAGAAGCAGACGAAGAATCCGGGTCATGTGATCGTCGGAATTGCGCATCGTGGACAGGAAAGCCCTTTCATCTCACGCTGAGGCGCGAAAACCAAAAACGGAATCATGCCTTGATCTCTCACGAAGACGCAACGCCGCAAAGAGAATCCAATCCATCCGCTTTGCGCCTTCCTATCTCAGCGAGAGGGGTCTTCTACGCCGGGTTCGGCGTCACACCCTTTTGTGCGGCCCGTTCTCGAATCATCTGGAAGAGCGCCTCCCGGCCCTGAACGATCTCCAGCGACACGCGCAGGAAGGCCGTATGAGGGCCCGCAGCCAGGATCGGCATGGAGCGGACCCAGTCCTTCTCTGTGGTGATCAGGAGCTCGGCCTCTCGCTCGCTACAAAGCGCCTCCAGCGCATCCAGCTCCCTGCGGGTGTAGGCGTGGTGGTCACGAAACCCTCGAAAGGCCCTCACCTGGGCGCCCAGACTCTCCAGGGTCTCTTGAAACGCCCCGGGCTGCGCAATGCCGCAGAAGGCCACCACCGGCTTCCCCTTTAAGGAGGAGGCCGGTTGGGATTTCCCGGTCGAGAAGACCAGGGGGCCGGGTTGGTGCACACTGCGAAAGCAGGGCCCGTGATCAAACCGGGAGAGCCACGCCTCGGCCGGGCTTTGTCCCGGGGCCCATCCCCGGGTTCGGGTCAGCAGCACGGCGTGCGCGCGGCTCACGTGGCGCGAGGGCTCGCGAAGCGGCCCCCAGGGCAGGAGGCGGCCGTTCCCCACCGGGTCCCGGGCGTCCACCAGGACGAGGTCCAGGTCGCGTTCCAGGACTCGGTGCTGAAACCCGTCGTCCAGGATGAAAAAATCCGCGTCGAATTCCTCGTGTGCCTTTATTCCCGCCTGATACCGGCTTTTCGACACCACCACAGGGACGCCCGGAAGGGCGCGTGCCAAAAGGACCGGCTCGTCCCCGGCCTCGTCCGGACCCGAACAAACCCCACGCCCATCCGAAACCACCAGGACACGGTCCTTCCGGGTTCCTCCGTAGCCCCTGGAAAGTACGGCAACGCGGTATCCTGTTTTCCGGGCCCATTGCGCCAATGTGCACGTCGCAGGGGTCTTGCCTGCACCGCCGGCCGTGAGGTTCCCGATGCTCAAAAGGAAACCGGCGAGCCTTCGCGGCCCGCGTCTTTTCAGGCGTGCGGCATGCACCCGGACCCCCAGACCGTACACCCAGGAACACAACGCCAGGGGGAGCGTGAGGACCCCGAACTTCCGGCTCGCGTGCACCCGTGACCAGTCCACTGACATGGGGCTCCTTTTCATCCTATCCCATCTTTTCCATGGCGGGGGATGTGTGGTATGGGGTGAAACCCCCGGACATTTGCACAGCGAATCGGCTTCAGGGGACGGTGGGAGACCCGAGCGGCACGACCCGGTTCAGCTGGGTCCATGCCCGCTCTACCGCTCCTCGGTTGGATTCGACAAACGCCCGCGCCCGATCCCCCATCCGATCCGCCTTCTCGGGATCGTCCAGCAGCCGGGACGCGATGCGCTCGAGCTCTCGACCGTCTCGAACGCACACACCCCCGCCGGCGGCCAGGAGGCTTTCGGAAAGCTCCTTAAAGTTGTGCATGTGCGGCCCGAACAGGACGGGCCGGCCGAACCCGGCCGGCTCCAGCAGGTTGTGTCCCCCGACCGGAACCAGACTGCCCCCCACAAAGGACACAAAGGCCAGCCCGTAGACCCGCTCCAACTCACCTAGGGTGTCCAGGACCACGACTGAAGAGCCGGTCTTTTCCTCCTCCGACCCGGAGCGCAAGGCCACGCTCAGACGGAGCGCCTCCCCCTTCGCCCGCACCTCCTGCGCGCGTTCCACGCGTCGCGGTGCCAACACGAGGCGAAGAGACGAGAAACGGCGTCGAAGGCGCGCGAACACCTCAAGAAGGATGTCCTCTTCTCCGGGATGGGTGCTTCCGGCCACCCAGACCGGCCCGTCATAAACGGAGATGCCCAGGGCGGACGCCACGGCCCGGCGCTCCCGGTTCCCCATGGAATGCCTCTCCCGATCGAACTTGATGTTCCCGATCACCCGAATGCGCTCCGGATCCACTCCGGAGTCCATCAGCCTTGTTCGGTCGTGCTCCGACTGCATGAGCCAAAGCACGGGCCCCTTCAACACAAAGCGGGCCAACGGACCCATCCTCCGGTATCCCCGATGGGTCCGCGGGGACACACGCCCGTTGACCACCACCGTGGGGACCCCTCGGCGCCTCATGTATTGCATGAGGCCGGGCCAAAGGTCCGTTTCCACCAGGACAAAAATCCCGGGCCTCAGAAACCGGCACAGGCGACGGTAGGCCCCCCAGAAGTCCAAGGGCATGGGAAGCAGCAGGTACGCCAACGGCCCGAGCTCCTTCCGGGCCACGTCCATGCCCTGGACCGTGGTCACGGTCACGACCACGTCCCGCTCGGGACAGCGCCGGACGAGCTCGCGGACCAAGGGTACGGCAGAGATCACCTCCCCCACAGAAAGGGCATGGACCCACACGCACCCAGGCCTGGGAGGACGAAGACGCAGTCGGGGAACCACGCGGGACCGAAGCCGCGCACTTTTCCTCAGCGGGAGTATGGGCGTCAGGGCGAGGACGACCAGGGTCCAGATCGCGTGGTAAATCAACATGGAAGCTTCAGCTGTTGAGCTGGTAAGCTGTTAAGCCGTTAAGGGAAAAGAGCTGCCATTGTCACTGTCATTGGGCTGTTGGCAGAAACCACATGTTCCCCTGTGAAGGTCGTGGCATTGCGGCGGCATATGAAATGCCGCCCTACGAAGCCCCTTTGACAGCCAAAGATGACCTTCTCAACAACCGAGGAACAAGCCCCTCACCACCTGAACGCCTTAACAACGAAACGACTCAAACGCTGCCTTTCAATTTTACGCGCTTTCCAGCGGGAGCTCGATGATGAACCGGCTTCCCCGGGGTTCGTTGTCCTCCACACGGATGCGGCCGTGGTGATCGCTGATGATCGTGTTCACAATGGCCAAACCCAAGCCGGTCCCGTGCTTCTTGGTCGAAAAGTAGGGCTCGAACAGGCGGGCCTTGTGATCCGCTGGGATCCCTTTTCCGTTGTCCGCAATTTCGAGCTTCACGACGCCTGCGTCCGCGTCCTGGCCGACCCGAATACGGATCTCCCCACGGTTTTCCACCGCAGCGATGGCATTATCCAGGAGATTGATCATCACGCGTTTCATCTGCTCGTAATCCACGCTGACAGGAGGTACATCCTCCTTTTGCTCGAGCGCGATGTGAACCCCCGTCTCGGCTTCCTTATAGAGGCTCACCGCCTCGCGAATCATCTTTACGATATCCGCAGGACGGGGATCGAGGGTGGGCATGCGGGCGAAGCTGGAGAACTCGTTCACAAGCCCCTTCAGCGCCTCCACCTGGTTGACAATCATGTTCGTGCAATCCTCGAACACCTTCCCGTCTTCCCGGGACAGTCTCTCGCCGTACTTCTTCTTCAACCGCTGGGCGGATAGCTGGATCGGGGTCAACGGATTCTTGACCTCGTGCGCGATTCTCCGCGCCACCTCCCGCCACGCCGCCATTCTCTGGGCCTTTTCGATCTCGGTCAAATCCTCGAACACGGCCACCAGACCCAGATACTCGCCCTTGTCATCCCAAAGCACGTTCAGGTGGACCAGGAGGGTCAAGGCGCGGTTTTCCACGGGAAGCTGGATCTGCCGTTCCAGGAACCCCTTTCGAAACAGGGAGCCGTCCTCGAAAAGCCCGTTAATCAACTGGACGTACTCCTCCCCGATCATCTCCTTATAGTGCCTGCCCAGAACGTCGTCCCGTCGAAGCTTGAGCATCTGCTCGGCCGACTTGTTGATGGTTTGAATCTTACCCTCGGCATCCGCGGACACCACACCCGCCGCGACGTTGGCAAGCACGATTTCCATGTACAGCCGCCGTTGCTCGAGCTCGATGTTGCCTCGAACCAGCTCCGCATTGGCCTCTTCCAGCTGCACCTTGCTGTTCTTGAGATCCATGGCCATACGGTTAAAGGACTGAACCAGGTCCCCGATCTCGTCGTGGGATTCCAGGTCGATGAACACATCGTAATCCCCGGTCGCGATACGCTCGGTGCCTTCGGCCAACTCCTGAATGGGTACGGTGATCCCCTTGGAAAGGAAAAACCCGAACCAGATGGAGGAGAAAATGATGAGAAGGGTCACGATGGACAAGGTGATCAGGTGGCTGATCTTGATCGGGCGCTTGAGCATTTTGAGCTGGGTATACTCCTCCAGCCCCCTTGAAATGGCATCCAGACGATTGACGAACGCCCCCGGAAGGAACTCGCTCAGGGTAATGAGCCCGACAACGGCCTTGCTCTCGGTTCGTGAAAACACGGGCATGATGCCCGTGACCAGATCCCCGTGGGGTGAAGACTGGAAGTCCTTGATCTCGGTCCCCTTCTCCAGACTTTTTTGGAGAAGCTCCGGGTCGGGATCCTTGAACGGGCTGAGATCGATCCTTTCATCAGAGGACTGCACCATGGGCTTCAACCCCCTGGAAAAGACCTGGATGGCGGCCAGCCCGTACTCACGCCGTTTCTCGTCGATGAACTTCTCCAGTTGCTCTTTCCTCGAGACCAGCATGTACCCATGATAGGTGATCAAGCGGCTCATGTTGTTTCCGAAGCTGAAGATCTCCTCGGCTTTCTTGTTGTAGTGATTCTGGCCGACCTCGAGGGAGGTCTTGAGGGAGCGCTCAATGGGAAGATTGAACCAGTACTCGATGGAAGTGGAAATGAACTGCACGGAGACGAAGAAGAGCAGGATCGTCGGCACCAGGGACAGCAGGATAAAGGCGAGGACGAGCTTTGTGCGAAGCCTGGCCCCCATGATGCGCTTGCGGCGCTCGAAAAGCAGCTTGACCAGGTTTCTCAGAATGAGAAACAGGAGAAGCAGAAGGAGGATCACATTCAGGTTAATCAGCCCAAAGATCAGAATGCTGCTGGGGACCGGGAGATCGAGCCCCATATCGAACGTCCGAATGCCGAAGAACGTAATAATGGAGATCAGGACCATGAGCGAGGCGATGATGTACCGCTCGCGCCTTCGCCTTCGAAGGTCCTGTCTTTCGGCTTCCAGGTAGGATCCCATGGTATGGTTCGTTCCGATCCTTCCACCAGAGGGAATGACGCCCTTCATCCCCTGCTGCTTCCCGGCATGACAAGGCGGTTAAATGCGGTTGCGGGTGTTTCTTCTCCGGCCGCTCCTTCGAGTTGCGCTGAGTGCCCGCACGCACGGAGACCGAAGCCCGAATCAGTACATAAAGTCCACGCTGTACCAATCCGTTTCAAAATCCCACAGCGAGAGGAAAAACAGCACCTGATGGAGGTAGAGAGGGAGACGAATCTTGTCCAGTTCGACCATCATCCGCAACTGGTACTGCGTCCCCTTTTCCAACAGGTCGAGGGAGGCCACCTCGAGGCTGACCACCTCCGACATGAGCCGGCGGGCCTCATCAAAGTCCTCCATCATAAGGACCTCGTCCTGTTTCTCTGAAAGTCGAACCTCGTAGCGCTTCTTCAGGGGATCGTACGTGACGGTGTGCTGGACTTCGAGCTCGGCGATCTTTCGATCCCACCAGAAGTCTCGTTTCGAGTAGAGATGCATGTAGAAGGTGAACGTGGTGGGGATGCCGCTCTCGATGGCCTGCAGCATCTCCGCTGTGTAGCAGTCCTCTACGCTGAAATACACGATCAGGTGCTCCGACGTGTTCGTGACCACGATGTCGGAGAGATGTGCCTGCTGTGCCCGGGCGGGAAGGGCCGCCAGGAGCGCCAGCAGTATCAGGAGGAAGACAAGGCCCTTGGATGTGCTTTTCATCTGCAGTGGCACACTGCGAAGGCTCCTCCGCGGAACGGCCCGAGCCCGCAGATCGAAATCGTCATTCATCGTTTACACCAAAGGGCATTCTTCGTTCGCGTTTCCAATCATCCTGAAAAAATCGACCTTGCACCCCTGCGCCCTTGTGATGCATGGTGTAAGCCTTCAATTTTCGAACAAAAACAGGAAATAAAGACAGATAGAATAACGGAGTGAGCCGGGAAATGCAAGATCTATCCCCGGCCGGGGAACGAGGAAGAATCGCCCGCATCACGTCATTAGGAAAAACGCAACTCAGGAACATGAAGGACGCGGAGAAGGAATGAAGGCGGGATGGGCGAAGCGCATCACGACACCCTGGCCTCGCCCGAGGAGCAGGCACGGCGTCCCGTCTCGAGGGGCGAAGAACAAGGCATGTTCAAAGGGAATCAGGCAGGCACCGGCTCGAGTCGCCCAAAGGCCGGGAGCCGGAGTCGGTTTTCAGCCGCTTCGCTGCGGTCCTTGAACGACTGGATTTTCCAGTATTTCTCGTTTCGAATCAGCTCCCGCAGCATGACCTGGTTCAGGAAATGACCGGACTTTTTCACCACGAAGTGGCCGATGACCGGACACCCCAGGATCGCCAGATCTCCCAGGAAGTCCAGAATCTTGTGGCGTACGAACTCGTCCGAGTAGCGCAGACCGTCCTCGTTGAGCACACGAAAGTCATCGATCACAATGGCGTTATCCAGGGAACCGCCCATGGCCAGGCCGTTTTCCCGAAGATATTGAATATCCTTGAGGAATCCGAATGTGCGCGCCCTGCTGATCTCTCGAACGAAATCCCCACCGGAAAAACGCAGGACGTAACGCTGATTCTTGAGAAGCGGGTGGTCGAAATCAATGGTGTAGGTGATTTTCAGCTCCCGGGACGGATGGATCGTGATGGATCGGTTCCCGTCCTCCACTCGGAACCGCTTGCGGATCACCATGAACTGCTTGGGTTCTTCCTGCTCCCGAACGCCCGCGGTCTTGATCAGGAACACGAACGGGGCGGAACTGCCGTCCATGATGGGGATCTCGGGTCCGTCCACTTCCACCCGCACATTGTCGATACCGAGCCCGAAGAGCGCAGCCATCAGGTGCTCCACCGTGGATACCCCCACGCCGTCACGCCCAATGGAGGTGGACATGTTCGTGCCGACCACGTTTCCATTCACCGCGTGAATCTCCGGCCGCCCCGGCAGGTCCCTGCGAATGAACCGGATGCCGGTGTAAGGCGGCGCCGGTTTCATGGTAAGCCCGGCCTTGCAGCCGGAGTGTAACCCAATGCCCGTGCAACTGACTTCGGTTTTCAGCGTCCGCTGTCTGTGATCCACTCTCGTCTCCTTGAGGCGGGGGACGTTCCCCGGCCCTCTTCACGCATCCACTCGGTCCTGCACGCCCACGATTTCAGCTTCATTGATAGGGGATATCCAGGTCAGGCATTTCTCTTGTGTCTTTCTTAGCAAGGACTATACCACCCGATCCCGTTTGGAAAAGATCGAATCGTTTTTTCACAACCTCCTAATATTGTTTCTGTTTTTAGACTCTCGCCAAGCCAAAGGCCGAGCCCTCCTCCAGGTCCCGGCTCATCGGTGTTGCAAAAAAACCACAATCCCCTCTCAAGTGTGGTTCCATTGCACACCGACACCCCAAAAATCAAGAGGAAAAAGAAATTGTTATACGAAAATGACGCAGGGAAATTCCAGTGCGAAGCCGAGAATTCGGAGCGAAGAACATCGAAGCTTGTATTGTCTTCCATTCCCCTTTATCATGGCATCTTTTCAGATCGGCTTCCACCGATCCTCAAGGATCACCGGAGCGACGAATGAGCATCCTCTCTTTTTCGATTTCCATGGCGATCCTGCTTTCGATTGGAATGATCTCAACACCAACCCGACCCTCCCAACGTTGAAGGACGCCCATGACGACTCCCTGGAAACGGCGCTTCCTCTCGAAACCGGCCCTGATCGCAGCCGCTGCCCTCATCGCGCTGGTGATCCTGATCTTGATCCTCTACACCCAAGTCCTCTTCCCTACGCTGGATCATGAAGCCCGCTCTCCAAAAGAGGCCTTGCGGCCGGTTCGCTTCCTGATCCCGGATCTGGAGGACGACCTCCCCCTGGCATCCCTCGAGCAGGCCATTCGAAAAAACCTCGAATACCTGGAGAGGCTGGAACCGGATTACGCGTTTTCTTACGGCGCGGATCGCGTGACGTGCGAGACCGTCCGAAAGACCCAGAAGGACTTCCTGGATCTGCTCGCCCGGGGGCTCGACCCCGAGGACCTGGAGAACGAGGTCAAGGAGCATTACACCCTCTACCGGGCTTCGGGCAGAAAAGGAGACCGGCAGGTGCTCTTCACGGGGTACTTCGAGCCGGTGTACGACGGCAGCATGCAGCCCGACGACACCTACCGCTATCCCCTGTACCACCGGCCTTCCGATCTCCTTCGTATCGACCTCTCTCCCTTCGGCCCGGAGTTCGAGGGAAAACGCATCACGGCCCGCATCGAGGGGCGCAACCTGCTTCCCTATCACGCACGGCAGGACATCGAGGAGAAGGATGCCCTGAAAGGCCACGGGCTGGAGTTCGTCTGGCTGAAGGACCCGGTGGACGTGGCTTTCCTCCACATCCAGGGCTCCGGTCGCATTCGCCTGCCTGATGGAAGCACCATCTCCGTGGGCTATGCCGGCTCCAACGGCAGGCCGTATCGAAGCATCGGGCGCTACATGATCGACCACGGGTATGTGACCCGAGAGGCCATGTCCATGCAGGCGATTCGGCAGTACCTGAGCGCCCACCCCGATGTCCGGGACCAAGTGCTCAACCACAATCCATCCTATGTCTTTTTCGACCGCAAGCCGAACGGTCCCTTTGGAAACATCAATGTCCCGCTCACGCCCGGCCGGTCCATTGCCCTGGATTCAAGGCTTTTCCCCAAGGGGGCCCTCTGTTTCATGGCGGCAAGCAAGCCTGTGATTGAGGATGGAGAGATTCGCGAATGGACCGACTTCTCAAGGTTCGTGGTGAACCAGGACACGGGCGGCGCGATCCGGGGTGCAGGGCGGGCGGACCTCTTCTGGGGGAACGGTCTCCATGCCGAGCTGGGCGCGGGTCACATGAAGCACGAGGGCGAGCTGTACGTGCTGATCAAGAAACAGGCTACACCGTAAACCTCGAAAAATCCGCCACGTTCAGAAAAAGCCCGGTGACATGCTGGAGCAGGGCGACCCGGTTCTTCCGTTTATCCGGATCGTCCCGGGTCAGGACCTCGACCCCTTCGAAAAAGGCGTCCACCGGCTCCCTGAGCGTGGCCATCCGGTCCAGGGCCGCTTGCTCGTCGCCCGCCTCTACGAGGCTCAGGACGTCGTCCTTCAGGTCCTGGTAAGCCTGCCAGAGCGTCTGCTCGCACGCCTCCTCCAACAGGGCGGGATCGACCTCGAAACTCCCCTCCTCCTTCTTCAGGATGTGGGTCACCCGTTTGAACGTCAGGACCAGGGAATCGAAGTCCTCCGAGGCCTGAATAAAACGCCCCAGGTGCTCGATTCCGTTCCGAAGACCGGGCACGCGATCGAACCGTGCCGCCAAGACGGCATCGACCACGCCCACATCGTGTCCTTCCTGGAGCATGCGGTAGCGGTAGCGCTCCAGAAAGAAGTCCGTGACACGGGCATGCACCGCCTCCCGATCAAAGGATACGGTTTCGGCGAGCCCTGCCAGGGCCTGCGCCACAAAGCCCTCGAGGGACAGGTTCCACGCCCTCTGCTCCAGGATTCTCAGGATGGCCAGGGCGTGACGGCGAAGCGCAAAGGGGTCTGCGGCACCGCTAGGCTCCTGGCCGATGGCAAAGCACCCGGCGATCGTATCCATGCGGTCCGCAATGCCCACCAGCGCGCCCAGGATGCCTTCGGGGAGGACCCCCCCCGCACGCACAGGCAGGTAGTGCTCCCGAACGGCCTGGCAGATTTCCGCAGGGTGTCCGTCCAGGCCTGCGTACACATCCCCCATGGTCCCCTGAAGGGACGGGAACTCCCCGACCATTTCGGTGACGAGATCACACTTGGCCAGCCGTGCGGCCATCTTTACCTCGTCCACGTGCTCCGGGGCGAGTTCTTCGGCCAGGTTCACGGCCAGACGGGCGAATCGTTCCACCTTCTCGTAGGACGTGCCCAGCTCCGCCTGATAGATCACATCCTTGAGGTCCTCGAGGCGATCCACCAGGGGCCGTTTTCGGTCCTCTTTAAAAAAGAAGTGCGCATCCGAGAGGCGGGCCCGAAGCACGCGCTCGTGCCCCCTGCGCACCACGTCCTCATCCCTCGCCAGGGTGTTGTTCACGGCCACGAAGTTGGGGAGAAGCCGTCCCTGGGCGTCGCGAATCGCGAAGTACTTCTGGTGCTCTGCCATGGGGGTGATGAGAACGGGATCCGGGAGGGACAGAAACTCCCGGTCGAATCCGCCGCACACGGCCGAGGGAAATTCCACCAGGTTGGCCACGGTCGCAACGAGTCCCGGCTCGAGCACAACCTCCCCGGATACCCCGGAGGCCGCCTCCCGGGCCACCCGGCTCACCTCGGCCTTGCGGGCCTCGGGATCCACGATCACTCGCGCCTCGGCGACTTGCTCCAGGTAATCGTCCACGCCCTTCACCTCAAAGGGTCCCGAGGAGTGGAATCGATGTCCCCGACTCTGCCGGCCGCTCTCCACGGCGGCCACCTCGAAAGGGACCACCGCGCCGTCGAGAAGCGCCACCACCCAGTGGATGGGCCGTGCGAACAGGAAACCCACAGAGCCCCACCGCATGGACTTGGGCCAGGGAATGTCCCGAATCACCGCGGGAATCAGCTCGGCCAGGACCTCGCCCGTGGGGCGACCCGGGATTTCCCGCCGCACAAAAAGGTACTCCCCTTTGGGCGTCTCGACACGTCCGAGATCCTCCACCTCGACCCCGTGCTTTCGGGCGAACCCGAGGGCCGCCTGCGTCGGGTTCCCTCCCTCGTCAAACGCCGCGCTCACCGGAGGACCTGTGACTTCCTGCACCGTGTCCTCCTGGCGCTCAGCCACGTCCCGGCCCAGGAGCACAAGCCGCCTTGGTGTGCCCAGCGTTTCCAGTCCGTCCCCGATTTGGATCCGTGCCTCCTCCAGGCGGGTTTCCGCCAGGCTGCGCATGGCCTTCAACCCGTCCTCGATGTATCCCGAGGGAATCTCCTCGGTCCCGATCTCCAACAGCAACTCTGACATGGTTCCCTCGATTGAAAAACTTGTCTTTTCACCACGAAGCACACGAAGAGCACAAAGAAACACCAAGCGTTCATTCCGGTTGTGGGGTTTCCTGCTCTACTTCGACGTACTACTTCCCATTCGCCACGGGTTCCGGCCCTTTATTCAGCAGCGGGAACCCCATGGTCTCGCGCTGCTCCACATAGTTCCTGCATGCCCTCCGGGCCAGGTTCCGAATGCGTTCGATGTACTTGGTGCGCTCACTCACGCTGATGGCGCCCCGGGCCTCCAGCACGTTGAAGGTATGGGAACACTTCAAGCAGTAGTCATAGGCCGGCAGGACCAGACCCTTTTCTGCAGAGGCGCGGGACTCCTCCTCGTACATCTCGAACGCCCGGAGCAGCATGTCCACATCCGCTGTCTCGAAGTGGTACACGGAGAGTTCGTACTCGCCCTTGCGGTGGACGTCCCCGTAAGTGATGCGCCCGTTCCAGTCCAGATCGTACACGCTCTCCTTTTCCTGGAGGTACATGGCGATGCGCTCCAACCCGTAGGTAAGCTCCACGCTCACGGGATCGAGTCGAATGCTGCCGGTCTGCTGGAAATAGGTGAACTGGGTAATCTCCATGCCATCCAGCCAGACCTCCCAACCCAGACCGGAAGCCCCTGCTGCCGGGTTCTCCCAGTCGTCCTCCACAAAACGGATGTCATGGTCGAGCGGATCGATTCCCAGGGCCTTGAGGCTGTCCAGGTACAGCTCCTGAATTTCCAGGGGGGACGGCTTGATGAGCACCTGGTACTGGTAGTAGTGGGCCAGGCGGTTGGGATTCTCACCGTATCGGCCGTCCGTGGGTCGCCTCGAAGGCTCCACGTAGGCCACGGCCCAGGGCTCGGGACCCAGGGCCCGGAGCAGGGTTGCCGGGTTGAGCGTCCCCGCCCCCACCTCCAGATCGTACGGCTGCTGGATCAGGCACCCTTTATCCGCCCAAAATCGTTCAAGGTTGAGAATCAATTCCTGAAAGGTCATGGTCAAGGCCCCTCTTCCCCGAAAGTCCGGGGGATCTGCCCGGTTTTACCGGGAATTCTTGAAACGCGAAAGGAAAGAGAGTTACCACTCGCCCCAGGGGATGTCAAGGAGCATGCCTTGCAGAATCATTCCCTGCACTCGGCGCATCTCCCCTTGCCGTGCCCGGCCAAAACTGATAAGGATCTATTCCTCAAACCCATGACGCCTCATTCTCGCATCTTTTCGGTCCTGTTTCTCGCCGTCTTTGCCACCACCCTTGGTGTGGGCCTCGTGGTCCCGCTTCTGCCGGTGTATGCCCACGACCTGGGCGCAGGGGCCTTTCAAATCGGCCTCATCTTCGGTGCGTTCTCCCTGAGCCGGACCCTGTTCGTTCCCCTGTTCGGAAGGCTCTCGGACATCAAGGGGAAAAAGCCCTTTCTCTCGCTCGGGCTCTTCCTCTACACGCTCCTCTCCCTGGGCTTCGTATTCTCCGACCACGTGGCCGAGCTCACCGCACTCCGTCTCGGGCAGGGATTCGCCTCGGCCATGATCCTCCCTGTGGCTCAGGCCTACGTGGGCGTGATCACGCCGAAGGACCGGGAGGGGTTGACCATGGGGCTGTTCAACGTGGCTCTGTTTGCGGGGTTGAGTGTCGGGCCTCTTCTGGGCGGACTGGTCGAGGACGCCTTCGGCATTCGGGTCTCCTTTCTCTCCATGGCCTTCCTGACCCTGACGGGGTTTCTCCTGTGCCGGATCCTGCTCCCGGCCGAGGAACCGTCCTCGGAACCTCGATCGCCCAAGGCGGGCCGCGGTGCGCCCTACCTTCGCATCCTCCGGCAGCCGTCGGTCTTTTCCCTCTTTGCATTCCGACTCGGTTTCACCACGGCGATCGGTACGGTGTGGGCCTTTCTCCCCCTCATGGCAAGCACGCGGTTCGGACTCACCAGCGCTGAGATCGGTGTGATCGTGATGCTCAACGTACTGATCAGCGGGGCGCTTCAGACCCCCATGGGATACGTGGCGGACCGGTTCAACAAGACCTTTCTGATCATCGCAGGCGGCGTCTTGGCCGCCGCCGCCATGCTCTCCTTCCACTGGGCGTCTTCGTTTCTCGACCTCTGCCTGGCCAATGCGGTTCTCGGTGTGGCCGGGGGCGTCTCCTTTCCCGCCGTCATGGCGCTGGGCGTGATTGCAGGCAGGGAAAAAGGCGGCATGGGCACCGTCATGGGCCTTCTGGCCATGGCCCACAGCCTCGGCATGCTCTCAGGGCCCCTGCTGGCGGGAGCCCTGCTGGATCTCTCCTCGTTCGGAGCGGTGTTCGTCGCAGGGTCTGCCGTGCTGGTCACAGGGACCGCCCTGTTCCTGGGGCTGCACAGGCGCTTCGAGACGGGCACTTCAACGAGTTCTTGAAAAAAAACCTTTGTCTCTCGCCAAGACGCAAAGGAAAACCTTGTGTTCCATACCGCTCAGGTTGCGAAATCATTTTCATGCTGCAGCGTGACGTTTCGCAGTACCGGCCCCGCCGGAGGCGGGACCGGCGGATCCAACATGCTTCGCTTGCGAAGCATGTTGATAGGTTCTCTTTGCGTCTTGGCGAGAGGAACGGTTTTCCTTTCCCTTACGATGAACCGCCCCCTTGTGCATCGTTTCTGCGGATTCTATACTGGGCACATGGACGAGCAGGAAACCCCATCCGGAATCATTGAGGTGGATCTCTTTTCCAAGGACATGGACGATCCCGATCATCCCGAGGTTGTGCGGTTCCGCCGGCTCCTCGAGGACGTGGCCGCAGATTACGGATGCAGCCTCGTGTCGTTTTCCGTGAACCAGGGCACGGTCTCGTTTGGTTTTGACGATGACGTACTCACGGCGGACATCCTTCGGGAGCTGGAAATGGACTACGGCAAGGAAGGCCGCCATCCGCCTGCATGACAGGATGCGGGCCTGACGACTAGGAGAAGGGATCGAGGTAGCGTGCAGTGCGTAGCTGCCTCTCCAGGCAGTGCTCCCGGTGCAGGCGAAGCACAGGACGCAGCTCCTCTGCCACAGCTTCCCCGAAATCCACGTCCCGGATTTCATGCCACGGTCCCGCCTGAACCCACCGCATCAAACGGGTTGTCTCCGGGCTCAAACCGGGGAAAAGAGGCGATTCCGATCGACACCTCAGGCAAGCGATTCCGCCTCCTTCCGGATCGAAGACGGCCCGGCCCTCACCCCGATACGCTCGCCCGCACACGCTGCACGCCTCGAGACGGATACCGAACCCCCCCAGCGCCATGGCGCGAAGCTCGAACACCATGACCGTGGGCTCCAAGCTCTTGGATCGAGAAAGTCTCTCCAGGGATCCTCGGAGCAGCTCGAACATCTCAGCCTCGGCTACGCCCCACGGGAAGAGAATATCAGTGAGCTCCACCATGAAGCTCGCCCTCGACATGGCCTTAAATCCCGAGCGAATCCCCGGAAATGCATCCTCGAGCTTGCCCGACTCCAGAAGGAACAGGTCTCCGGTGCGCCGGGACGTGAACTCGATCCGGACGAGGGAGAAGACGTCCAGGCAGTTCACAAAGCGCTTCCGGCTCCGGCGCGCCCCCTTGGCCACTCCCTTGATGCGACCTCGCTCGGGCGTATAGAAGTGGACCAGGAGATCCGACTCCCCGAGCGGTGTCTTTTTCAGGATGATGGCGGTGGAGCGCTCCGTGTGCTTCATGCTCTGGTTTTCTCGCAAAGACGCGAAGACGCCAAGGGAAAAATGCAGTCCCCACGAAAAAGCCCTGCCGTGAAAAGCAGGGCTCGTCAGGGAGTACCGTATCCCTTTTGATTTCTTTGGAGGGTGGACGCGAGCGTTTCCGGATGGAAACTAGCCTGCACCGTAAAGGGATTTGATCTTCTCCCGATCCGGCGCACCGTCCTCGGTGAGGGGGAACTCCTCGACGAACTCCACGATCTGCGGCTTTTTATACCGGGCGATCCGCTGGCCCACGAAATCGATCAGATCCTGGGGTTCCATGCCCTCGCCGGCCTTGAGCAGGCACACCGCTTTGATCCCTTCCTTCCACTTGGGGTCGGGCACGCCGAACACCACGGTCTTTTCCACGGCCGGGTGCTGAAGAATCGCGTTCTCCACCTCTGCCGGGTACACATTCTCCCCTCCCGGCTTGATGAGCTCCTTGTCCGCCTTACGCCCCTCGTACCAGAGGAATCCCTGCTCGTCGAAACGACCCACGTCGCCGGTGTGGTGCCAGCCGTTTCGAAACGTATGCTCGTTGTCTTCCGGCAAATTCCAGTACCCTTTGAAGACCATGGGCCCCCGCATGGCAATCTCCCCGATCTCGCCGGTCCCCACGACCCGATCATGCTCGTCCAAGAGGGCCACCTCGGAGACGGGCAGCATGCGGCCCGCCGAACCCGGGCAGTCGTCGTAACGGCCGAATGTGGCCACACACGAGGTCTCGGTTTGTCCGTACATCACGTAGAACGTTCCGCCGACGGTCTTTTCATAGGCCTGAATGGTCTCCGGCGCCTCGATGCCGATCACGTTGCGGAGGGAGGAGATGTCCTTTCCCGTCTTCTGGTGCTCTTCCAGAATGGCCCCCAGAATGGGGGCAAAGTCGAACATGAAGGAGACCTTCTTTTCCTCGATCAGCGCCATGGCCTGCGCTGCGTCGAACTTGCTCATGTTCACGTTCATGGCGCCCGCATGAAAGCTCGACGTAGCCATGAAGAGCCCGCCCACATGAAAGAGCGGGAGAAGGTTCAGGTGCACATCATTCGGGCCGAGCCCGCAGAGGTAGTCGAAGTGCATGTTGGCCCACAGCACGTTTCCATGGCTCAGGAGCGCCCCTCTCGGCCTCCCGGCCACTGCTGCCGTGTGAATGATGACAAACCCGTCGTCCGTGGCCACCGTTTCGGGCTCAAAGGCACCGGCATCGTCCATCAGGCCGGAGAAGTCCTCATACGCCCCTTTACGTTCCTTGAGATTGAAAAAGGCCTCCACCGAGGCAAGTTCCCCCCGGACCCCGTCGATCAGGGGCTGGAACTCCTGGTCCACAAAGACCACCCGTGGGCTGCAGTCGTTCAGGTTGAAACGGGCCTCATCCGCCGAGAGACGCCAGTTAATCGGAAGGGCCACCAGCCCCAGACCGGCCGCCGCACCATAGAGCAGAAAGTACTCCAGGCTGTTCTTTCCGAGGATGCCGATGCAGTCTCCCTTTCGAAGCCCGCGTTTTCGAAGGCCGGAAGCCAGGCGGTCCACCTCTTCCCGGAACGCCCGAAAGCTCAGGGTCCGGCCGTCGTCCACCTCGAACCACGCGGGCCTGTCTCCAAAGGTCGCAGCGTTCCGCTCGATCATGTCGTAGAGGGTGAAATCTTGAATCGTCATAGAGCCACCCGTTTCATTGAAGAAGTTGTAAATCCTGTGTTTCTTGGCGTCGTTGCGTCTTGGCGAGAGATAAAACGGTTTTGAATCGGCGATGCCCGGTCTACGGAAAAATCAAACGGGTACCGGGTGGACCCCGTCCAAAGGCCGGGCCCACCCGGTAGGTTCTCGATCCGGTAATGGCCTCAATCCATCACGGAAATTCCGCCTGGACCGGGATCACCTTGGTCACGCCGTCTGCCCGGAACGTAGCCGCGCCTTCTTTCACAGTGACCGGTACCGAGGCGTCAGGCACGCCCTTCCACCACCTCTCCAGGGCTTGCCAGGGGCTCCAGCCCTTGGCCTTGAGCTTGTACCCGCTGGTAACCAGCAGGGCCAGGAGCGCGGACCGCGCCGTGATCATGGTGGTGCACCGCACCTGGTCCGTCTTGCCAGCCGGGATCCAGTAGGAATCCTGGTTGTTCACGGTGACCAGGTCGAACTCCTTGTCGAACGCGACCGTGAAACGCATGCCGTCGAGCAGAATCGGATAGGGGTTGGGGTTCTGGATGTTGAAGAGGAAGCTCATGGGAAGCGGGGCGCCTCGATCGCCTGCGTCTCCCTTGGTGGGTTTTACGGATTTGGCAAAGTACCAGTACCCGTCGTACTGGGGCACCTCGAACATCTCGAGCGTGATGACCGGGGCCTTGAAGTTGGACTCGGTCGGTTTCTGCAAGGCCGCGCACGAACCGAACACAAAGGCCGTTGCGATGACGAAAACCGTCAGAATCGCCAGTCTGTTTTTCATGAAAACCCTCCTTTGCAGCGTGAGGCCGCATGCCTGAAACGGGCTCGGGTCCTGCATTACAGGACCCCTGCGGTCACGGTCAGGGGTTTGATCAGGCAAGCCAGCGCTTTCGACGTTTGTAGTGCTTTACCTCGCGAAAGCTCTTTCGACCCCCTTTATCGGTCAGGCCAAGGTAGAAGTCCTTGATGTCCTCGTTCTGAATCAACGTCTCCGAGGTGTCGTCCATGACAATCCGGCCCGTCTCCATGACGTACGCATAGGGTGCCACGTTCAGGGCCAGCTTGGCGTTCTGTTCCACGAGGAGGATGGAGATCTTCTGCTCCTGGTGGAGCTGCTGAATGATATTGAAGATCTCGTGAATCAGCTTTGGAGCCAACCCCATGGAGGGCTCGTCCAGCAGGACCAGCTTGGGCTCGGTCATCAGGGCCCGCCCCACGACCGTCATCTGCTGCTCCCCCCCGCTCACGAACCCGGCGGTCTCGTTCCGCTTCTCGCGCAGCCGGGGGAAGTAGTGGTAGACGAGTTCCAGGCGCTCCTTCACCGACCCGGTCTTCCTCAGGTGGGCGCCCACCTTCAGGTTCTCCTCCACGGTCAGGTGCTCGAAGACCCGCCGGCCCTCGATGACCTGGACGATCCCCTTCTTGGCGATCGTGGCGGCCCCCTGTTGGTGGATCCGCTCCCCCTCGTACTCGATGGCCCCGTCCGTCACTTCTCCGTCCTCGGTCTTGAGGAGCCCCGAAATGGACTTGAGCGTCGTACTCTTCCCGGCGCCGTTCGCACCGAGCAGGGCCACGATTCCTCCTCGGGGCACCTCGATGGAGACGCCCTTGAGGACCAGAATAACCTCGTGGTACTTGACCTCGATGTTGTTGATCTTCAGGATTGCTTCTGCTGCTTCCAAAGGCCTTCCCTCCAGGGAGAATGCGTCAAGGACTGTTGGTATTCGACCGGAATACCGGTCCCCTTTTCTACCAGCCGTGCCACTCCGAGGCCCACTTTTCCGGCCATCTTTCCTTGAGGTCCACGCGCTCCACCTCCACAAACTTGTCCCCGGTCCATTCCTGGACCAGACAGCCCGTGGTGGGACGATGATCGGTGGCCGTAAAGCTGATGGGCGAAGCACCGAGGCCGATGTCGAAATTACGGAACGTCTCGAAGCCCTTGGTCATGATGCCGTCACCGGTCAGGGCATCGGCCTTGTCCGCGCGTTTCAGGGCCTCCCAGGTGATCAGGGCGTCACCCCAGCCCTGAACCGTCCGGTTCAGCCGCTTTTCCTGCGGCACGCCGGGGTTGTACTTCTTGGCCGAGGCCACCACGATATCCATGTTTTTGTAGTCCTGGCCGTAGAACGCATGCGGCGTAGCGCCCATCACGCCCTTGGCCGCTTCGCCGGCGAGCCGGGGCAGGTTCTCGTCAAAGCCCCAGTTGTTGATGATCCAGGCCGCGCCCAGACCCAGGGAGTAGGCGTCGCGGATGGTGGCGGACACAGACATGGTGGTGTTCCCGTGCCAGCATACATCGGGTTTGAACTTCTTGAGCGCCATGATCTGGCTCTTCGTGTCCAGGGCAAACAGACTCACGTCCTGGTCCTCACCGATGTCGAACCCCAGCATCTTGGCGTGGTCCTTGATCGCCTTGATGGGCGCGCTGCAGTAAGGCGAAGCGAACATGTAGCAGCACGCGAAGCGGGGGTTCCGCTTGCCATAGTCCGGGTGCTTGGGCCACTTCTTGTCGAACCAAGCGGTCAGGCAGGCGCGGGCGTTCGTGGAGTAGTCCGATGAGAAAAACAGGTTGTACCGGCTCTTCTTGGGGTCGGTCAGGTGCGCCGAGTAGGATGCGGAGACATAGGGGATCTTGTCCTTGTTCACCGTGGGGGACAGGGCCTCGGTGTCCCCGGTTCCCCACCCCATGATAACGAGGGATTTCAGACGCTTGAGAAGTTTATACTTGGTGATGGCCTCGGGAATCCGGTACCCGTAGTCGAACCACGTGTACTTGATCTGCTTCCCGTTGACCCCTCCGTTCTCATTAAAGTACTTGAAGGCCTCTTCCATGCCGATGGCATAGTCCTTGCCGACATCGGAGGTGGCCCCTGTCGTGTCCATGATGCCGCCGACCTTGATCGTGTCAGCCACCGCGGACGTGGAAAACCCGACGAGAAACACCACTGCCAGCATCGGCAAAAGCACCTTCCACGTAATCTTCCCTTTCATGTGTCTCCCCCTTTTCGTGTGTTTTGGAAAACCTCACATCTGTTTCCTGTCACGAAAACATGCCGAGACGACCCCCATCACCCCCTTTCGCTTGTTTCTCCTAAAACAGGTTAATAGGAAAACGGCCACAAGTTGAAGTAATTCTTGATCTGCCACCAGCGGTAGGCCAACCCGTTGGGCTCGTAAATGAGAAACGCGCAAATGGCCAGTCCGAACGCGGAATCCTTAATAAAAGCAAAGTCGATGAGAAGCTTGGGATAGTACTCGGAGAGCGGAATCACGGCCATCTGAAGAAGCTCCATGACCACCACCATGAAGATGGACCCGAAGATCGCCCCGTGGATGGACCCCACGCCGCCGATCAGGATCACACCCACGAGCCACAGGCTCCAGAACCAGGGAAAATGCTCCGGGCTCAAGGCCGCCGTGTTGCTGACCCAAAACGCCCCGGCCACGCCGGCCATGGCCCCGGCCACGAAAAAGGCCATCATCTTGTACCAGACAATGTTGATTCCCAGGGCCTCGGCGGCGATGTCGTTGTCCCGGATCGCCACCCATGCGCGTCCGACCTTGGAACGGAGCAGGTTGGCCAGGACAATGACCATCAACACCAGGAGCACGGCCATCAGGTAGTAGATCTCCTTCTCCGAGTCCACCACGACCGGCCCGATCTTGATGGTTCCCGGCGGGAGAGAGAATGCCTGGCCACGGCCTCCGATCTGGCTGACGTACTGGGTGAGAATGAAGTCCACCGTGACGAACTGGGCGGCCATGGTCGTCAGGATCAGGTAGAACCCCTTGACCTTGGCCGCGGGCAGGCCGAACAGGACGCTCCAGAGGCCGGCGACCACGGCCGCCACGAGAAGGCTGATGGGATACGCGAGCCCCCAGTCCAACAAAACCTGGGGCCAGGGGAACTGGAGAATGAGGAGCGTGCTCGCATAGGCGCCCACTGCGATGAACGCGGCGTGTCCGAGGGTAATGAGCCCGGCAAACCCGATCAGGAGCTGCACCCCCAGGGCCCCCATGGCCGTGTACCCGACCATCGTGCCCACGCTGATCCAGTAGTCGTCGAGAAGCCCGGGGATTCCCACAAAGACGACCAGCAGGAGCAGGGTCATCTTCGCCTTGATGAACTTGGTCTGCCACCATCCCTGGTCCTCTTTGTAGGTCTGATGGTAGTCACCGCACGGAAGCCACACATGGGACATAGCGCAACCTCGTTTTCAGGTTTGGGGTTCGAAAAGCCGTGATACGTGTTCGTGTTTCGTGATTCGCCTCTTTCCCTTTTTCCTTTTTCCTTTTTCCTTGATCCTTGATCCTTACCCCTTACCCCTTTTTCCTTTGGCCTTTGTCCTTGATCCTCACTAGACCCGCTCGATCCGTTCCCAGCCCCACAGGCCATACGGCTTGAAGAGCAGGAACACCGCCATGAACGCGAAGGGAACGATCTCCTTGACCCCTCCGGGAAAGAACTGATCCAGATAGGAGCCCGACAGGTTCTGAAGCACCCCGATGATAATGCCCCCCACAATGGCGCCCGGCACGGAGTTCAATCCGCCCAGGACCACGGCCGGCAACACGAGCAGGCCCAGGTGCCCCACCGAGATGTTCACACCGTTGATGTTGCCCAGGAGAGCGCCCCCCACTCCGGCGCTCATGAACGCAATGGCCCATGCCGCGGCATACACGAACCGTGCGCTCACGCCGAGGCTGAGCGCTGCGGTCTCGTCATCCGCAGTTGCCTGCATGGAGAGCCCCCAGCGGGTGTACTTGAAGAACGCCACAAAGACGACCAGGAGAATAATGGCCAGGATGAACGACCAGAGATACACCGAGGAGATCTTGACAAAGCCCAGCTCGATGGGCATCAGGGAGAAGACGGACGGGGTGAAGACCTTCGTGTCCGTGCCCCAGACGAACTCCACCATGCCCTTGAAAAAGAAGCTCAGGCCCACGGTGACCATGATCACGGCCAGGATGGGCTCACCGATCAGCTTGTCCAGAAAGATGCGTTCGGTCAGGATGCCCAGCACAACCCCCACGGCGAGCGTACAGAATACGGCCAGGACGAAGGGAACGCCCATTTCGTAGAATCCCAGCGTCACGTAAGCCCCGATGAGGGTCAGCTCCCCCATGGCCAGGTTGAGGACTCCGGAGCACTTGTAGATCAGCACCCAGCCCAGTGCCACCAGCGCATAGATGCCTCCGACCAGGATCCCGGTAATCATGGTCATCAGAAACAGTTCCATCCTCTCCTCCTGTGTGGTGTTGTGCCTTGGGTTGCCGTTGACGCGCCGTCGCGCCGGGCGTCGAGGCTAGACGTTGATCTTGCGAATGTGCAGGTCCGTCTTGATCCGTTGCTCGCGGCCGTCCTCGTAGGTGATCGTCGTATCCATGTGGACCGTTTCGTCGTCCCCGTAAAGTCCCCGGACGATGTCCTCGTAGCGCTTTTCCACAAAAGCGCGCCGGAGCTTGCTCGTGCGGGTGAGCTCCTCGTCGTCCGCATCGAACACCTTGTAAAGGTTCACGAACTTGTGGATCTTGGCGGGCCCGGGAATGTCCTTGTTGGCTTCCTCGATCTGCGCCTGCACGAGGTCGCAGACCTGCGGCTTCTGAGACAGCTCCATGTAACTCGTATAGTTCAGCTTCTTCTCATCCGCCCACTTGCCCACCACGGAGTAATCAATGCACATCACCGCCGTGACGAAATCGCGCTCGTGCCCGATGACCCAGGCCTCGGAGATGTACGGGCTGAACTTGAGGCGAGTCTCCAGGTACTGAGGTGAAAAAGGCCGTCCGTCATTCAGGGTCATGACGTCCTTGGAGCGATCGAAGACGACCAGGTGCCCATCCTCATCGATGAACCCCTTGTCCCCGGAATAGAGCCAGCCGTCGACAAGGGTCTCCTCGGTGGCCTTTTCGTTCTTGTAATACCCCAGAAAAACCGATGGGCTCTTGGAGATGATCTCCCCGTCCTCGGTGATCTTGACCTCGGTCTCGGGGATGGGGGTCCCGACCGTGTCGAACTTGACATCGCCGTCGCGGTGCACGATGGAAATCCCGGCAATCTCAGTCTGACCGTAGATTTGCTTGAGGTTCACGCCCAGGGCGTGGAAAAAGCGGAAGTGATCCGGTCCCATGGCGGCCCCGCCGGTGTAAGCGTGCCGCAGGCGGCTCATGCCGAGGTGATCCTTGAGCTTCTTCTGCATGAGCAGGTAGGCGAGCCAGTGGAAAATGGAGAGATACGCCGGCACCCGCTGTTTCTCAAACCTCAGGTTGGCGACCTTGTACCCCACCTTGGTACCCAACTCGTAGATCTTGCGCTTGATCCAAGTGGCGTCGATGTACTTGACCTGGACCTGCCGGGTGTATCCCTCGTAGAGCCTGGGGGGTGCAAACATGACGTGAGGGCCGATCTCGCGGATGTTCTCCTGTGCGGTCTCCGGCTCCTCGGGGAAATTCAGGGTGTAGCCGATCTGAAGGCCGCAGGAGATGGACATCATCTGCTCGCCGATCCAGGCGAAGGGGAGGTAGCTGACAAAGTCATCCGTGTCGTAGCAGGGATCCACGGCCATGAGATTCCTTCCCATGGTGAGCATGTTCCAGTGGCTCAGGAGGGCGCCCTTGGGCAGAGAGGTCGTACCGGACGTGTAAAAGAGGAGACACACGTCATCCCCGTGGCCCTTCTCTATGGTCTTCTCGAAGAGTTCCGGGTCCCTCCTGTCCGCCTCTTTGCCGAGCTCCTGCACCTTATTCATGCTCACCAGGAAGTCCTGGTGGTAGTTACGCATGCCCTTGGGATCGTCCCAGAGGACCTTTTCCAGCTTGGGGCATTCGCCCTTGATGGACAGGGCCTTGTCCACCTCTTCCTGACCTTCGCCCACAAAGAACTTCGTATCGGAGTGATCGATGATGTACTTGACCTCATCCATCATGCAGTCCTGGAAAAGCCACACAGCGGTCCCGCCCGCGCACAGCGTGGCCATCTCGGCCCAGAGCCCCTCCGGACGGTTGTCTCCGATCATGGACACCTTGTCCCCGGGCTTCAGCCCCAACTCCATCATGCCCAGGGCGAGGTACTTGACGTTTTCGTAGTAGTCCTGCCAGGTGAAGGGGCGCCAGATGCCGAACTCCTTCTCCCGCATGGCAACCTTGTCTTTGCCGTACTTGCGGCACTGGCGGAGAAAGAGCTTCGGGATGGTGAGGTCCTTGGTGATTTCGATCTGCGATCCGCTCATGCTGCCTCCCTACCTCCTTGTGGAATAAAGGTCCTCTTCCCCCAGATACGCCTTGACCACCTCGGGGTTCCCTTGCACCTCCGCCGGGGTCCCGTCCACGATCCGGTTGCCGAAGTTCAGCACGAACACGCTGTGGGAGATGTCCATGACCACACCCATGTCATGCTCCACCAGGATGCAGGTCACCTTCCACCGCTCCTCTTCATTGATATCCAGGATGAACCGGGCCATGTCCTCCACCTCTTCCAGATTCAACCCGGCCAGAGGTTCGTCAAGCAGCAGGAGTTCGGGATCCAGGGCCAGGGCCCTGCCCAGCTCCACGCGCTTTTGCAGCCCGTACGGAAGCATGTGCACCGTCTTGTCTCGAATGCTCTCGATCTCGAGCAGATCGATGATCTCTTCCTCGATGAACTGCCGATTCTCGATCTCCTCCTTTTTTGTCTTCCCCAGGTAGAACGACCCGCTTAAGATGCCGGACTTCATGTGGATGTGGCGTCCCAAACGAATGTTGTCCAGCACGCTCATGCCGCCGAAAAGCTCGATCTTTTGAAAGGTTCGGGAGATGCCCAGCTTGGCGCGGAGGTGGGGCTTGAGCTGATTGATGGGCTGCCCCTTGTAGCGAATCGTTCCCTTCTGGGGGGAGTACAGACCGTTGATGCAGTTCATCATCACGGTCTTTCCGGCCCCGTTCGGGCCGATGATGGAATGGATCTCCCCTTTCTTGACCTGAATGTCCACGCCGGCCAGGGCCGCAACCTTGCCGAAGTACATGTGCACGTTCTCCAGCTCCAACAGCGTGTCCCCTTGCTTGAGCGCCTGGGCTTGAACCATTCTCCACCGCCTCCGTTCCTCGCACCTAAATGAGTCCATTCAGGTCGAACCAAGGGTTTGTGAAAATTTTCTTTATTTGTCCATATGACAAAGGGATTCAAGAAACGACATATCCTTTACTTGCTCAGCGGAAAATTGTCAACCGTTCCTTGAAAATGGCCCCGGCTTGCACCATGGACTTTCGATGTGCGTCTCGACCGTCCTCTCCGCCCTGTTCGCATCTCTTGCGACCTGGAAAGCCCCTTCGCCGGCCAATGGGGCTTCCATGACCATGACGGTCCCGAAGCCCGGGATCAGCGCCTCGCCGCTTCGATCGTGGGCACGAGATGGGCTTGGCAGCGGTCCAGGAAATATTCGTCGGTCATGCCGGCGATAAAGTCCCGGACGATTTCCGCATCCCGTGTTTCCTGCCGATAGGTGTCCGACATTCCGTCCAGGAACCCCTGAAAGATGTCCGACCGCTCATCGCCGGCCTTCAGGTCCTCCAGGTATTTCTCAAACAGGAGCTCGAACATCAAACGGACCTTCGGGGTCTGCCGCTTAACCCGCTCGCTCCTGTAGATACACTCCTGGTTGAATGCCTTCAGCTCTGCCAGGGCTTCCCCGACCTCCGGGCTGAATCCGATGCAGGACCGATCCAGACTGTAAGCCGTCATGTCTTCCACCAGGGTATAGACAATGCTCCCGTTCGTGTCTCCGAGGACCTGTCGGCACTCCGCAGGAATATCCGAGCGACGAATCAGCCCGATGCGGATGGCATCCTCGATGTCCCGGCCGATGTAACTGATCGTGTCCGCCATACGGACCACGCACCCCTCCAGGGTCATCGGCCAGATTTCCATGGCAGGGTCCTGGGCCTTAGCCCACATCTGCTCTTCGAGCCTTTCGAAACTTTTATCCCGATCGGGAGAAAGCGCCTGGTTGTGCAACTCCCCGTCGTGGCACAGGATGCCGTCGAGCACCTGAAGCGTCAGGTTCCAGCCCCTGCCCTTTCGTTCGATTCGCTCCAGGAATCGCACCCCTTGAATGTTGTGCAGGAATGCACTCAACCCGTATCGACGCGAGAGTTCCGAGAGGAACTGCTCACCGTCGTGGCCGAACGGCGTATGCCCGATATCGTGCGCCAGGGAGATGGCCTCGATGAGATCCTCGTTGAGACGGAGGAGACGGCCGATGGTCCGGCCAATCTTGGAGACGAGCTGTACGTGCAATACGCGGTGGGTGATGTGATCGTTCTTGATGAGGTAGAAGACCTGCGTCTTATCGATGTAACGGGAATAGGCGAGGGAGTGGAGAATACGGTCTGTGTCCAGCGCGAACTCCTGTCGGTGTCCTTGCTCGATGTTTTCTTCGGAATCACGCCGAATCGCTTGTCTGCTCAGGCAGGCTCCGGAAGCCAGTCGCCGACTTTCTTCCTGATCCAGTTGATCGCGAATGGACCTGAGGACCTCCGAACGATTCAATCGCTTCCGTCCTCCCCTCCTTGGGACTGGCGATATACTCTTTTCATCTCGGCCCAGGCCCTTTTTCCACGCTCGGCCAAGATGCGATTCGCCCTCTCGGCAACCGCTTCGGAGTCCCGCCGCACGCGCTGCTCATCCGGGACCGACTTTCCTTCCTTTCGGTACTTCCATTTGAGCAAAGATTTCGCCACACGGGTTTCCGTATCGCGTGCCAGTTTTTTGAGATCTCTTTTGATATCTTCGCTCATTCAGGGCCTCGCCGCCCCCATGGGATGGACACCCCTTCTCCCTTCCTACAGGCTCACTATAGAAAAACAGGCCTTCAAGGTCAACCGCTTTAAGGGCTCGTCTCGAGAGGATTCGGGGCATCCCGGGAAGGAAAGATAGCGCAGCCAACAGCGATCGCGCGGTTTCCTGCGAGACCGCAAGAGGTTCAGACGTTCTGGCTCATGAACATGGTTCGCCCTCTCCGCACTCCCGAGTCCGTCGAGTGAGGGATAAACAAGCGAATCATTTCAAGGCGTTGCGTTTGGTATCCATAGAACAGGGTCGGGCTCTCATCCACATCCGCAGGAAACCGCGAGCACAACCCATCTCCAGGCCGGTGGAACTTTCACGCCTGAATCGTCCTCGCCGACGCTGAGGCGGGATGGGAGACCGCGGGTCCCACGCCCGTGGGAAAAGCACACTTTTTCCCTTGCGACTGGGAGTTGGATTTGTTAGATAAATACGTTTAATATTTTGTCGGGCACCCTTGCCATCCTCTCTCTGGGGAAACAAGGTGCCCGCGAATCCGTTCCCAAGGAACCCGGATCGACCCGGAGGGCTTTTTTCCCTTTCCACCCGTTGTGCCTTCCCTGCCGTCCTGTCCTGCGATTCCATGGAACGGATCTTATACCACACGTTCAGATCGACCCAGGTGCAGCGGAACTCATCTGAACGGAGGAAAAACCGGGTCGGGCCGAATCGGCCCCAAATCCACAGGAGGAAAACCCATGGCACCTAAAATCGGAATGAAACAGTTACTGGAAGCAGGGGTCCACTTCGGCCACCAGACACGGCGATGGAACCCCAAGATGAAGCCTTACATTTTCGGGGCCCGCAACGGCATTCATATTATCGACCTGCAAAAGACCGTCAAGCTTTTTGACAAGGCCTACGACTTCATTGTCAAGACCGTGTCCGACGGCTATTCATTGATGTTCGTCGGGACCAAGAAGCAGGCACACGACTCCGTTGTCGAGGAAAGCGAACGCTGCGGCATGTTTTACGTGGTCAACCGATGGCTGGGCGGGACCCTCACGAACTTTCAGACCATTCGAAAAAGCATCAACCGGCTCAAGGATCTCGAAACCATGAAGCGGGAAGGCACCCTGAGCCGTTACACCAAGAAGGAAGCCCTGGGGATGGAGAAGGAGATGGTGAAACTGGAGAAAAACCTTGGAGGCATCAAGAACATGGATGACCTTCCCGGCGCCGTCTTCATCGTGGACCCCAAAAAGGAGCACATTGCCATTCGCGAGGCCCGCAAGCTCGGAATTCCGGTGGTGGCCATCGCAGACACGAACTGCGACCCCGACGAAATCGACTACATCATTCCCGGCAACGATGATGCCATTCGAGCGATCCGCTTGGTCTGCTCCAAGATGGCCGATGCGTGCATTCAGGGACACGCCATTGCGGAGGAGCGCCTCAAGGCAGAGGCCGAGGCAGAGGCCCGAGAGGCCCAGGAACAGGAAGGGGAGGCCGTGGAGGCCAAAGTCGAAGAGACGGGGGATGAAAAACCCGAAGGCGGACCCGAGGTCATTGTGGTGAGCAAGAAACAGGCGTCTGAAAACAAAGAAGCAGAAACCATGGAGGAGGAGTAGAACAGTGGAGATTACCGCGGGGCAGGTCAAGGAGCTGAGAGAAAAGACCGGGGTCGGCATCATGGATTGCAAGAAGGCCCTTTCGGAGTGCGACGGGAACATGGAAAAGGCCGTGGATTACCTCCGCAAGAAAGGGATCGCCACGGCCAAGAAGCGCGGGGGCCGGGCGACCTCTGAAGGTCAGATTGCGTCTTACATCCATGCAGGCGGCAAGATCGGGGTTCTCGTGGAAATCAACTGTGAAACCGACTTCTCCGGGAAAACCGATGATTTTACCGTGTTCGCCCGAGATATTGCCATGCAGATCGCAGCCACCAATCCGCTGTCCGTGGACCGGGAGGGCCTCTCGGAAGACGTCCTGGACCGGGAGCGGGATATCTACGCCACCCAGGCCAGGGAGTCCGGAAAGCCGGAGAAGATTATCGAAAAAATCGTGGACGGCAAGATGGGCAAATTCTACTCGGAGGTCTGCCTCCTGGAGCAGCCCTACGTGAAGAACACGGACATGACCGTCCAGGACCTGTTGAACGAATTGATCGCCAAGACGGGAGAAAACATCGTGATTCGCCGATTCGCCCGTTATCAATTGGGCGAAGAAATCTGATCAGGAGCATGGCTATGGAACCCCGACCCCGTTTTCGAAGGGTCCTGCTCAAGCTGAGCGGCGAGGCCCTGATGGGGGAGAGCGCATTTGGCATCGACCCGGGCGTTCTCAAGCATGTAGCCGAAGAAGTCCAGCAGGTTCACCGATTGGGACTGGAAATGGCCCTGGTGGTGGGAGGCGGGAACATTTTTCGCGGTCTCAACTCCTCGGCTTATGGGATGAAGCGGGTGCCCGCCGATCACATGGGCATGCTGGCAACGCTGATCAACGTGATCGCCCTGGGGGAGGCCCTGAGCGGGCTGGGGTCCCAGGTGCGTGTCATGTCGGCCATCGACATCAACAAGATCGCGGAGCCCTACATTCGGGGACGGGCCATCAATCACCTGGCCAAGGGACGGATTGTGCTGTTCGGAGCGGGAACGGGCAACCCCTACTTCAGCACGGATACGGCGGCGGCGCTCCGCGCCATGGAAATCGGGGCCGAGGTGCTCCTCAAGGCCACCAAGGTGGACGGGGTGTACGACCGCGATCCCGTCCTGGACCCGTCCGCCCAACGATTCAGCAGGCTGACTTACCGGGACGTGTTGGAAAAGAAACTCCAGGTGATGGACATGACCGCCGTCAGCCTGGCCATGGGACAGAATCTGCCGATCATTGTCTTCAATCTGAGGGAGCAAGGCAGCATTCAACGGATCATGTTCGACGAGAAGATGGGCACACTCATCGCAGGAGAGTCCTCATGAAAGACGAAATCCTGGCCGAAACCCGGCAGAAGATGACGGACAGCCTGGAGGCCTTGAAACGGGAGTTCCGACGCATTCGGACGGGCCGTGCATCCACGGCCCTCCTGGACGGAATCAAGGTCGAATGCTACGAAACCCGGATGCCTATGGATCAAGTGGCCACGGTCTCTGCTCCGGAAAGCCGTCTGATTACGATCAAACCCTGGGACCAGTCGATCATCGGGGAGATCGAAAAGGCCATTCTCAAGTCTGAGCTCGGGCTGACCCCTCAGAACGACGGGAAGATCATTCGAATCGCGATTCCGCCCCTGACCGAGGAGCGCAGAAAGGAGCTGGCAAAGCTGGCCCGAAAGACGGCCGAGGAAAACAAAATCGCCGTCCGCAACCACCGCCGGGACGCCAACGAGATGTTCAAGGACCTCAAGAACGAAAAGGAGATCTCCGAGGATGATATGTACAAGGCCCAAGAGGAGGTGCAGAAGCTGACGGACGAGTTCATAGGGAAGGTGGACGAGGAGACGGCGGAAAAAGAAAAAGAAATTATGGAGTTTTGAGCGATTGAAGAAAGCGAAGACCGAACCCAGAACGCTTCCCCGGCACGTGGCGATCATCATGGACGGGAACGGCCGGTGGGCCCGTCAAAAGGCCATGAATCGCGTGCGAGGACACGAAGAGGGGGCGGAGTCCGTCCGGGAAATCGTGAGAACCTCGCGAAGGATCGGGATTTCCTACCTCACGCTCTACGCCTTCTCGGAGGAGAACTGGAAGCGGCCTGCTTACGAGATCCAGGCCCTCATGAAGCTGCTGAAACGATTCCTGGCCTCCGAGCTGGATGAGATGATGGAAAACGGGATCCGCCTGAACACCATCGGCCGAACCCACAAGCTCCCCAAAGACATCCGCACACTGCTCCTGGAAACCATTGACCGCACCTCCAACAACCGCGACATGGTTCTGACGCTCGCTCTCAGCTATGGCGGGCGCCAGGAAATCCTGGACGGAGTGAGACACCTCGCCGAACAGGTCCGCAACGGGGACCTTTCGGTGGAGGACATCACGGAAAAGCGCCTTTCCGAAGCGCTGTACACATCCGACGTGCCGGACCCGGATCTCCTCATTCGGACCAGCGGCGAGTTCCGGGTCAGTAACTTCCTGCTCTGGCAGGTCGCCTATGCCGAGTTTTACTTTACGCCTACCCTCTGGCCCGATTTCCGCGAACAGGAGTACCTTGCGGCCATTGAAGCCTACCAGGGTCGAGAGCGGAGATTCGGAGCCACCGGGGAGCAGCTTTCCGAACTTGAAAAAAAGGGAACTCTCTGATCGGTCCACCGCCTCCGCGCCTCTTTCTCCCGGCCGCGGGGTAGACCTACGACCCGGAACGCACACATGCACTTGAAACGATGGCTCACCGGCATTGTCGCACTGCCCTTCCTGATCTACCTGATCGGTTTCGCCCCCAGGTGGCTCTTTTACCTGTTTCTGGCCGGTGCAGCGCTGGCAGGGCTCTATGAGTTTCTCCGTATGGTCGTCCCGGCCCTGCCGGAAACACTGAAGGCCGTGGCCGCCGGGTTGGTCCTGCTGCTGTTCTGGACCATCGCCCGTGGACCCTTCTTTCTCCTTCCGGCGGTCCTGAGCCTGAGCGTGATTGCGCCCCTCGTCTTCCACCTGTTCTCAGACCCTCAACGCCGCGCGGACGCGCTGGATCATGCGGGCAAAATCCTTCTGGGCCTCGTGTACGTGGTGCTGCCGCTGGCCATGCTGGTCCTGGTGGATCATCATCCGGCGGGCAACGTGTGGATCTTTTTTCTCCTGGCCGTGGTCTTTGCATCGGACACCGGTGCGTTTTACTTCGGGCGGTTCTTCGGGCGCACCCGTCTCCACCCGTCGGTGAGCCCGGGCAAAACCTGGGAAGGGGCCGTGGGCGGGCTCATGTGCAGCCTCGTGCCGGTCTACTTCTTCCAGCACTTTTTCCACGTGGGAAAGGCTTCCGTGTTCTTCCTGGCCCTGGGGCTCTCTGCGATCGGCCAGATCGGGGACCTGGCCGAGTCCATGATGAAGCGCTCCTTCGGGGTCAAGGATTCGGGAAACCTCCTGCCGGGGCACGGGGGGATCCTGGACCGCATTGACGGGGTGCTCTTTGCCACCCCCCTGCTCTACGCCTACCTGACCTGGGTGGCGCGGTAGGGAGGGACATGTGAAGGTGGAAGTATATGTGGAGGTGTAGGTGGAGGTGAAAGGGAAAGGTTTCCGGGCTTCGGAGTGGGCAGGGGAATCGTTCCTGAGCTCCCGGGCCGGTCTTCGCCTCGGGCTTCCCCGCGGGGGAGTCCGCCCCCTCCCTGTTCCATCCCCGCCGGGCACTGCGTTCACCCGACAAATGCCCGCAGGATTCGAAGCCCTTTCCCCTTTGGACTCGCAGCGGTTCGGCGGGGACTGGCCAGGGGGTCCCCCACGGAGAAGCCCGGCGAAGACGAGGCCCTCCCGCAATGTCACGATCTCCCCTGCCCATGCCTTCGCCCGGAGTCTGCAAAAATCCCCAGGTTGAGCCAGCGCATCCTGTTCTTTTGCTAAAAGGTGCTCCAGCGTTTCCAGGAAGAAGTCTGAAGAAAAAACGTTGGTCATCGGATCTCCGCGCAGTCCCACTCAAAGAGGGACGAGATTGCGCAAGCGAAGCATTTTCAACGTACAGTTGTCTGGAGATCCATGGGGCGGTCCATATGCTCGCACTCTGGAGGTTCGCCTGGTATCTGGGTTGGCGGCGGAGGGGGCTAGGGTTTTCTGGAGCGGACATTCGCGGGAGGCCTTCGTCATTCCGGCAGCGGTTATGCCCGGGGGAAACCGCGGCCATCCCCCGCCGGATATGCGCTTTGATGAGATGAAGAAGGGAGCCTGGTAAATGCATTCCCTGAGTGATCGTCGCTCGCGGCGGGGGTGGAACGCGGAGGGAGCAGGAATCCCCCGAGCGTAACCGCCCGGAATGACCAGGCCGGGAGCGCAGGGAGCGGAAGAAATCCCAGGCCTCTGGAGCCGGGATGAAGGCATCCTTAAGGACTGAGACGCAGCGGAAAAACATTAAGGTGAAGATTTTGGTGCTGGTGTTGAAACCAATCTTGGTTTAGGTGTAGGTGTAGGCGTTGGAAGTGTCGGAAGTGAAGGTGAAAATCGATCAGCAGCGCCAAGGAGACCGTTGAGCATGCCAAGGAACTCTTACGACAAGGAGCGCATTCTGGTGACCGGCGGTGCCGGCTTCCTGGGCTCGCACCTGTGCGAGCGCCTGCTGGAGAACGGCGGCTACGTGATCTGCCTGGACAACTACTTCACGGGCAGGAAACGAAACGTGTTCCACCTCATGGACGACAAGCGCTTCGAGCTGATCCGCCATGACCTGGTCAATCCGATCTTTCTCGAGGTGGACCAAATCTACAACCTGGCCTGCCCCGCCTCTCCCATCCACTACCAGTACAACCCGGTCAAGACCACCAAGACCAGCGTCATGGGGGCCATCCACATGCTGGGCCTGGCCAAGCGGGTCAAGGCCCGCATCCTTCAGGCGTCCACGAGCGAGGTTTACGGCGACCCTGATGTTCACCCGCAGCCGGAGTCCTACTGGGGCCACGTGAACCCTGTTGGGCTTCGGGCCTGTTACGACGAGGGAAAGCGCTGCGCCGAGACCCTGTTCTTCGACTACCACCGACAAAACCACGTGAACATCCGAGTGGTGCGCATCTTCAACACCTACGGCCCCCGCATGCACCCGTCCGACGGGCGCGTGGTCAGCAACTTCATTCTACAGGCCCTTCGGAACGAACCCCTCACGATTTACGGGGACGGCACCCAGAGGCGATCGTTCTGCTACGTGGACGACATGGTCGAAGGACTGATCCGCATGATGAACGCCCCGGACGACCTCACCGGCCCGGTGAACCTGGGCAACCCGGAGGAGTGCGAGATTCGCATCCTGGCGGAGACCATTATTCGGTTGACGAACTCCCGCTCCACGGTGGAGCATCATCCCCTGCCTCACGACGATCCACAGCGGCGGAGACCGGACATTCGTATGGCCCGTGAGAGGCTTGGGTGGTCCTCCACGGTCGGTCTCGAAGAGGGACTGGAAAAAACCATCCGATACTTTCAAGAGCTCATGGCGGAGGACTGATTCATCGGAGCAAGAAAACTTCAGGGAACAGGGAGAAGAGGACCGCACACGCTCAGGCGTTGCGGACAAGGATAATGGAAACGGTCGAGACCTCCACGAAAACCATTGCCCTGCTGGGTTCTACGGGCTCCATCGGATGCAATGCACTCGAGGTCATTGCCTCGAACCCGCAGCAATACCGCGTAGAAGCCCTTGTGGCCGGGCAAAACATCGCTCTGCTCGCCGAGCAGGTGAAGCGGTTTCAGCCGCGCCTGGTTGCGGTCCTGAACGCCGAACCCGCGCGGGAGTTGCGGGAGAGCCTGGGACCGGAGACACCGACGGAGGTGCTCTGGGGTCGGGACGGATGCCTTCGTGCTGCGACCCTGGAGGGCGTGAACACGGTGATCTCCGCCATTACAGGAGCGGCCGGCCTCGAACCCACTTATGCCGCGGTCCAGTCGGGGAAAAACGTGGCCCTGGCCAACAAGGAAACCCTGGTCATGGCCGGAGACCTGGTCATGCGCAAGGCCGCTGAAAACCGCGTGCACATCCTGCCCATTGACAGCGAGCACAGCGCCGTGCTGCAAAGCCTCCAGGGACACCGGAGGGAAGACCTGAAGCGCATCATTCTCACAGCCTCGGGCGGTCCCTTCCGTGACCTTTCTCTGGAGGAGATGGCCTCCGTGACCCCGGAGCAGGCCCTGAACCACCCCAACTGGGACATGGGCCCCAAGGTTACCGTGGATTCGGCCACGCTCATGAACAAAGGACTGGAGGTCATCGAGGCCCGCTGGCTTTTCGGCCTGTACATGTCCCAAATCGGCGTGCTCATTCACCCCCAGAGCATCATCCATTCTATGGCGGAGTACCGGGACGGATCCGTCATCGCACAGCTCGGCGTGCCTCACATGATCACTCCTATTTCCTACGCGCTTTCCTACCCCAGGCATCTGGAGACCCCGATCGCGCCGCTCGACTTCCACGAGATCCCGGCCCTCACGTTTGAAGCGCCGGACCTGGAGCGATTCCGTTGCCTCGGTCTGGCCCTGCAGGCGACGGAGACCGGAGCCAGCATGCCCGCCGTGCTGAATGGGGCCAACGAAATCGCCGTGGAAGCCTTTCTCGAGGGGGTGCTGCCTTACCTGGGCATTCCGAAGCTCGTGGAACGGGTCATGGAGATGCACGTCACGCACGCGATCGATACCATCGAGCACGTCATGGAGGCGGACGCCTGGGCCCGCCGGACGGCCCGCGATGTGCTCCGGAGGCAGGACATGAAGATGCGGTAAACCGGTCGTCCCCGTATTCAAAGCGCTTCGGTCAAACGCAAGGGCGCTGCCGGGGGCGAAAATCCGGACCTTCTGAAGGGCCGCCCGTTAAGACCAAGCCGGCATGAGGGCGGCGCAAGCGATTCTTTTGCAGTCCCTAACAAATGGGTGATTATGGACATCTTGAATATCCTTATCTACTACCTCCTCCCCTTTGCCGTGGTGCTGGGGGTGCTCATCTTCTGCCACGAGCTGGGCCATTTCCTGGTCGCCAAGGCCTTTGACGTCAAGGTCCTGCGATTCTCTCTGGGGTTCGGAAAGAAGCTCGTCGGGTGGCAAATCGGGGAGACCGAGTACCTGATTTCGGCCGTGCCCCTGGGCGGCTACGTGAAAATGCTGGGTGAAAACGAGTCAGAGGAGGAAGAAAAGCCCCTGGCCCCGGCTGACCTGAAGCGCGCCTTCAACGTGCAGCACCCCCTGAAGCGCATCGCCATTGTGGCGGCCGGTCCCGTGTTCAACTTCTTCCTGGCCTTTCTCCTCTTCGGCGGGATGTACGCGATCTCGGGCACCCAGGTCCTGACGACCGAGGTGGGACAAGTGACGGAAGCCTCCCCCGCGGCCCTTGCCGGGCTGAAAAAGGGAGACGTGATCGCAGCCGTGGAAGGGACTCCGGTGGACTCCTGGGAGGAGCTCAAGGAGATGGTCCGGGACCGTGCGGGCGATCCCCTGGTCTTTCGCCTCGTCCGGGATGGCGAAACCCTGGAGCTCACTGTGACCCCGGAGCTCTCCGTGGTCAAGAACCTGTTCGGAGAAGACATTCGAACCGCCCTGATCGGCATTGTGGCCTCCGGGAACTACCGGAGCGTGGACCTGGGGCCCGTCGCAGCCGTGCGGGAAGCCGCGGTTCGAACATGGGAGATCACCGAGCTCACCCTGCTCACGATCGTCAAGCTCTTTCAGCGGGTCGTGCCCATGAAAACGGTGGGGGGCCCGATCATGATCGGGCAAATGACCGGACAGCTCGCCCGGGAGAGCTTTACCTACCTGATCCCCTTCATGGCGGTCATCAGCGTCAACCTGGGCGTGCTGAACCTTCTACCCGTCCCGATCCTGGACGGGGGCGTCATCCTGTTTCTCCTCGTCGAGCTGGTGATCGGCAAGCCCCTCAGCCTCAGGAAACGCGAAATGGCCCAGAAGGTTGGGCTTTTCATTCTGATTACCCTTATGGCCGTGGTGTTCTACAATGACATTGCACGGCTGGTCCGACCGTTCCTGGAGTGAAAAAACAATCCCTCTCTCGCAAAGACGCAGAGAACGCAAAGATCACATTTTGAAATACATTTTTTCTTAGCGTCCTGGCGTCTTGGCGAGAGGAACGAGGTTCTTCTTTTGAATCTCCCCGCGTTCCCGCCTTGGCGGGATGAGGAATCCGCGAGCAAAGCATTTTCAAGTACGTCTGGAAATCCCATGTACCTCGCTTTCAGCACCTCCACCCTTCAGTTCGGAGCGGCCGTCCTGCTCGAGGACGGCATGGTGTCGGCCGAATACGCCGGCGGGCACGGCCGGAAAAACTTCCAGGGGTTCATGCCCATCGTGGATTTCCTCATGGAATCCGCAGGAAACACACCCGAGGACATCGAGGGCATCATCGTCTCCACGGGTCCGGGGAGCTTTACCGGCCTGCGCGTGGGCCTTGCCGCAGCCAAGGGAATGGCGCAGGCGCTCGAGGTCCCGGTTGTCGGTGTCTCCAGCCTGGCGGCCCTGGCCCGACGCGTTCCTTTCTCCGACCTCCCTGTGCGCCCGCTGATCGACTCACGAAAAGGCGAGCACTTTTCCGCACTCTTTCAATGCGAATCCTCTGGACGCATGATCCGGCTGGAAGAGGACATCTGCATTCGCGAAGACCGCATTTCCGAAGCCGTGCAGACCCCGACCCTGTTCATCGGCAACGATTATCGTCGGCAGGGCGCCTTGATCCGCTCCTGCCTCGGGGATCGTGCACGGCTCGCCCCCCCTGCGTTTTGGCACCCCTCGGCCTCCTCTGTCGGGGCCCTTGGACTGGAGCGGTTGCGGAACCAGGATTCGGACGACCTTCGGGACCTTGTCCCCGTGTACTTCCGTCCCCCGGACATCCGGCCGGGGCCCTTTCAGAAACCACCCGCCCCGAACGATCCGAGGTTCCAGG
>Ga0272444_10000555_pt1 | contig 39386 bp, 30 predicted proteins | sample SSMForm13_FD_201033 | JGI IMG/M metagenome (GOLD analysis project Ga0272444, IMG submission 201033) | Marine sediment archaeal communities from Little Sippewissett salt marsh, Falmouth, MA, United States - SSM-Form-13 | ecosystem: Environmental > Aquatic > Marine > Wetlands > Sediment ... | reverse complement strand
GCTGGCGTGACAATTCCATCCCGCGCACACCCACAATACTCACCTGCTCATTGAGCTGCGTTTCGGGCAACAGGCTCCAGCCCAGCCCCGAAGCCACCAGCATCTGCAATGTCTCCAGGTAGTTGGTCTCCATGCCGATTCGCAGTTCCAGCCCCTGTGCACGCACCGCACGCTCGAGGATGCCGCGGGTGTAGGTGTTGGTGCTGGGCAGCACCGCCGGGTGTTGCAGCAGGGTCTCCAGCTTGAGATTGCGTTTGCCGGCCAGGGGATGGTCGGCGGCGACCATGAACACCAGCGGGTCGTCCCAAATGGTCTCGACCTTGAGGTGCGGCAGCGGCTTGGGCGGCAGGGTGACAATCGCCAGTTCCAGGTCGCCGACCTCGACCGCGTGGCAGGCCTCTTCCGAATCCATGAAGCGGATATCCAGTTCGACGCCCGGGTGGTCGCGGGTGAAGCGTTTCAGCGGTTCGGGCAATCGGTGCAGGCCGATGTGGTGGCTGGTGCCCATGGTCAGGCGGCCGCCGACCTCGCCGGATAGGTCGGCCAGGGCGCGGCGGATCTCGCGCGCATCGTTGAGCAGGCGGCGTGCGCGCGGCAGCAGGGCCCGCCCGGCCTCGGTCAGCGAGACCTTGCGGCCGATGCGGTCGAACAGGCTGACGCCCAGGTCGTCCTCCAACTGAGCGACGCGCTTGCTCACCGCCGGCTGGGTCAGGTACAGCTGTTCCGCGGCCTCGGAGAAGGAGTTGTGCTCGGCCACGGCGGTGAAGGCCTGCAGGGATGCGATGTCCATGGATTCCAGATAAGAATATAAAAGATAAGAAATATGAATTTGCGTTATTTATCTTAGGCGTTAGATTTGCGCCTGTCAGAATTTCTTGCGGAGAGCCCTTGCATGAGCGCCAAGACCCTTTACGACAAGTTGTGGGATTCGCATGTCGTGCGCCAGGACGAGGATGGCACCTGCCTTTTGTACATCGATCGTCACCTGGTGCACGAGGTGACCTCGCCACAGGCCTTCGAGGGGCTGCGCCTGGCCGGCCGCAAGCCGTGGCGCGTATCCGCCAACCTAGCGACGCCGGACCACAATGTCCCGACCACTAAGCGCGAACGCGATAGCGGTGTGGACGGCATCGTCGATCCGATCTCGCGTATCCAGGTGGAAACGCTCGACAAGAACGCGCAGGAGTTCCACATCACCGAGTTCAAGATGGACGACATCCGCCAGGGCATAGTGCACGTGGTCGGCCCCGAACAGGGCGCGACCCTGCCGGGCATGACCGTGGTGTGCGGCGACTCGCACACCTCCACCCACGGTGCCATGGGCGCGCTGGCGCACGGCATCGGTACCTCCGAGGTGGAGCACGTGCTGGCCACCCAGTGCCTGATCCAGAAGAAGTCCAAGTCGATGCTGGTGGTGATCGACGGCCCGGTCGGCCCGGGCGTGACCGCCAAGGACATCGTGCTGGCGATCATCGGCAAGATCGGTACTGCCGGCGGCACCGGCTATGCGATCGAGTTCAGCGGCCAGGGCATCCGCGACCTGTCGGTCGAGGGACGCATGACCGTGTGCAACATGGCGATCGAGGCGGGCGCGCGCGCCGGCTTCGTGGCGGTCGATGAGAAGACCATCGAGTACGTGAAGGGCCGCCCCTATGCGCCGAGCGGCGAGGACTGGGACAAGGCCGTGGCCTACTGGGAGACCCTGCACTCGGACGATGGCGCCGAGTTCGACAAGGTGGTGGTGATCCCGGGCGATGCGATCAAGCCGCAGGTCACCTGGGGTACCTCGCCGGAGATGGTGGTGGCGGTCGACGCCAGGGTGCCGAACCCGGACGCCGAGCCGGACAAGGTCAAGGCGGACGGCATGCGCCGCGCGCTGCAGTACATGGGCCTGGAAGCGGACACGCCGATCACCGGGATCCGGCCGGACAAGGTGTTCATCGGCTCGTGCACCAATTCGCGCATCGAGGACCTGCGCGCCGCGGCCGCCGTTGCCAAGGGTCGCAAGGTGGCGGACAACATCAAGCAGGCGCTGGTGGTGCCGGGCTCGGGCCTGGTCAAGCAGCAGGCGGAACAGGAAGGCCTGGACAGGATCTTCATCGAGGCGGGCTTCGAGTGGCGCGAGCCGGGCTGCTCCATGTGCCTGGCGATGAACGCCGACCGCCTGGAGCCGGGCGAGCGCTGCGCCTCCACCTCGAACCGCAACTTCGAGGGCCGGCAGGGGCAGGGTGGGCGCACCCACCTGGTCAGCCCGGCGATGGCTGCGGCAGCTGCGGTTGAGGGCCATTTCGTGGATGTTCGGGAATTAAACCGCTAAGGACGCGAAGGACCGCAAAGGGTTTGATTGCAACAAACCTTGGCCGAGAAATACTTTGCGTACCTTGGCGACCTTTGCGGTTTGAATTTATACAGAGTCGAGAACCATGGATAAATTTGAAACTTTTACCGGCATCGTCTGCCCACTGGATCGTTCCAACGTCGACACCGATGCGATCATCCCCAAGCAGTTCCTGAAGTCGATCAAGCGCACCGGCTTCGGGCCGAACCTGTTTGACGAGTGGCGTTACCTGGATCACGGCGAGCCGGGCATGGACAACAGCCAGCGCCCGCTCAACCCGGACTTCGTGCTCAACGATCCGCGCTATGCGGGCGCGAGCATCCTGCTGGCGCGCGAGAACTTCGGCTGCGGTTCGTCGCGCGAACACGCACCCTGGGCGCTGGCCGACTATGGCTTCAAGGTGATCATCGCGCCGAGCTTCGCCGACATCTTCTTCAACAACAGTTTCAAGAACGGCATCCTGCCGATCCCGCTGCCGGCCGAGGTAGTGGACAGGCTGTTCGAGCAGGCCGGCGGCGAGCAGGCGCTGCAGATCGAGGTCGACCTGGCCGCGCAGAAGCTGCGCCTGGGCGACGGCGAGGAGATCGCCTTCGAGGTCGACCCGTTCCGCAAGCACTGCCTGCTGGAAGGGCTGGACGACATCGGCCTGACCCTGCAGCACGTCGATGAGATCAGGGCCTACGAGGAACGCCGCAAGGCCGAAGCGCCTTGGCTATTTTCTTGAGTTGAACGGCGAGAAGATTTAAACCGCTAAGGGCGCGAAGGTACGCAAAGGAGTCCAGGTTACCGATATTTCGGCCTCAAAGTACTTAGCGAACCTTTGCGCCCTTGGCGGTTTAACGAATTGAATCAGGGAGGATTCATAAATGGGCCTGGAAGGGACGGGTAAACGGATATTGGATGCGGCATTTCGGGTCCACAGTGAGTTGGGTCCGGGGCTGTTGGAGAGTGCGTACGAAGCATGTTTGCAGTATGAACTGCAGGCATCCGGCTTTTCGGTGCAGCGACAGGTCGAGCAGGCGGTGGTTTATCGCGGGGAAAACATCGACGTAGGTTATCGTCTCGACCTGCTCGTGAATGATGTGGTGGTGGAGATAAAGGCCGTTGAGGCTTTGAGCCGTCTGCATGAGGCTCAGTTGCTGAGCTATCTGAAAATGGGAAATTACAAACTCGGGTACCTGCTGAATTTCAACGTTCTTCGAATGAAGAATGGCATCCGGCGAATGGTGAACAATCTCTAATCTTTGCGGACCTTGGCGTCCTTGGCGGTTTATAAAATCATGACTAATCGAATTTTGGTATTGCCGGGTGACGGCATCGGCCCGGAGATCGTCGCCGAGGCGGTCAAGGTGCTGGACAAACTGGCCGGCGAGGGCCTGGACATCGAGATGGACGAGGGCCTGGTCGGCGGCGCTGCCTACGATGCCACCGGCACGCCGCTGCCCGATGCCACCCTGGACATGGCGCGCGAGGCCGACGGCATTCTGCTCGGCGCGGTCGGCGGCCCGAAGTGGGAGCCGCTGGAGATCGCGGTGCGCCCGGAGAAGGGCCTGCTGGGCCTGCGCTCGGAACTGGGTCTGTTCTCCAACCTGCGCCCGGCGGTGCTGGCGCCGCAGCTGGCCGGCGCCTCCTCGCTGCGCCCGGAGATCGTCTCCGGCCTGGACATCATGATCGTGCGCGAGCTGACCGGCGGCATCTATTTCGGCCAGCCGCGCGGCATCCGCACCCTGGACAACGGTGAGCGCCAGGGCTTCAACACCCTGGTGTACGCCGAGCACGAGATCGAGCGCATCGTGCGTTCCGCCTGCGACATCGCCATGAAGCGCGGCAAGAAGCTGTGCTCGGTGGACAAGGCCAATGTGCTCGAGTGCACCGAGCTGTGGCGCGAGGTCGCCACCCGCGTGGTCGAGAACGAGTACCCGGAGATCGAGCTGAGCCACATGTACGTGGACAATGCCGCGATGCAGCTGGTGAAGTGGCCGAAGCAGTTCGACGTGATCGTCACCACCAATATGTTCGGCGACATCCTGTCCGACTGCGCGGCCATGCTCACCGGCTCGATCGGCATGCTCGGCTCCGCCTCGCTGAACGAGAAGGGCCAGGGCATGTATGAGCCGATCCACGGCTCCGCTCCGGACATCGCCGGTAAGGGCATCGCCAACCCGCTGGCGACCATCCTGTCGGTGGCGATGATGCTGCGCTTTAGCCTGGACGAGCCAGCCATGGCCGAACGCATCGAGGCGGCGGTCAACCAGGTCCTGGATGACGGCCTGCGCACCCCGGACATTATGTCCGAAGGCATGACCGAGGTGAACTGCGAGGCGATGGGCGACGCCGTGGTGGCGGCTTTGTAGCCTAAAAATATTCACCGCCAAGGACGCGAAGGACGCAAAGGGCTTGAGGGTTGGTTTTATTTAGAGCGATGTCTTGTTTCGGTCGGTGAATCGGTAACAAAACCAGCGAACGGCCTGCCAGAATTATCTTGGCGACCTTCGCGTCCTTCGCGGTTAAATTTTCAAATTTGGATATGGCAATGAAAAGAGTAGGTTTTGTAGGTTGGCGCGGCATGGTCGGCTCGGTGCTGATGGACCGCATGCGCGAAGAGAAGGACTTCGACCTGATCGACGAGCCGGTGTTTTTCACCACCTCGCAGGCCGGCCAGGCCGGCCCGGACATCGGCAAGGACATTCCGCTGCTGAAAGACGCTACCGATATCGACGAGCTGAAGCAGATGGACGCGATCGTCACCTGCCAGGGCGGCGATTACACCAAGCAGGTGTTCGCCGATCTGCGCGCGTCCGGCTGGAATGGCTACTGGATCGATGCGGCCTCGGCGCTGCGCATGGCGGATGACAGCGTGATCGTGCTCGACCCGGTCAACCGCAATGTCATCGACCAGGCGCTTGCCGACGGCAGGAAGGACTTCATCGGCGGCAACTGCACGGTCAGCCTGATGCTGATGGGCCTGGGCGGCCTGTTCCAGAACGACCTGGTCGAGTGGATGACCGCCATGACCTACCAGGCGGCCTCCGGTGCCGGCGCGCGCAATATGCGCGAGCTGCTCAACCAGATGGGCCACCTGCGCGATGCCTCCGCCAGCCTGCTGGACGATCCGTCCTCGGCGATCCTGGATATCGATCGCGTGGTCACCGAAGACATGCGCTCGGACGATTATCCCACGGACAACTTCGGCGTGCCGCTGGCCGGCAGCCTGATCCCGTGGATCGACGTGGCGCTGGAGAACGGCCAGTCCAAGGAAGAGTGGAAGGCGGTCTCCGAGACCAACAAGATCCTCGGTCGCTCCGACAACATCATCCCGATCGACGGTACCTGCGTGCGCATCGGCGCGATGCGCTGCCACAGCCAGGCGCTGACCATCAAATTGAAGAAGGACGTGCCGGTCGATGAGATCGAGCAGATGCTCGACGAGGCCAACCAGTGGTCCAAGGTGGTGCCGAACGATCGCGACCTGACCATGCGCGAGCTCAGCCCGGCCAAGGTGACCGGTACCCTGAGCGTGCCGGTCGGACGGCTGCGCAAGATGAACCTGGGCAACGAGTACCTGAATGCCTTCACCGTCGGTGACCAGCTGTTGTGGGGCGCGGCCGAGCCGCTGCGCCGCATGCTGCGTATACTGCTGGAAGCGGCCTGACTATTTGTGAGCCGCTCTACCGGGTCGGTGGGGCGGTGAACCCGGTCACACTGTGTGCGTTAAAGCTCTGTCGGAGCCTGCCGACAGGGCTTTTTATGTGTCCGGCGTGTTGGTGAAAATCCTTTGGTCGGCTATATTTAGGCGAAAATTATTAGGCTGCTTCTCAGGTTGCAGGAATTCAGATAGCGGTATGTCCGGTTCGCGCCTTGGCCCGGATCGTATTAGGGGGAGTTTCATGGTTCGCAGTTTGACGCTCGCAGTGGCGTTGGCATTGGGCACGGTGAGCGTGCCGGCACATGCATTGGGGCTGGGCGATATCAACTCGCGCTCTGCGCTGAACCAGCAGTTCGATGCGGATATCGATTTGTTGTCGGTGGCGGCAGGCGAATTGGACTCGGTACGGGTCGGCCTGGCCAGCGCGGAAGCGTTCGAGCGTGCCGGGGTGGAGCGGCCGTTTTTCCTCACCATGCTCAAGTTCCGGCCGGTCAGGCTGGAAAACGGCGACGCGGTGATCCGGGTTTCCTCGGACTTCCCGATCCGCGAGCCCTTCCTGAACTTCCTCATCGAGATCAACTGGCCGCGCGGCAAGCTGGTGCGCGAGTACACCGTGCTGCTCGATCCGCCGACCACCACCTCGCGCCGCGCGCCGCAGGTGACGCCCGCCGCGGCACCGGTCGCCACCTCGCGTCCTGCGCCGACCCCGGCAGTGCCGGCACCGCAGCAGGTCGGTGAAGGCGAGTACGGTCCGATCCAGGCCAACGAGACCCTGTGGAGCATCGCCAAGCGCGTGCGCCCGCGCGGCGTGAGCATGGAACAGATGATGATCGCCCTGCAGCGTGCCAATCCGCAGGCGTTCATCAGCGGCAACATCAATCGCCTGCGCCAGGGCTCGATCCTGCGTGTGCCGGGGACCGAGGAGATCCTCGATATCTCGCGCAACGAGGCGCGCAGTGCCTACCGCGAGCAACAGCAGGACTGGCTGACCCGACGTTCCGAACAGATGCAGGCCGCACAGCCGCAGGCGGACCAGCCCGCACCGGTTGCCGGCGCTGGCGCGACTGGCGAGGACGATGCCGAATTGCGCATCGCCACGCCGCGACCTGAAGGCAGCGGCGAGGCGGGCGCCGGTGAAGACCGGGGCGACGAGGCCACCGTCGACGAGATCAAGTCACAGCTGCTGATGGCGCGTGAAAATGCCGAGACCTCGCGCCAGGAATCGCAAGTGCTGCGCTCCGAGATCGACGAGTTGCAGAAACGCCTCCAGGACATGCAACGCCTGTTGAGCCTGAAAGACGAGCAACTGGCGCGCCTGCAGGACACGGTCGCGGAAGGTCCTGGCGCGCCGGAGGTGCCCGAGACGGAGGCGCCGCAAGAACAGGCGCAGGCCGAGGAAGCGCCTGAAGCGGCCGAGTCGGCGATGGACGAGGCGCAACAGCAGGCGGCGGCGGAGGATGCCGGCGAGGCGGCGCCTGCCGCGGACACCCTGCCGGGTACGCCGCTGGACGTGCTCGCGCAAGCGGCGGACGAGATCGCCGAACAGGCCAACGCGGCCGGCTTGAGCGGCGCTGCCGCGCCGGCGCAAACGGCGCCGGCCGCAGCGGCCGAGCCCGAGGTGGCCCAGCCGGAAGCGACGCCGGCCGCCGCCGAGCCCGCGCCGCAAGTGGCGCCGGAGCCGCAACCTGAGCCGGTAGCGGAGCCGCCGCAGCAGGAAGTCGCCGCAGCGGCGGATGATGCCGGCATGGCCCCGGCCGGGGAAGAGACCACCCTGGGCGGCATCAAGCTGCCCGAATTCCTCGGCAACAACCTGGCATACCTGCTCGGTGGCGGCGGGCTGCTGCTGATCCTGCTGTTGCTGCTGATCAGCCGTCGCAAATCCGCCGGCGAGCCGCCGGCGGCCGAGCCCGAGCAGGCCGACGAGAGTATTCTCACCGCGGACGAGAGTGACCTGAAGGCGGACGCCGACAGCACCGCTGCCGGTGACACCTCCTTCCTCAGCGAGTTCTCGCCCAGCGATATCAACGCCCTGCGCGACGATACCGGCGAGGTGGACCCGGTCTCCGAGGCGGATGTGTACATCGCCTATGGCCGTTACCAGCAGGCCGAGGAGCTGCTCACCCAGGCGCTGCAGAAAGACCCGGGGCGCCTGGCGCTGAAACACAAGTTGCTCGAGGTGCATTACGCGAACCGCAACCGCGATGCCTTCGTGGCGCTCGCCCAGGAGATGGTGGACGGTGGCCAGGACATCGCCGATGGCGAGGCCTGGACCCGCGCCAAGGACATGGGGCGCGAGCTGGATGCCAACAACCCGCTGTTCGAAAAGTCCGCCGATGAGCCGCGCGGTGTGGAAGCACTCGGTGCCGCGGCGGCTGCCGGTGCCGTGGCAGGCGCTGCGCTGGCGGGCGAGCAGCAGGAAGACACCGATCTGGCCCTGGACGACCTGGAACTGTCCTCGCTGGCATCCGACCTGAGCGGAGAAGAGAGCGAGCAAGTCGGTGCCGAGCAACAGACGCCCGCCGCCGCGGCGAAGGATGACGCGGATCTGGCACTCGATCTCGACGACCTGGGTGATCTGGAAGCCGGGCTGGACGAGGATTCGGTGCCGGTCGAGGGGCTGGAATCGCTCGAGCTCGACCTGCCGGACCTGGATTCCGAAGATCTCTCCAGCGTGCTGCGCATGAGCGACGAGGTCGAGACCAAGCCGGCCGCGCCAGACGCTTTGGGCGGCGATTCGATGCTCGGCGAAGAGTCCGAGCTGTCGCCGGACGCCCTGCAGGCGCAACTCGACGAGCTGAGCGACCTGTCTATGCTGGATGCCGATCTCAGCGAGTTGACCGCCGATGTCGAGGAAGCGCCGGTCGAGGAGAGCCTGATCGAGGAAGGGGTGCTGGATCAGCCGATCAGCCTGGAAGAGGCGTTCGATGCGGATGCCGGTGTCGACGCTTCCCCCGAGACCATCGAACTGAGCGAGCTGGGTGAGACGGCCGAAACAGCGGTGGACGAAGAGGCGGCCGAGACCAAGCTGGACCTGGCACGTGCCTACATCGAGATGGGTGACCAGGAGGGTGCGCGCAGCATCCTCGATGAAGTGGTCCAGGAAGGCACCCAGGCACAGAAGGACGCAGCCGGTAAACTGCTCGGCGAAATGTCCTGATCCACGGCTTGAGGTTTTGACTTGGCAGGGCGCCTCTGGCGCCCTTTGTTTTAGGGCATCTCTAATAACCCGTGAACACGTATCTTGAACGACATAATCAACTGATCAAACGCCTACAGCTCGCTGCAGGCGCTCACCGAAAGCAATCGCTTTCGTGTTGAAGCCCTTCGTAATAGCAGGCTATTGCGCGCGGACTTCGCCTTGATAGCGCAAATTATGTCGCCCAATCTACATATCCAGGGTTACTAGAGGTGCCCTTTATGCGAATCGCACTCGGTGTTGAATATGATGGCAGCGCCTTCCACGGCTGGCAGGCGCAGCAGCAAGGTGTGCGCACGGTGCAGACCTCGCTGGAGGCGGCGCTGAGCAAGGTCGCCGACCACCCGCTGCGGGTGGTGTGTGCCGGGCGCACCGACACCGGGGTGCACGGCCTGGGGCAGGTGGTGCATTTCGACACCGAGGCGCGGCGCAGCGAGCGCAACTGGCTGCTCGGCAGCAACGTCAACCTGCCGGACGATGTCAGCGTCACCTGGGCGCGCGAGGTGTCACCCGAGTTCAGTGCACGTTTCTCCGCGGTCAGCCGCCGCTACCGCTATTTCATCCTCAACCGCACCTCGCGCAGCGCGGTGCTGGCCGGGCGCGTCACCTGGACGCATCGCCCGCTGGATGCCGATCGCATGCAACAGGCGGCGCAGGCGCTGGTAGGTGAGCACGATTTCTCCAGCTACCGGGCGCTCGGTTGCCAGGCGAAGAGCCCGGTGCGCACCCTGCATTCGCTCGAGGTGCAACGGCATGGCGAGTTCGTGGTGCTGAGCCTGCATGCCAATGCCTTCCTGCATCACATGGTGCGCAATATCGCCGGGGTGCTGATGGCCATCGGTCGTGGCGACCAGCCGGTCGAGTGGTCCGCCGAAGTGCTGCAACTGCGCGATCGCACGCTCGGTGGGGTGACCGCGCCGCCGCATGGGCTGTATTTCGAGCAGGTCGAGTACCCGTCCGAATTCGCCATTCCCGAGCCCTCGCGCAGCGGTTTTCCCGCCTAGCCCCGATCCGAGCCCGGCTTGCGCCAAAGCATTGAACCGGCAAATCCATCCGCGTATTGAATTGGACAAAATAGCGGCTTTTGGCGGTTATTCGCGGATAAATTCCTTCATAATAGGCGCCCATGCGAACCCGGGTGAAAATTTGCGGCATCACGCGTGAGGCCGATGCCTTGGTGGCGGTCGAGTACGGCGCCGACGCCATCGGGCTGGTGTTCTATCCGCCCAGCCCTCGCTATGTCGAGTTGGAGCAGGCAGCGGCCATTGCCGCGGTGCTGCCGCCTTTCGTGACCACGGTCGGGCTGTTCGTCAATGCCGATGCAGAAACGATCGCCGAGGTGGTTGAGCGGGTGGGCATCGACCTGATCCAGTTCCACGGCAACGAGTGCCGCGATTACTGTGGCGAGCACCGGCGCCCGTGGATGCGCGCACTGCGCATGAAGGACGATCTCGACCTGCCGGCGGCGGTTGAGGAGTTTTCAGCCGCGCGCGGCCTGCTGCTCGATGCCTATCGGCCCGGGGTGCCCGGCGGCACCGGCGAGACCTTCGACTGGTCGCGCATCCCGGCGGAGATCGCCGGGCGCATCGTGCTGGCGGGCGGGCTCAACCCGGACAACGTGGCCGATGCGGTGCGCCAGGTGCGGCCGTACGCGGTGGATGTCAGCGGCGGTGTCGAGGCCGAGCCGGGCATCAAGGACCCGATCAAGATTGCACGCTTCATGGCAGGCGTGCGCAGTGGAGAAGTAGAGCAATGAAACTGACTGAACTGCCGGATGCGGCGGGTCACTTCGGCCCCTACGGTGGGGTATTCGTGGCCGAGACCCTGATGCAGCCGATCGACGAGCTGCGCCAGGCATACGAGAAGTACATGCAGGATCCGCAGTTCCTCGCCGAGCTGGACGCGGACCTGCAGCACTACGTGGGCCGGCCGTCGCCGATCTACCATGCCGAGCGCCTCAGTCGTGAGCTGGGCGGGGCGCAGATCTATCTCAAGCGCGAGGATCTGAACCACACCGGCGCGCACAAGGTGAACAACACCATCGGCCAGGCGCTGCTGGCCAAGCGCATGGGCAAGACCCGCATCATCGCCGAGACCGGCGCCGGTCAGCACGGCGTGGCCAGCGCCACCGTGGCCGCGCGCCTCGGCCTGGAGTGCGTGGTGTACATGGGCGAGGTGGACGCGGCGCGCCAGGAGGCGAACGTGTACCGTATGCGCCTGCTCGGTGCCGAGGTGAAGACCGTATCGTCCGGTTCCAAGACGCTCAAGGACGCGCTCAACGAGGCGATGCGCGACTGGGTGGCGAATGTCGACAACACCTTCTACATCATCGGCACGGTGGCCGGTCCGCACCCGTACCCGGCGATGGTGCGCGATTTTCAGGCGGTGATCGGCCGCGAGGCGCGTGAGCAGATCCAGCAGATGACCGGCCGCCTGCCGGACGCGCTGGTCGCCTGCGTCGGTGGCGGCTCCAACGCCATCGGCCTGTTCTTCCCCTTCCTCGAAGACGAGGACGTGGCGATCTACGGCGTGGAGGCCGCCGGCGACGGCCTGGAGACCGGCCATCACGCGGCGCCGCTGTGCGCCGGCAAGCCGGGCGTGCTGCACGGCAACCGCACCTACCTGATGGAGGATCGCGACGGCCAGATCATCGAGACCCACTCGATCTCCGCCGGCCTGGACTACCCGGGCGTCGGCCCCGAGCATGCCTGGCTGAAAGATTCCGGCCGCGCCAACTATGTCGCGGTCACCGATGACGAGGCGCTCGAGGCCTTCCACCGCCTGACCCGCACCGAGGGCATCATCCCGGCGCTGGAATCCAGCCACGCCATCGCCCAGGCGATGAAGATGGCGCCGACCATGGGCAAGGAGCAGATCCTGTTGATCAACCTGTCCGGTCGCGGTGACAAAGACATGCACACGGTCGCAGCCAGAGAAGGTTTGAAGCTATGAGTCGTATTGCTGCGAAATTCGCATCGCTGCGCGAGCAGGGTCGTACCGCCCTGGTTCCGTTTATCACTGCCGGCGATCCGCAAAATGCGCTGACCGTGCCGCTGATGCACACCCTGGTCGACAGCGGTGCCGACATCATCGAACTGGGCGTGCCGTTCTCCGACCCGATGGCGGACGGCCCGGTGATCCAGCGCGCCAGCGAGCGCGCCCTGGAGCACCACACCTCGCTGCACGACGTGCTCGACATGGTCGCCGAGTTCCGCAAGCGCAACAGCGACACCCCGGTGGTGCTGATGGGCTACCTGAACCCGATCGAGATCATGGGCTACGACAGTTTCGCCGAGGCGGCCGGCAAGGCCGGCGTCGACGGTGTGCTGACCGTGGACATTCCGCCGGAAGAGGGCGGGGAGTTCCTGCCGGCGATGCGCAAGCACGGCCTGGACCCGATCTACCTGCTGGCGCCGACCAGTACCCAGCAGCGCATCGAGAAACTCACCGGCTCGGCCTCCGGCTTCGTCTATTACGTCTCGCTCAAGGGTGTGACCGGTGCTGGCAACCTGGATATCGACGCGGTCGCCGCCAAGCTCAAGCAGATCAAGGCCACCACCGATCTGCCGGTCGGGGTCGGCTTCGGCATCAAGGATGCCGCCACCGCCAAGGCGATGGGTGCGCTGGCCGATGCGGTGGTGGTCGGCAGCGCCATCGTCTCGCGGGTCGAGCAGCACGCGGCAGACCCGGAAAAGATCAAGGCCTCGGTGGGTGAACTGGTGCGCGAGATTCGCGACGCACTGGACGCGAACTGAAGCCGCGACTGCTGTTAAAATCGTCTGAATCGCCGCAAGCTGCACCCGAGGACATAAGCACAAGATGAGCTGGTTCGAAAAACTCATGCCGAGCCGCATCCGCACCGAGGGCGGGTCGAAAAAGACCGTGCCCGAAGGCCTGTGGAGCAAGTGTCCGAGCTGCAATGCGGTGCTGTATCGCGCCGAGATGGAGCGCAACGCGGATGTCTGCCCGAAGTGCGATTACCACAACCGCATCGGTGCACGCCGCCGGCTCGACCTGTTTCTCGATGCAGACGGTCGCGAGGAGATCGCCTCCGAGCTGGAATCGGGCGACCCGCTCAAGTTCAAGGACAGCAAGAAGTACAAGGACCGTCTCAGCGCGGCGCAGAAGAGCACCGGCGAGAAAGACGCGCTGCTGGTGATGCGCGGCCAGCTCAAGGGCAGGCCGGTGGTGGCCTGCGCCTTCGAATTCTCCTTCATGGGCGGCTCCATGGGCTCGGTGGTCGGCGAGCGCTTCGTGCGCGCGGTGAATGCCGCGATCGAGCACAACTGCCCGCTGGTGTGCTTCTCCGCCAGTGGCGGTGCGCGTATGCAGGAATCGCTGTTCTCGCTGATGCAGATGGCCAAGACCTCGGCCGCGCTGAATCGCCTGGCCAAGCGCGGCCTGCCGTTCATCTCGGTGATGACCGACCCGACCATGGGCGGTGTCTCCGCCAGCCTGGCGATGCTCGGTGACGTGAATGTCGCCGAGCCGAATGCACTGATCGGTTTCGCCGGCCCGAGGGTGATCGAGCAGACGGTGCGCGAGAAGCTGCCGGAGGGTTTCCAGCGTTCCGAGTTCCTGCTCGACAAGGGCGCGATCGACATGATCGTCGACCGCCGCGAGATGCGCGATCGCCTGGCCAATGTGCTGGGCATGCTGACCCGCAGCAGCGTCGCCTAGAGCGTGAGCAGACGCATCTGCGTAGGGTGGGCCAAGCCGAAGGCGCGGCCCACCGCCTCGCACACGAGGGCAATGGTGCAATGCGCTGCGCCGATTGCCCCCTACTTGTCACGGCCCGCCTCGTGAGCACGCGTACCCTCGCCGAATGGCTCGACTGGCAGTCGAGCCTCAATCCCAAGTCCATCGATCTCGGCCTGGAGCGGGTGCGCCAGGTGTGGGACGCGCTCGGTGCGCCGGCCCCTGCCGCCAATGTGATCAGCGTGGCCGGTACCAACGGCAAGGGTTCCAGCGTCGCCCTGCTGGAGGCGATGTTGCGCCAGGCCGGTTACCGGGTGGGCGTCTATACCTCGCCGCACCTGCTGCGCTACAACGAGCGCATCCGTATCGACGGGCAGGATGCCGACGATGAAAGCATCTGCGCGGCCTTCGAGCGCATCGAAGCGGTGCGCGGCGACATCCAGCTGACCTATTTCGAGTACGGCACCCTGGCGGCGCTGCTGTTGTTCAGCGAGGCCTCGCTGGATGCGGCGGTGCTGGAGGTCGGGCTGGGCGGGCGCCTGGACGCGGTCAACATCATCGATGCGGACGTGGCGCTGATCACCGGCATTGCGCTCGATCACATGGACTGGCTGGGCGATACGCTTGAGAAAATCGGTGCGGAGAAGGCCGGGATCATGCGCGCCGGTCGCCCGGCGGTGTTTGCCGCGCCGCAGATGCCGCACAGTGTGCAGGCGGTCGCCGATGAGCTCGGTGCCGAGCTGATCCGTGCCGGGCGCGACTTCAGCTATCAAGGCAGCGCCAGCAGCTGGGACTGGACGGGCAGGGCATCGCGCCGCGCCGCGCTGCCGCTGCCTAGCATGCGCGGCAGCATCCAGTTGCAGAACGCCGCGGCGGTCCTGCAGGTGCTCGAATGTCTCGGCGGACCCCTGCCGGTCGACCAGCAGGCGGTGCGCGCGGGCCTGATCGAGGCCAAGGTGCGCGGCCGCTTCGAGATCCACCAGCGCAACTGCCGCTGGATTCTCGATGTGGCACACAACCCGCAGGCCGCCGAGTTGTTGAGTGCGCAGCTGGCGGACCTGTTCGTGCCGGGCAAGGTGCATGCGGTGGTCGGGATGCTGCGCGACAAGGCGATCGCCGAGGTGCTGGCCGCGCTGGCGCCGCGCATCGACCAATGGCACCTGCTCGACCTGTCCGCGGAACACCGTGGGGCCGCGGCGGTCGAATTGCTCGATCAGCTGCCAGCGGCTGAGCGCGCGCAGGCGGAGTGTTGCAGCGATACGGACGCCTGCCTGAGGCATGTGCACGAGGCTAGCTGCGAGGATGACCTGGTGCTGGTGTTCGGCTCTTTCCTGACCGTGGCGGCAGCCATGCAATGGATGGACGGTGGCGCGGCACACTGACGTTATAATCACGATCGACAATCAGACTGCGGAATCGGAATTAAGGTGGAAGAGGGTTTGAAAAGGCGCCTGGTCGGCGCAGCGGTACTCGCCTCGCTGGCGGTGATCTTCGTGCCGATGCTCATCGAGGAGCCGGCGATCACCCAGCCCGAGCTGTTGCAGGTGCCGGTCGCACCGCAAGCCGAGCCCTTCGATTCGTCGATGCTGCGCGAGGAGGTGGTGCGTCCGCAGCCGGTGCCGCTGGTGCAAACCCCGCAACCCGAAGTGGAATCCCCCGAGGCCGAGGCGCCTCCCGAACCGATCCCGGCAGCACAGGCCGAAGCGCCGCGCGCGGGCCTGACCGCCTGGGTGGTGCAGGTCGGCAGCTTCTCCAGCGAAGACAATGCCAGCAAGCTGGTGGACAAACTGCGCAAGGCCGGCTTCCAGACGCCGGCGCCGGAACGCGTCGAACTGCGTGGCAAGGTGCTGTACCGGGTGCGCGTCGGCCCCATGGTCGACAAGGACAAGGCGGAGGAACTGCTGCCGAAGATCAACAGGATCAGCGGCACCAAGGGCCTGGTCTCCCGCTATCCCTGATGCATCGCGCGCGTTCTCGTCAGCACCCGCTCTCTGATAGAATCGCCCCTTTCGGAAGCCGTCGGAGCAAGCCTGCCTGATGCCTTGGCTAGACTATGTGCTGATCGGGATCATCTTGATCTCCGCGCTTATCAGTCTGGCCCGTGGTTTTGTACGGGAAGCGTTTTCCCTGGCGATATGGATCCTGGCCTTCTGGATCAGCTGGAGTTTCTTCCGCGACCTGGAAGTGCACTTTCAATCGTTGCTCAGTTCGCCGACCATTCGCCTCGGCGTGGCGTTCGGACTGCTGATGCTGGCGTCGCTGATCGTCGGTGGGCTGGTGAACTATCTGCTGATCCAGTTGGTGGAGCGCACCGGGATGACCGGAACCGATCGCTTCATCGGCATGATTTTCGGCGCCGCGCGCGGGGTATTGTTGATCGCGGTGCTGGTGCTGCTGGCCGGTTTGACCACCTTTCCGCAGGAGGCGTGGTGGAACGAGTCGAAGATGGTGCCGTACTTTGAAGAACTGGCCTTCTGGCTGAGGGACCTGTTGCCGCAGGATATGGCAGAGTATTTTCACTATGCCGCGTTGGACGACGGCGCGTTGAGGACAAGCTGAAATGTGTGGAATCGTCGGCATCGTTGGTAGTTCGCCGGTCAACCAGCCCCTGTACGATGCACTGATGGTGCTGCAGCATCGCGGCCAGGACGCGGCCGGCATCATGACCTACAACCACGGTCGCCTGCACCTGCGCAAGGACAACGGCCTGGCGCGCGACGTGTTCGACAACGAACACATGATCTCGCTGCGCGGCCAGATGGGCATAGGCCATGTGCGCTACCCGACGGCCGGCTGCTCCTCGTCCGCCGAGGCGCAGCCATTCTACGTCAACTCCCCGTACGGCATCTGCCTCGCGCACAACGGCAACCTGACCAATGCCGACGAGATCAAGGAAGAGCTGTTCCGCCAGGACCGTCGCCACATCAATACCGATTCCGACTCGGAGATCCTGCTCAACGTGTTCGCCCACGAACTGGCCGAGCAGAGCGGCGGCCTGGAGATCACCGAGCAGGACATCTTCCGCGCGGTGCAAGGTGTGCATCGCCGTTGCCGCGGCGGCTACGCGGTGGTGGCGATGATCCCCCGCTATGGTGTGATCGCCTTCCGCGACCCGAACGGCATCCGCCCGGTGGTGTTCGGCGTGCGTGACTGCGAGGAAGGGCCGGAACTGATGGTCGCCTCGGAAAGCGTGGCTCTCGATACCCTCGGCTTCGAGCGTGTGCGCGATGTCGACCCGGGCGAGGCGGTGATCTTCACCCAGGACGGCAAGCTGTTCCACCAGCAGTGCGCGGACAAGATCCAGCGCTCGCCCTGCCTGTTCGAGTTCGTCTACTTCGCACGCCCGGACTCGATCATCGACAACATCTTCGTGCACAAGGCGCGCCTGCGCATGGGCAAGAAGCTGGCGAAGAAGATCCAGCGCACCATGCCCGACGTGAAGATCGACGTGGTCATCCCGATCCCGGATACCAGCCGCACCTCGGCGATGAGCCTGGCGGAGAACCTCGGCGTGCGTTTCACCGAGGGTTTCATCAAGAACCGCTATATCGGCCGCACCTTCATCATGCCGGGGCAGACCACGCGCAAGAAGTCGGTGCGGCAGAAGCTCAATCCGATCGATGTCGAGTTCAAGGGCAAGAATGTGTTGCTGGTAGACGACTCGATCGTGCGCGGCACCACTTCCAGGCAGATCGTCGACATGGCGCGCGAGGCCGGGGCGAAAAAGGTCTACTTCGCCTCCGCGGCACCGGCGGTGCGTTACCCGAACGTATACGGCATCGACATGCCGGCCGCCTCCGAACTGGTCGCCCATGGACGCACCGACGAGCAGGTGTGTGATTGGATCGGTGCGGATGCACTGATCTACCAGGACCTGGACGACCTGATCGATGCGGTGCAGAAAAAAGGCAAAACCAGTGTCGACCGCTTCGACACCTCCGTGTTCAACGGCGAGTACGTCACCGGCGATGTGACCCTCGAGTACCTGGACGCCCTGGAGGCGGCACGCAACGATGACGCCAAGGCCGAACGCGACGCGGCCAAGGCCAACGAAATCATCGGGGTGCACAACCAGGGCTGAGCGGCTTGCGAGCTGCTACGCATTGACCGCAAGCACCCGAGCACCTATTCTCACCGACAGCGCCGATTTGGCTCCGATTGCGGGCGCTTAACAAATGCAGCTAAAGCGAGGGACGCAGAACCCGCTTTGGCCGAGCCAGGCGGGTTTTTTCGTGCCCGCTATCCGGTGCGGGGTCGGAGTCGGTCTACCCCTGAGCGGATCAGACACGTCGTGCTCATATGGGCCGACTCCGACCCCTGAAGTTACAGGACGAAGTAATGACAGATTTTGACGAGAACTGGGAGCTGGCCACCCGCGCCATCCGCGTCGGCCACCGGCGCACGCCGGAGATGGAACATTCCGAGCCGATCTTCGCCACCTCCAGTTTTGTGTTCGCCTCGGCCGCCGAGGCGGCGGCGCGTTTCGCCGGCGACCAGCCGGGCAACATCTACGCACGCTTCACCAACCCGACGGTGCGTGCCTTCGAGGAGCGCCTGGCGGCGATGGAAGGCGGCGAGTCCTGCGTGGCGACCGCATCGGGCATGTCGGCGATCCTTGCCACCTGCATGGGCCTGATGCAGCAGGGCGATCACATGGTCAGCTCGCGCAGCATCTTCGGCAGCACCACCGTGCTGTTCGACAAGTACCTGGCGCGCTTCGGTATCGAGACCAGCTATGTCGATCTCGACGACCTGGCTGCCTGGGAGGCGGCGATCCGTCCCAACACCCGACTGCTGTTCGTCGAGACCCCCTCCAACCCGCTGACCGCGCTGTGCGATATCCGTGCGCTCGCGGACCTGGCGCACGCCAGGGGGTGCCTGCTGGTGGTCGACAACTGCTTCTGCACCCCGGCGCTGCAGCAGCCGCTGGCGCTGGGCGCGGACATCGTCATCCACTCGGCCACCAAGTACATCGACGGCCAGGGCAGGGCGCTCGGCGGCGCGGTGGTCGGCGATACCAAGCTGGTCGGCGAAGAGGTGTTCGGTGTGCTGCGCACCGCCGGGCCGACCATGAGCCCGTTCAATGCCTGGATATTCCTCAAGGGCCTGGAGACGCTCAAGCTGCGCATGCAGGCGCACTCCGCCTCGGCCCAGGCGCTGGCCGAATGGCTGGAGAGCCACCCCGCCATCGAGCGCGTCTACTACCCGGGCCTGGCCAGCCACCCGCAGCATGAACTGGCGAAACGTCAGCAGAGCGCGCCCGGCGGCATTGTCGGCTTCGAGGTCAAGGGTGGGCGCGCAGGTGCCTGGCAGGTCATCGACGGCACGCAGATGCTCTCGATCACCGCCAACCTCGGCGATGCCAAGACCACCATCACCCACCCGGCGACCACCACCCACGGCCGCCTCAGCGATGAACAGCGCGAACAGGCCGGCATCTCGCAAGGCCTGGTCCGGGTCGCGGTGGGGCTTGAGGACCTGGCCGACATCCAGGCCGACCTGGCACGGGGCCTGGATGGCCTCTGACGATCGTCAGAACCAGTGGCAGCAGCGTTACCTCGACGCTGAGGCCACCCGCCCGCAAGCAGCCGCGGTGCTGGCCGACAATGCCTTCCTGCTGCCCAGGTCGGGCAGGGCGCTCGACCTGGCCTGCGGCCGCGGCGGCAACGCCCTGTTGCTCGCCGAACACGGTCTGCAGACCGAAGGCTGGGACTATGCCCCGGCCGCCATCGATGCGCTGAACCAACGGGCAAAGGGCGAAGGCCTGCATCTGACCGGCGTGGTGCGCGATGTCGAACAACAACCGCCCGAGCCCGAAAGCTTCGACGTGATCGTCGTCAGCAACTTCCTGGCACGACAGATCGTGCCCAAGCTGATCGCCGCCCTGCGCCCTGGAGGCCTGATCTTCTACCAGACCTTCATCCGTGATGCGGTCAGCGACGGCGGTCCGAGCAACCCGGCATTCCGCTTGGACGACAATGAACTGTTGCAGTTGTTTGCTGGCCTGCGGGTGCTGTCATACCTGGAGCTTGGCAGCATCGGCGATGTTACGCGGGGAATGCGCAACCAGGCCTTGTTCGTGGGCTGCAAATCCCGCTAGAGCCCGTTCGACAGAGGCCTTGCGTCGATTCAACTCCAGTTTCAGACTTCTTCAGAATAACTACTCGCTGCTCAGCAACGATCTGCAGAGTCAGTTGCGAAAGCAGAGCGTTCTCGAACAAAGATTGCAGGTGCAGCAGGACGAACTGGCGGACTTCGCTCGCGAGGCCGAGGCCTACATCCTGGATTGGGTTGAGCGCCGTTAGGCAAACAACTCCACCGCGAACAGGCTGATCGAACCCATCAGCCACAACAATGCCTTGATCAGGGGCTGTTCGTACCAGGGGCGAAAGGCGCCGGTGTGCAGCTTGCCTAGTTCTTCGATGAGAAAGTCGATCTGCGCGATGTGTTGCTCGCCCGCGTCCTTCTCAGCGTCGTCCGCATCGGCGGTACTCGCCTGCTTGACCACGGCGAGTTTCTGGTTGTTCAGATGGCGCAGGGCATTTGCCTTTACCCGGATCGCTGCTTTGTGCAATTGCAGGGCACAGTATGCGGTGTAGATCAGGCTGACCGTGACGATCAGCATCAACTCCCAGGGCAGTGTCCAGTCGTCGAAATAGGAGATGCGCGACAACATGATCAGGAACACCGGGATGAACGGGAAGTAGACCATGTGGCCCAGGCGCTGGGTCAGGTCGGCGCTGAGCTGCACGTCCAGATATTCGCTGTAGTCCTCCGGGCGCAGTCCCAGATCCTTGAGGCGCTTGAACTCTCCCTGCTCGTATTCCGGCCATTGCGTGACCGGCAGGTTGAGCGCGTTCATGAAGGTGCTGGCCAGGCGGCTGGCATCCAGCGCGGTGAACAACAACACCACGAAGGGCAGCACGGCGCCACCGATGATGATCATCTTGTCGAGGTTGCGCATGTGCTCGCTGCGCACCGGCACATAGGGCGCGCCGTTGAGTTCACGGATCAACAGCATGCCGATCACCATGAACGCCAGGGTACTGACAAACACGCGCAGGATACGTCGCCAGGGCGTGCCCAGAAGGTTGTATTTTTCCCAAAGGGATTGGGCCGATACCGATTCGACGGCACCGCAATTGATGATGCGGTCTCTTTCCTTGGCCACTTCCCTTTGCCAGCGAAAAATGGACGTGTTGTCGAGGAAGCGATTCCAGGCAGCGCGCTGCCGCTGCAGGAAAGAAGGTGGCGGATCGCTTTCCGTATCGCCCGTCACAGGGTTTTCAGGGGCCTCGTCCTGCTTGCCGAAATCGCAACCCGGAATCGGCCTGTCGTGGACCGGAAAGAACCTCGAACCGATGCGGCGATGGCTCTGGCGGATGGCATAACTGCATTGCCACATCAGGTACAGCGACAGTGCGCCGGCGAGCAGCCGGATGAACTCGGTCGGCCAGGCGCTGACGCCGCCGCTGAGTGACCAGGGCTCGGCAAGCTGATCGAAATGCTTCATGGCATAGATGCCGGCCCAGCCGACGATCAGCAGCCACAGGATGGTTATCCAAAGCCCCATCAGCAGTTCGTCGTGCAACAACCTTTGTCGAGTTCCGGGCAGCGCCAGCAACAACGCGACGAGGCCGACCATCGGTGTCAGGGCCAACGGCGCATTTGCGGTGACATACCGGTATACAAGGCCTGACACGAGCAGGGTGCCGAGAAACAGCAGCACGCTGCCGGCGCCTGGCCGCGTGAACAGAAAACCGATGGCCGAGTTGAGCGTGTGTCTGAAGACAGGTAGCACCATCCAAGAGAGAAAGGCCGAGAACAACAATATCCAAAACCCGATATACGTGAATTGCCCGAGCCGCTCGTCGTTCCAGGAAGCGATCGGTGAATGCCCGGGTGGCGCTGGGTGAATACTGTTTTCGTCCGTCTCATGTGCTGGCGAGAGATCGAAAAATCCGTTGGCACCCACTTCGTACAGGCGTGGCGAGGCGATCTCCTGCGCAATGCTTGTTTTCCAGTTGTCGCTGGTGTCGCCGTTGAGCAACTTTCCGACCGCGTAGAAGGTACTGGTCTGATAACCGTCGCGGAATGGCGGTATGTCACCCTGCATTTTCTCGTTGAGGGTCAGGCCGAAGTTGGAGGCGATCAACAGGTTTCTTGTCCACTGGATCTGCGACTTGTCGGTGAACCTGGCATCCAGGTCGGTGGTGAAAAACACTACACCGGGAAAACGGTCGCGCAGCGCCTGAAGGAGAATCAGCTTGTCGTAGTAGTCCGAGCCGAGTATGCCGATTGCCTTGATGCGACCTTGCGCGGTGTCTTTGAGTTTCTGGTCCTGGGCTTTGATCTTCGCGGCGAGCCGATTGACGTAGTCGAACTGACCGGTGCCTCCGCTAAGTTGTGGTTTGCTGGTGTCAGGCAGCTTGAGTACCGGTGCCGGCTCGGGACCTGAGGTCGACGGGTTGGTCTGCTCGGCCTTGGGGATATTGCCGTCGAGGCCGCGCAGGTAGGCGAACCTGTGTATGTGCGTTTCAGTGCACCCGTCCTCGTCGCCGGCCGGCTCGACCCCCAGGCGGGTCTGCAAGGCGTGGACGAATGCCTTCGGCAGGGTGCGACCGTAGTGCGTGTCCCATTCGCTGATCAGTGCAATGTGGCTGTCGTCGCGGCCGCAGTCGTCGGACTGCTTGGCACAGGGAGCGATGTCGCGTGCATGCAGTTCATCCTGCAGCAGCTTCATCAGGGCGCCGTCCGAACCGATGCTGCGCGCAAACCGGGTTTCGTTGTCCATGCCGGCCCAGCGCTCGCTGAGTGTGGAGCCGGCAACGCCCGGCAGGTGGCGTTCGTCGATGGTGGCCAGCGGAGAGAGCAGGAGGCTGTCTTCGGGAAGACATTGATAGGCTCGTTGTTCACCCGAGCCGCAGGAGAAGGGGGGCTGCTGGGCGGTGAATGTGGCGATTTCCGAGGCGATCGCCACCAGCGTGGATGAGTCGCTCGGCACGAGAAAGCGGTGGGTGAGCTTGCCATGATCCGGTTCGATCCGCTTTGCATAACGGTTGAGTACCCGCATCGGCTGGCGCTTGTCGAACAGGTCGTTGTTAAGCCAGATGAGCAGCAGTCGCTCGCTTTGGGAATCCTTCTTGCTGAACCACTCGTAAGGCAGAATCAGTTGGTGGCGGTTTGCCGGATCGTTGTCTCCCTTTATCGTGCCCAGAGTCTTGTCAGCTTCAACGACGTCGGGGTAATAGCCGATATGCGAACCCTGGGCCGGCTGGTAATCGTTGGCATTGAGGGCCGAGAGTACTGCATAGCGGGTTCTGCGCCGCAGCTCAATCATCTCCGGGTAGTTGCCGCCGAACAGTGATGCCCACATCACGGTGACATTGCAGTTGGCGCTGCTCTGCTTGGGGCGATCGCACCCGCTTTTTATATCCTTTTTCAGTTGCTCGTAGCGCTGCAGGTCGCGCCTGAGCAGCGTGTGTTCGGCGTCTTCCTCGTTGACGAAGGGCCCGATCTTGCGCATCAGGCGGGATCGGTGTCTGTCGACCGCGGAAAACGGATCCTGCCACAGGCGGGTGGGCACATCCTGCGAGTGCGGCGTGACCTGTTCCACCTCGGCGTTGAGCACAGGTCGCAGGCGCTCGGATGACGGCGACTGCAGATAGTAGGCACCACTGATCAGCAGCAGGATGAGCAAGCCGGTAAGCGCGGGGCCGGAGTTCTGCGGATCCATGCCTCTCCCCTTATAAGAATTATTCTCCTGGAAAGACTAGCCTAGCCGCGTGCCTGTGTCATGCGGGTGTATCGAGAGCGAACTCGGGCGTGGCGATAGTCCGCTCACTGCCTGGTCAGTTCACCGGCGAATGCCGCTGCGGCCGCGGACAGTTCGGTATTGCGCCTTGATACCACCGCCAGGCGCCGGTGGATGGAAAGCCCCTTGACCTTGATCTCCACGATGTCGCTCTGATCGCGCAGCGCCATGCGACTGACAAACGCCAGGTGGCCGGTGGTGGCGACCATGCGCAGGATCGACGGGATGGAGCGCAGTTCCATCACCACGTTGATCTCGACGCCGATGTTGCGCACCGCGTTGTCGATCAGGTTACGCAGCGCGGTGTCCGCCTCGAAGCTGACGAAACCCTGCGCCGCGAGCGCCTGCGCGTTGATGCTCTTGCGTTTGGCCAGCGGGTGGTCGTTGCGCGCCACCAGTACGATGTCGTCGTTGGTCAGGCTCTGCACCTCCAGTTCGCGCGACTGCAGGGGCAGGGTGACGATACCCAGTTCCAGGCGGCCGTTGACCACGTCGTCGGCGATCTCGCTGCTGCCGGCCTCCTTCAACTGGAACAGGATCTTCGGATGCGCCTGCTGGAAGGCGGCGATCGCCGGCGGCAGCACGAAGGACACGGCGGTGGCGCCGCCACCGATGCGCACGGTGCCGCCTTCCAGCCCCTGGTGCAGCGCGATCTCTTCCTTCAGCTTGGCGAAGGTGCTGAGCAGGCGCTGGCCCTCGGTCAGCGCAAGGCGGCCGATGTCGGTCAGCTCGATGCCCTTGCGGCTGCGCGACAGCAGCTGCGCCCCGAGTTGTTCCTCGTATTGCTGGATGCGTCGCGACAGCGCGGACTGGGTGACGCCGAGCTGCTCGGCGGCGTCGGTGATCGAGCCGGCCTGGGCGACGGTGACGAAGGAGTGGGTCAGGGTCAGGTCCATGCATGCAAAAATAGCATGAAGAATATGAAAAGTATCTGTTTTACGAATACTGGAAACCGGACTAGGATTGCGCCAGCAATGGGTTTGTGAGCCGGAGCATCCACGCATGCAAATCGATACTGACGCGCGACGCAAGCTGGGCTTTACTTGCCTGGCCGCTTCGATCGCAGTGTTGTTTTTCCAGCAGACGATCGGCGAGCTGATCGGCGCCGGGGTGATGCTGTTGTGGATGGGCCTGGGTATTGGCGGTGTGTGGCTGCTCGGGCCGGGCCCCAGGGACTCGTGAACCGCGCCGAACCCTGAATGAATCAACTCAATCGAGGTATAACCATGTCCTTTCTCGAAACCTACCGCGCCCACGTCGAAGAACGTGCCCAACAAGGTATCCCGCCGCTGCCGCTGAACGCCGAACAGGTCAACGACCTGGTCGAGCTGCTGAAGAACCCGCCGGCGGGCGAGGAAGACTTCCTGCTGGACCTGCTGACCGAGCGCGTGCCGCCGGGCGTGGACGATGCCGCCTACGTCAAGGCCGGTTTCCTCGCCGCGCTCGCCAAGGGCGAGGCCGACTCGCCGCTGATCGACAAGCGCAAGGCGGTCGAGCTGCTGGGCACCATGCTCGGCGGTTACAACATCCAGCCGATGATCGAGCTGCTGGACGATGCCGAACTGGGCGAACTGGCCGCCGAGCAGCTGAAGTTCACCCTGCTGATGTTCGATGCCTTCCACGATGTGCAGGAAAAGGCCGAGGCGGGCAATGCCAACGCCAAGGCGGTGATGCAGTCCTGGGCCGACGCCGATTGGTTCACTCGCAAGGATGACGTGGCGGCCGAGATCCGGCTGAGCGTGTTCAAGGTGACCGGCGAGACCAACACCGACGACCTGTCCCCGGCGCAGGATGCCTGGTCGCGTCCCGATATCCCGCTGCACGCGCTGGCGATGCTGAAGAACGAGCGCGACGGCATCGTGCCGGACGACGCCGGCAAGGTCGGCCCGATCAGCAAGATCGACGAACTCAAGGCCAAGGGCCTGCCGCTGGCCTATGTCGGCGACGTGGTCGGCACCGGTTCCTCGCGCAAGTCCGCCACCAACTCGGTGTTGTGGCACATGGGCGACGACATCCCGTTCGTGCCGAACAAGCGCGCCGGCGGCGTGGTGCTCGGCGGCAAGATCGCGCCGATCTTCTTCAACACCGTGGAAGACTCGGGCGCGCTGCCGATCGAGTGCCCGGTCGAGCAAATGAACACCGGCGATGTGATCGTGGTCAAGCCGTACCAGGGCGTCGTAGAGAACGAGGCGGGCGAGGTGATCAGCGAGTTCTCGCTGAAGACCGAGGTGCTGCTCGACGAGGTCAAGGCCGGCGGCCGCATCCCGCTGATCATCGGCCGCTCGCTGACCGCCAAGGCGCGCGAGGCGCTGGGCCTGGGCCATAGCGATGTGTTCCGCACCCCGGTCGACCCGGAAGACTCCGGCAAGGGCTTCACTCTGGCGCAGAAGATGGTCGGTCACGCCTGTGGCGTCGAGGGTATCCGCCCCGGCACCTACTGCGAGCCGCGCATGAGCACCGTCGGCAGCCAGGACACCACCGGCCCGATGACCCGCGACGAGCTGAAGGAACTGGCCTGCCTGGGCTTCTCCGCCGACCTGGTGATGCAGAGCTTCTGCCACACCGCCGCTTATCCCAAGCCGGTTGATATCGGCACCCAGCACACGCTGCCGGACTTCATCCAGACCCGCGGCGGCGTGTCGCTGCGCCCGGGCGACGGCATCATCCACAGCTGGCTGAACCGCATGCTGCTGCCGGACCAGGTCGGTACCGGTGGTGACTCGCACACCCGCTTCCCGCTCGGCATCTCCTTCCCGGCCGGCTCCGGCCTGGTGGCCTTCGGCGCCGCGCTGGGCGTGATCCCGCTGGACATGCCCGAGTCGGTACTGGTCAAGTTCACCGGCGAGATGCAGCCCGGCATCACCCTGCGCGACCTGGTCAACGCCATCCCCTACGAGGCGCTCAAGCGTGGCCTGCTGACCGTCGAGAAGAAGGGCAAGAAGAACGTGTACAACGGCCGCATCCTGGAAATCCAGGGTCTGCCGAACCTGACCGTGGAGCAGGCCTTCGAGCTGTCCGATGCTTCGGCCGAGCGTTCCGCCGGCGGCTGCACCATCGAGCTGTCCGAAGAGTCGGTGGCCGACTACCTGCGCTCGAACATCGTCATGCTGCGCTGGATGATCGATAACGGCTACGAGGACGCCCGTACCCTGGAGCGTCGCGCGCGCGCCATGGAGGCCTGGCTGGAGAACCCGAGCCTGATGCGTGCCGATGCCGATGCCGAGTACGCCGAGGTCATCGAGATCAACATGTCCGAGATCACCGAGCCGCTGCTGGCGTGCCCGAACGACCCGGACGACGTCAAGCCGCTGTCCGAGGTGGCCGGGCGCAAGATCGACGAGGTGTTCATCGGTTCGTGCATGACCAACATCGGCCACTTCCGCGCGGCCGGCAAGCTGCTGCAGGCATCGGGTGAGAGCATCCCGACGCGCCTGTGGATCGCGCCGCCGACCAAGATGGACGAGCACGAGTTGATGGAAGAGGGCTACTACAACATCTACGCCAGTGCCGGTGCGCGCACCGAGATGCCGGGCTGCTCGCTGTGCATGGGTAACCAGGCGCGCATCGCGGCCAACTCGACCGCGGTGTCCACCTCCACGCGCAACTTCCCGAACCGTCTGGGGCAGGGTGCGGATGTGTTCCTGGCCTCCGCCGAACTGGCGGCGGTGGCGGCGATCATGGGCAAGCTGCCGAGCGTCGAGGACTACATGGAGTACGCGACCAAGATCGACAGCATGGCGCCGGAGATCTACCGCTACCTCAACTTCGACAAGATGCCGGAGTTCGTGGAATCCGCGCAGCACGCGCAGAACGAGGTGATCGTCAAGCTGGCGATCTGATCCTCGCCGGTGGAGCATGAGGAAGGGCGCCTTGGTGGCGCCCTTTTTTGTTTGGCAGCTTATGCGGTTGATAGGAAGTCGCAGCGATCCACAGGTGCAGCCTGTCTGGGCGACAGCTTTTTCCACGTCTCCTCTAAAGGTAGTTAAGACGTGTTTCGGCCGCGCTGCGCGATGAATGCCGGCGTTATGTGGCTTTGTTGATGGTGATCAGAGAATCCGCCCTGCCTCATTGACGTACATCATTGTGTCTCGCCTAATCGAACAAAAGAAGCTGAAAAGGCCGGAAAACGACAAATGGAGGTAGCCAAATGAAGATTCTGCAGAAAAAAACGGTTGCGGCTGCGGCCGTGTGCGCGGCGATTTTGATCCCCGGCCAGGCGCTGGCCGCCGGCCCCGACGTCACTGGGGAGCGTTTCCCCGACTACCGCCCGGCACATACCGTGATCAAGTGTCCGTATCTGCCGCCGGACCTGGCCGAGGTGCCGCTGTGTGGCGGCAAGCCGGCGACCTGCATCGGCACCGACGGCCCAGACCTGATCCTGGGCTCGGAAGATGACGATGTGATCGTCGCCGGAGCAGGCGATGACGTGGTGCACGGCGATGCGGCTGACGACACCGTGTGCGGCGGCCCCGGCAACGACTCCCTGATGGGTGCGCGTGGCGAGGACCACCTGATCGGCGGTCCGGGTGACGACTGGCTGTTCGGTGCGCCGGGCGACGACATACTGCGTGGCGGGGAAGGTGACCACGATGTGCTGTGGGGCGGTCCGGGCTTTGACAACCTGGACGGCGGACCCGGTAGCCACGACGTGTGCATGCTGCAGCGCGAGATGGGTGACTTCGATGCTGAGGGCTGCAATACCGTGTATCCACCCCCCGGCTATGTGCATGACGAGGAGCCGGAACCCGGGGTGCTGCGCCAAAGCGACCCGCTGAAGCTGAAGTAGGTGCGCTGGGAATGACCTGGAGGAAGAGGCGATGAGCCTGGTCAGGGCAGAGCGTTTGCGAAAAGACTATGTGGTCGGGGAGGTCGCCGTGCCGGCGGTGCGCGGCGTGGACTTCACCATCGAGGCGGGGTCGTTCGTGTGCTTCGTCGGGCCTTCGGGCAGCGGCAAGACCACCCTGCTGAACATGATCGGCTGCCTGGACCGTCCGACCGATGGCCTGCTCAGCGTGCTGGACACGCAGGTGGGGGATCTCGACCGGCGCCAGGCGGCGGCGTTCCGCGGCGAGCATATCGGTTTCGTGTTCCAGGACTTCAACCTGATCCCGGTACTGACTGCCTACGAGAACATCGAGTATCCGCTGATCATGGTACAGCACTGGCCGGCGAGCAAGCGGCGCGAACGGGTGCGCAGTCTGCTGGCGGCCGCCGGTATCGAGGAGCAGGCGCACAAGCGTCCCGACCAACTCTCCGGTGGCCAGAAACAGCGGGTGGCGGTGGCCAGGGCGCTGGTGACCAATCCGAAACTGGTACTGGCCGACGAGCCGACCGCCAACCTCGACCATGAAACCGCCTACCGGATCATCAACCTGATGCGGCGTCTGCGCGACGAGTACGGCACCAGCTTCGTGTTCTCCACCCACGACCCGAAGATCATGGGCGAGGCGGAGGTGACCTTCGAGCTGGAAGACGGCCTGCTGCGCCAGCCGGGCGCGGAGGTGACATCATGATCGACATCTTCAGAATCGCCGCACGCAATCTGTTGCGCTACAAGCGCCGCACCCTGCTCACCTCGCTGCTGATCACTGTGGGTCTGGCGGCGGTGTTGCTGTTCATCGCCGTGGCCGGTTCGTTCAAGCAGATGATGGTCGGCCAGTTCACCGATTCGATGGTCGGGCACATGCAGGTGCACCGGCGCGGCTATGTCGGCGCCATGGAGAGCCTGCCGGTCGATCGCAATATGCGCACGCGCATGCTGGTCAAGCTGTATGAAACGCTGGATGCGGTGGAGGGTGTCGAGGCCTGGTCACCACGGGTCAAGCTGATGGCCATGTTCTCCAATTTCACCAGCACCACCAGCATCCGCCTCAACGGGGTGGATCCGCAGCGTGAACTGGCCACCGTGCCGCTGGTCGCCAACCGCGTGCTCGAGGGCGGCCAGCTTACGCCGCTGGTGGAACGCGGCAAGATCCAGGTGCCGGAACTGATCGCCAAGGGCATGAAGGTCAAGGTGGGCGATACCGTGGTGCTGGTCGCCACCAACAAGGATGGCTCGGTCAACGGCATGACCTTCGTGGTGCAGGGCATCCTCGAGAGCATCTCCGGCCCCGGCGGGCGTGACGGTTACCTGCACATCGACGATGCGCGCGAACTGCTGCGCATCGAGGAAGAGGAGGTCGAGGCCGGGTTGCTGCAGCGACTCGGCTATGTCGAGGCAGCACCCGAGGACACTGAACCCGATCCGCTGAAGCTGGATGCGCTGAAAAAGAGCGAGCCGCTGAAAGCGGCGCCCGAACCGACACCAGCCGCGCCGCCGGCAGACCCGGCCGATGAGGAACTGGACGTGGATGCGCTGCTCGCCGGGGTTACCCCCGGGGCGCCGGAACGCGCCGGGCTGATCGAGGAGACGCGCTCCCTGTACCGTGATCGCGGCTGGGGCGTACCGGCCGAGGTCAGCGAGATCGCGATCCGCCTGAAGAACCCGCAACAACAGGCGCAGGTGCTGGCAGAAGTCGAGGCACGGGTCGCCGGCCTGAAAAACAAGCGCGGCCTGAGCATCTTCCAGGTGCATCCGTGGGAGAAGTTCGTGCCCTTTTCCAAGATCGCCGCCATGATCGACATGATGACGCTGTTCATCAGGATCATCCTGATCTCGGTGGTGTTGATCAGCATCATGAACGTGCTGGTGATGGCGGTATACGAGCGTATCCGCGAGATCGGCACCATGTCGGCCATCGGCACCCAGCCGCGCAAGGTGCTGGCGCTGTTTCTCAGCGAGGGCTTCCTGCTCGGTCTGGCCGGTACCCTGGTGGGCATTGTCATCAGCCTGGGCGCGGTGTGGGTGCTGAACACGGTTACCCTGACGTTTTCCTTCGGTCGCCAGGAAGGCCTGATCCTGGCGCCGACCATTGCCGCGGCGGACGTGCTGACCACTGCCTTGCTGACGATCACGGTGGCGGTGCTGGCGAGCCTGCAGCCTGCGTGGAAGGCATCGCGCATGGACCCGATCAAGGCGCTGCGCCATGTGTGACGGTCGTATAACTGACATACCGGGGGCAACCCCGCAAACAGGAGGAGTACCATGAAGCAGATCAGACAACCTATCGCGCTGCTGCTGATGCTGCTGTTGTTCGGCTTCAGCCAATCGTTGCTGGCGGCGGAAAAATTCGCCATCGCGGCGGATGGCGCCCAGCCGATGGCGCAGATCGTCAAGCTGGCGGGCATCGCACCTTATTTCCACATCTACGACATCAACGGCAAGCAACTCGAGGTGCTGGCCAACCCGCACCTCGATCTGGAATACGGCATCGGCCCAGCAGCCGCCGCCACCCTGGCCGACAGGGGCGTGACCGTGCTGGTGGCACGGCGTGTCCCCGGGCCGAAGATGGAGGAGGTGCTGAAAGAGCGTGGCGTGCGCATCGTGCGCCGTCTCGGCACCGTGCAGGACGTGGTCAACGAACTGCGGGAATGAGCCATGATTTCGCGTAATCTGTTGTTGCTGCTGTTGCTCGTCGCAGCGCCTGCCTGGGCGCTCGACGGCGATGCCATCCTCGCGCAGGTGGACCGCAACCTGGCGCCTGACTCCTACGAGATGTACCGCAAGCTGATCAACCAGGAGCCGGACGGCACGCGCAAGGAATTCGTCTTGTACACGGTGAAAAAGGGTCGCGAGAGCATGCTGGCGCTGTTCCTGTCACCGGCCAGCGACCTGGGGCGCACCACCTTGCGCCTGGGCGACAACATGTGGCTGTACATCCCCAAGGTGGGCAAGCCGCTGCGCATCACCAGCCTGCAGTCGGTGGTCGGCGGCATCTTCAACAACTCCGACCTGATGCGCCTGGAGTTCAGCACCGAGTACGCTGTCGAGGGTATCAGCGAGCAGGAGAATGTATATGTGCTCGATCTCAAGGCCAGGACTGGTGCGGTCGCCTACGACCGCCTGAAGATGCGCGTCGACCAGAAACTGCTGCTGCCGACCGAGATCGAGGCGTATGCGGCCAGCGGGCTGCTGGTGAAGACCCTGCGCTACAAGAACATCAAGGACTACGGCAATGGCGTGGTGCGGCCCTCGGTGCTGGAGACCGAAAGCCCGCTGTACAAGGGCTACAAGGCGGTGATGCTGTTCGCCAAGATCCAGCCGCGTGAATTCGCCGACGAGGTGTTCAGCCTCAACTACATGCCCAGGGTGCAGGAGCTGCGATAAGGTGAGCTTAGCGATGTCTGCACGCCTGGGCGGCTTGCTGTTGCTGTGGCTGGTGTTCGCGGCCTGTGTGGCTGCACAGGAAGAGGAGTTCAGCTTCGATGCGGACGCGTTCGAACGCAAGGCCTTCGAGTTCACCGGTTATGTCGAACTGGAACCCGAGTACGCGCGCGCCAACCAGGGCGGCGCACTCTACCAGCTGCAGTTCTACGACCGCGAACATGACAGGATCATCGACCGCCTGACCGGTACGGTGGAACTGGAAGGGCAGCTGCGCCAGGGCATTGTCAGTGCCAAGCTGCAGACCCACTCCGAGGTCGTGTGGGACCACCTGGGCGAGACCCAGGAGCATGACCTGTTCCAGGCCTATGTCAGCGTGCAGCCGGACCCGGGCTTTGTCGTCGACGTCGGCAAAAAGGCCATGCGCTGGGGCAAGGGCTATGCCTGGAACCCGGTGGCCTTCGTCGAGCGCGCCAAGGATGCCGGCGACCCTGACCTGGCGCGCGAGGGCTACTGGATCGGTGCGTTTGACTGGATCAACCGCTTCGACGGCCCGCTGCAGACCCTGGCCTTGACCACCCTGGTCCTGCCGGTCAACAACGAGGTCAACGCGGATTTCGGCCCGACCGGCTACAACCACCTCGCCGCCAAGCTGTACCTGCTGTACCGCGACATCGACCTGGACTTCATGTTTCTCAGCCAGGGCAGCCGCGGCACTCAGCTCGGCATGGACTTCTCGCGCAACCTGGCGCCGCACTTCGAGATCCACGGTGAGTTCGCCTACTTCAAGGACGCAGTGCACCGCACCCTCACCGATGACTGCCGCAGCGGCCCGTCGCGCATCGAGGACGAGATCAGTTACCTGCTGGGCCTGCGTTATCGCACCGAAGAGGACATCACCCTGCTGCTCGAGTATTACTACAACGGCCGCGGCAACAGCGAGAGCGAGCAGCGCAAGTTCTACGACTGCGTGCACCAGGCCTGGGATAGTGGCGACCCGGCGCTGTTCGAGCAGCTGCCGGTCGGGCGTGACCTGGACAAGGGCCCGTTCAGCAAACCGAACCCGATGCGCCGTTACCTGAGCTTCCGCAGCTGGTGGGAAGAACCGGGCGACCTGCTGTATCTGACCGCGGGGCTGGGCGCGCTGGTCAACCTGGACGACCGGAGCTTCTCGGTTACACCGGAGGTCACCTACGAGGGGTTCGACGATCTCGAGTTGCGCCTGCGCGGCACCGTGCCGTTAGGCGACCCTCTGAGCGAGTGGGGCGAGAAGCCCAACCGGTACAAGATCGAACTGTTCGCCAGGTACTACTTCTAGACCCGGCCGAAGTCGCAGGTGAGGGGGCGGAGTCGGCTTGCCCACTGGCAGGTCAATACGTCGTGCTCTGATGGGCCGACTCCGACCCCTGAGGCCCCCAATCGACTTGGAGAAACTGAACATGCTGGCAAAACGCTGTCTGGTAGCGGGACATGTGCAGGGCGTGTGGTATCGCGACAGCACGCGGCGCAAGGCGCTGCAGCTGGGCGTCAGCGGCAGGGCAAACAACCTGGCCGATGGGCGGGTCGAGGTGATCGCCTGCGGTGAGGCGGAGGCGGTGAACGCCCTGTGCGACTGGTTGTGGCAGGGCTCGGATCTCTCGCAGGTCAGTGACGTCGAATGCGAGGACTACCATGGCCCCAAGGTGGAGGGTTTCCAAATCGGCTGAAGATTGCACAGATTCCGGGGCGGCCGGGGCTAAAGAAATACCGAGTTGAGCCGCCAAGCAGGGCACTTAGGTGTTTTTGTGCCCTACCGGGAGGCCGTCTGTATGGAAACCAAAGGAAAGACCCTGCAACTGCGCCAGCGCTTCGTGATCTACCTGCTGATCGTCGGTCTGTTGTCATTGATCAGCGCGGGCCTGTTTTTCTACCAGGGGCGCCAGCAGCTGGCCGAAGAGGTGGTCGACCGGCGCGCCGAACAGCTGCGCCAGATCCTCGAAGAGAAATTGAATCTGAAGCGCCAGGTGGCGCTGACCAACGCGATCGCCCTCAGTCAGGATGTGGCGATCCGCGATGCCCTGATGAACCAGGATCGCGACGCGGCGGGCGTTGCGCTGCAGCGCATCGGCGAAGAGTACAAGCGAAGCTCCAACTTCAAGGGCATCAAGGTGCATCTGCACACGGCGGAAGGCAAGTCGTTTTACCGCAGCTGGGCACCGAACAAGTTTGGCGACGATATCACCTCGTTCCGCCCGTCGGTGGCACAGGTGGTGCGTGAACAAAAGGCGCAGGTGGTACTCGAGGTCGGGCGCGTCGGCGTGAGTATCCGCGGCATCGTCCCGGTGTTCTGCGAGGGCAATTATTGCGGTTCGCTGGAACTGATCCAGGGCGTCGGCAGTGTCAGCCGCGAGTTCGAGAGCCAGGACCGTCGTTACATCATGCTCGGTGACGAGGCGATGCTCAAGATCGCGGACAAGATGGCCGGCAATGAACGCATCGGCCAGTACACGGTGGTGAGCAAGAAGTGGTTTAGCGAGCCGACCCTGGCATTCGCCCGCAGCGCCGGCATCGACGAGCTGGGATCGCGCAACGTGCGCCTCGGCGATGACTTTCTGTACGCGACCATGCCGGTGGTCGATTCCAACGGCGATACCGTCGGTGTGCACCTGATCGGTGAAAAGGCGCAAGTTGCCGTGCAGGAAATCGACAAGGCGCAGCAGGTCGCAGTGTATTTCTTCGTGTTGCTGGTGGTGCTGTTGAGTGCGGTCATCTCGATCGTCTACTTCAGTCTCAATCGCTTCGTGGTCAAGCCGCTGCAGGCGATCAACAGCGAACTGGCGAACAACGACGGAAACCTGACCATGCGACTGCCGGTCGTGCGTGACGACGAGATCGGTGTGTTGTCGAGTTACTTCAACCGCTTCATCGGCAATCTGCAGGAGGTCATCCAGGAGGTCAGCCAGACCGTATCCGCATTGGATACCGGCAGCCGTGAGTTGCTGAGCGTGGCCGAGGAAACCCGCACCGAGACCCATCACCAGCAGTCGCAGACCTCGCAGGTCGCCACCGCGATGAGCGAGATGGCGGCCAATGCCCAGGAGGTGGCGCACAGTGCCGCGACCGCGGCGCAGGGTTCGGAGACCGCCAACGAGGCGACCGTCAACGGTGACCGCACCGTGCACAAAACCACCGCGGCCATCCAGGACCTGGTGCGGGTGGTGGAGCAGGCGGCAGAGACGATCTCCAAGCTGCAGCAAGACAGCAACAGCATCGGCGCGGTGATCGAGATCGTTCAGCAGATTTCCGAGCAGACCAACCTGCTGGCCTTGAATGCCGCGATCGAGGCGGCACGCGCCGGCGAGAACGGGCGCGGTTTTGCGGTGGTCGCCGACGAGGTGCGTGCCCTGGCCAGGCGCACGCATGAGTCGACCGACGAGATCAAGACCAGCATCGAACGCATCCAGACACGTGCCAAGGAGGCGGCCGAGGCGATGGACGCTGGCACCGAGTTTGCGCGTACCGGTGTCGAACACAGCGGTAACGCGGCGGCGGCATTGAGCGCGATCCGCGAGGCATCGATGTCGATCCAGAATATGACCGCGCAGATCGCCGGCGCTGCGGATCAACAGCGCTCGGTCGCCGACGAGATGGATCGCAGTATTTCCTCGATCAGCGAGATCTCCGAGCAAAACGCCAGCCGCGCCGATCGGGTGCAGAGCGAGGCGGCCAATTTCTCGCAACTGACCGGCGGCCTGGAGCGCTTGGTCGGGCGATTCCGCGTCTGAAAACGGCCCTTGCCCCACCTTGCCGGCGGGGCGTCGGCAAGGGCCGGGCGCAGCTGCGGCTTGCCTGGGCAGCGGCTTTCTGTTTCCCTGTCGTCAACGACACCCGTCTTCGGCCGGGTTCGTTTTCGTGTTTTTGATTCCGATGACAGGCGAAGCGGAAGGGTCGGCAGTCGCAAGTGAACCTGGGCAAGCCCGGCAGCAATTTGTCTTCCCTTTGGCTGATGCGTCGGCTTTGGCCTTAGGGGCTTCGCCGGGAAACGAATGGGCGGACCGGGTCGCATGAGCAAGCAAAGCAAACTGATCAAGCGCCTGCAACGGCTGCTCGACCGTGTCGAGACCGTGTTGCCGGCGGCCAGGGCGCCGACCGACTGGTCGTGTCAGGCCTTTCACTGGCATGACGGTGCGCTGTTCGGCGTGTCGCATCCGCATGTGTGCGAACTCGACGACCTGCTGTGCATGGACCGGCAGAAGGCCGAGGTGCTGCGCAATGCGCGGCGTTTCGTCGCGGGCCATGCGGCCAACCATGTGCTGTTGTGGGGTGCGCGCGGCACCGGCAAGTCGACCCTGATCAAGGCGGTGTTCCATACCCTGGCCGACCAGGGGCTGCGCCTGATCGAGGTCGAGGCCTCGCACCTGCACCAGCTGCCGCAGATCGCCGAGCAGATCCGCGAGCGTCGCGAGCGTTTCCTGCTGTATTGCGACGACCTGTCGTTCGAAGCGGACGATGTCAGCTACAAGTCGCTGAAGGCGATGCTGGAAGGCTCGATCGTGGCGCCGCCTGACAACCTGCTGATCCTCGCCACCTCCAACCGCCGCCACCTGATGCCGGAGTTCCAGCGCGAAAACCGGGAAACCCGCTATGTCGGCGAGGAGATCCACCCCGGCGAGACGGTCGAGGAGAAGATCTCGCTGTCCGAGCGCTTCGGCCTGTGGCTGTCGTTCTACCCGTTCAGCCAGGACGAGTACCTGCAGATCTGTGCGCACTGGATGAACCGGCTGGCCGGGCGGACGGTCGATGAGCAGAGCTACCGGCCTGCTGCCCTGCAGTGGGCGGCGCAACGTGGCTCGCGCTCCGGACGGGTGGCGCGCCAGTTCGCGGTCGACTGGCTGGGGCGTTAACGCGCGCTCGGTTTTTTCATCTGCGACTTGAGCTGCTCCACGCGCACCGCGAGTGATCCCAAGCCCACCCCCTGCGCGTGATGGTTGGCATCGGGCACCCGGCGCAGCTGTTTCCACAGGCGCTGCTGGTCGATGCGCCCATCCAGCAACTCGCGGTAGCCCTGCACGATACCGGCGACCTCATCGGCCGGCTCGTCCACCAGCTCGATACGCCAGCGGCGGATACCCGCATCCAGCAGTTCGCGGCTGAAGGGCGCCGCCGATTGCGCCTGGGCATTGAACACGGTGTTACGGCAGCCGATGTCGGCCAGCACCAGGTGGTCGGCACCGCCCGGGTCACGCACGTGCACGCTGTGCTGTTCACACGGTCGGCCGCAGTCGCGGTAGCTGTTGCCGTGTGACAGGAAGCGCGCGAACACGCAGTGCTCGGTATGGAAGATCGGTAGGTGGTGGTGAGCGATCAGCTCCAGGCGTTCGCGTTGCGCCTCAGCCAAGCCACGGGCCATGGCCGCCAGCTGGGCTGCGTTCACGTCGTGGGTCGGCGCCAGGCGCGCAAGGCCCATGCCGAGCAGGGTGTCGACACTCAGCCGGTTGGCGGCATTCAGCGAGAAGTCGCCCCACAGCTCGGGGATGCTCAACTCGCCTTCGAAGCGTGCACCAGTGCCGCCGAGTTGTTGCAGATGCCACAGCAGGCCGCTCGAGCGCACCAGCAGCGCGTCCGCCTGCAGGCCGAGGAAATAGCGGATCAGGCGCTGCTCGCCCGGCTTGAAGATACGCGGTGCGGCGACGATCAGGCGTTTGCCCGCAGCACGCACCGCCTGGCACGCCTGCTTCAGGCCGTGCACCTCGAGGAAGTCGACGATGATCTCGTCCAGCCCGTCGATGTGCAGCGCCGCTTCGACTTGAGCCTGGGTACGGCACAACAGCGAAAGGGAAGGGGTGCGCGTATCGTTCACCGCCTCGGCGACCGGCAGCAGGGTCTCAAGCACCGGCTGTGCCGGCATGTCGTGGTCACGCCCATGCTCCAGCAGTCTTTGCTGCAGTTGCTCGATGGCGGCGCGCCTGGCCTGCTTGATCTGGCCGACCGGCAGGAACAGTCCCGGCTGCAAAGCCAGATCCAGCCTGGCGATCTCGAACGGCGTGTCGCCGAGCTGGCCGATCGCCTTGCGCAAGGCGGCCTCGTCCACACCCTTGGCGGTGGCGGCTTCGGCGGCTGTCTCGCTGCTCACTTCGGCCACATGTCCGTGGTGATCCTCGATGCGCAGGCGCAGCGGCTGCCCGGCCTGCAGCGAGACCTGGATGTCGACCGGCAGGCGCGCCGCGGCATTCTCGCGATGCAGTTTGGGGCCGGCATCCATGGCGGTGTCCTTGGTGCGCCAGACCCGGTCGCCGATATGGATGCCGTCAGCACGAAACTGGCGGCCGAAACTCAGCTCCACCTGGCCGCTATCGAGCTGTTCCTTGACCGGCCTGCCGTCGCGCAACAGGTGGAACACATTGCCGCCCGGTTCCCTTTGTTGCGGATTACCGCTGTCGAACACCACGCCGTCGCCGGCCTTGAGCGGGTTGTGCAGGGTCAGCTGCACGCCCTGGTCGGTGATGTCCTCCACCTGGCCGAGATACAGGCCGCGGTGACGCGGGTTGCGGCCGATCACCAGTTCCTGGTGATGCGGGCCTTCGAGAAAACCGGGGGTCAGGCCGTCGTGCTGCGCATCCTGGCCACGCGAGAACACCTGCGCTAATTGGCGACGCGTGTCGTTAGCGACCGGCCAGTCGTGCAGGGGATGGCCCTGCTGATGGGCCTGCCAGGCTTGGTCGAGTGCCTCGCGATAGGCGCTGACCGTGCTCAGCACGTACTCCGGGCCTTTCAGTCGCCCCTCGATCTTGAAGCAGCCGACCCCCGCCTCGAGCAGTTGCGGGATCAGCGGCAATGCCATCAGGTCCTGCGGGGAGAGCAGGTAGTTGAAGTCGCCCTGGTCGTGCAGCTGGCCGTCGACCAGCAGGCCGTAGGGCAGGCGGCAGGCCTGGGCGCACTGGCCGCGGTTGGCCGAGCGGCCGCCCCAGGCCTCGCTGGAAAAACACTGGCCGCTGTAGCTGACGCACAGGGCGCCGTGCACGAAGGCCTCGATCTCGACCGTGGTTTCCGCCTCGACCTTTGCGATCTCCTCGATCGACAGCTCACGGCCGATCACCACGCGATCTATGCCCAGCGACCTGGCGAACTGCACGCCGTCGGCATCGGTGATCGACATCTGGGTGCTGCCGTGCAGGGGAAGATGTGGTGCGGTGCGGCGCGCCAGGCGGATCACGCCGATGTCCTGAACGATCAGTGCATCCACACCACAGAGCGCGGCATGGCGGATCTGCTGTTCGACCTCGGCCAGTTCCTCGTCGAACACCAGGATGTTGATGGTCAGGTAGCCCTTGCAGCCGTGCGCGTGCAGAAAGCGCATGGCCTCGGCCAGCTGCTCGCCGGCGATACCGGCCGAGCGCACGCGCGCGTTGAAGCCGCGCTCCAGGCCGAAGTAGACCGCATCCGCACCGGCATGTACCGCGGCCTGCAACTGTGGCAGGCCACCGGCCGGCGCGAGGATCTCCGGCTTGCGCG
>Ga0272444_10000554_pt1 | contig 39494 bp, 37 predicted proteins | sample SSMForm13_FD_201033 | JGI IMG/M metagenome (GOLD analysis project Ga0272444, IMG submission 201033) | Marine sediment archaeal communities from Little Sippewissett salt marsh, Falmouth, MA, United States - SSM-Form-13 | ecosystem: Environmental > Aquatic > Marine > Wetlands > Sediment ... | reverse complement strand
AGCGCGCACCGACACCAACGAGCTGGTGCTTGGCGCGGTGCAGATGTTCTTCGGTTTGGGCGGGGTGGCCGGCGGCGCGATCATGTCGATCTGGGGAGGGCCGAAGCGCCGGATCCGCGGCATCTTCCTGAGCGTGATCGGCGCGATGTTGCTCGGCCCGACGCTGCTCGGGATCGGGACCAGCGTCCCGATCTGGGCGGCAGGCGCCTTCTGCGCGGTCTTCTTCACCCAGTTCGCCAGTGCGACGAGCAGCGTGATCTGGCAGACGAAGGTCCCACTTGACGTGCAGGGAAGGGTCTTCGCCTATCGGGGAATGATCGCCTCGATCGCGTCGCCGATCGGGATGATGCTCGCCGGCACGCTGGCAGACTACCTGTTCGAGCCGATGATGCAGGCCGGCGGATGGGGCGAGGGCCTGTTCGGATGGCTGGTCGGCACCGGGCCGGGAGCCGGAATGGGGCTGATGATGGTCTTGGCCGGAGCGGTAGGCGTGATCCTGGGGCTGACAGGATTCATCGTCCCCTCGATCCGCAACCTTGAGCGCCTGATTCCCGATTGTGACAACGAACCGGAGACACCGCCGGTCTCCACTGAGTCAACCGAAGCCGCTGCGTAGGCACTGGATTCAGGAAGGCACAAGAATCGAGTTCATGTCCGGCCTGTTCGAGTCATTCGTTAGGGGCCATCAGAAGGTCGATCCGCGAACGGATCCGTAGACGTACCGCGGAGGCTGTACCACGCAGGCTGGGAACGTGCCCCTCGGCGCCCTTGGCGGGTAGACGGTCGGCGGGCATGATGGGGCGAAGGAGCCGACATCATGCCCATCGAGCCGATCGTCTTTCGTGACGGGGTCGTCGAGCTGATCGACCAGCGCCGACTGCCGGACGAAGAGGTCACCCTCCGCATCGCTGACGTCGTCGAGTTGGCCGACGCGATCCGTTCGATGGCGATTCGCGGAGCGCCGTCGATTGGGGTCGCCGCCGCCTACGGGGTCGTGCTCGGAATGAGCAACGCGACGGAGGTTTCCGAACCGATGACGCGATTCCGCGAGGTTCGCGAACTGCTTGCGGCGACGCGGCCAACGGCCGTCAACCTGTTCTGGGCGCTCGATCGGATGCAGGTTGCGCTCGAACGGAACGCCGATGCGGATCACGCCGACCTTGTGGAAGCGCTGACCGCCGAAGCGCACAGGCTCCACGACGACGAGGTCGCCGCGAACCGTCGGATCGGACAGCTCGGCGTGCGGCTCGTCCCGGAGGGCGGAACGGTTCTCACCCACTGCAACACAGGAGCCCTCGCGACCGGCGGCTACGGCACCGCACTCGGCATCGTGCGCGCGGCGTGGGAGCGCGAGACGCTCGCCAAGGTCTTCGTCGATGAGACACGCCCGCGCCTCCAAGGGGCTCGGCTGACGGCATGGGAGCTCGCGCAGGAGGGGATTCCGCACGAAGTGATTGTTGACGGGGCCGCGGCGTCGCTGATGGCGGCCGGTGAGATCGACCTGGTTCTTGTCGGCGCCGATCGGATTGCTCGGAACGGGGACGTGGCGAACAAGATCGGCACGTACTCTCTCGCCGTCTTGGCTCACCATCATCGGATTCCGTTCTACACGGCGGCTCCGGTTTCAACGATCGACCCGGATTGTCCGAATGGGGGAGCCATTCCGATCGAAGAGCGGCCGGCAGACGAGGTTCGATCTGTTCGCGGCGTTCGGGTGACGCCGCCGGACGCGCCGGTCCGGAATCCGGCGTTTGACGTCACACCGCACGCCCTCGTCTCGGGGATCGTCACCGAGCGCGGGATCCTGACGTCACCCTACGAGGAAGCGATCGACCGTGTCCTCGCGCGCTGAGTTGATCGCGACGGCCCGGCGAATGCTGGCGCTCGGTCTGGTCACGGGGACGTTCGGAAACGTCAGCTGCAGTGTGGATGATCGCATCCTGATCACTCCATCAGGATTGGACTACGCGATCATGCGCCCCGAGGATCTCGTTCTCCTGAAGCTGGCCGGAACGGTCGCCGAGGGCACGCGTCCGCCGTCGTCGGAGTACCGGCTCCACGTCGCGATCTACCGCCGGCTTCCTGCTGCGAGGGCGATCGTCCACACGCACAGCTCCCGTGCGGTCGAAGTCGGCGATTCACTGGACGAGCTGCCGATTTCTGACGAGAGCCCGCTTCATGGGCCGGTGCCCGTCGCCCCGTTCCGGCAGCCCGGGACGCAGGAGCTGGCAGACGGTGCGGCCGAGGCGCTTGCAGAGCGAGGGGCGAACGCCGTGATCCTCCGGGGCCACGGCGTCGTTGGCGTCGGGCGGGATCTCGATGAGGCCCTCGAGGTCTGCGTGGAAGTGGAACGGCTGGCCGGGCCGTTGTCGGAAGCTCCCGGGTGAGCGGCCTACGTCTGGCAGGACGGGCAGAGATAGCAGGAGCCGCCGAGGTACTGAATCCTCTCGATCGGCGTCCCGCACCTCGGACAGGGCTGGTCCTTTGCGCGGCGGTCGAGGATCGGAGTGTAGCGCCCCGGGTTTCCGAAGAGATCCTTCTCCGTGTCTCTTCCACCTTGTTCGATCGCTTCGGTCATCGCGTCGACGATCGCGCGATGGAGGCGCGCTCGCTCGCGGGAGTCGATGTCGGGCACCTTCCGCTTCGGGCTGAGTCGCGCGCGGAAGAGGATGTCCTGCAGGTAGCCGTTCCCGATTCCGGCGACGTTTCCTTCGTGAACGAGGAACGCCTTGATTGGCTTCCGATTCCACGCGTCGCGTTCTTCGAGGATCTCGCTGAACCGCCCGGGCGTGAACGCCTTGTCGGTCGGTGACGGGCCTTGCTGCCCGACGTGCGGGTGATCGGACAACTCCTCCGGAGTGAGAACGTGAAACCCGCCCCACGCCTGGATCGTCACCGCCAGACGCCCGCCGCTGTCGAACGTCACGGTCGCGTGGACCTTCTTCGGCGGCTCGCGGTCCGGAGGAACATACAGGATGCGGCCGAACATCTCGCCGAGGAGGAGGATCATGCCGTTGTCGAGGGTCGAGAAGATCCACTTGCCTCTCGCTGTCGCCTCGGTGATGGCGCGTCCCGGGAGGCGCGCTTCGTAATCGCCGAGGTTCTCGTTTAGGAACATGAACTTCGGACGATCCTTGGCGATCGAGACGGACGTGATCCGACGACCGGCGAGCGTCTCGTTCATCTGCCGCGCAAGGGTGACGACCTCGGGAAACTCAATCATCGTTCTTCGAGGAACAGGATGCTGCTCGGCCAGGCCGACTGCACACGCTTCGTCCACGCGGCCAAGAGCTGGGCCGGATTCTCTCCGGGCTCTCGGACGAACAGGCCCGCCTTCCGGGCACCCTCCCGCATGTGCTGAAGAAGCTCGTGACTCGGGCACGCGCCGAACTCAGAGCAGTCTGAGCAGTCGGCGAGCTCGTTTTCGACCGAGCAGGCTCTCAAGCGACAGTCGTCGCGGCCGCCGCCTTGGCGGCATCCGGCGCACGCGGCGATCTTGCGAACGGCCGTCAGGCCACGTGCGAACGCGGGGTAGTCCACCTCGTCCGGCGCCCAGTGCTCGACGCCGTGGGAATCGAGGATCTGTTTGAACCGCTCGGCGATCTCCCGGATCGCCCCGTTGCCGACGGCGCAGCTTCCGCACCAGATTCCGCAACCGCCGATCTGATCCTTCACGTTCTCATAGGCCTCTCGCGTCATCATCGACTCCTTTGCCTGGCGGCCTATGGCCCTCCCGAAGGGTGGGGAGTCCCGGTACGGCGGAGGATCATGCCGACCGACGGGCTCATTCCCATGCGTCGATAGAAGGGCTGTATCTCCGGGTCACACGTCAGATCGACGCACGGGATCGCCCCGAGCCGGTCGAGAAGCCGTCGCATCAACTCCGTTCCGACGCCGCGGCCCTGGAACTCCGGTAGCACCTCGAGGAATGGAATGAACGCTGCTTGCACCCCGTCGGTCAGTGCGGTGACGAACCCGACGACGCGGTCGGTCTCCGGGTCGATCGCAAGAACGGCAAGGTCGCTTCCATGCAGGATGTTGAGATGCTCGTCCGGCGTCCGCGGGGTCCTCCACCCGGCGAAGAAGCCATCGAGCATCTCGGCACGCACTCCGTCGAGCGAGTCTGTGAATCGAATCATCTCGCGGTGCTACGGCTCGACGACGCGGCCGATGAACAGGATGCTCCCGGTGTGCCGATCCCGAATCACAAACAGGAAGGGGCGATCGATCGTCAGAGTGATCGGCTGCGCGGGGATCCCGGACTCGCGGAAGACGACGGCCGTCGCTGCGGCAGCCTCGGTTCCCTCTTCGTCGACGGAGACGAACGCCTTGTGGAGCACGTCTGAGATGAAGAGGTCCGGCTCTCCGGTGATTCCCGAGAAGTCCGCTCGCCCTCCGTCGAAGGCGTCGGTCATCCCGAGGGCCATCAACGGCTTCACGAGCGAAGCGTCATATGTGTATTCGAATCTCGGGAGGCCGAGAGCGACCGAGCGCGTTTCAAGCGATCCCACGATTTCGTCGAACTCTTCGACCGTCAGTGACGCGTCGAAGACCTCGAACGCGCCTTCGTCCGGAACGAGAACGATCATCGTGAGTTCGTTGCCGTTGTAGGGGATCTCGACGGCCGCGCCGCCCTCCCACTCGGCGTAGAGGAACGCCCTGGTCAGGTGCATCATTGGCACGTCGACCGTCTCTCCGGCAAGGAGTGCGAACGGCTCGTTGACGGTCTGGCCCGGCGTGAACGGGTTCAGCCACGGTGCGTTGAAGTAGATCGCGTTGGTCAGGACAAGCCGCGTCGCTTCGTCGATCGAGCCCGCGGGGAGGAGATCCTGGATCTTTTCTGCGGTTTGCTCGCTCACCCAATCGTTGATTGTCGTACGAGCACCGGTCGGGTCAGTCTTGAAGTCGAGTGCACGTAGCCCCGCGCCGTAATTGGTCTCGATCGTGTCGACGAACGTCTCGAGGAGCGAGTACCCTGTTTGCGGCCACGCGGCATTCACAACGTGGAACTCGAACCCCTCGCCCTCGTACCGCTCCGACGGCTCTCCCCTTGAGTTCAAGACCTCGTTGAGACCGCTGAAGGCCTGGTGTAAGCGTTTTCGATCCAGCTCGAAACGGAGCGCCCGATCCATCTGCGCCGCGGTCTCCCCGCGAGCGCCGGCGAGCGTCATCGCCAGTGCAGCGGAGACGCTGTACGGCGAGAGGAAGAGGTTGCCGGGATCGGACCGCAGTTCCCGATAGAGATCGAACGCGAACGCCGCGTTGGATCCTGCGAGAGAGGACACGGAATCATCTTCTCCGTTCGTTGGTTCCTCGTGAGAATCGGCCGCTGCTGGAGCGGAGTCTGGCGCGGTCGTGTCGCGCGAATCGTCGCCGCAGCCACTGCCGAGCAACAAGCCGATCGCGAGTACGAGCGACAGCGCGAGTTGGATGGCGGTTCGAGATCTTCGAATCATGTCACTCACCTCGCTTTACCCTAGCCGAATCGGCCGAGGAAGGGTAGCCTCTGGTCGGCCGATCCGGCCGCCCGGGACCGACGGCGTAGAGGAGGAGCACATGACGTGGATGGAGCTGCTGAAGACGCAGATTGAATCGGCGTACAGGACGACCGACGGATTGATCGCTCTCGTGACGGACGAAGACCTCGACTGGAAGCCGTCGACCGGTGACAACTGGATGACGATGGGGCAACTCCTGCAACACGTGTCCGATGCCTGCGGCGCGCCGTGCAAGGGGTTCGTGACCGGGGATTGGGGGATGCCCGAGGGCGTCGACCTGAGCGAGCTTCCGCCCGAGGAGATGCTCCCGCCAGCGGAGAAACTTCCGGCAATCGAGAGCGTCGCCGAAGCAAAGCGCCTCCTGGCCGAAGACAAGGCCGTCGCCCTGAAGATGATCGACCAGAGCGGCGAGGAAGACCTGGTCAACCGGAAGGTCAACGCGCCCTGGGACCCTCGCGAGAGGCCGCTCGGCCGCCAGCTCCTTCAGATGATCGCGCACCTCGAGGGACACAAGGCTCAGCTCTTCTACTACCTGAAGCTGCAGGGGAAACCGGTCAACACCGGCCACCTCTGGAGCGGGTAGCCGCGGAGGCCGACAAAGCAACTTCTTGGATCAGGTCGCAGCATCGGGCGTCGTGCGGGACCAGTCCTTGCGCGTGATGCGATAGACGAAGTGCGAGACGGTCGTCATCGAGTCTCTCAGAGGACCGGTCGGTTCGAAGACACTCTGGCAGATACGGCGCATGCCGGCCGCCTCCATCATCCGGGTCGATGCCGTGTTGGCGACGTTCGGCGTTCCCTGCACGGCTTGGCAGTCGGTCGTCCGGAAGAGGTGGCCAATCATCGCTCTCCAGAGTTCCCGGCCGAAGCCCTGCCTCCAGTGCACCGGCAGCAGCTTGATGTCCGGCTCGGAGACGCCGTCGGTGTCGGGCTCGCCGAGCTTGGCCTCACCGATCAGCGTACCGTCGGTCGAGCGCTCGGCAATGAGGAGCCGGTTCAGCGGGCGGTCTCGATCCCGTTCGATCTGTGCCTCGATCTCTCGGACGCTTGTCGGGATGCCGTGTGGAAAGCCGACGAACGTCGTGATTCGCGGATCGCGCCAGAGGGCGCGGATCCAGGCAGCGTCGCGGACACTGGCCGGGCGAACGTAGAGGCGGCGCGTGTGCAGGACCGGGGGCTCTCGGGGAATCATGTCGATTGAGGATACGCGTGCAGGAGACGGCGCGTATGCTCCCGCTCGACGAAGGGGGATCGGATGAGCCTCGCAATCCTGTTTGCCGTCGCATCAGGTGGGACATGGGCGATCGGGATGACGGCGGCCAAGCCGGCCCTTCGGCACATCGACGTTCTCTCGTACATGCTGATCCGGTGGCTGCTTGTCGCTCCCCTCGCGCTTCTCTACGCGGTCGCCACCGGCGCGCTCGCCTTTCCGAGCTGGTACGCGGTTGGCCTTGCGGCGATTGCAGGATTCCTCGATTCGACCCTCGGCGGGCTCTTCTACCTGATGGCGATGGAACGTGCGCCTGCCTACCAGACGGCGACCCTCGCGAGCACAGCGCCGGTCTGGGGCGTGACAACGGCGATCCTGATCCTCGGAGAGCCGCTCCGGTGGCAGGTCGTGGTCGCCGCCGGCCTCGCGGTCGTCGGCGCCTACTTCCTCGTCGGACGTCGGATGCGGATCCGCGTCCATCTGGCCGGTTCGCTCTTCGGCCTCCTGACAGGCTTCGTCTGGGGGTTCGCTGAGACGGTTCCGGCGAAGCTTGCGCTTCAGGCTGGCATCACGCCGATCTCTCTCCTGTTCGTCTTCGCTTGCTCAGGCGTCATCACGATCGCCTTGATGGTGCCGCTCCTACGGTCGCGTTTCCCGCGTCGAATTGAGTGGAAGGGCGTTCAGTTGACCGCGTTCTCCGCGATCGGAGGGGCCTTTCTCGGCTGGCTCTTCTGGCTCTCGGCGCTCGATCTGGCCCCGGCGAGCGTCATCTCACCGGTTCGTGGATCGACCCTCGTCTTCGCCCTCCTTTACTCGGTCCTCTTCCTTCGCGAACGTCCGGGCAAACTCGCGCTGCTCGGAGTGGTCCTCGTCCTCGGCGGAGTTCTTCTGGTGTCAATCTCGTAGCGGGTTCAGACGTCAGCTTGCCGGGAGGTGGACTTCTACGCGGCAAACGTCGTCACCGCGCAAGACGCTCTCCGTCAGCGTCACATCGACCGGCTTCTGCAAGATGAGCTCCCAGATGTTCTTGTAGTATCCGGCGCCGCAGTAGCAGAACGGCGAGAGGTCGTCCGCCTGTTCGGCGAGCAGGGAACGGCCCCAGGGGCAGTGGCAGTACATTCTCCGTCGCTTCTCGGGATCCGTCTCGCGGAAGTACTCCGCGAGCTTCCCTCCTCCCGGGATCTTGATGGCCGTGATCGTGTTCCCGTTCCGCACGCCCGCCATGCCCCATCTACGACGGACGACCTCTTGCACCGTCTCCCTATCGAGTTTCATCCTGTTCTGAAGCATCCGGACGAACTGCGCTTGCAGCGCCTCGATGCACCGGTCGACATCACTGGTTTCAGCGTAGAGATCCCGGACGTCCTGGAGCGATTCGGCACTGGGAGAACAGCCGCACCCGGCCATGATCATGTTTCGGCCCGACTCGCCGACGTGTTTCTCCATGCGCTTGAGGACGCTGCGCATCCAGCCGGCCAGCTGTGATGGAGAGGAGTCCTTCGAAAGGCTCCTGCTACTCTCCAGGATCTCCTGCTGCGATTCGTGCGGCAGCTCGGCCATCTGACTCTCCAGCCGGCGGAGCCAGCCTCTTACGAAGTCAGTGTCTCCCATCCGTGACGCCTGCCTTTCGGGAGTGTCTCTTCACGAGCGTGCGGCTCAGCGCTTCTCCGCTCTTCTCAATCCTGCGATTTTCTCACCGAGCGCCGCGGCTTCCCGAAGCTTCTCGGGCATCTCCGTGATCGGCACGTCGCGTCCGGTGTCCGGATCGAACGTCCGAGCGAGGACGGCGTGTGCGCGGCTTCCGAACCCCTTTGTGATTCGTTCGAGCCACTCGACCATCGAACCGTAGTAGTGCCGATACCCGATCAGGAGAACGAAGTCCTTGCCGCCGAAGTACTCCGCCGACACGACGGCCTCGAACCGGTCGAACAGTGTCTTCAGTTGCGAGGTCATGTAGCCCCAGAACATCGGCGCCGCCATTACGACGACGTCTGCCTCACGGAAGACGGGGTAAACGGCCTGCATGTCGTCCTGGACGACACATCCATTTCCCGCCGAGCAGCCCATGCAGGCCTCCCCGCGGCAATGAGCGATTTTCATGTCGATCGGCCGGAAGTGGGTGATGCCATGCATCTTCTCGCCGCCCAGTCCGCGCAAGAAGTGCTCAGCGAGCGTGTCCGTATCCCCGCCCGTTCGGGCGCTCCCGTGAAGGACCATCACGTTCATTGTGTCGTGAGCCTCCTGATCCGTGCCGTTGCTTCGATGAGGGGAGCGTACTCGACGGACCGTCTCTCGAACGTCCCGCTATCGCCTGGGGACAAGAAGAAGAGACGGTGCGTCGTGCTGGCGCTCTTGCCCGCGGAGGGTCCTCCACGCTAGGCTGGTCTCGAATCCCCGAATGGGAAGGAGCCGACGAACGTGACGCACACGCACTGCCGCCGCTGTCTTCTTCCCGCGGGGAAGTTCCACGTTCGCCTGGACGAATCCGGCCTCTGCAACTACTGCCGACACTGGGACGAGACGAGGGCGAAGATCTTCGACTTCGAGCGGAATCGACCTCTCCTTGTCGACCGACTGGAACGGTACCGCGGGCGGCTTCACTACGACGCAGCGGTCGGCATGAGCGGTGGGAAGGACAGCGCCTACGTTCTCCACCGGCTTACGTCGGTCTACGAGGCGAATGTGTTGGCCATTACGTTCGACAACGGGTTCCTCACCGACTACGCGTGGCGGAACATTCGAGAGATCGGCCGAGCCAGCGGCGTCGATCACTTCGTCTACAGGCCGGATTGGGAATCCTACCGCGAGTTCTACCGAGCCGCGCTATGTAAACTCGGGGACCCTTGCGCCGCCTGTTCGATCGGCGGGTACATTCTCTCAGTTCGGGGGTGCCGCGATCTGCGGGTCCCGTTCTTCATTCACGGTCGATCGCCGATGCAGATGCTCCGACACTGGTACCCGGGAACTCGCGATCTCGGTATCGGCGTCGTTCGAGGGAATCTCTCGGAGTACGCCGTTCACTCCCTGCACGCGCTCTACCGGAGGATCCACCGGCGGATGCAGCTCCTGCTCCTCTATCTCCTGCCAAACCCTCGGACGCGAAGACGCATCCTCCGCGAGCTGTTCGGCCGGAATCTTCGCCGTGACGACCTCGTTCCCGAGTTCCTCGGCTTCTTCCTGTTCGAGCCGTACGACGAGGTTGCGATCGTCGATCATCTGGAGGCGCTTGACGTGGGGTATCGTCGACCGGAGAACCACGCGATCCTCGGGCACGGCGACTGCCTGATTCATGACGCTGCCGCATTCTTGTACGAGCGGCACCATGGGGTGAGCCGCGTCCTGCCCGACCTTGCTGCGATGCTCCGGCAAGGGGCGATCACGATAGATGAGGGACGCGAGATTCTCCGGGCGAACACGCCGTCGGAGGAGGATGTTGAGATGTCGGTCGGTCACCTGCTTGAGCGGCTCGACATGCCTCGGGCCGAATTCGATGCGGTCGTCGCACGACTGAGCCGGAGGACCGGCTGGATGCCATTCGGATAGTGCGGGGAAGGAGGGCGGGATGACGAAGGTCTGGTGGCTCGGGCTGGCTGGCGCGCTCGGAGCACTCGCAGCCTATCTCTTCCTCTGGCCGGTCCCGATCGATCCGGTGCGATGGACGCCGCCGGAGGCGCCTACATCGACCGGCGTCTACGCGCCGAACGATGCGCTGGCTCCCGTCGAGCGCCTCGACGTCGGCTTCGCTCCGGAGAGCGTTGCCGTCGATGGAGCGGGGGCCGTCTACTGCGGCCTCGAAGACGGATCGATCGTTCGTGTGATCGACGGGTCCGTCGAGACGTTTGCTGAGACGGGCGGCCGGGCACTCGGGATGGGCTTCGACGAGAGCGGGAGCCTGATCGTCTGTGACCTAAACGGTCGCCTCCTCTCGCTCTCGGCGGCCGGAGGAATCGAAGAGCTTGTGACAGAAGTCGACGGACGTCCGCTCGGTCTGGTCAACGATCTCGACCTCGGTCCCGATGGAACGATCTACTTCAGCGAGTCGTCGACCGAAACGACCGACACGCTCCTCGACCTCCTCGAGCATCGGGGCAACGGACGGCTCCTCGCCCATCACCCCGCCAGTGGAGCGACCGACGTCTTGCTCGAAGGCCTCTACTACGCCAACGGTGTTGCCGTCAGCGCCGACGGGTCGTTCGTTCTCGTCGTCGAAACGACCGAGTACCGCGTACGCCGCCTCTGGCTCTTGGGACCGCGGGCAGGCGAAGACGAAGTGTTCATCGACAACCTCCCCGGCTTTCCCGACGGGATCTCGTGCGAAGGCGCGGGCATGTTCTGGCTCGCGCTGATGAATCCGCGGAACGGGTTCATCGACTGGGCTCTCGAGCGGCCGTGGATCCGGAAGGTCGCGGCCCGTCTTCCGCTCGCGTGGTTCGCTGGTGCCGCGCCGCGCTACGGCTTCGTCCTCGGTCTCGACGCCGACGGGAACGTCACGCACAATCTGCAGGACCCGTCTGGAGACCACTATGCCGGGATCTCATGCGTAGTACAGCGAGGTAGAACTCTCTATCTCGGCAGCCTGCTGGAGGACGCGATCGGGAGGCTGGATCTTCCGTGAACTAGCCCGCGATCTCGCCGAGCGCTACGAGGAGGCGGTCGACCTCTTCTGCGGTGTTGTAGTGGTTGATCCCGACGCGGACGAGTCCGCCCGCCTCCGCGAGACCGAGTCGTTCGATGACGTGGATGGCGTAGAAATCCCCATTCCAAACGAAGAGGGACCGTTCGTCGAGTCGCCGTGCGATCTCCTCGGGCGCGTGGGCTTCGAGCGTGAAGGAGACGACCGGCATTCGCTCGTCGAAGCGGGCTGAATCCGTGATGCCATGGATTCGAATGCCCCGGATTGCCTGAAGCCCGTCGATCAGGCGCTGGACGAGTCTTCGCTCGTAGGTCCGGATGGCAGTCATTCCGGCAACGATTTCGGCTCGCCGCCGGCCGCCACTGGCGGGCTGGCTGAATCGGCGTCCGACGGAGGCGAGGTAGTCGATGGCCGCGGTGGCGCCGGCCATCCCCTCGAAGTTGGGTGTCCCGGTTTCGAACTTGTCCGGAGGCGCATCTGCGGCGGGGATAACCTTGTAGGCGAGAAGCGCGTCGAGCAGCTCGTAGCGACCCCAGAGGACGCCGAGGTGCGGACCGAAGAGCTTGTAGGTAGAGAAGACGAGGAAATCGATGTCGAGCGCTTGCACGTCGATCACGGCGTGCGGCGCGTACTGGACGGCGTCGACGAAGATCCATGCGCCGGCGTCGTGTGTCCACTCGGCGATTCGCGTGATGTCGTTCACCGTGCCGACGGCGTTGGAGGCCGCTCCGACGGCGACGATCCGCGTCTTCGGTCCGATGCTTGCCCGAAGCTCGTCCATGTCGAGCGTGCAGTCGGCGGGATCGAAGTCGATCCGGCGAATGACAGCGCCTGCCTCTTCAAGCGAGGCCCACGGCGCAACGTTGGCGTCGTGATCGAGACGGGTCACGATGATCTCGTCTCCGGCGCTGAGGGTGCGACCGATCGCCCGGCTGAGATTGAACGTCAGCGACGTCATGCTCGGGCCGAAGACGATCTCGCCCGGTCGCGGGGCGTTCAGGAAGTCGGCCATCGCGGCCCTGGCTGCAGAGACCGTCGCATCCGTTCGGCGGGAGAACTCGAACGCACCGTGAGCATTCGAGTTGGCTTCTGTGTAGTACCGCGTCATCGCGTCGATCACCGAACTGTGAACCTGTGTTCCGCCGGGCCCATCGAAGAACGCGATCGGTCGTCCGTCAAACGTCTGCCCAAGCGCCGGGAACTCCCGCCGCAGCTCCATTACGTTCTCACGTTTCAGTGCCATCGTCCCTCCCGTTGGGTGCCTGGACTGAAGCAGCGAACATTCTAGGCGAGTTGCCTTTCCAGATCACTCGGACTCGGTGAGGGGCCCTCGTGGCCTCGAGGGCATCGCTCTTGAAGTGAGGGATCCTGGGCGTTATAGTTCACGGCCTAACGATTAGGTCGAAGACCGTTTAGGAGCTAATGAATGCGCGAAACGTCCAATGGGAAAAGGGAACTGACCGTCGGGCAGTTGCTCGCCCAGGTCTGCCGGATGACGGGCCACCACCTGCGCTCGCACATGGAGAAACTCGGCCTGCATCGTGGCCAGGGCTTCGCGTTGATCCATCTCTGGCACCACGACGGTGTCCCGCAACGCGAGCTCGCTCAGGCGATGCAGCTGCGGCCGGCTTCCGTCACGAACATGCTTCAGCGGATGGAGCGGGATGGCTGGATCTCGAGATCCAGGGACGATGAGGATCAACGGGTCGTTCGCGTCTTCATCACGCCGAAGGCGAAGGACCTGCGCAAGGAGGCGGAGAGGGTTTTCCGCGAGATGGAGGAGGAATTGGGTTCGGTCTACACGAAGGCGGAGCTTGAGACTCTGCGCCACCTTCTCCTGAAGTTGCACGGCCGCTTCGCGCAAGAGTCGAGAGGCGATCTGCATCATCGTGCCTTCTTCGGCAATGCCGGGGAGGTCTCAGACGCGGAGGTGTCCGGGTGAGATCGATCGGCAAGCTCCTCCGTTTTGCTCGACCGTACCGATGGCAGGCGATTATCGCCCTGACCTTGCTTCTGGGGATGGTTGCGAGCGACCTCCTGATTCCGCGCTTGACGCAGCGGATCATCGATCAAGGGATCGCGAACGGCGACATGCATGTGGTGCTGACGACGGCGCTCCTGATGCTCGGCGCGGCGATTCTTGCCGCCCTGTTCGCGCTCGGGAACAACTTCTTCTCGGTCCGCGTCGGCCAGTCGTTTGCGCACGACATCCGGAGCGCTCTCGTGCGAAAAGTGCAGTCGTTCTCGTTCGGGAACCTCGACAAGCTTCGGACAGGGAATCTGATCACGCGTTCGACGAGCGATGTCCACATGGTGCAGATGATCGTGATGATGTCGCTTCGCATCCTGACGCGCGCGCCGATCTGGATCATCGGCGCGGTCGCGCTGCTCATCCTGACGAGCCCTCAGCTGGCGCTGATGATGGCCGCGTTCGTTCCGGTGATCGCCCTGTTCATCATCTGGTTCGCACGGAAGGCGCAACCGATGTTCGCGTGGGTGCAGGAGAAGCTCGATCGCCTAAACACGGTGCTGCAGGAGAATCTGGCTGGCGTCCGAGTGGTCAAGGCCTTCGTCCGCGAACGGCACGAGATCGAACGGTTCGGAGCGGCCAACGTCGAGCTGATGGAGAAGAACATCCGGATCATGCGGTTGGTTGCGATCCTGCTGCCGACAATGGTGCTAATCCTGAACCTCGCGGTTGCCGGCGCGATCTGGATTGGAGGGACGACCGCGGCATCCGGCGGCATGAGCGCTGGTCAGATCGTGGCGTCGATCAACTACCTGATGTTCGCGATGTTCCCGCTGATGATGCTTGCCGGGATGCTCGGGCCGATCGCGGCGGCGAATGCGTCGGCGAGTCGGATCCTCGAGGTGCTCGACGCGTCGGCCGAGGTCGCCGACCGGCCGGGGGCGAAGGCCCTGGTGGCGCCCGAGGGGCGGATCACGTTCGAGGATGTCACGTTTGCCTACGGGGGGGACGGCGCCGAGCCGGTCCTCTGCGGCGTCAGCTTCGCGGCGGAGCCGGGCGAGACGATCGCCATCCTCGGTGCCACAGGCTCCGGCAAGTCGACGCTCATCCACTTGATCCCGCGGTTCTACGACGCGACCGAGGGGCGCATTACGTTTGACGGGATCGACATCCGCGATCTTCAAATGCGGTCGTTGCGATCGCACATCGGTGTTGCGCTGCAGGAGGCTGTCCTGTTCGGCGGAACGATTCGGGAGAACATCACCTATGGCCGGGCGGACGCCAACGAGGACGACGTGCACTCGGCGGCGGTCGCCGCCCAAGCAGCTGAGTTCATCGAGGCCCTCGCCGACGGCTACGACACCGAGATCGGACAGCGGGGCGTGACCCTGTCCGGCGGTCAGCGACAGCGAATTGCCATCGCCCGAGCTCTCCTCGTGAAGCCGAAGGTTCTGATCCTCGACGATTCGACGAGCGCCGTCGACATCGAGACGGAGGTCAAGTTGCAGGATGCCCTCGATCGGCTGATCGCCGGCTCGGAACACACCACGACGCGGTTCATCGTCGCGCAGCGGATCTCGACTGTCCTTCTTGCCGACAAGATCTTGGTTCTTGACGATGGGCGGATCGAGTCCTGCGGAACGCATGAAGAGCTGTTGGAGTCGAGTCCCATCTACAAAGAGATCTACCAATCGCAGTTGGGGGAGGTGCGGCGCGATGACTCAGGGTAACGCGCATCAGACACCTCCAAAGGCCGTTGAACGAGCCCGCATGTTCCGGCCGGGTCGCGGCGGCCACATGATGGGCGGCGAGCGGGCCAAGGACACGCGCGGCGCGCTCCGGCGGCTTCTCGGCTACATGAAGCCGTATCGCAGAACGATCGCGCTCGTCTTCGTCCTGGCAACGTTCGGGACGACGATGGCTCTTGCCGGGCCCTATCTGATGGGCGTTGCGATCGACAAGATCGTCAGAGGAGATAGCCTTGCGTCGCTCCTCCGTATCGTGGTCCTGATGCTGGCGACCTACGCGATTACGTGGATTGCGAATACCGGGCAGGGCATCTTGATTGCCACCGTCGCGCAGAGGGCGATGCGCCGGCTGCGGGGCGATTTGTTTGATCACCTGCAACGCCTCAGTCTCAGGTTCCACGACAGCCGGCGTTCCGGAGAGACGATGAGCCGGCTGACCAACGACATCGATGCGATCAGCCGTGTGCTCAGCCAGAACGTGACCCAGCTCTTCTCCGGCATCCTGACGATGGTCGGGATCTTGATCGTGATGTTCATCCTGAGTCCCTGGCTCGCGCTGGCGTCGATGATCGTGCTGCCCCTCATGTTCGGGCTGGTTGTCGTGATCGGAAAGAAGACGCGGAGCGCATTTCGCGCTTATCAGAAGAACCTGGGCACACTGAACGGAACGCTCGAAGAGACCTACAGCGGTCAACGTGTCGTGATGGCCTTCGGTCAAGAGGATCGGGTCCTAGAGCGGTTCGACGAGCACAACGCGACCGTACGGCGGCTCGGGATTCACGCGATGACCTACGCGCTCTTCATCATGCCGATGATGGGAATCCTGTCGAACATGAACGTCGCCGTCGTCGCCGGGATTGGCGGTTGGTTGGCCATCAGGGAGATCGTAACGATTGGCCTGATCGCGACCTTCATCACCTACTCGCGGCGATTCGCGGAGCCGCTCCGCCAGCTTGGTGGATTGTATAACCAGGTCCAGCAAGCGCTTGCCGGCGCAGAGCGGATCTTCGACGTGCTTGACGAAGCGCCCGATCTGATCGATCAGGCGGGCGCCATTGATCTTGCCCAGATCAATGGCGCAGTTGAGCTAGAGAATGTCACCTTTGCATACGTTCCCGATGTCCCGGTCCTCCATGACGTCAGCCTTTGCGCCGAACCGGGCCAAGCGATTGCGCTGGTCGGCCCGACGGGTGCAGGTAAGACGACGATTGTGAATCTCCTCTCCCGCTTCTACGAGATCGAGGACGGGTCCGCCCGCATTGACGGGACCGACATCCGAGATGTGACCAAGGCGTCGCTGCGCCGGCAGCTGGGCGTCGTGCTTCAGCAGACGTTCCTGTTTGCCGAATCGGTGATGGAGAACATCCGCTACGGGCGGCTCGAAGCGACCGATGAGGAAGTGATGGCGGCGGCGAAGCTGGCCAACGCGGACGAGTTCATCCGGCGACTCCCTCAAGGCTACGAGACCGAGCTCTCCGAGCGCGGCTCGAACCTCTCGGAAGGGCAGCGCCAGCTGATCGCCATCGCGCGAGCCGTTCTCGCCGATCCGCGGATCCTGATTCTCGACGAGGCGACGAGTTCGGTCGACACGCGCACTGAGGTCCAGATCCAGGCTGCATTGCGCCGGCTGATGAAGGGGCGCACGAGTTTCGTCATTGCCCACCGGCTTTCGACGATCCGGAACGCCGACAGAATCGTTGTGATTGAAGAAGGACGGATCGTCGAGCAAGGAAGCCATGACGAGCTCCTCGCCGGAGACGGTGCCTATCGAAGCCTCTACGTGAGCCAATTCAGGGGGAACAAGGGGGAGGTTGGCACGTGAAACGTGGAATCTCGGTTCTCTCGCTCATCTTGATCGTCGCTCTTGCTTTGGCCGGATGCGGTGACTTCCAGCAGCGAGCGGCGGAAGCGCAGGCTCGAATCGATGCGGCGGAGCGCAAGGCGAAGACGGCGATGCAGGCCGCAGCGGACAACACCGCCCGGCTTCGGGAGCTTCTGCGGCGCGTCGAGTTGCTCGAAGCGCGGCTCGATGCAGCGATCGAGGCTGCGGACTAGCGGCGAAGGAGACTCGCGGTACCCATCGGGATGCTGGGCGAAAGACACAGAATCTTGACAAGCGGCGCCTACGATGGCGCGCATAGGAGGATGACATGAGAAACGCGAAGTGGATCCTATTGATGTTGGTCGTGGTCGGTGCAGGACTGAATGCGATGGGCCAGTCCGATCTTGACGTCTTCCCGGTTGGGACGACGACAATGATCTATTCCGTGACGTCGGAAGAGATGAGCGAGCCGCAGACTCTCGAGCTGGTGGTCACGGCTCACGACGACGGACGGTATACCGTGCGCATGGTGACCGAGCAGACGGGCAGCGAAGACGAGTTGGCGACGGGTTTCGGGTTCATCTTCGGGGCGAGCCGGGTCTCGTCCGGTGGCGGGCACGATGTGAGCTACAACTCGCTTGAAGCGTTGATGGATCAGCGCAGCCGGCTCCAGGAAGGTCAGGACTACCTTCTTCCCGGCGGCGGGATGTTCACCGAGATTGTGGGGGTGACGATCGCCGGCGTCTGGTGTCTCGAGGGGAGCTTGATCAACCCGGATGACCCGAACGAGCGGATGACCATCGCCTTTGCCCTGACTCATCCGGTCTACATCTCGCCTCTGATTCGGGCCGAAGAGCTCCGCGACGGGGCGTGGGTCGAGACGTTCGCTATCGAGTTGGTGGAATACATCGTGGAAGAGAGTGGCGGATAGCGATGGCGCTTCTTGAGATGAAGGGAATCACCAAGGACTACAAGCTCGGGAAGACGACCGTTCGAGCACTGCGTGGTCTCGATCTGAAGATTGATCGAGGCGAGGTCGTCGCGATCATGGGGCCGTCCGGGTCCGGGAAATCCACGTTGATGCACATCCTCGGCGTGCTCGACACTCCGACGAATGGGACGGCCACCATTGACGGTGCCGATCTGGAGAGCCTCAAGGAGCGGCAGCTGGTTACGCTTCGAGGCAAGAAGGTGGGATTCGTGTTCCAGACCTTCAACCTGATCCAGACCCTCTCCGCACAACGAAACGTGGAGCTGCCAATGGTCTTCCAGGGCATCGGCGCCGGTGAACGGCATCGACGCGCACGGCAGCTGCTGGAGAAGGTCGGCCTCGGCGACCGCGTCAAGCACAAGCCGAATGAGCTCTCCGGCGGAGAACGTCAGCGCGTTGCGGTGGCGCGCGCGTTGGCCAACGATCCGGAGATCATCCTCGCCGACGAGCCGACCGGGAACCTGGATACGGAGACCGGAGGCCCAATCCTCTCGCTTCTGAAGGAACTGAGCACCCGGGACGGGAAGACGGTCATTCTCGTCACGCACGATCCGGACGCGGCGGCGATCGCCAATCGGATCATTCGCCTGAGAGACGGTTGCGTGGTCGCATCTTCCGCGGGCGGTGATTCCCATGCGTAGATTGCTCGATTTCCTTCAACTTGCGCTGCAGAGCATCGTGCACCGGAAGATGCGCAGTTGGCTGACGGTGATCGGCGTCTTCATAGGCATCGCCGCCGTCGTGGCCCTCATCTCCATCGGTCTCGGTCTCGAACGGACAATCAACGACCAGGTCTCCGGCGTCTTCGGGGTCGACAACTTCGTCATCCTGAACGAAGGCGCGTTCAGCGGCGGTCCGCACGGAGGAAATGCCGAGGAGTACGCGCTCGACCTCGATCTACTCAAGTCGATCGAAGGGGTGAAGGTTGCGGCGGCGCTCCGCGAGCGCACGGGCTACGTCCAGGGGCAACCGGATGCGGAAGGGAACGTCCTTCAAGGATTCCTTCCCGTGATGGGCCTCTCTCCCGAGCTGATGACCGAGTTCGAGTCGTTCACCGGCGGACTTGAGGCGATGCCGGGCGGACGTCTTTTCGAGCCGGGCGACGTCGAGGTCGCCGTCCTTGACTACGAGATTTCTCAGCGTCTCGGTGTCGTGGTCGGCGATACGATTCTCGTTGCCGGCGACGGAGACGCTGAGCTGAACCTGACAATCATCGGGATCATGGCTCCGCCTGAGGAGGACGACGCCGACGCGGAGGCCGGGTTCGGCACGCAGTTCCAGTCGAGCTCCGAAGGGGACACGATCAGCGTGCCGTACGAGACGATGGATCTCCTCTGGGGCCCGGCCGACGATGTCTTGGTCACGCTCGTGAAGACAGAGACTGGCTACGATGTGGACGAGGTCGCAGACCGAGCAGAGGAGGCCCTACAGGATCGCGGGTCGGACGTCGTTGCGGTGACGTACGCGGACATCAGCGAAACGATCGGGGCGATGACGGCAGCGATCGGAGGCTTTCTGGCGGGGATCGCCGGGATCTCGCTCCTGGTCGGAGGGGTCGGTGTGATGAACACGATGTTCACGTCGGTCCTCGAGCGTACGAAGGAGATCGGCGTGATGAAGGCCGTCGGAGCGAAGAACAGCCACGTCCTTTCGATCTTCCTGATCGAGTCCGGGATGATGGGCCTCGTTGGAGGGATCGTCGGGACGGGATTCGGGCTGATCATCAGCCGGGTCGGTGTCTTCATCATCGATCGACTGACGACGGGGTTCGATATGGTCTTCGTCATCAGTGGCTCGCTGATCTTCTACACGCTGGTTGGGTCGTTCGCCCTCGGCGCGTTCGCAGGCCTCTGGCCGGCGTGGCGAGCGTCGAAGCTGCCGGTCGTCGACGCGTTGCGATACGAGTAACGCGGGAATTCAGAGCATCCGAGGCGGGGTCATCGAACCCCGCCTTTCCTTCGGGCACCTGTGCCCTAGGGCTTCTCCCCGGCCGCGTCGACGAGTTCGAACAGGTAGAGAACCGTCCACAACCCGGGCACGGAACTGACGCCACTCGGCCGCTCGTAGGCGGCGGCCAGAAAGGCATGCGTTTTCAGCATTTCCTGGGCCGCCGGTTCCAGTCGACGTGACTTGAGCGCGAAGAGCGCCGAGTTGAGAGCGTATTCGAGGTACGCGGCCATGTTTCTCGTTGCCGCCGCCATCCGGACTCTGGCTTCGGGTTCCAGCGGAACCTCCCCGAACCACTTGAGAAGGTCCCCCATGTCGGATCTGAGACCGCGTTCGGCTTCCTGGGCCTCCGCGAGCCGCACGTAGTGCGGTCCTCTGGTTCCCTCGAGGAGGTTGACGAGCTGCTGCGCATGAAGGTGCAGATCCCCGATCGTCGGCGCGTAGATGGCGAACGACGCAATCGAGAGGGAGAGCTTCAGTCGACCCGAGAATGCGATCAGACGCTCCTCGACGCTCGGCTCTTGAGCTCGCACGGGCAGAGCATGGGTGACGCCGCTGAGAATCGTGAGAAACGCGAGCGCGACGATCACTGGCCTCCGCTGTCTTCGCATCTCCGGCTCCTTTCGCGTGGGACCACTCTCTCCGATTCCTGCCGGCCGTTCCATCGTGTTCATGTCAATTCCGGGTCAACGTCCTCGACTGCCAGCCTGTAGCCGAATCCGGGGACCGTCACGATCAGTCTGCGCGCGTTGGTGTCGATCTCAGAGAGGCGTTGCCTCACGAGATAGACGTACTGCTTGACGTCCTTCGCATCGGCGTAGGGGGAGTCCGGCCATGCGGCCGCGAGGATCTCCCGCTCGGAGAAGACCCGTCCTGGCTCGCTCGATAGGAGCTCAACGAGCGCAAATTGCTTCGGCGTCAGGTGGACGGAGCGCCCTTCGAGACGGACGGACTTCCGGTAGAGGTCGACTTCGAGCGGGCCGGCGGCGACGACAGGAGCCTCTCGGAAGGTTGACGGATCCCCGTCCCTGCGTCTGCCGCGCAGCGCGAGGAACAGCACCAGCACCATTACGAGGTCGAATCCGATTGCTCCGCCGGAAGCGATGACGATCGTTCCGTTGGCCTGTGCCGCGATGCCCGCACAGTCGATCCCGATGCGGATGTATCCGGGCTCAGCGGTGTCGGCCGAAGCGCGCTCCGCGTCCTCCGGCAAGGGGAGCGGAATCACGATGTCCAGGTGAGATCCACCGGTCGTCCGCGACACGCGCCTCACCGAGGAGACGGGATCCGCCACCACGCCGAGTTCGGATTCCGTCTTGCCGGCGTTTCTCTCATCGATGAGGAATTCCCCCTCACGTGCGATCTGCACGTAGATTGCGCTTCCGGCGAGGAGGAGCTGGGACGCCGAACGAAGCATTCCGACGTCGGAGCGATCCGCCCACGGCTGCGCCGCGGCGGCGAACGCGTGAGCGTAGGCGAGGCTTCGATTCTGAAACGCGTTATGCAGGAGGACGAGGTAGTTGTGGGTGAACAGCGTCGCGCCGATCGCCGAGAGGGAGACGACGATCGCTGCGAGGATGACGAGCGTTCTGTTCCGCCTCAACCAGCGTTGCACGGGCACGCTGCAAGAGTAGAGGCCGGGGAGGACGGCGGCAAGAGGGTCATTGAGCGTTGACGAACCGTTGACCCGCCAGCGGTTCGTCCTTGATCGCACGGCACCTACGGTCGACGCGTCAGTACGCCGTCTCCCTAGATCCAAGGCGGCAGCGGGCTCGGACATTCGCAAGCGATCGATGTCGCGGCCTGCAGAAGGAGGAGAGATGAAGAAAGTGGAAGGTCCCCGAAGACGACTCGGAGTCCTGGTGCTGGTTGGACTGCTGATCATGGCGGTCCTACCGGTCGGTACCGCAATGGCTGAGCCTCCCGATTTGCCGATCGAACCGGCCTCCGTCGGACCGGACGGAGGCGACGGGCCGTTTGCCGGGATGCTCAATCGCCTCTCCGAGGTCCTGCAGCGGCTCGAAGGAGAGCTCGCAGCGCTCGAAGGGCCGAGGGCCGAGCGGCTGGAAGAGCGGCTGGAGGGAGCGATCGAAGCGATCGAGAGCCTCCTTGGCGAGGTCGAGCGACCTCGAGAGAAGCTTGACGAGACGACGTGGAAGGCTCGGATGGTGAAGGTCAACCTCCATCTCCATCGCCTCATTCAGCTACTCGAAGAGATCGTGGAACGGACGCCCGATCGCCCGGAGCGCCCCCGTGCAAAGCTGTCCATCGAGCAGCTGCGCAAATGGATCGATGACTACATCGTGCAGGCGTCCGTTGGGATGGATTCCGAGGAGTACGAGCGATTCGAGCGTGCCGTTCACCAGATGGCGAAGTTCCTCGGGGAGCGGATCTCGCAGATGGCGAAGAAGGTTCCCGCCAAGAATGAGCCTTCGAAGCTGGCACACCTCGTCGAGCGGCTCGAAGCGCTGCTCTTCCGGCTCGACGGCTTCCTCCTGAATCAGCTCCCCAAGCGACCTTAGGCCGATACAAGGAAGGCGGGTTGGGCTGTGGCCCATGTTGGTTACAGCCCTTCTCCCGTTCGTCCGCCAGCGCCTCGCCATGGCGCGCTGCCGCCTCAAAGTTGTTTGGCTTCCCTTGGCGCTGCAAGTACCGGAATGTTAGGTTGCATGCAGCCGGAGTGGTGCAAGCATAGTGTCTGGTCGAGGTGGAGGATACAGCGTTCGTTCGGCTCGCGACAGTGCCTCGGCATGAATTCACGTGGAGGTCGTGCGAATGAAGGCAGCAGACATCTCGCGTCGTCCCGGGGTCGCCTGTCTTACGGTCATCGCCGTGCTGGTGGCACTGGCATGCGTGGACATTGCTTCGCCGGTGGCAGACGCGCAGATCGAGTCCTCGGCCTGGGCGGGGATGGAGGAACTCCTCTGCATGGCGCCTCGTGGCAGTTTGCCCGGTGGAGAGGGTCTCGAAGTGGGGCAGAAGATGCAGCGGCCGACCAGCAAGGGGGCGATTCTCTCCTTGGCCTTCAGCCCTGATGGACAAGCGTTCGCTTCGGGATCGGCGAGTGGAGCGGTGAAGCTGTGGAACGCCTCGACTGGAAGGGTGTTGGAGGCTCTGTCTAGAGAGGAGGGCGTCTACTCCGTCGCATTCAGCCCCGATGGGCTCGTGGTAGCTCTCGCTTCCGGGGATGGCACGATTATTCTGTGGAATCCGGAGTCCAGGAAGAGCAATCGAACCCTTCTCGAAAGCGACATCGTGAATTCGGTGGCGTTCAGCCCTGACGGACAGATCCTCGCATCTGGATCCGCGGACAACATGATCAGGCTGTGGAACGTCGGGACCGGGGAGGTCATCAGAACTCTGGCCGGGCACACGAGTTGGGTCTACTCCGTAGCATTCAGCCCGGACGGACAGACCCTCGTTTCGGGATCCGCCGATGCCACAATACGACTGTGGCGCGTTGAGACGGGAGAAGAGATCCAGGTGCTCACTGGGCATGAGGGGTGGGTCTACTCGGTGGCGGTCGGCTCCGACGGACAGACGATCGCATCCGGTTCATCGGACGGAACGACCAAGCTCTGGGATGCCACGACCGGACAGGAGATGATGACCCTTGCGGGGCACTCTGATGCTGTCATCTCGGTGGCGTTCACTCCGGACGGTCAGACTCTGGCATCGGGCTCTCTGGACGGCACGATCATCCTCTGGGAAGCCGGAACTGGAGAGGAGATCAGATCGCTCAGCGGACACTCAGGGTGGGTACTTGCCGTTGCATTCAGCCCCGACGGCGCCAAACTTATCTCAAGTTCCGCCGATGGCACAGTCAAGATCTGGCAGATCTCATCTGGAGAGGCGCTGAAGACGCTCAGCGATTAGCGCCGACTACGACGACCGTGAGTGACGATCGGACGATGGCCCGACCCTGAATCTCTTGTCGGCTCTTCTCACGTCCGATGAGTCCACCACGCCCACAAATGGGACGGCGTGGAATGGGGGGCATCCGCTCTGCCGCACGCTCTAGCTCATGGACTGAAGACAACGACTTCACGCACAAGGGTCGCCGACGAAGTTCTTGCCGTTAGATCGTTCGCGTCATGTGGATGTCTTCCGGCTCCTCGGCAAGCAGAGCCGGGTGCGGTGTGGCGGTCGGCGCGAAGCCCTTGCTGAGGTAGAAGCCGACGGCCGACCCGCTCGGTGTCGCGGAGACGTACATCTCGGTTGCGCCATCCTGCTGAGCCAGAGCCAACGTCTCATGGAACAGGCGAGACGCGACCCCCCTCCGGCGATGGCCGTTGCCGACGTGGAGCAGCGCCAACTGCGCCATGCTCTCCGTCAGGCGCGGCCGGTAGATGGCGATGCCTGCGAGTCGCTCGTCGTCGAACGCGCCGATCGCTGTGCCGCCGAGATCGAGCTGCCGCTGCGCACCGCGGATCATCTGGCCGAAAGAGTGCTTCCCGTCTCCGTCGAGCCACCCCGCATCGTCCCAGTGGACGTCCATCTTGATGAGTTCCGCGCCCTGCTGCTCGTACCCGACGCGGATTACTTCGGATCGATCGATGTCGCGGATCTTGCCCAGTTCATCTGGATTCATGACGCGGTATTCCAACGCTCGTCTCCTTCCTTGGCCTCTGAGCTTTGTGAGTGACCGGAGGTGCTCGGACTACTCATTCTCTTGGTTTGCCCGAGTCAGCGTTTGAACGCCCAACCGATCGGCGATCGACTCGGTCAACACGTGGACAACTCCATTGAGGCGCATGGACTGAAGGGCATGCTGCGCGATCAACCGACTGACCTCGTCCACCGACACCGCCAGGACCTCGGAAGCCTTCTCGACGGGCACGAGTCGCGGTAGCTCGACGCCGTCGTGTATCAAGGTCTTCGCTACGCTCCCACAGCGTTGTAGCCGGCGTCGACGTGGTGCGTCTCGCCGGTCACGCCGGACGACAAGTCGGACAGAAGGTAGACGGCCGCCTTGCCGACCTCGTCGGTCTCGATGTTCCGCCGGAGTGGTGCCGTTCTCTCTACCTTGTCGAGCATCATGTCGATCCCGCCGACGGCCATTGCTGCCAATGTCCTGCAGGGTCCTGCGGAGAGGGCGTTGACGCGGATACCGGACTCCCCCAACTCGGCGGCGAGGTATCGGACAGACGATTCGAGCGCCGACTTGGCGACCCCCATCACGTTGTAGCCCGGCGCTGCTTTCTCTGCCCCGTAGTAGGAGAGCGCGAGGACTGAACCGCCGTCGGGCATCACGTCGCGTGCACGATCGGTGATCGCGAGCAGCGTGAACGCGGAGATGTCGAGGGCCTGCCGGAAGACAGCTCGCGGTGTCGAGGAGAACGTCCCGAACTTCAGGTACTCGCGATCGGCGTAGGCGATCGAGTGGACGACGAAGTCGATCGAGCCGAATTCGGCTTTCACAGCGGCGAAGAGTGCATCGAGGTCCTCGTCCTTCGAGGCGTCGCACGGGTGCATCCATGGTGCCTCCGCTCTGAGCTCGTCGAGCGCCCGTTTTACGCGCACCTGCATCTTCTCGCCGGGTAGATGTGTGAACGCGCAGACGGCACCGTGAGCAACGGCGTTTCTCGCAATGTGCCACGCGATGCTTCGCTCGTTGGCGACGCCGAAGATCAGGCCGGTCTTGCCCTCAAGTAGGCTCATCGTCTCTCCCTCCTTTGGGATCCTCCGCGAGGCAACTACGGTACTTGGTTGCGGGGAACGCCGCAATCGGAGGCGAGTTCCCTTCGGAATGCCGAGACGGTATCCTGGCCAGTCGGGGATTTGCGGGAAGGAGGATGCGATGTTCAGACTGCTTGTGGGACTGCTCGGCGTGACTAGCGTGATCGTCGCGGTGTCTTTGCTGTTTGGAGGAGGAAGCCTGTTGTGGCTCGACACGGCACTCACCGATGCACAAGGGTTCATCAACACGGTCCCGATGGAGATGGGTGTCGACGGCTACGCGCTCGTCGCGGGATCGGCTGAGATCGGCATCGAGCCGGAGCTGCCGATCGACGTCGGTGAGCTGGCAACGATTCGGCTTCGGGCCGAAAACCAAAGCGCGAGTCAAGCGATCTTTCTCGGTGTCGCCGAGACGGACGCCCTTGACGCATATCTCGGGGGCGTGGCGTACGCGGTGATCGATGAGATGGGCGAGGACTCGTTTGAGTTCTCGTACCGGACGAACGAGACGGGCGAGGCCCCGCCGGCGCCGCCGACCGTCGACATCTGGGTGACCTCGGCATACGGGGTTGGGGAGCAAGTGATCGAATGGGAGATCAGCTCCGGCGACTTCTCGTTCGTCGTCATGAACGAGGCCGCGACGGAAGGGATGGAGTTCGAGGTCGTTGTCGGCGCGCGCGTTCCGCTGATCAAGTCGGTCGGTGTCAGCCTGCTGGTGGGCGGCGGGGTTGCGCTGGCGCTCGGCACGATTCTTCTGGCAATCGCGTTGTAGCGGTGGGGCAAGGTCCAAGCGCGCGTTAGAGGCCTGCGGCCTCAACCCGTTCGGCAAGATTCGGTCTGTCCTGGGCATCTTCGAGAGCCTGTTCCCAGAGCGCGGTGAGGTCGCCGAGATCGAGCTTCGAGCCTACGCGGAGGAAGAGTGGGACGACATGGAGGGGAACCTCGATCGAGACGCGGGTCGGTCCGGCGATCGCTTCGCCGGACCATGCATCGATCCACACGCCTTCGGGGATGAGAACTGCGACCTCGCTTGCTCCCTCCTCCCAGACTGGACGGACGAGCAAGTCTGGCCCGAGCAAGTACTGCTCGAACGCATCCACAAACCGGGACTCGTTCGGATAGGCGAGAGCGAGAGGACGCACAATCGGGGTCCCGTGCGCGCTTGAGTCTTCCGCAAGCGCATACAAATAGTCGCCGAGATCGGCGTGGAGCCGGGCGTACATCGTCCAAATGGCCAGAAGCTCCTCATCGTAGACGGTGTCAAACGTGTAGCCGTCTTCAGAGATCGCTTTGTCGCTGTCGTCCGGAAGCCAAGACCACGGAGCAAGATTCGCCATCGGCCCGACCTCCATGATCGGGCAGAACGCGGAGAATGCCAGCCACCGGGAGAGGATCTCTCTCGGCGGGCGCGTGTTGTATCCGCCGGTATCCGATCCCCAGACTGGCACATTGAGAACGGCAGCACGCTGGAGTGCGATCACCGCTGAGCGCAGCCCCCACGATGACGGATCTGTGTCTCCGCCCCAGGCAACGGTGTGTTGCGAGCTCCCTGTCCATCCTGCGCGGTAGAGTGAGACGAACTCCTCTGCGCCGGACGCGGCGGCCGCTTCGCGAGCCGCCGCGGCGAACCAGAGCGGATAGGCATTGTGCCCCTCGCGGTACGACGTTCCGTCGGCGTACGACCCTCGGAAGAGCTGTCCGTCGGGCGGTTTCTCCTCCCCGCGATCGAGCTTGAACCCGGAGATTCCCGTCTCGAATAGTGGTTCCAACTGCCCGATCCACCAGTCGAGGGCCAACGGATCGGTGAAGTCGATCAACGCAGCGTTGGGGAGGTACGGGAGGGTCAGGGTGACGTCGTAGCCGTGCTCGACCGCGACGTCGCGCTGACGATCCATCACCCACGGGCCGAGCCACAGGAGCGTTTCGATCCCTCGGTCATCGAGCCACCCGACCATCTCGCTGAATCCCGGCAGGCGGTCCGTGTCGAAACGCATGTCACCGTATCCGAAGGTGCCCGCGGCCCAGGGACGGTCTACGACGTACCAGCCGCAAGGGATACCGAGCGCGTCCATCATCAAGATGTCCTCGACGATCATCGAGTTGAACGGGCCGTCGTATGGCGTTCCGTCGTACAGGGTCGGAAGATCCCAGACGACGTCGCGCCATCGGCCCGGTCCGAGGATGAAACGAGGCGGAAGAAGGGGCATCCCGGTCAGCCGAGCATACTGCTCGATGGCGGCGAACGGCTCCGAACCTGCAAGGAGGAGGAGGCTCAGTTCGGGGCCTTCTTGCTCGATCGTCACTTCGGTCGGCGCTGCTCGGCCGGACACGTCGACGCCGAACCGATACGTTCCGGGCCAATCGCTCTCGATGAAGACGCCGTACCCGCGCGAGGAGACGAAGAATGGAGCGTAGATCGAGACCGTCGGGAGCGTGTAGAGGTCGACGGTCTGGCCACGCAGATTGAGGCCCTGGCGCATCCCGGGGTTCCATGAGAGGCCCTGGCTCCCCTGCACGACACGCTCCATCAGTCCAAAGAATCCTTCACTCTCGGTGACACGGATTGCGATGCCCAGCTTCTCGAACTCCCCTTTCGGTTCGACGGAGAAGACGATGCGGACGGTCTCCTCAGGGCCGGCGGAGACGAAGACGTTCGCCGTGCGACCGTCCTCGGTCGCACAGGCGAAATGCTCCCCCTCGTCTCCCGCCTGCGCGATCGCCGGGCCGACGAGCCCGATTCGGTCGCCCCCGCTACGAAGATAGAGGACCGACAGGCCGGCGGCAGCCACCGCGGGGAGACCTTCCCGTTCGAATTCGATCGCCAGAGGCTCATCGCAGATCCTCCACGCCATTGCAGAGACTTCGCTCGTGGGGCCGAACGCGAAGGAGACGATCGATGCTGCAAGCAACAGGTGCCCGACGCTCCAGGATTGCAGGCTCTTCTTCATGAGGGTGATCCTAGCAAGATGGGTGCTGACTGCAACCGAGCGGCTGTCTTGTCGTCGCCGCGGCACGCCGCTTCCCCAGGCCTTGTCGTGGCGCTACCATGGGATGGCGGCCTAGTTGACGCGATCCCCACGGATCGAACGATGAGGAGAGGAGACGGATGACGATTGAGTTCGAGAAGGAGATCGAGCGTCAACTGCTCGCTTCGATCAAGGAATTCTTCAAGGAGCAGCTCGACGCGGAAATCGGGGATCTCAAGGCGACCCTCCTTCTCCGGTACATCCTGAAGGAGATCGGTCCGACGATCTACAATCGAGCGGTCGCCGATGTGAGCCGTCACCTCCGTGATGTTGTCGACGAGATTGACGGCGTCTGCTTCGAACCCGAGTTCGGCTACTGGAAGCGGTAGCCGTCCAGATCAGGAATTGTCAGTCCCTCTGTCGCATCCAGCATCGTGGCCTCCCGACTCGACAGTCCAGAGACGCTTGTGAGACTGCTCGTCGGAGAATCGATTGGAATGGAGGCTGATCCGATGAATGGACGACGGGCACTTGGCTTGGTTGTCTGGTTGGGAGTCGCCGGAATCGCGTTCTGCGGTCTCTCCGTGGCGAGTACGGACCCGGTGGGTGAGCCGTCATGGGCATCTCCGTCGAAGGACGAAGTTGTCGACGCGCTCGATGGGCTCTCGTTCGAAGCATTCATCGAGACGTCGTATCAGCTGTACCTGATGCGGTTCCCCGAACTCCTCACGCACCTTGGCGTCGCCGAGATGCTCGGGGTTCGCCACGATCGGCTGAACGACTACTCGAGCGCGTACATCGAGGAGACGTACGCCATCGAGCAGACGATCCTCGACCGTCTTCGCGCGTTCGATCGCACGGCGCTCAAGCCTGACCAGCAGGTCACTTACGATGTCTGTGCCTGGTACTGGGACGACCTCGTTCGCGGACAACCCTTCGCATTGCACAATCACCCGATCACCCACTTCTACTTCACGAGCCTCGACTGGGTCCTCTACGACCTGCTGACGGAGGTGCACCCGTTTGCGTCGATCGAGGATGCGGAGGACTACGTCCGTCGGCTCCGCGGCGTAGACGAGCAGTTCGGTCAGATTCTCGACCGGATGGACGAGCGTGCAGAGGCCGGGATCGTTGTCCCTCGGATCATGATCGACTGGGCGATCCCGCAGCTCCGCAATCTCGCCTACGCCACCGCGTCCCGGCATCCGTTCTATGCTGCTCTGGAGGTGGGGCTCGGGGCGATCGACATCGCCTACGACGAGGGAGCGGCGCTTCTCGAAGCCGCTGCAGGCGCACTTACTGACGAGGTTATTCCTGCCTATCGAAGGTTGCTCCGCGCGCTCGAGTCACAGCGAGCGCGCGCTCCAAGCAGCTTGGGATTCGACCAGTATCCCGACGGAGAGGCGTTCTACGCCTATGCGCTTCGTCATCAGAACCAGGCTGACCTCTCCGCGGAGGAGATCCACGAGATCGGGCTTCGAGAAGTCGCCCGGGTGAAGGCCGAGATCGAGGCGGCCGCGTTCGCGCTCGGGATGCCGGAAGGGTCCTCGTTGGCCGAGATCTACCGAGAGGCGGAACGAGGAGGAGGGACGTTGAGCGGTCCGGCGATCCTCGCCGAATACGAGCGGCTCTTCCGGGAAGCGGAGAGCCTCGTTGGAGCTGTCTTCCATCGTCTGCCGATCGCGGAGGTTGCGATCGCGGCCGATCCGGTCGGCGCGTACTACCGTCACGCGCCGATCGACGGATCGCGCACGGCCGAGTTCGTCGCTCCGAACCAAGGCCGGCAGCCGCGCTACCGCATGCCGACACTCACCTATCACGAGACGCTCCCCGGACATCATCTGCAGATCGGACTCTCGAGGGAGATGGACCTTCCGCTCCTTCGCCAGGTCGAGGTCTTCCTCGGACACACCGAAGGGTGGGCCCTCTACGCTGAGCGGCTGGCGTGGGAGCTTGGATGGTATGGAGAGGATCCGTACGGGAACCTCGGCCGGCTGTCCGACGAGATGATGCGGGCCGTCCGCCTCGTTGTCGACACGGGGCTTCACGTCCTCGGTTGGAGCTTCGACCAAGCGACTTCGTACTTCGCGGAACACACCGGCCACTCAAGAGGGGAGTCTCAGTACAACATCCTTCGCTACGCGGCGTGGCCCGGTCAGTCGACGTCGTACATGATCGGATTGCTCGCGATTCTCGACCTGCGAGAGAGAGTTCAGGAGGCGCTTGGCGAGACGTTCGACCTCGCGGAGTTTCACGACGTCGTTCTCAAGAACGGCTCGCTTCCGCTGACTCTGTTGGAGCGAACGGTGGCCGAGTACTACGGCCTCGAGCTGTAGGCGTCAGTAGGATTACCGGTTTGGGTCGACGTGTTTGCGCCAGATGGCGAGGGCGTGGCCGATTGGGTCAACGACCTCGACGGCGTGATCGGCGAAGTAGTCGTTCGTGTTTTCGAGGTCCCGGATGAGTAGATCGAACGCGTCGTCGTTGTAGCGGGGGTCGACGGCCTGTGGGAAGTCGATGATCGTCGCTCGGTCCTCCCAAAGGAGGATGTTGTAAGCCGACAGGTCGGCGTGAACACGATGGTGGACGAGGAAGAGTTCCGCGTTCCGCAGGATCTCGGTGTAGAGCCGCGCCGCTTCGTCCGGATCGAGCGGCAAATTGACGAGAACCGGCGCCGGATGTTCCGCGTCGCCGATGTACTCCATCAAGATGACCGGTCCCTGCTGGACGAACGGTTCGGGGACATTGCACCCGGCGGTGTGGAGGATCTCGAGGGTCTTCATCTCGTGTGAGATCCATGCGCCGAACTTCCGCGCGCGGCCGCTCTTTGTCTTCCGGCTGAGCGCGCGCATCTCACGGGCGTCGGGACGAGACGACCGCTCGCGTCCTTGTTGGTAGACCGCGTCGCGCCGGAAGCTTCGTCGCTCGTGCGGACGGAAGATCTTGGCGGCAACGAGATCTCGTTCCAGGGAAGGGTGGGCTCGGCAGAGGTAGACGACGGCTTCTTTGCCGCTCTTGATCGGGCGGATGGCTTCGAGAAGAAGGTGGTCTTCGATGAGGGGATCGAGACTCGCGAGGAGGACCTCCTCGACGGTGAGATCCTCCTCGGGTCTCGGCGTCTCGGCGCGGCCTTTCAGGTCCTCCCGTGCTTGAAGCGGATCGGCTTGCTCGAGACGGTCTACCATAGGATCAGGAGTCGGCCTGGTTGGCGAGAGCTGCGTGCACTCGCTTCAGCCAATCAATGATCCGTATCTGCTGGGGGCATGCGGACTCACAGTTCCCACACTCGATGCAGTTGTCGGCTCGCTCCTGGGCTGGTATGAATTGGTTGTAGCTCATGCGTGCTCGTCGCTCGTCGCCGTACATCCGCAGGTCGTTGTAGGTCGTGAAGATCCTGGGGATTGCGACGCCGTTCGGACAGGGCATGCAGTAGTTGCAGTTCGTACATGGGATCGGTGACAGAAGCCGGTACGCGTCCCGCACGCGGTCGATGAGATCGAGCTCCTCCGGTGCGAGTGACCCAACCTGAGCGCGATCGGCGCTCGCGAGGTTCTCCTCGACGTGCTCCATCGCCGACATTCCGGAGAGGCAGAGGGAAACCTCCCGTTGGTTCCACAGCCACTGGAGCGCCCAATCGGCCGGGGATCGCTCGGAAGATGCTTGCGCCCAGAGTCTGGCAACCGGCTCGGGCGGCGTTCGGGTGAGCTGCCCGCCGCGGAGCGGCTCCATGATGACGACGGCAAGGCCCTTCGCCGCCGCATAGCGCAAGCCTTCGGTGCCGGCTTGGAAGTCGATGTCCATATAATTGTACATGATCTGGCAGAAGGTCCAATCGGCGGCGTCGACGATCTCCTTGAAGGTCGAGACGTCATCGTGGAACGAGAACCCGAGGTAGCCGATGCGGCCCGCCTCGATCGCTCCGGAAGCCCAATCGAGGGCACCGAGATCCCGCACCTTACGCCACGTGGTCTTGTTCAGCCCATGGAGCAGGTAGAAGTCGATTCGATCGGTCTGAAGGCGCTTCAGTTGCTCGTTCAGGTAGTGGTCGAAGTCCTCGCGCTTCTCGGTCAGCCAGACCGGCATCTTGGTCGCGAGCTTGACCTTCTCACGATAGCCGTCTTGAAGAGCTCGCCCGACGACGGGCTCCGATTGCTCGCGGTGGTAGGGCCATGCCGTGTCGACGTAGTTGACGCCTCCGTCGATGGCCGTGCGGATCATGCGGGTTGCCAGCTCTTCATCGATCCGCGCCGGATCGTCATCGATCGTTGGGAGCCGCATCGCCCCGAAACCGAGGGCCGACGGCTTCCAATCGAGCCTGCCGAACGTGCGGTACCGCATCTGTGACCTCCCGAACCATGGTGGCCGATCGGAGTGGAACGTGCAACAAGACGGACGAACGAGAGAGCGGACCGCCTCGCGCGATCCGCTCCACTGAGGGTGAAACTGCGGGCTACTTCTTTCGGACTGGCTCGCAGATGTCGACGATGTGTTTCTTCTCCGGATGCTGGTCCGGGTCGTTCAGGTAGAGATCGTAGCAGAGGCGGTCGGACGGGTAGTCTGGCTCGTACCCGCTCTCCGGAATCCACTCGCCGACGAGCTTATCCCAAGCTTCGCCGTACTGGGTCACGTCGATCTCCACATGCGCGACGGCGAAGAGGCCGCCCGGGATTTTCATCGTCTTCGCCTCGCCATCGACCTCGGTCCCCTCAGGAACGGTCAAGCAGGCGTCCGATCGCAGCTCGCTCGTATCGACGTTGCTCGGATCGTCGTGGTAGACGGCGAGGAGCTGCGTCTTCGGGAACTGAATCAGCCCTTTCGGGCCGGCCCAGGCAAAGACCTTCTCGATCGCCTTACCGATTTCGTTGTACGGTCCAACGTGGCGAATGCAGGCGACGTTTCGCTCGGGGAGTTCCTTCACTTCGGCTTCGAACTTCATGAGTACCTCCTGCCGCTTCCCAGATGAGATGAGGGTAATGGCGCGTGGAACACGCGTCTTCCCGGATCTTGCATTTGGGTTGACGATTCTTGCGGTTCGATTGATGAATCTTGCTCCGAAGTGAGGAAGGTCTACAGCGGGCGGATTGGCTCGCAGATCTCGACGATGTGCCTTCTTTGCGGATGTTTCCTCGGATCGTTGAGATACAGCTCGTAGCAGGGACGGTCGTCCGGCTGGTAGCCGGACTCGGGCAACCAGTCACTGAAGAGCCGATCCCACGCTTCGCCGTACTGCGTGTCGTCGATCTCGACATAGGCCGCGGCGTAGGCGCCGCCGGGGAGCGTCATGAGTCCGATGTCCCGCTTGACCTTCGTGCCGGCCGGTACGGTAATGCAGGCGTCTGCGCGGAGCTTGGCGACCGGTGTGACGTCCGGGTTATCGTGGTAGACGGAAAGCATCCTCGTCTCGGGGTTACGGAAGAGCCTGCGGGGGCCGGCCCAACGCGCCAACCGTTGGAAGGCCTCGCCAATCCTGCCGTAGTCGCCGACGTGGCGGACGTAGGCGACGAGGCGCTCGGGCTCCTCTCGAGCCTCGACCCGGAAGACCATGTCCGTCCGCTCCGAATGCTTCGACTGCATCGCAAATCCTTGGTCCACGAGCTCTTCTCGGAAACGATCGAGCGAGTTGCGGCCGCCGGCCCGGAACTGCGTCGCGGAGAGGCCGAAGTGCTGTCGGAACTCACGCGAGAAGGCCGACGAAGACGAGTAGCCGCCGCCGCCGGCGATCTCGGTGATCGTTAACGTCGGGTTGTGAATCAGTTGCGACGCCGCTCTCTGCGCGCGAAGACGCCGAACGTAGTCGTTGAGCGTCTCCCCGACGATTGCCTTGAAGATCCGATGGAAATGATAGGGGGAGAAGTTGGCGACTCGGGCGACCGTCTCCAGGCGAAGATCGCCCGCCGTGTTCTCCCGTACATAGTCAAGAACGCGGTTGATTCGACCGACGTACTCCTGCCGACGAAGTTCGGCTTGGTCAACCATCGGATCTGAAGCGGCCCGCGACTATCGACTCCACAGCCCGAGACGGTTTCCGACGTTGTCGAGGAAGAGGGCGAAGAATCCGAATGCATCCGAGATCTTCGTCTTGGGTACGACCGTCTTCCCGCCGAGATCCTCGATTGCTTTCAACGAGGCTTCGATGTCATTGGCCTCGATGTGCAAGATGGGGCCCGTGCCTGACGGGGCTTCGGCGTTCGGCCCGGAGTCGACCCCGCCGCCGAGGCCCCCGGGCGTCCGGAACATCGCGTACGTCTCGAAGCCTGGAATGATCTCAAACGTCCAACCGAAAGCCTTCTCGTAGAACGTCCGCGTTGCTGCCAAGTCGGTCGAGTGAAGCTCGATGTGGCAGATGTCGCCTTTGGCCATGGTCTCTCCTTTCGATCGAGCCAATTATACGGCTGTGCGATGTCGCCGATTCTTCAGCCGTCATCGGGCCGAACGAATGACCAAAGAAATGGGGCGGCGTGCTGCTCGCACACCGCCCCGTGATGTTCTCGAAACCGCGGGCTAGTAAAGCGCAGTCGAGAGTCGATAAACAGCGCGGAGCTGCCCGCCAACGTCAAGCCGGACGGTCAGCTGATTCGACGGCGTCCCGAACAAGCTGAGGACCATGAGATCCTCCCAGACCTCCTCCGCATCGTTGTATCGCTGCCACTTCCAGAACTCGAGGCGATCTTCGTTCGGAGTCCAGTACTCCTCCGGAGCCATCAAGGTATGTGACGACCCGGATTCGCCGCACAGATCGAAGACGGTCGTCCTCGGTGTCTTCCCATCGATCGTCATCTGAACGATGATCGGGTCGGTGTAGAACTGAGGTGTCGTTAGGTGCGTGGCCGTGCCAATCCGCTGATACATGTGGACGGCGCTGACCGTCAGGCAGGGCTGAATCGGCCGAACGGGCGGGAAGCCCGTCGAACCCTCTCCCTCTCCTTCCCCGTAGACCGCTCGATACCGCGCATCGGCCTGGACCGAGACGCCGAGGGTCGGATCTTCGGTGATCGTTTCCCAAGTATCAGACCCAAGATCGTAGCGCTCCCAGCGCCGGAACATCCCCTGCTGCCTCTGCGGACCGATGGCCGTGTCAGTCGCGGTGAACAGGAACTGCATACCCATCAGGTCGCAGATCTGGAATGGGGTCACACGTTCCGCTTCATAGTTGATGAGGATCAGAGCTGAGATCTCGGTCATCGACCCACGGAAGATGAGGAATCCCTGGGATTCGAAGACGGCCGAGATCGTCATGCAGGCTCGCGTGGTCTCGGGGATCGTCTGCCCCGGCCCGGGTTGCTGTTCCTCGCCTGTGCCAACGAAAATCGTCAGCTCCGCGACGAGGCATTGACGTACGTCGAAGAACCCGTACGTCACGCTGTAGCCCCTGCCCTGCTGGAAACTCCCGATGACGTGTCCCATGCGAGCGCCGAGGTCGATCTCGATCGCCGCCCCGGGAGGAAGATCCTCGTCGAGGAGGGCCAGGTCGATGACACCCAGTCGATCGAGTTCGCGCTGGACGTCTGATGGAATCGAGCGGCTTCCGCGGAACGTTATCCCTGTCGGGACCTCTCCGAACTCCCAAACCAAGAGGACCGGGTCCGGGCATCCGGGCTGTGTTGGCGTCGTCGGGATGTCTTCACCGTCGCATGGGGGACACGGAATCCGTCCGGTTTCTTCGCAAACGGGGATCAAGCAGTCCGGGTCGATGAACGATTGGATCGACATCTCGATGTCCGGGACGACCTCGACGGACGTTCGTGCGCTCGCCTCCGCGTTGGCGGCGGCGCTCGCCATCGCAAACGCCTGTGCGAGGGCATCCGCGCTCGCTTCGGCCGCGACGAGGGCACGCGCAGTTGCTTCGGCTGCGGCGTGCGCCGAGGCCGCAGCGTCGGCCATCGCAATTGCGAGGACCTCGGCGTACGCGAACGCGTCGGCTTCCGCCTCGGCGATCGCTTGGGCCGCGACGAACGCACTCACGTGTGCGCTTGCTTCCGCTGAAGCCGCTGCGTAGGCATAGGCCGCAGCCTCGGCAAACGCTGCGGCAGCCGCTTCCACTCCGACCGAGACGTAGGCCGCGGCTGAGGCTTGTGCCATGGCGGCAGCGTGTGCTGCCGCCTCCGCTTGGGCATAGGCCAGTGCGATTGCCTCGACGCCAACGCCGACTTCGGCCTCCGCCGTTGCTTGAGCCAACGCAGCCGCATGTGCGTAGGCGTCCGCATCGGCGAGAGCCGCCGCCATGGCAGCGACACCGACAGAGACGCTCGCGTAGGCATCCGCTTCAGCGTTTGCCGCAGCGAGAGCGGCCGCTTCCGCGTCCGCTATCGCCTCTGCCAGTGCGTTGGCGTGAGCCCGGGCGCTTGCCTCGGCAGACGCGTAGGCGGAGGCGGATGCGCGGGCTTCAGCTTCCGCGCGAGCCGTCGCGCCGGCGACCGACTGAACGCCGCTGAGGGCTTCTGCTTGAGCTTCCGCATAGGCCGCGGCGCACGCTTGAGCGGCAGCCTGGGCGCTCGCCGATGCCTGGGCTGCAGCCTGTGCGTGACTGAATGCACTCGCCGAACTTGTGGCGACGGCGGCCGCGAACGCTTGAGCGTAGGCTTCTCCGGTTCCAGCTGCAGACGCGGTTGCCTCAGCCTCCGCGCTCGCCGTGGCGGCCGCGGTTGCGGCAGCCTGAGCCGAAGCTTGAGCGCTTGCTGACGCGGTCGCTGCAGCGTCGGCGTGAGCATGGGCTTCCGCGACGGCATCTGCGACAGCCGTGGACATGCTGGCGGCAGCGGCCTGTGCTTGCGCATAGGCTGACGCCGCTGCATTTGCGTTCGCGCTCGCCTGAGCGCTCGCGCTGGCGTAGGCCGACGCAAGGGACGAGGCCGCTGCATCCGCCTCGGCGCAAGCAGAGGCGGCAGCCGTTGCGCTCGCTTGAGCTTCTGCACGTGCGTTGGCGACGGCGGTGGCCATCGCGTCTGCTGACGCGCTCGCCATGGCACAGGATGTGGCGATGGCGCTCGCGCTCGCCCTGGCATCGGCTCGCGCCGTTGCGACGGCGGTGGCCATCGCGTCTGCGTGGGCGGCAGCCAGTGCACAGGCCGTGGCAATCGCTTCCGCCTCGGCTTCTGCACTTGCTCTGGAGTTCGCGATCGCCGTTGCGGCGGCGACGGCGGCCGCGCGGGCTTCGGCGGCGGCGATGGCAATCGCGCCGGCCTGAGCTTGTGCTTCGGCCCGTGCGATGGCGATCGCTTCCGCGGCGGCAAAGGCCTCGGCTTGGGCGGACGCCTGAGCTGTGGCGATGGCTGTCGCGGCGGCTTGAGCTTGAGCGTACGCGATGGCTGAGGCTTCGGCTGCCGCTTCAGCTCGAGCGTACGCCGATGCCGCGGCTTCCGCCTGCGAGTATGCCGACGCTTCGGCCAATGACGCGGCTTGCGCGGCTGCTTGGGCGGCTGCGTCGGCCTGAGCAACGGCGGTCGCAATCGCTTCGACGACGCCGCTCACTTCGGCGACGACCTTTCCGCAAGGAACCGCCATGGCAACGCGCTCGCTGACGAGTTGAACTGCACTTCGAGCCTGCGAATACGCTGAGGCGGTTGCGTTTGCGTACGCCTTCGCTTGGGCGGCGGCCTGGGCGACCGCGGCGGCGCGTGCGGCTACCGTCGCCGACACCTGGGCCGATGCCTCGGCCTCGGCTTGAGCACTCGCCATCGCGGCGGCGGCGGCAGTGACCCGCGCCTCGGCAATCGCAACGGCTTCGGCGATGGCTTCGGCGACGGCTTCCGCATAGACATTGACCGCGACGGCGGCCGACGCGCAAGCGGCGGCATTCGCCTCGGCCTCGGCGAGTGCGAGGGCGATCGCCATCTCGATCTCGGCAATCTCCGCGACGGCCTCGGCGCGTGCCGAGGCGCAGGCTTCGACCGACGCCGAAGCGCGTACGGCGGCGTCGGCGCAAGCAAAGGCGAACGCATCGGCGGACGCTTCAGCGCGTACCGCCGCATCCGCACAGGCGCTGGCGCTCGCTTCCGCCCGCGCAACTGCAATTGCACAGGCTTCAACGAAGACGCTGGCCTGACCCTGGGCCTCCGCTGCGGCAGACGCAATCGCTTGAGCGCTCGCACTCGCCGCCGCATAGGCTTCGCTGCAGGCAAGCGCATAGCTCGCTGCGGTTGCTCCGGCTTCGTCCTCGGCAGACGAGATCATCTGTGCCGTCTGGCCTGCGGAGTCTGTTGCGATCTTCGCGGCGGAAAGGAGCGCGTCGACGCTCAGTCCATCGAGAAGATCCTGTGCCTGGGATGCAATGGCCTCCGCCTCGGCGGCCGCTTCAGCTGCGGCAGCGGCGGCGGACTGCGCCATCGCGATGACATCGGGCAGCACGGGGGTCTCCGTCTGGGTCTGAGCGAAGACGGGGACGACCGCGAGAAGAATGAGCCCGATGGTGAGAAGTGATCGTACGGCTCTCACGAGAACCTCCTTGAGATCCTGGCACCACAGTCTGGGTGCTATCTTCTTCGGTGGCGGCTTGGTGCGAAGTGGTCATGGACGATATTGCCAACGACTAGCAGGGACAGGCGGCTCTCGCCTGGGAAGAAGACGCATGCATCAACGACGGGCAGCTACACCGAGGCCCCACTTTCGCGCCGTGCCACTCACCTCCGTTTCGTACGACCACTATACACCTCGCGTGGCCGGTTGGTGGCATCGAGTTTCGTGAGATTGGAGAAACGGGAGTCCGTCCTATGACATGGCTGCCAGCTCAACGATGCGAACGTCGATCTCCTTGCTTAGGTCGAGCAGAGCGATCGTCGGGCGGACGTGGGGCGGTGCGACGGATCCGGGATTGATGAAGAGCTTTCCGTTCCACTCCTTGATCACGGGTTTGTGGAAGTGGCCGAAGAGGATGATCTCGGCGTCGGGGATCCGTGCCGTCATCGCCCGATAGAAGAGGTCGAATCCGCGGTCGTTGTAGTCGAGTCCGATGTACCGATCCTGCAGTGCGTGTGGCTGATGGCCGTGCGCGAGCCCGATCGTTCGGCCAGCGAGTCGCAGGATCTCGTGGTCGCG
>Ga0272444_10000552_pt1 | contig 39513 bp, 37 predicted proteins | sample SSMForm13_FD_201033 | JGI IMG/M metagenome (GOLD analysis project Ga0272444, IMG submission 201033) | Marine sediment archaeal communities from Little Sippewissett salt marsh, Falmouth, MA, United States - SSM-Form-13 | ecosystem: Environmental > Aquatic > Marine > Wetlands > Sediment ... | reverse complement strand
ATAAGTATTCTTTTCCGGCACATGAAATCCGCTGCGCACAAGACCGGCTTTCCGGACAAAGCTGACAGCTCCTCAAGCCAGGTAATTCCTTCGGTGCATCTCAACAGGTGGTGATCGAGAATGAAAAGGTCAATGCCCCGGGCCAGCATCAGGGCATTCTGCCATGCCCGGTCAATTTGTTCTTTAGTGAGCCGGAATAAGTACAGAGGCGGGCCCCCGGCAAGAAGAATGTCCGGTTGCCATTCAAGTATTCGTAAGACGGTCTGATCGTGAAGAAGCTGTATATCCGGTGCATGAAGAAAACGCAGGTCCTCTTCAACCACACTCATCATAACCAATTCATCCGTCACATCCGGATCTCCGTGAGGAACGGCAAGGGAGAAATTCAAAGGGCCATCCCTTACACCTTCTCCGGGAAGGAAATGAACGCCAAGAACAGCGCTCAATGATTCTTCCCTCAGTGCTTCGTTGGGAGAAAGGTGATCAGGGTTTTTGATCCAGATTCTGGCCCTGTTATTCAATCCTTTCAATTCTTTGGCGTTAAGTTGATAGGGATTGGCATTTACCAGGGGAACATGGTCTCCGTGAAAATGGCTGATTACGATATCGGTGGCTTTCTCCCATAAGCCGATGATTCTTCGCCGTGCCCTTTCCGCCATAGCTACCTGTTTAGGATGAGGCAGGAGCTTATGTCTCATGTATCCCAGGGCAAACCCCGGATCTATGAGGATGTTTCTTTGCCTGGTCTTCACATAACAGCATAGACCTCTTACCCCCAGAGATTCAGCACTTAGAATTTCTATATCCATCTAACATCTCAAGACTATACAGGCGTAACATCTCAATAAATTATGGATTCGGGTCAATAGGATCATTTAATACACTGGAACTGTATGTAATTCACTGATGTTGGTTAACAGCGGTCATTTATTACTTTCCATCGGAATTCGAAGGTCTGGTTTCAGGTGTCGGGTGTCAGGTGTCAGGAGGACGAACGTAAGAGCTGACACCTAAAACCTGGATTGCTTGAGCTAAATCACCAACAATCTTGATTTACACCCACTGGTGCTCTTATTGAAACGTTATCTACCTATTTATTGATGTCCCGGATATCTTTTCCAATTGACCATGCATCCCCAATATTTTTTCCGACGCCATGATAAGATTTAGATGAAGTCGCATATATAATCGGTTTGACCTTTTCTATATCAGGATTTCCATTTGCATCCATTACACGCTCATCAACCTTGACATCAACAATTTCACCAATAAATTGAGTATGTAATCCGATTTCAAATGTATGAATTCGAAACGTGCTTTAAAATTTAATAGAAAAATAACAGACCGGAAAATAAAAGGCAAGACAGTTATGGGAGTTGTTCAGGGGGGGTGGGAATCAAGACCGTTGGTAAACGCTGATGCCTTTCTATTGACAAACCGTGGCTCCGATATAAGGTTTCAGGTGTCAGGTTTCAGGTGTCAGGGTTAAGGGGGAAACGAGGTGACCAATAGCAATTATATGGATCTGGAAGGATCTTGAGGTTCATAAAAAGTTGTGTCGATTACAACATATTGATATCTCTTGTTGAATGGATTGGAGAAAACATTGAAGCGGAAAGTCCCAGAGCGAGAACGCCGCTAGCAGTTATCTGAGGAAACGGCAGTGTATGGCGTAAAAAATGAATCGTTCCCTCAGGGCTGGCCCATTACCACTGAACATGTTTCCTGACACCTGACACCTGACACCTGAAACCAAATAGCCATAGCAATCTTAGCAAACAACAGTCTTGATTTACACCCTGTTCAGGGTAAATGCATTTGACTTCGGTGCAGCATAGGGGTGATAGGGTATGTTCATGATAATCTTCTTTTCTCATCAATTTTCACCCGGGGGACGAGTCCGAGGCCCCATATGCTTTCGACGTTAAGGGTTCGAAGTAGCACACTAAACCTTCACCCTTAAGTGCCGTACATATGGAAGCCCCCGACTCGTGCAAGATTCAGGTTATTATCTTTTTTTCTTGGCAGCCAAACGAGTTATCCCGGCAAAGCAGTTATAATCGTAGGCGCTTTGACCATTTCATGAATTTGCCTTTTTGCGATTTTATACCGCTCAAAATAAACCTTTGCGACTTCCTTTAAAAATTTGTATCCCAGATCAGGATCGGCTTCACAAAGGTTGAGCAATTTGTCTGCATCAATTGCCAACACCTCTGAGTCTTCCATGCAAACACCCGTTAGTGTATATTCCTGCGGTTTCATGAAGCAGGCCGTGCCAAAAAATTCGCCTTTCTCCCGCTTTTCAAAAGAAATTCCTATTTTCTCACCGGGTTCGAATCTATTCAGGCTGACCACTCCTTTGGCAACCACAAAAATGTGATCCGCCCGGTTCCCCCTCTCGTAAACATGAGCACCCTTCTTGAATGTTTTTGTTTCTGTGATTTCAGCCAGTTCTGCCAACTGCTTTTCTGAAAATACATTAAATATATCCAATTTTTTAAAGTCGTTAACTTCTACCATAACACTCCTCCTTTGCTTGCTGATGGTTATAATGATTGTTTTAACTTCTCAATGCCTTCCCATTTTCTTTAGAGCAATAACCATACCAAAACAAAATGCCCTGAAACATATATTTAACTCTTTGATATAAAGACAAAAAATTGTTTTTAGAGGTGTTGTCATTAAATTTTGCAATGAATGGGTGTCAGCCTTTTTTACAAACTGTAAAGTTCAGGGTGCTTGCCAAACAAGAACGCCTTCATGCCAGCCTTTGAAACCAGTTTTCGAACATAGGGTTGATCATCTATAATTAAGATGCTGACCATTTTGTCCTCCGCTTTATCCTGTGTGTAATTCACTGATGTTGGTTAACAGCGGTCATTTATTACTTTCCATCAGAATTCGAAGGTCTGGTTTCAGGTGTCGGGTGTCAGGAGGACGAACGTAAGAGTTGACACCTGAACACTGACACCTGAAACCTGGATTGCTTGAGCTAAATCACCAACAATCTTGATTTACACCCCTTTATCCTCAGGTAAAGAGCCCTTATCCACATAGACGGACGGCACAAGGTTCCTTTGTGATAGAAACCACGTTCTTTTTATTTGACCATGTGCCAATAAATTTCCGGATGGTGAATTGAATGTCCTTGAATCCAAAGGGTTTAAAGAGCAAATAGTCCATGCAGCAGCCTTCTTTTTTGTCCGCCGGATCTTGTTTGTTCCGACCGACCAGCATGACAACAGGTGTTTCGGGGGATAGGGCCTTAACATGATAGGCCAAACTAAAGCCGTCTTTTAAAATCATTTTAGAATCCGTGAATACGAAGTCGAAATCGCTGTTGACAAACCCATGTAACCCTTCAATCCCACTATCGGCGGTCACAACTTTAAATCCCAATTTAACGATCAAACCGGATAAAAATTCCAGGTTGTCATGATCATTATCAACCACTAAAATTTGTCTGTTCTCTCTTTGTGTATTTTCCAAAAACAAAACCCTCTGACGGCATATTACCAATTTTGCATTCATTTCAGTGGATTACCCCTCCCTAATTCCGTGACCGGTCTTTTTGCGATTCTTTCAGGCACAATTCGCGCCAGGCGCAGTCCAAATGCTCACAGTTTCCGTCCGACTTTCCAAAACAATCCGGATTTCCCTCAAGACGCTGAACGCTTCGAATGAGATTCTTTATATCCGGGTAATTGCCACTTGAGTCACTGTTCTTCCAATCTTTCATATTTTTTTAGATCTCAGCTTGCTTTAAGAATTTTTTTAATACAGTCTTTACTCTGAAGTCATGCACCAAACCTTTACTCCAAAAAATGAGCCCATGAAAACGTATGATACTTTGTGTACAAATTGGAATTCATTGACGAATTATTTATTACCGGCTTTTAATTTTGTCCATAAGGGGGAAGGTTCATTTTTTCTGAGGAAATTTCCTAGCAGGGAAATTTCCCTATACAACAGGGAGAATATTCCCGATATGATAGAACGGAGAATATTTAGAAGAAACTGGATGTAAATCAAGACTCTTGTTTGCTAAGATTGCTATGGTTATTTGGTTTCAGGTGTCAGGAATGATGAACAGAGGCGCTGACACCTGACACCTGACACCTAAAAAAAGCTTCAGAGCCACGGTTTGTCAATAGAAAGGCATCAGCGTTTAGCAATGGTCTTGATTTCCACTCGAAGGAACTTATTAAAATTTCCGAGACGTTTAACTATTCTTTCCACAACTCAATATCAATAAGGCCAAGCTTTGCAGCATAGCGTGTCAGCTCAACGATGCTATGCACCTCAAGCTTTCGCATAATATTGTGGCGGTGGTTTTCCACGGTTTTGGGACTGATACAAAGCTTATCGGCAATCCGGCTTGTAGAAAGCCCTTCGGCCAGCAAAATCATGACCTCCTGCTCGCGAGCGGTCAGTAAGTCGTAAGTACTACCCGTCACGGCGATCTGCTTTTCCGGCAATCCAATAAGCTTGTTTATTACTTTATGGGAAACCGACGTATCCATAAAATAATGACCTCTCAACACATATTCAATTCCCTCCAAGAGCTTATCTGCAGCCGAGTCTTTTATCAAATAGCCCATGGCGCCGGACTGAAATGATTTTACGATATAGTCTATTTTGGAATGCATGCTCACAACCAATACCCGTATTTTGGAGGAAACTTTTAAAATATCACCGATCAGCACAAGACCTTTAATATCCGGCAGAGCCATATCCAACAAAACCAGATCGGGCTTGAGTTCTTTTATCAGTTGAAGTCCCTTATGCCCGGTGCCTGACTCCCCGACGATTTCATACTTGGGATTTTGACCGATGATCGTCTTAATGCCTTCCCGAAACAAAGGATGGTCGTCAATGATTAATATGCGCTGTTTCCGACTCACTTTTTTGCCTCTTAATAGGAATTTTTATCAATATTTTGGTCCCCCGCATGGGGCGTGATTGAATGGTCATTTGCCCTTGAAACAGGTTGACCCTTTGTTTCATGTTTTGCAGGCCCATCCGTTTCTCATTAACTAATTCAAGCTCTCGAGTTTTTAGATCAAAACCTTTGCCGTTGTCTTCAATGGAAAGGATAATATTCGGAGATGCGCCCATCAGCATGATGTTCACCTGGGTGGCATGGGCATGTTTACGAATATTGTTCAGACCTTCCTGAACCAAACGGTAAAGATGGATTTCGATATTAGAATCCAGGCTAAACGAGTGTAACCCTGCCGATTGAAAGTCAATTTCCAGTCCGTTTTTTTTAGAAAACTCCTCACAATAAATCTTAAGTGCCTCTGCAATGCCCATATCCGCCAGAACGGGAGGACGAAGATCATATGAAAGATCCCGGACGGAGGTGATGACTCCTTGAAGGCAGTTTGAAATTGCCAGTAATCTTTCCTTAACATGGGATTGTAACCCCGGCTCATGATTTAAAAGCATATAACACTCAATTTTTGAAACCGAAAGGTCCTGCGCCACCCTGTCATGAAGTTCATAGGAAATCATCTGACGCTCGGTTTCCTGTGCGTTGATTAATTGTTGTGAAAGATTGCGAATATGGATTTCGGTTCGTTTTCGTTCACTAATATCCTGACTGATACCTCGGTATCCCAAAAGGTTTCCCTGCTCATCATAAAATGGAACCCCGTTTGTTTCCATGATGACTTCAAGTCCGTCCTTTCGAATGAGTTGCGTTTCAAAGAACCTTATGGGTTTCAGGCGCCTCATAATTTGAAACATTCTATTTTTTATTGCCGTTTTATGTTGGCCAAAGAAAAAATCATAGAAATATTTGCCAATCACTTCATCAGGTTGATAGCCTAATAAAATTTCTACAACAGGATTCGAATAGACATATTTGCCTTGCACATCCATCTCCCACAGCCAATTGATTGTGCTTTCAGCCAGATCCTGAAATCGTCTTTCGGATGTATGCAGAGATTGCTTAAGATCCCTTTGGCGAAGCACTCTCTCAATAACACTGGGCAACAGGGTAAAAAAGTCCCCGGACTTAACCAAATAATCTTTGGCCCCTGATTTAATGGCGCGCACCGCAATGTTTTCGTCTCCCTGGCCGGTAATCATAATAACCGGAACATCCATATTCCGTTGATTTAAAACTTCCAAAAACTCGATCCCATTCATGCCGGGCATAAGGTAATCCGTTATAATAACCGTGGGATTGATTTGATCGATCCGATCAAGACAGGTGGTTGCGTCCTGAAAATGAACCACCGAAGCGTATGAAAACTCCCGGGCAATGGCCCGCTTCATAAGGCTGAAATGAGCTTCCTCGTCTTCGATGATCACCACCGTTAATGTTTCCACGGTTAAAACTCCCGGAATTTTTTTTCTTAGAACCTTTAGTTTTTAGAAAGGTTCAATCTTGATGAATTCGTAAAAAGTCAAATTTGAAACAGCAAAATAAAAAGTTCAAGCTCCCCCGCATCGATCGATCGGGATAAAAAGTCGTCGCGAATTTCGTGGAATGAAGTGCAACGCAGAAATTGGACTTTTTACGAAGCCGTCAATCTTCAATGACGGGCGGCTTGTTCAGGATCATCCAGTAAAAATCAACTTGTGCGATCTTTTCTTCAAAGGCCTTGAAACCCACAGGCTTTGTCAGGTAGCTGTTGGCATAATGTTCATAGGATCGAACGATATCCTCCTCCCGTTCCGAGGTCGTCAGCATAATCACCGGAATCCGTTTCAGATCAGGGTCTTCCTTGATCGTCTTGAGGACGTCTATCCCATCGATACCCGGCAGCTTAATATCCAGTAGAATCAATCCCGGAACAGGATATTTTCCTTTGTCCGCATACGGTCCACGATTGTAAAGATAGTCCAGGGCCTGCTCTCCATTGGAAACAATGTCCACCCGGTTGGCATTTCCCGCCTTTCGAATGGCCCGTCTGGTGAGTTCTGCATGTGCCTCCTCATCTTCCACAAGCAAAATGTTTGAGGGTTCGTAATCCATATGTTCAAGCCTCCTTGTTTTTTAGGGTGAAAAAAAACGTGGTCCCTTTCCCCGGCTCGGATTCCAGCCAGACTCTGCCGCCGTGGTACTCGATAATCCGTTTTACGATTGCCAGCCCAATACCGGTTCCCTCTTCAATTTTTTTAGCGGATGGCAGCCGCTGAAACACCTGGAAAATTTTTTCAAAATATATTTTTTCAATGCCAATACCGTTATCTTTGACAAAGAGCACCTTCTGGTCATCCTGCTCTTGAACGCCCACCTCAATTAGTGGAGAGGGGTTTTCCTTGCCAATATATTTAATTGCATTGGATAACAGGTTCTCCATAACCTGAATCAATCGCTTTTTTTCACCATAAACCAAGGGAAGGCCTTGTGAAACGGTGATTTGAACCCCTTTTGCCTCGATCATAGGTTGAAGCCCTGCAATAACTTCTTCCATGAGATCCGCCAAAGGGAATTCGCTCTTTTTTACCGTTAACCGTCCGATGCGGGAGAGTTCCAGCAAGTCGTTAATCAACGCCTCCATCTTTTGGGTCGCATCACCGATATAATTCAGGTATCTTTCGCAATCTTCTGGAATCAGGTTTCCAAAATCTTCACGCAAAGCCCCCATAAATCCCTCAATGGTAACAATGGGCGTCTTCAAGTCATGGGAGACCGAGAACACAAAGGTTTCAAGTTCCGCGTTTTTGGCGGCAAGTTCCGTGAGCAGGGCCTCCAACTTCTTTTCATTTTTCTTTAACGCCTCTTGGGCCAGTTTTCGTTCACTGACTTCATAAAGGGCATGGTCCCTGGCCTGCCGGTACATTTGCATTCGATGATTGAGAAAATGAAGGAGCAGCGAGAGGATTGCGGATATGAACATGCCGAAAGCCAGAAGCCCGGGGTTCCGAACCACCCTGGACGGATAAAGGGCAGCCTTAGGGGAAACTTTCAATTGCCAGGTTTTTCCGGGAAAACGGATCTCTCGAAGCACGTGCAAGTTATGCTTTTCCGAATTGCCGGGGTTCTGTTCTCCATTCGTATAAATCAGTTGATCGGCTTCGTAAATACTGATCCAAAACTCCGTGAGTATATTCTTGGCCAAACAGGTGTCCATAACCCGCTTGATCTGAAATACACCGTTCAGGTAACCTTGCAGTCGGCCGGTATAAACCAGCGGCCAGAAGGTATGGAAACCCAGTCCTCCCTGAATAATTTCCGTACAAGGGGTGGCCACATGTTTTAGATGCTCCCCGGCCTTTTGAAACGTATCCCGCACCTGCAAATCCAGACGATCATAGACAATATTATCGATGGCACGTTCATTGCTTTCCCTGGGAAAAACCCAGCGAACAATCCCCCCGGGATCGATCCAGTTGATCCCCGTAAAACCGGGGTAATGGGTGTAGAAATTTTCAGCAAACTCAAGAAAACGTTTCTGGCTAAAGTCAGGCGGAGTTCTTTCGATCCATCTATCGGCCAATAATTCAAGAGAAGCCATTCGGGCGTTCATCAGACCTTCGACACGAATCCGTATCTGCTCCGAAGACGTTTCCATATGTCGCACGACAAGCTGTTGTTCATGCTTGTTTTGATTTTGCCATAGAATGATTGCACCGCTGCCAAAAATTAAAAAAGCGGCAATGGGAAATAAATTTCTGAAATGGGATATGGAGAGCTTCAATGAAAGTCTGTATATAATATTGTATCAGGGTTAAAAATCGTATTGTCGATAGCCGCAAAACGTTTCATAATAGCATACCTGTCGCATCCGGGTTACGTCTCTGGTTTTTGTGACAATCAAAATGAGTTGCTGTTATTATAGCGAATTCTGAATCGACTTTAATTGAAACTTTGTTTTTATTCACAGATCTAAAAAAGTGCGTCCAAATCTGAAAATTCACGCTTTCTAACAAAAAAGGGTGTTGAAAGCAACACCCTTTTTTTTAAACCTTGAATTGCGCTACTCTTTGGTTCGATTTTAAGAATTTTTTTGATAAAATGATGGGCAGCAGATATTTCTTTGACCCTTATACGGATATGGTTGTTCCAATGGTTTTAGTGCCCGGGTTATTCATTTACTCTAAGCAATTTTGATTGCTGCTCCTTGATGCGCCTCCTTTTTTTCGAAAAACTGATAATGTTCTGCTGATCTTCACGATCTGATCTGATGCCATGGGCTCCGGGATGTGATTTGTTTTGTTCTTTACGTTTTTCTATAATGGAATTGTTAGTTATTCCATAGGATTGCGTAGGTTGCCGGTTAACCAGAGGCCGCTGTAACATTTTTTCATAAAGATCTATGTAATGTTGTGCAGTCACCTTGTGATTAAATGTAGCAAGACCTTGCATCATTATCCGTTTGACCTGCTTTTGCTTTTCTTTTAAGGGCAGCATGTGAAACTGCATGGCCTGATCAATGGCCCAGGATAAACCTCCCGAATCGAATGTGTTAAACAAAAAACCGTTGCCCGTATGGTTATCTACGTCCAGGTGGGTAACCGTATCATGAATTCCGCCCGTATCGTGGGCAATCGGAAGAGCCCCATAAATAGCGCCGATCATCTGCGGAAGGCCGCAAGGTTCAAAACTCGATGGCATCAGCACAAAATCCGAAGCCCCGTAGGCCAGACGTGCCAACCGTTCATTGAAGCTGCATACGGCCACTCGGTCTGACAAATTATGGAATCGAACAATGTCTTTAAAATGCCTTTGAAACTCCCCGTCCGCTACAAAAACTATTTCTAAATTTTGTTCCGAGTAGCGGGAAGCCGTGTGATAAAGTATCTCAGCCAGCAACTGGCATCCCTTTTGAACCGGATCCAAACGAGAAGGCCAGAAAAAAACGGGGGCTCGAGGGTCCCGCATCAAGCCCAATTTTTTTTGTAGGATCCGTTTATTGGTCTTTTTTCCACCCACATGATCTGTTGCGGAATAATTGCACGGCAAGGCATCATCTGTGAGCGGGTTATAGGAAGGGTCCGGCGCGTTCAGAATCCCAACAGCACATCCGGCGTTATTTTTATTGGCAAGTTCGCATTGCATGGAGGTTTTTACAAAACCGTGCCGGCCTTCAACCATTTCCTTCAGAAAGGCGGGGCTCACAATATTCACAAAGTGGGCGGCAAAAGCCCCGCTGGTAAGAAAATCTACCGGGATGGAATCTCTGGTATTTTCATAACTCGATGGAAAATACTCATAATAAAGGTTTTGCCAGAACGAAGCGCCGTCAATACCCCGGTCCTCGATTTCGGAAAGAGTGGTTTTAACCGTATGGATATTGTGGATGGTAAACAGGCAGGGAATGCCCAATTGTCTGGCCATGGCCGGAATCAGACCGGTCATCCAGTCATTGCAATGGATAAGATCCGGCTGAACCCGAGGAACAATATGGTTAATGACTTCTCGTTGAAACGCCAGCGAAATTCTGATATTTTTATACTCATACCCCGAATAGATATGGTTACGATAGAAAAAAGCCCTGTCCTGGGCCAGGTGAATCCTTTCGTCCGGTACCCTGCTCCGTATGGTTTGCAGTTCCTTTCTGATAATTGGGGGCGATTGACCCCCAAAAATGGTGCGGTAATCCGGAAGGGCCACATGCACGTCGGCACCCTGGCTATACAGCTCATTTATCAAAGCTGCCGAGACATCTGCAAGTCCCCCGGCCTTGGCATTTAAGCCGTTGGAAATATTACCCATGCCTTTGGGAAGATAGGTGATTTCAGGCGTCACGATAAGAACCCGGGGGTTGGTTTGAGAATTGGTCATAATCTGCGGTTCCTATGATTTGTTATGGGATATTGATTCAATCAAATTCAACTGAAATTAATTATGAAGATAAAATTTATTTTGTCCATAGAGGGATGGGTTCATTTTATAAGGTAAGAGTCCCTAGTGCCGGGAACTTATCCCGGACAGTCGGGGAAAGAACGGATAGGATAGTTTTGATGGTTCTAGGTTCAGAGGCTCAGGGGTTCAAGGTTCTGGGCTTCTGGGCTTCCGGATTCAAAGATTTTTGTTTCAAAGGTTCTTGATTTTGGGTTTACAAAGCTATTTTTTGGTAAGCCCCCATTTACCGGAATATCCAAGCTTTCAAGAAAGTGATGAACTCGTAAAAAATCCGATTGAGATGGTTTCGTAAAAAGTTCAAATTCAAGGCGTGCAAATTTTGTAATTATCGGCTATCCGTCGGTCCCGTAGGGAGCGTACTTTTCGTACGTTGAATGATTACGAAATGCAGCACAACGCAGAAGTTGGACTTTTTACGAAACCGTCAAGAAAGTGATTTATAAATAAAAACGTACCGCTCCTCATTGATGTCAATGACAATATCTCCGCCCCTTGTTTCCGCATAAACGATCCATCCGGGTTTGGGGCCGCTCCCGCATTCAGCTTTAGGAACAAAATCGCCGGTCTTCCCGTTATACCAGGCAAGCAACATGGGGTGAGAGGTAAATTCTTTTGCTTTGTTGTCGGCAAGTTGCTTGATGGATACGAAATCCAAATTTCGATCATCAATTTTTAACTCTATGGGATTGTTCAGACACTCTTTTATGGAACAGCTGCAACCGGTCATATTCATTTTCCTTTTTTTGCATCCCGGGCTTTTTTATAGGTTGCCATCATTTTTGTACTCATTGCTTCCAGATTTTTGACAATGAGGGAAACCCTGGCCGCCGGTATGGAAATAACCATTAATTCAGGGTCCAAACCGCACCGCAAACGGTCCCCAAAGCCCGTGACTGAAAAATTGACCTTACCCGTCTGTATTGAATAAGCGGTGACATCTCCACAGATTCCCTGAAAGCCCGTGGCCATTGAAATCTCTGTCCGTCCGCCGGTATCATATTTATCAGCTACTAATATAAACATGATTTGCTCCGCATTAGCGGGGATTAGTACCACCTGATAATTATTATCCGTCTGGGATAGAGGTCTGAGAAAAATCGCTCTTGTACTGCCGTCCTCAAGCTTGTATGCCCCTGCTACCGCGTTTTTAGCGGCCTGGATGCTCCCAAACACCCCTGCATTATAATGCTTGCTGCCGGATACCATCTCATCGGAATAACTCGAAAAACCCAGTGTTGCCGCACCGGATTTGCAGATGATATCCTTTTCCAGAAGATAAAGGGTTTGCCCGTGTGCGGCTGTCATTATTCCATGACAATAGCTTCGAAGCGGTTTATCCGGCCGGTATTTCTCCAATTCTAAGCTATGGTTTGAGTGTAGTGAAACAGCAACAGGAGAAATAGAAAGTTCCAAATGAGTGGTTAATATTTCAGATAGTTGAGCAGTCTTCTTCATTTTTCACACTCCGTCATTGAGACCTTTGAAAAACGTCAATTTTTGTTTAAGTTCAAGAAAGGCGATAATTTTAACCACAGGAATACATTGAGTATTTCGAGGATTAAAGTTTGAGCCTGACGCAGAAATTGAGCAAAAAGGGGCGTTTTGCAAAGGTCTCTCATTCGTATGGCCTCATCTTCAGGTTTCCAATCAACACAATTATCTTACCGGCTCCATTTATACAGGAATACCTCTAAAACATCAAGTCAGATATGTGGCTGGGACCTAAGTTCTTCAAATCTCGTATCGGCGGGGGTGGAAATCAAGACCGTTGGTAAACGCTGATGCCTTTCTATTGACAAATCGTGGCTCCGAAGCTTTTTTTAGGTGTCAGGTGTCAGAATTAAAGGGAAAACGAGGTGACCCATAGCAATATGGATGATCTTGAGGTCTATATAAATTAGAAATTCGGGGTCGTTACAAAGAATGCATTCCTATGTTGTATGGATTAGAAAAAATATTGGAAGGGATAAATTATGTTTTCAGATAAAATTCCAAATCCTTTTCAAGTGATTTTTGATCGATGTACTGTGCTCCGACATTGCAATCGACAATCCATATTATTTTGATGAGTTTGTGGATTTCCGTTTTCATTGGATTGTCTAAAGTAAATTTCAATTCAACTGTATCATTTCTGGAAATATAATGTGGCTTAAGACTTGCAAATCGGACTCCGCTTGCTGAAATATCTTCAACGATCATTTCTCCTTTTTCATCTCTCCCCTGGACAAAGTATTCACCATGGAGCCGGACTTTCTTACGGTAATGCCTTCGAAATTCCAATGCGATCCGAAAAACTTCGCCACATCGGCATTTAGCCTTTAGTTTTTTTTGAGTATTCTTGAAATTCGTTACATCTACATTTTTCTTAAATCCGCATTTGGGGCAGATTATAGTCGCTTGATTGGTATCGTCCACATAAACTTTTTTCATGAAGTTTTCTTTTTTTTCGATAGTTGCTTAAGCACAATATGTTGACGTAAAGTTCAAATACTGAAAACCTTTATTCAATGATACGTAACAATATAGGGAAATAATAGACGTCAGAAAAGATTAGCGAGCTAAGAATGCGATTTGCACATAGATTTTGGATGTTTGCCATGTCAATCTCCTTCTTCCAAAACAAAAAAAAGATTGATAAGGGATTGATTTTTAAATTGAATGTAAAGAAAAAATCAATTTATACAGAGCAATCTGATAAAAAATAATGGGTGGTGCCTTCTGGTATGTAAAAGAAATTCTTATCTGATTACCGAATAATTGAGTTCAAATACAGGATGTCGACTTTATTGTCAACCCGGCATTTTTATTCATATACTTTTTACTGAACTGATATTAAGCTAGTTAATACGCCAAAAATATGATTTTCAGGAAAATTTTCTATGTAAAAAGCATTGGTAGAATACGCTGTTATGAAAAATTCAGACGTCCTGCCGAAACCTTCAATTCCCGGAAAATGAAAATTTTTATTCAAATTATAGGATGATGTGGCCCGGCCCCCATTGGCCCACCCTTGATTTCATTTTCGTGCTGGACAAATCATCAAAAGAGTCTTATTTTAATGGTTTTTGACAAATTGTCGCCTGCGCGTAACCGGCTCAGATATGATTCGTGACAAATCGAGAAAAGGACATTTCATGCAAATCGGATTGTTAGGTCTGCCCAACTCCGGCAAGACAACCATTTTTAACGCCCTGACACGCTCGAAAGCCGAGGTCGGGGCTTATGTGAACAACAAGGCCAAACCCAACGTTGCCATTGTTGAGGTGGGCGACGAACGCATAACCCGCCTCACACAGCTTTACCACCCCAAAAAAACGACTTATGCCACCATCAAGATCGTCGATTTTGCCGGATTTGCCCAAGGGTCGGCCCGCAAAAACGATTTTTCCAGCGCGCAGATGAATCTTGTCCGAAACCTCGATGCCATTGCTCTGGTTGTCCGTAATTTTGGTGATGATTTGACGGGCAGCCCCATGCCCCTTGCCGATATCGATACCATGGTCACGGAGTTTATCCTCACGGATATGATCGTCACTGAGAAAAGGCTCGAACGTATCGCCTGGAGCGCCAGGCGCGGTAAAAAGACCCACACAATGCAACAGGAAGAGAAGGTTCTCCATAAAATACTGGAAGAATTATACCTCGGGCAGCCCGTCCGGAATTTGACTTTGAATCCCAACGAACAAAAGCTGATCAGCGGCTTTCAGTTTTTAACCCAAAAACCGTTTTTTGTCATTCTTAACTCCGGAGAAAATAACTTCGGTCGCAACCCGGAACTGCTGGCCCAAATAGAAGAAAAATACAAGGTTATCGAATTTGCGGGGAGCTTCGAAATGGAGTTGGCCGCATTCAGCGACATCCAAGAAGCTGAGTTGTTCATGGAGGAAATGGGAATCGCCGAATCCGCCCACGACCGCATGACCCGCTTTGCCTATGAAGTTATGGACCACATCAGTTTTATTACCGTGGGCCCCGATGAGGTCCGGGCCTGGACGCTGCGCAACGGCGACACAGCCCTGGAAGCCGCCGCAACCATCCATTCCGACCTTTGCCGGGGGTTTATCCGTGCCGAGTGCTTCTCTTACGACGACCTGATGGCCTGCGGTTCGGAAAAAGGCATCCGCGACAACGGCCACTACCACCTGGAGGGCAAAAACTACAAGGTAAAGGACGGGGATATTTTAAATATCCTCTTCAGCGTATAGTCCGGATATTGCACGAGATTGAGGCGTTCATTTGCCCCGATAGCGGGATTTTTTGTTGGTTTCAACAAGGCATTCAAGGGAACAACCCCGCTTGAAAAAACGGGATAAACCTCCGTAAACGACTCCAATCCATTGATAACGGATCAAGGGGTTGCATGGTTCTTAGAGGCGGGCCGCAAGCCCGTGCCGGCAACATAAAAAAGGAAAGTGGAAAACAGTTCCACTTTCCTTTTCTGTTGGGAGACCTTTAGAGCGTGTAATTATTTAGCGCTGGAGCCTTTTTGCTTTTCAGGAAGGGCATATGGCCCATGGTTAACCGACTGAAGAAAGGCTGGCAAGGAACTGACACAGCTTTTCCCGGCCCGGGTTCAGCCCTTTACCCCGGAACCCATTCGAGTATAAGACATGCAATCGACCTGAAAGGGAGTAAGGATCCGCCTATTTTCCCCCTGCTCCTACTGGGACGTTATCTATCACCAAGATATCCTGTGTTCCTATAAATGACTCTCCACCAGTAGTGTACCCAGTTAATACCAGTGTATTATCTTCGCCTATGATCAGTCCGTCCAATGTTTTTATTTCATCTGACACGAACTTGGCAACAAAGTTACCCCGATCATCAGATTTCCACCAATCGATTGCAACATCGTTGAGAAATACAGTCGCTCCAATCACTAGACTATAGGCGATGTCGGTATGAACAGTGACAATAGTGCTTTCACTCTGAATATTGAGGACATTCGGTGAAACATCAATCTCGATGTCAAACCCATAACACTTAGCAGGCGCCTGGAAAAGAACCAGGGCAAGGGCCATACAACACAACACGGGCAAACAAACGGTTTTGATTTTTCTTAACATTGTTTTTTCTCCTTTATCAGGTGTTATTGTTTATTAATAAGGCGCTATGGAATGCTTGCCATATGTTTGATATTATAACACTTGGGAATCCCATGTGAATCAGACGGATGCGCTTTTTTTTGTAGGATTTTTGCCTTTTTCCCTGTCAGTGTTTATCTTACAAGCCATCTCAAAAATGCAGATTGCGTTCAAGGACAAGGCGCAGGCCGATGAAAAAGCGGAGCATACATGGGAGTATGTGAGCATTTTGAAGAGGCTCGCAACACCGTAATTGGGCGTTAGATGTATTTTTGAGATGGCTTGTACAAACAAGCAGTTTTGAAGGCAACTTGGGTAGCGCTTGGCAAGACCCTATTTCACCAGCTCATGCTTTATGGCATAATAGGTTATTTCGGCGTTGTTTTTCATTCCCATCTTTCTTAAAGCACGCACACGATTTGTGCTTATGGTTTTAACGCTAAGTGACAGATCATTTGCAATCTCTTTTACGCTTTTCCCCGAAGCAAGCATGAGCATCACCTGATATTCGCGATTGGAAAGGGTTTCATGGAGCGGTTTCTCGGAATTTGCCCCTACATGGAATGCCAGGCTTTCCGCCAGGGCCGCGCTGATATATTTTCGTCCTTGGGAAACCTTTCGTATGGCCTCAATTAACTCCTCCGGAGCGCTCTCTTTTGTCAAATATCCGGATGCCCCCGCCTTCAATGCACGAACGGCATACTGCTCTTCAGGGTACATACTGAGAACGAGAACCGGGAGTTTCGGCTTTTCAATCTTCAATTCCTTCAAGGTATCAATTCCGCCTCTGCCGGGCATGGAAATGTCCAAAAGAATCAGATCCCAATCCTCTTTTCGGACCTGCTCTAAAACTTCCCGGCCATCCACCGCTTCCCCGGCAACAACCATGTCGGAAGTTTCCGCCACAATTTGTTTTAGGCCTTCACGAACGATGGCATGGTCATCCGCGATGAGTATCTTTATCATCAACATCTCCTTTTGGGTCCATTGGGATAGTCACCGCCACAGTGGTCCCGTTACTGTTGCCGCTGATGCTCAAGTTGCCGCCCAGATAATGCACTCGTTCCCGCATCCCTATAATCCCGAATGATTTGGGCTCCAAAATCTCTCGGTCTTCAATCCCTTTTCCATTGTCGCTGACACTCATCTCCAACTGGTCCACGTTCTTCGTAAGGATGATCCGGACCTGGGTCGCATTTGCGTGGCGTGTAATATTGGTGAGTGTTTCCTGAAATATGCGAAAAATTGCCGTAGAAAGTTTCTGAGGCAAAACCATATCTTTAGGATCCGAGAGGATTTCATATTCAATGCCCGTCCTTTTTGAGAATTCTCCAGTCTCCCATTCTATGGCTGCCCAAAGACCGAAATCATCCAGCAATCCGGGTCTCAATTCTGAATAAATTCTTCTCACGGATTGAACCGTTCTGTCGATGAGCTTCGACATGACATGGGTTTTGTCAATCAACGATTGTTTTTCCCCGGGAAACCGGTGGCGTAACCAGTGTACGTCCATTTTCAGGGCTGTCAATGCCTGGCCCAACTCGTCGTGAATCTCGCGAGCAATGAGAGCCCTCTCTTCTTCCCGGACAACCTGGAGGTGTGAGGCTAAGTCACGCAACCGTTCGTGGGACCGCATGAGTTCCTGCTCGGATTTTTTTCGTTCTGAAATATCTTTAAAATCCTCAACAATGCCAATGAGTTCTCCCTCAGGTCCCCTAAAGGGTGTCGCGGTAACAATGCAGGGGATTTTAACACCGTCTTTTCGAACCTTTTCCGAATCACATTCCACGCAATCCACATTATCGAGAATGCGGTTCAACGGACAGTCCTTGGTATGGCATAAAGGACCCCAAAACGCCTCATAGCATTTCTTGCCCACGGCGTCTTCCTTGGCAATGCCCGAAAGCTTCGAAAAGGTCTGATTCACACGAAGCATATTAAAGTTTCTATCAACCACTCGCATGGCATCGGCCGCTGTATCAAAAATCTGCGTGAGTTCCGTATTGGCGCGTATGGCTTCCCTTTCGGCGCGCCAGCGGGCGGTAACAATCCATTGAGAATAAACCCCAAAACCGATAAACATGGCCACAATGGTTAAGCGCATCCAGACCTCATGGGGTTCCGGACTGAAAACCTGTACAAAAAAGCCCACATCATGGAATACGAGCACATGAACGGCCGCCTCTAGCATCCAGAAGACTGCGCCAAGAGCAATCCCCATCCAAATAAATCGGGAATGTGATGAATAGGGTTGATTCCTTTTTTCTTTCTTCAAATTACGGCTCTCCGGCCTGATGACAAAAATCAGATGATAAAAACCAGATGATAAAAATGGGGTCTTTTTAGCAAAGGATCTTTTGGACGACCCGTGCCTGCACATACCGCATTTTGTTTACGATCAATTAGGGGTTCAGCTTATCCCAAAGAAATTCCGTAAAACGCTTCCAGGATTTTTTGTCCGCATCTTCTTGATAGCGGTTTCCACCAAAAACCGTAAAAGCATGTTGCGCACCGCCGTAGGTTATCATTTCGTGTGCAACACCGGCCGATTCCAGTTCTTTAGCCAAACCAGCGAACTGGTCCATGGTAATGCTCGAATCCGCCGAACCGTGCATAATCAAAATTTCCCCCCGGGTCTTGGCATAATTTTGTCCTTCCGGTGTTTTTAGGCCACCATGAAAAGTAGCAAAACCTTTAAGATTCGCCCCCGATCGTGCCAATTCAAGCACTGCCGCGCCACCGAAACAATAGCCCACAGCCACAGCATTCTCGATCTTGGCCCCTTTTTCTTTGGCCGCATCCAGGGTCCCTTTCATCAATGCCCGCATTTTCTCTCTGTTTTTATAGAGTTCTCCGGTATGCTGGCGTTTGTCTGTCACTTCGGTTGGTCGCACGCCGGCACCGAATAAATCCGCAGCAAAAACTGCATAGCCCGATTCAGCGAGCATATGGGCTCGTTTGATCTCATAATCTGTCAGTCCATCCCAATCATGAATCAGCAACACTAAAGGCGCCGGGTTAGAAGGAGTGATGTAATATCCCTCATAAGATTGACCATTAACCTGATACGTAACCGAAGAGCCTGTAGCCCCAAATGCAACCGCCGGTATGACCAAAAACACAACCAATGAAAATGTGAAAAATAATTTAGAAATAAATTTCAGTGCGTTCATTTTTATTCCTCCTTTTGTCATTAATCCAAAAAGAAAGTATGCCTCGGATTCCTGAAAGATTTAAAAAACAACATAAATATAAAATTGCCCAAGTCAAGAAAGAATATGTCACATCGTGGTAGGTTTGATTGGGAGAGAAAAGGTTGCCATGTAAGAAGATACCCACCGATATCTCAATATCAATTTAATTACAACCGTAAGATTCTAAGCTTAAAATTCCTGCCATACATTTCAAATAGTACGGATATCGGATTGTGGATTTCAAAGCAAAATCTTAAAGATTTTATGGCTTCATTTTTTCAAGGTTGAAGACGGAAACCTTAAATTTCCTGCTGAAAATTGAAAATTTACGCTCATACAATATATTGTGTTATGTGACCTTTATCCAGTTTTGGTAATAAGTGGATTATGTTTTGAGGTAAGATTTAGATATCTAATTTTAGATAGTTGTACTTCATTGCAGTTATCAAAGGTTGGAAAATAAACAAACAGAGCCATTTTCACCCTGCTTGTTTATATGATTTTAAATTATTTTGATGTTCTTGGTTTTAACCTTCTATCAAGTCCGCTTCTTCGATTCTTGACCGATCTTCGTTCAGGGATATGAGCATCATACGAAAACTGACGTCTTTCAATACCTGAACGCCTTCCTCCATTATCGGGCAAGATGTAACCCATACAACACTATTTTTTAAACCTTTTACGTCCAAATCCTGCGAGTCCAGCTAATCCGGAACCTAAAAGGAGCATGGTGGCCGGTACTGGCACAGGATTTCCGCCCACTGTTTCGGAATTAAATGGGGTGTTAGTACCTTGAAAATGAACTGCCATATAACTTGGCGGTCTGTTGTTATTTGGAAATGAATACTCAAACAGATTATCAACTAGAAGCGATTCCACTGCCGACAAAGTAAATGAAGCATATAGTAAGGTTCCATTGCCAGAAGGACCACCGCCATTCCCGAAATTTACTCCCCAATCAAAAGAAGCACCAGCGCCTCCTGCCACCGAAGGATTTGGCCCAATGAGCGAATATGGAGTGTTGGGTGCATTGGTATCGTATATTGACAGACCGGTAAAACTGTTTGTCAGATTAAAGTAGAATTCATGTATATCGGCATTTGGGCCGAGAGTCGACGTATTGGCATTAATTATAAAATTCAGGTCACCACCGTTCTCTGTTACATCCACAGTTCCATAACTCTGAATTGGAAGAGCCCCATCAAACTCATAGATGAGGTCAAACTGTGACGCTGAAGCTGTATTTCCAAAAAATAAAAATGCAACACATAACATTAGCACTAAAAATAATTTCTTCATTGATTCTCCTCCTTTATTTGTTTTTATATGCAAAAAATATGCAATGTTAGATGGATTTGGATTTATGCAGTATCTTCAAATAGTTTTGCAAATTATATAAAAAATAGGCATGCAAATTCTTTGAAAAAACTATGTAATTGTGGGGAAAATTACATAAAAATTATTACATGATTTACATAATATTGTGCAGTGATTTAAATGGTTATATATTACATTGTAGCAATAATGACAGTGATGTTTTTAAAAAAAAGGGAGGTGGACTGGTACCGATATCTTGCCAGAGCACCGGTAAAAGCGTTTCAATTAAATTGCATATATCGTATTTTTTACAAAATTGCAAAAAAGGCAAACCCTAAAAATGAGATTTGCCTTTCCGATATCCGAAAACACAATGTTTTTGAAATTACGTTGACCTTTGATCTATTGCGGCTATGGGCAATTCAAACCTAAAGAACTGGGATGCATGAAATCACGAGTTTTAGTTTTTTCCTCTCAAATTTTTGAAAGGTCTATAAAGAGGATCTCCTATCAAAACCATTTTCCAAGACAGAAATGGTAGGCTGACCTGGTAACATTCTGCCAGACTTAAATAGCCATCAATGAGCAATCCGAAAAAAACTTCTGGTATGGGAAAAGCTTGAACATAAGGTTCTCCAACCGGACCAATAGTCGCTGCGACACCTTTTTCGAGCATCATTTTGCACCAAACTCGACTGTTTCTTTTTTTCAGGGTGACACATTCACTGCTGGCGATATGATAACCAACAGCACCCAGCTGCCAGGTGAATGCATCCACATAATTTGCCAGGCTGTACCATCCACAATATAAAGAGGCATTCGGCGCCTCTCCCGTCTGAAACAACTCTTTATCATTATTTATCACTACGGGTAACAAGTTACTTTCACGAATCCGGTCTGCTGCAAGATGAACCGAATTGTCATAAAAAGCATATCCGCTGAGTTTTTGATTTTTTGGCCTAGCCCACCTGGCATCGAAATAGGCGGTTCCTTTAAGACCCTTTATTTCGGCAGTTTTGCTGTCTTGAATTATTCTTTTCACTATGGGTACAGAAGGTCCATCCAACCGGCTGACCATCAAAACATTGTCTTTTTTTATTAAATTTTTTTTATCCTTAAGACCAATGAAGTACGGATTCGGAATCCAACCTGAAATTGGATAATTTCCCTCGAGTACCAGCGCCAGTTCTGAATCAAATGACGATCGCTGGTTCGCTCCTGTTAATATAAATAGTTGGTTATTGATAGTTTTTAGCTCTGTTTTAACGGTTTTAATATGATTGTCTTCTTTTCCCTCAATTTTTTTTAGTTGATCTTTTAGTAACTTTCTTTTTTTTCTCAAATCTTCAACTTGATCTTTTTCCTGTGGCGTCATTTTCGGCCCGGAAATTTTCAGTGGGATGCCATACATAGTCACAAGACAGCGGATGCGGCTGGTAGAATTTTTTTTATCAAGAAATTTACGCACTGTCTGAACCACCATTTGTTCATATTCCTCTCGTGTACACTCTTCCCCGTCTGATAGTGATAGGTACAGTATATTGGCTTCCGGTATGTTTCTTTTTTTTATATAGAATTGGGCTAATGCTACACTGTCGGCAACCCTCTTATTGGCAATGACAACTATTTCGTAAGGCTCTAATGCCATACCAGGTACCGCTGACACCCAAAACAGAATCATCAAAATCCAAAAAGGCGGCCTCAATATATATTTGCTTGCTATATTAATCCCCATATTATCAACGTTTTAATATCGCCCGTTTTAAATTACAAGCTTTTCAAAACCTATAAACATCTTGTCGATAGCAACCTGAATATAATTTAATGCCAATTGCATATATCTGAAAGTCCATAAAAAAATCAAAGGGCAAATTCCTGAAAAAAACTTGTCCTTATTGATAAAACGATATCACACGATTTTTTATTGACATGAAACGTACGTTTTATTGCAGCTAGTGCAAACCTGTAAAAATTAATGCAGAGCCAAATTGTTGACTCTGCCTCGATAGAATATTCCTTCTGATTTATGCGTTACACCTACGGACAATCGGTCCAACCCCAATCTTCACCAAATAGCAGCCAGTCTTGCATGTCACATTTGCCATCTATATTAAGGTCGCATTCACAATCATTAAGTGGATCGCCACTGCCCGGTGGTGTTCCACAGTCCGTCTTGCCCCAGTCTGCACCGAACATCAGCCAATCCTGCATGTCACATTTAGTATCGTGGTTTAGGTCGCACTCGCAAATATCGACAGCAGCCATTTCAAAAGTGTACCAGAATCCTGGGTAGTTATCGTAATTATCGGAAAACGGATTCTGTTCTTCTTCCATCAAAGGCGATGATTGCCCCAGCGTAGAATCTGTTTGATAATTGGTTGAGCCTGTGGGAGTTCCGCCACCTGAAAAAACAGATGTGGGGATGCGATAGTTGTCGCTTTCCATCCCGGCATGGGCAGCCAGAGAAAAGATCAATAAAAGAGCCAGGATTAAACAGGATAAAACATCTTATTTTTCATGGCGATCTCCTTATGTTCATGCTGAGCAGTTCCTTGTTTGGTTTTGGGTAACATTCTTGAATCATAACCGTTTCGACCCGTGTTTGACAATGATTGCGATGAGCCTTTAGCTCCGGTATTTTTGACTTTTTGCTCTTCCCCGATTCAAGAAGCACCGGGAGTCTGTCCTTAGTGGAATTGGCCTTTATGATGAGTTTTACAATATCTCTGCTTTTTGTTCTCATCTCAGCACCCAGCGTGTATTTGTTGTACCGGCTGAAGTCTCTGACGATATTTTCAAAATAGATCGCCAGATCCATGGCCTTTTTGTAAATAGGAAGATGTTCGTAATATGCTATCAGTAGGATTCCCTTTGAAAATTTTTGTCGCCGACAGGGGGATAAATCCCCCGGTACCCCCTATATTAAATAATCAAATACTCCAAATAACCCATTAATCAATTGTCTGAACGAACTGGCCAAACCGCGAGGTAAAGGTCCTTAATACTGTTGTGGGTCAAGCTGCCGTATTCCAGTAAAACGCTCCAGGCGTAAGTACTATCATCCTCATACGTAGTACTGGACCAGTAGTTGCAGGGCTGCACATCTGTAAAAAAAGAAGAATACCCGGCGGGAAGCTTTGGGAATCCGGACACGGACATATCCAGTAACGATGCCAGCTCTTCTCTCTCAGGAATCCTCCAACCCTTGCGATCAGATATACTTAAATCGGCGCAATAATTTATTGCTGACTGCCATGTTTTATTCCCGCCAATATTTGCATTCCTTGCCCACACCAGACCGGTCTCCTTGTCCAGAACCGCTTGATTGTCCATCACCAGCTCAAACCGCTCGGCAGCCGGAAGTTTCTGATGCCATGTAGGGGCGGCAGCGGTGGTCTGCACCGTGCCATCTGGAAATTTAATGCCACCGCTTGTGGATTCTATCCTACCGTTTACTGTGAGTTTTTCTGTGGGATCGGTCATTCCTATACCAACGCTATCATTTCTAATTGTTAGTACGTACCTATCTCCAGTTCCAAGATTGAGCAAATTTATCCCGCCTTGAGCGAGTATACTAGCGCCTCCTGCGCCCGTGCCAGCCACTGCGCATCCCATTTTTAGCCTGTAGTTAGAATTTCCAATCTTAAAAGCCCCTTCAGTATTAAATAAGTCCCAGGTCCCGTTTTCAATGTGTAGGGGACCGGTCATCGTATCCCCGGCTTCGTTAACCCAGTTATCTGCAAGGGCCGGCATGAAATGAGAGGCTTCCAGCCCATCCAGCTTATCCGCATCCAGGCCGGAACCCGAACCGTCGTTGATATCATCCGTTGTCACCGTGCCGTCTACTATCTTGGCTGTTGTTACGGCATTATCGGCCACCTTTTCAGTGGTCACTGCACCATCTTTTATCATAACAGAAGTAACTCCACCGTCTGCCACGCCAGCCGCCTTCATGGCAAAGGGCGTGGAGGTAAGCTTCTGCCTCGGGATCATCTCGGCATCCGTCCCCACTGTCACACCAAGATAAAGGTCTCTGTTAAAAAGATCAGTTGGAAACGGGCTGTGCCCGAGAATGACATTATATATCCCGTTTGTCACCGTCACTGTCTGGTCTTCATCCCACAGCGAATCGCCTCCTGTACTCACGTCATAAATTGCAAATGACATCTCATAATCACCGTCAGGTACTGAATTCCCATCCGAGTCAGCTAAAATGCCCTGGTAATTGATCTCCCGGGGAACAGCGGCATGGGGCAAATAAAGAATTACCGATTCCCATAAAAAACTATGTAATTGTGGGGTAGATTACATAAAAATTATTACATTATTTACATATTAATTAATGATAATTCAAATTGCTATGTGTTACATTGGGGTATATTTGGTGGAATAAATCGATAGAAAAAGAGGGCACAGTCGATTACATGTACCTTGCCAGTACATGAAATTTTTTATAATGTCAATTGGTTATGATATCATTTAGATATCGATGTTCCTTATTAAGAATTATTGGCTAACCCCGATGATCACCCGATCCTATATATTAATGATCCGGGGTTAAACCCAACACTCCTTAATGCGCAGCTGTTTCTGATACGCTTTCAATACCCAGCTTACGCATAAGGGGTCCCATGGTGATTCCCTGCACAACTAACGAGAAGAATACACAACCAAACCCTGTCACCAACAACACCGGACGCCACGTTGCCAGAATGCCTTCATTGGGCAGTTGAAGCAGCAAAGCAATGGGTATGGAGCCCCTCAAACCGCCCCAGAATAGAATGTGCTTCCATTTTTTCGGTCGCTTCGTACCTACCTGATTCAGCAACCAGTAGAAACTGTAAGAAACCGCTGCACGTGCTATCAGCATCGCCGCAATGGCAACAAACACCGTCATCCACATAATATTTGCCGGCACTTCGCGCAACTCCAGGCCGATCAAGATAAACAGGAACGAATTGATCAGAAAACCTATGGATTCAAAAAATGTTTCAACGGTCTGAGTCGTCTTTTCGCTCATGGAGAGTTGCCGGCCATAATTACCGATCATCAATCCGGCCATCACGGTTCCGATTACGCCGGAAAGGTGCATTATTTCCGCCAACCAGAATGACCCGTAAGCCAAAACAAGACAAAGAGCATTTTCCAGCAGATGATCCTCTATATGACGCATGATCTTAAAAACGATCCAGCCCAGTACTGCCCCCAGTAGTAGTCCCCCCACGGAGACCTTTGCAAATTCATATACCGCTTGTCCAAATCCAAATCCTTGCCCACCCACCAAGGCTTTGAGCAGGATCGTGAACAACACGACCCCGGTTGCATCATTAAAGAGCGACTCTCCTTCCACTATTGTCTTTAGATCTTCGGGTGCCCCCACCGCCTTGAACAACGACAGTACACTCACAGGATCTGTTGGTGAAATCAAGGCACCAAAAAGTATCGCCACCATCATTGAACTGATGCCCCCCAACCATCCAACAACGCCTCCCACTAACAGGGTTGATACAATAACGCCCGGCACTGCAAAACACACAATGGGCCAAAACTGATCCAAGAGAGAGTTTAGATTCATGTGAAACGCTCCTTGGAAAAGTAACGGCGGCAAAAATACAAAAAATATTAGATCATGCCCAAATCCCGTCTCCTCAATTTCCGGACCCATACCCAGCACACCTATGAACAGTCCCACCAGAGTCAAAAATATGGTATAGGGTAAATGCGTCACCATTTTACTGGCAATAGCCACCACACACGCAAGCAACAACAACCCGATATATATTCCAACCGCATGCTCAATCATTTTAAGTGCGTCCGGTTAAGTACGTCCGTGATTTCCCTTTTTTGGTGGGGACGGATCTCCTTCTGCGGCGAGACCTACGTTTTTTCCTTGCAGGGATAGGCGTAGGAGTGGTGAGCCATTCTTGATTGGGCTCGATGCAGCTCAGCTTCTGTTCGATGAACGCCTCAATGGCGGGAATGTAGAAGGCGTCCTTCTCATCGGCGAAACTGACCGAGGTACCGGTGGCACCCGCCCGGCCGGTGCGCCCGATTCGGTGGACGTAATCTTCCGGATCATGGGGCAGCATGAAATTAATGACGTAATCCATATCTTGGATGTGGATGCCGCGTCCGGCCACATCCGTTGCCACCAGAACTCGGATCTTTCCGGTCTTGAAGGCCTCGAGGCGACGAATCCGTTTATTTTGGGGGATATCACCGGAAAGCGCTGAACAGTTGATGCCGTGGCGGGTCAACATTTTTACGAGCCTTCTCACTTCGTCGCGCCTGTTGCAAAAAATTAGAGCCCGTTTGATATGTTGTCGATGGATGATGTTGAGCAGAAGTGCAAATTTATCCATGGTGGTGACGATGTAGACGACCTGATCCACGGTCTGCACTGCGATCTGTTCCGGTTCGATTTCTACGGTTACGGAGTTACGGGTCCATTGGGAGGCAAGTCGGGTAATTTCACCGGTCAGCGTCGCGCTGAACAGCAGTGTCTGACGCTTGTCTTTTTCCGGGGTGCTGTAGATAATCTTTCGCACATCGGGGATAAAACCCATGTCGAGCATCCGGTCGGCCTCGTCGATGATCAGTACCTCGATCTTTTTCAGGGAGATGTCACGGCGCCGCTGAAAGTCGAGGAGCCTCCCGGGCGTTGCAACGACAATATCCACCGGATCGCCGGAAAGTTGCTTTATCTGCTTTTTATAATCCATGCCGCCGAAAACGGAAATGGTTTTAAGGGTCGTGAACTTGGAGAGATGACGGGCTTCCTCGGAAATTTGGAGAACCAACTCCCGGGTGGGGGCTAAAACCAGAATCCGGGGAGTGCCGGGTTTTCGTTTGTCCCGGATGGGATTATTCAACATCCGGGTGATAACGGTAATCAGGAATGCAGCCGTTTTCCCCGTTCCGGTCTGGGCCCGGCCGCTGGCATCCTTACCGGACAGACTGCTGGGAAGGATTTTGGCCTGGATCGGTGTACAGTACTCGAAGCCGAGGTCGCTGATGGCATGAAGCAGCGGGCTGGGAAGATCGAAATCATGAAACCTCGTCTTGCCTTGGGCCGGCTGAACCTTGAACTGTGAAACATCCCACCCCGTTTCCAGTTCGTCGCCCACGGATGCTGCCGATGCATGCTCATTCCTTGGGATCTTCCCTCCTTTTTTACCAGAGGCGCGCCCATGAAGGGAAGGCCTTTTTTGATTTTGTCGGTTAAAATTATTGATGAGATCTCGCAATCAAAATGCTAAGGGTTTACGAAAAAACAAATTTAGAATAATGACATTTTCTTAAGCAGGGCTTTTTAAACTGCTCAATATTAAATAATAACAACTTTTTGTAAAATATCAAGTTATTTACTCGGCATTCGCATCCCCTGCTTCTCGCTGTACTCTAATTATCGCGAGACGGATCTATTTTAACATTCGGCTAAGAAACGGGTGTAAATCAAGACGGTTGTTTGCTAAGATTGCCATGACTATTGGTTTCAGGTGTCAGGTTTCAGGTTTCAGGTGTCAAGAGCTAAGGTTCAGAATAAATGACACTGTTAATTCAACAGTAGTTGCCAACAAATTGTTTGTCTTTATTTTGAATCATACCCCGCATACACTGCGGATAACCGTTTAAGATTAAAAGATAAAATGGTCGTTTAAAATTGCCTGTACGACAATTAAATATTCTTTTAAAAATGGATCAAATAATCCTGGATTTAAGCGCAAATAAAGTGAGACTTAGCGCCTCTGTTCATCATTCCTGAAACCTGACACCTGATACCTGAAACCTTAACATATAGAAGATATGGAACAAAAATGGGATTAAAATTCCATCTGTATACACGGCGATTTTCATCACCCCACCTGACACCTAAAAAGAGGGCTTCGGAGCCACGGTTTGTCAATAAACAAGGATCAGCGTTTACCAACGGCCTCGATTTACACCCCACCCCGACGGATGGAAACTTATAACCTTATTTTCGTACGGAAGATTATTATCATCTTATAATCCGCTTGACTTTGTTCAACAACATCTTATTATTCAAACAATCAATAAAGGCCTGTTCTTAATTGGCGGACCGGTTTCGTTCTGAAGGAAAGTTCCATTTGTCAAAGCGGCAGCCTGAAGTTTGGAACTATGAGAATTTTTTGAAAGGAGGATGTCACTATGACTAATGGAATTGTAAAATGGTTTAACAGCAGCAAAGGCTATGGCTTCATTGAGCAGGAAGAAGGTCCGGATGTATTTGTTCATCATTCAGGAATCAATGCAACCGGGTTCAAGTCTCTTGATGAAGGCGACAGTGTTACCTTTGACATTGAGCAGGGTCAAAAAGGTCCTGCTGCAGTAAATGTCACTGTAGTTTAGCTTACAGTTTTAATCAGAATAAGGGCACTCCCCAAAATATGAGGGGCTGCCCTTATTTTTTAGCATTGGATTTCGATTATTCCTAAATTCTTCAATTGTTGCATTTGCCGGAGATGAAAGGCATGGATCATACAGATGTAGTTTGGGATGATTAAAATTGCCCATAATACGGATTTAAAAAATATCCCATATTTATGCCTTCCTCTATGCCTGGGTTCAGGTGTCAGGTGCCAGCACCTCTGTTCATCATTCCTGACACCTGAAACCTGAATATATAAAACTAAAATGGGATTAAAATTCCATCTGTATACACGGCGATTTTCACCATCCCAGCTGTAGTGTAATAGCGCAACTGATTGATAATGCAGTAGATCCTTTGAATACGGCAATCCCACAGGGCAACTAATCTCGAAAAAACAAAATATACAATGTCTGAATTATTGTGAAAATTCAATTTTGTCAAACAGAGTATAACCTTTTGTAATCATAAAACATTATTTAAGAGGCGACCCTATTGTCTAAGAAAAGCTACGCTCTTGGCAGGACTTTCCTTTGTCGCTGTCGACGAAGGTATTGGTTGGTGTTTGGCTTCATAGTGAATCCTGGACGATGGGCGTTGCGCTCCGGTCAAACGGGTTTGTCCTTAATGAGAGCGAAAACAGATGTGGATAGCTCTCCCTCAAGTGTTCCATGTACTTCAGCCACTGAAGGGTTAACTGCCCATAGACTCTTTTTACGTCACCACTCAAGTGCTTATAGTCTGCATCCGGCAAGCCCTGGAGGCTCTCTCGGGCCTCGAGTTCCTCGACCAGGTGAAAAACGGCCCATAGCATATCTGTGAAAGACTCATGTTCCAGCAGATTTTGATTCTCCAGCAACCTCAAGAGGAAATCCTTCTTGGTCACTAGAAATGCCTTTACGGTGTTCCAATCCGGCTTCTTGCTCTTGATGCGAAAATCATGTTTCCTCAAAAACCTAGAGATGCTCCCAAACTTTAGCTCAGCCGATTTCCCCTCAACAACCAACTCCTTTTGTATTTTTTCGATTTGAGGGTCCCACCTGGACAGGATCTCCAGGAGCTTCATCCCGACCTCGCTATAAAATACTCCTATGACCATGTTCAGCTTTTTAAGACGTGCCTTCTTCTCCCGTTGCTCAAGCACGCTGTGGATGATCAACGTCACCAACAGGACTTCAACAAACACAAAGGCGACATCTCCAATCAGGTAAATGAATATATGGTGGGGATCTCTAAAGATCAAATAGTGCAAAAAGTAGAAAAGAGCTGATAGCACGAGCAAAGACACTCCCAGCAGGACCTGCCAATTCAATGATTTCATAATTTCACCTCCGTAATCTATGAGTCTGTTGATTAATGGTCTTTTCGCACAATTTCTGCGCCTGCCCTGTGAAATGTTTATCCCGTTGAATGCACAGCCTATTCAACTGGGGCGGAGCCTATTTCTCTGGGGTGGTTATTTTTTTCGCATGCCTTGATCTTGAACGAAAATCCTCATTAATCAACAGACTCATCTATAGTTGTCTATTTAATATCCCGAATGGGAACAAAAAACAGCCTGTGTTTTATACTACTTTAATAAAGGATCAAGGTTTGAGCCCAATCCCTTGGGATTTCCCCACATGATCTCTAACCACACCGTCTCAATGTCCGGATCGGTCCATTCAACCCTGTGTTTAAGGTGGGCCGGAATATTTATGTAGTCACCCGTTTTTAACTCAATTATGTTGTCGTTTCCTTCAAACAATAAACCGGCACGGCCTTTTAGCAGAATTACCCATTCATTTTGATCCTGATCATACCAGAAATCTTTGGGCGAAGCATGTCCTTTTGATACGATCCGTTTAATTTTAAAGGTATCTGTTATCAAAATATCCTGGAATAATTCTTGGGGGATTTTGGCGGGAATGGATGAATAAATATTTTGGATATCGTTCATTAGTCTTTATCTTTCATAAATTTTAAAAGGTTATACTATTCTCTATTTTATCGCCTATGTAAACTGCTATAATCACTATCCACGGGTTTACCCCGGTCCCTACAGGTTTCATTACAATTAATTATAAAAATTTTACAACCATAAATTTTTCAATGCTACGATTTCCGTCCTTAAAAAAAACGGACAATAAAATTAAGATGAGATCCTAATGTTTTTTTTATTTATGAAAACTCAAATTATGGTATGTTTGTACAATTGGAAAATACACATATGAGGAATGACCATGCTTAAAAATACATTCATTCACATTCCCGGAATAGGGCATATAACAGAACAGCGGTTATGGGAATCCGGAATTCAACACTGGGATCAATTCACCGGTAATCACTCAATCCGCCTTTCACCGGCAAAGAGGGATACCATAACCACCTGTCTTGAACAGTCGTATCAGCATTTAAAGACCGGAAACCCCAATTATTTTTCAGAATATTTGCCGGCGAATTTACACTGGCGGTTTTTTCCTGAATTCAGAGACCAAATGGTATATCTTGATATTGAAACAACCGGATTGGAAAGTTGGAGCAATAAAATAACAACGATTGCTTTATATGACGGGAATTCAATCTATCATTATGTCAACGGACAGAATCTTGATGATTTTGTTGATGACATTAAAAAATACAAAGTCATTGTCACATACAACGGGAAAAGTTTTGATGTCCCGTTTATCGAAAGCTATTTTAAAATTACACTTAATAGTGCTCATATCGACTTGAGATATATTCTCAGCAGCCTGGGGTACACCGGCGGTCTTAAGAGTTGTGAAATTCAATTGGGAATGGACCGGGGAAATCTATCTAACATAGACGGTTATTTCGCCGTCCTGCTTTGGTTTGAATACCGGAGAAATGGAAATCAAAAGGCCCTGGAAACATTGCTGGCATATAATACCCAGGATGTTTTGAACCTGGAGAATTTAATGGTAATCGCCTACAATTTGAAAATAAAGAATACACCATTTTATGAAAATCAATTGCCGGAACCGGTTTTTTTGCCGGAAAATCCGTTTAAGGTTGATCCGGAAACTGTGGAGAGGATTTCGCTTTTAAGATTTTAATATGAAACGCTAAAAAAAGCCTGCGGTTTGACCCCGTTACCGTTCCAAATTTCAGTGGCAGGACTTGAAAAATATCCGAAATCGTGCATAACTTAACGAATTTATTAGCATAAAGAACCCGCTTGTGTAACAGGGAATCGTCTGGTAAGATATGAATATTCAACGGTTGGATTTTATGTTGGGTGAGGACTGATCATGAAACATCATATTGTGGTTATCGGTGCCGGCCCACGGGGTAGCTATTGCTTGCGCAGGATAACCTTGTACCTGAAAAAACATCCGCTTAAGTACCCGGTTCATGTTCATATCATTGAAAAATCGGGCAATTTTGGCGGCGGCGGTATTCATTCCGTTACCCAGCCGGACTATCTTTTGTTAAATACCATCGGCACCCAGATCACGGCTTTTGGTGACGACGACCACGAAGCGCGCGCTTCCGAAGCCAGAAAAACCCTTCACGGATATCTGGTGGATCAGGGAATTTCCATTGGCCCCAATGACTATCCTTCACGGGCGCAGCACGGGAGATATCTCGCCGATATGATGGACTGGACCCAAGCGCATCTTCCACCGGGTGTTTTTGTTCATCGCCACCATGCCAGGGCAATTGACATCGAATCCGGCCCGATTGCCGACCTGCAGATTGTTCTTGACAACGGCACTTCCATTCCTGCTGATGAGATAATTTTGTTGACAGGGCATGGGAAAAACCGGGTGGTTCCCGGTTCGGGACCCGCAGCCTGGAGGTCTTTTTCAGAAAACCAGCAAAAAAAGGGAAATCGCACAAGTTACGTTCACCTGGTCTATCCTATAGACGCAAAGACCCGGCATGTGGAACCCGGAGATTTTGTTTATGTTATCGGCATGGGTTTGACGGCCGTGGATGTTGTCAAAACATTTACCATGGGCAGAGGCGGCAAATTTGAAAACGGTGAATATATCCCCAGCGGCCAGGAGCCATTTATCATCCTGGCCTCACGACTGGGCCTTCCCTACTCGGCCAGGGCACACAATCAAAAAACCGATCAGTACAAAGGTAAAATACTCACGCCCGAAACGGTTTTAAAACTCAAAGCACAGAAGGGCAAGGTCGATTTTGAAAAAGACCTGATGCCGCTCATCATACGGGAAATGAAGTATGTTTATTACACGACGTTAATGGGAAAACAGATGGGGGATCAATTTTTAAACTGCGCTTCAGATGAAGAGCGCAGACCATGGATTGCCGAAAATGTTGCCACGGAAGACCGGTTTTCCTGGGAAGATCTCGAAAATCCATTCAGGAAAATCCAATCACAAACACCGCCCGGTCACCCCTGGTTTTCTTCCATGGAAAAATATACCCGTTATGTCATAGAGTATATTCGGCGTGACATAAAAGAAGCGGAAAAAGGCAACCTTACCAGTCCCTTTAAGACGGCCGTGGATTCAGTGTTGCGGGATTTGCGCGATACATTGAGGATAGTTGTCGATCGTGGCGGACTGACGGCCGGCTCTCACCGTTATCTGGATAAGGTGTTTAACCGTGTCAACAATCGTGTTGCCGTGGGCCCCCCGGTGTCGAGCACTCGGGAATTGTTAATATTGGCGGAAATGGGGTTTGTTTCCTTTTCCGGGCCAGCGCCGAAATTAAGCATGAATAAGGATACCGGCGAGTTTTTCATCGAGAGTGATCAAGTGGCAGGATCGGTCCGGTCCGTTCAGCATGTACTCAACGGCAGAATCCACGGTGTGGATAATAAAAACGACACCTCGCCGTTGATTCAGAACCTGTTCAGGCGGGGAATGATACGAACCTTTATCAACAAGGATGAGACCGGCGTTTACGAACTCGGTGGTCTGGATGTGACCGATGATTTCAACCTTATCGGCAGCAACCATCGACCGCACCCCCATGTGTGCGCGCTTGGAATTCCGGTTGAGGGCAAATTCTGGTTCAACGCGGCGGATGCCCGACCGGATGTAAATTCCAATTCCATTGCCCAGCTGAGCAGATGGGTCGAAACGGCGGTCTCCCGGCTAAAAACCAAAGAAGGCGCTAACCCATGATCGGTTATCTGTATTATGCGGAAACTTATAAACTGATGTACGTAGATCCGCAAAGCCCTTGTCCAAGACGTTTAACGTATAATCTTGAGATAGCCAAATCTCTTCCAACCCCCTTATTCTAATACTTCCTTCACCCTCCCAATTTCACCGCTTTCTAAACGGACTTTAATACCATGAGGGTGAGTCGGCGATTTTGTCAGAATGTCCTTTACTATACCTTCCGTTAATTTTCCGGATCGCTGGTCTTTTTTCAATACGATCAGAACACACTGACCGGGCTTTATTTTTACACGATTTATAGCATTCATGACGGTAATTACCCCCTGATTGACCGTAAACAAAATGGGATGAAATAAATTTATGTGGGTCCTCAAAATCTCTACGCGTTTTTCGTTAAAAAATTGATCTTAATTTTGAAAGTAACTTACCGGTAAAGCAACTTGACATCCATTAGTTAGTACCCATCCATAAACCTATAAAGGACACAAATTAAGTTTCCAATGCAGAAATTAGCAATTTTTCGCAAGATCAAGGGAATCAAGGAATTACGCGTCCCGCCCCGAGGCGGGAACAAGTGATTCCGAAGATCGACCCCAAAGAAATAGGCTCCGCATTTCACAGGGCAGGCGCAGAGACTTGCCCGCCTTTGGCGGGTTGGGCAAAAAGGCAATTTATGGATGGAAACCCGTTAGTACTCTTACCAACATCTCAATATTAATTTAATTACACCTTAAGTGATCGGAAGTCGAGAATGTCCACCCTTTTTAATAAAATGTCAAGGTTTGTACCCAGACCTTAAAAGGCTGACTCGCTCTTTAAATATTCTCCCATGAGCAGCCTGTTTTTGGGCGTGATATCGTTGGGAATTTTCTGGGTCACAATCCGGTATCCCTTTGATCTAAGCCTCACCGCTCTTACCGTATCCACGGCAAGGGTTTTATCCATCCAACCTTCAAGGCCGTCTGTGGAAGATTCCTTCAAATCATGACAGCAGGGCAGAACCGCTACCCTGGCATGCTGTTCAATGGCCTTATCAATAATCAGATCGGTTAAAGATCCACAGGCATGGGCTGAAACCACAATATCATCCGAAAAAATGGTGATCTCCTGGACAGGCACTTCTTTGTAGATGACTCTGTTTTTCAGTCTCGGCCAGGATGTGATCAATGCCTTGGACAATTTTCCTGCATTTAAAGGGATATTTTTGTCCACGGCAACGGCTGTCTTTGAACTGTCATCAAGGATGAGCATGATATGCGCCAAAAGGCCATGACCGCAGGCAAGATCTATAATCCTGCCGCCCCTGTATCTTCGCCGGACCCTTTTTGCCATTTCCCATGCTTCATAGAACTCTTTTCTTGGAAGCGTTCCGGCGCGGCAGACAGCCCTTGCAATTTTATCGAAAAGGCTGTTGCCGGAAAAAAATGACTGCTGCCGGGGTGTCAATCTGTTCTTTGAAGATTTTTTCATGATCCATAGACCCTAATGTTGCAAAAGTCGGAGGGCTTCAGAGCCAAGGCGCCAAGGATGAAGAGCCGTAGTAAACCTACTGCGAACCCTTGGCAACGAAGGATCTGGAGTCCTCCGACTTTCCCGAAGGGTAAACAACATGCCCTAAAATTAACCCCATCCTTTGAATTCACTAAGGGTTGGAAATACAAATGAGAAGTAATTATATAAATTATATTATAATATCATAGTGTTATTCGCTTTTCGCCAGGTTGTTTATGCAACGTTTACATAGATCCTTTTTCAATTCCCGATAAGTTCTGAATGGTTTTTGTGACCGGACCACTTAGGCAGATCATCGTTTACATCGATAACCCGCAGACCATAAAAAATATGGCACGTTGGTTTGAATTTATTTGGAACTTTTGATACGCCCCCAAAATTAAAAAGTGATGGAAACGCAAGCCACATATTGCGTCCTTCATCGGCAATGAGGGTGCCGCACAAAGCACAACTGACTTTGCAAGGAAGAATTCTCTCGTGTTTATTGAGTTCACTGTTGAAAAAGTTCAAATGATCAATGCCTTGCGTAATTCTGACGTCATGTTTGTGAAATATGGCTGCCCATTGCATAGGGGCGCCATGCAGTTTTTGGCATGCCAAACAATGACATATTTTTGCATCTACAGGATCCGAGCACACTTGGTATTGTACTGCCTTGCAGTGGCAACTTGCACAGTATTTGGCTGTAAAATTAACATCTGTAATCGACGCATAATTTGATCCAAATTCTTTTTTCATGTTAACCATACCTTAATTGAAAGTCGAGGCTTGTCCGCCTCACCGCGAGCAGCATCTTCGACTGGCGGTGATGCCCCAGCCTCCCCTAAGGGCCTATAGTACCCTTTCAGCAAATCGCTGCCAGTATTCAGCCATATACAATGGAATTGAAAGAATCCGGTCGTGCCACGACAAATCATTCATGGAAAATCGGATACCGAAAGGCGTGCCGGGGTGCTCTTCCAAAAAAAGACGTAGACTTTTCAATGTTCCGCTTTTGCCTGACTTCACTTCAACCGGGAAAACCATACCTTCGTATGTGGTCAAATAATCGATTTCCGCTTGGCTGCTTTTTTTTTCTCTAGCCCAAAAATGAATTTGGCGCTCCTCAAAAGGGTCCATAGCGGCCAATAGCTGCTGGCCGATAAACTGTTCCATTACACTTCCTCGATTAACGGTCATCAAATCTTCTTCAAGCATGATGGCCGCATCAAGGCCCAGCGCTCTTTGCATTAAGCCGACATCCAGAAACAACAACTTAAATTTTTTTGGATCGATTTGAGATTCCAAAGGAACGCCCCGGCCGGTTGAATGAAATACCTGATACATACACCTGGCATCCGTTAGCAGCGACAGGGCCTCTTTCAAAACGCGGGATTGGACATGCGGATTGATGTGAACATACTTGCATTGATTACCGATCAAGCGCGGTGCGGCCTGAAAAACATCCTTCAAATATTTATGCTTGGCCGTTGAGGCATATTTGGCAAAATCGACCTGATAGGTCTGCAAAATATCGGTTTGCATCAATTTTATTTCATCGGGCGTTCCGTGTTTGACATAGGCCGCTACGATGCCAGGCATTCCGCCAATCATCAGGTACTTTCGCAAGGCAAGCTCCAGCTCCGGCCGATAAATCCGATCAACCCCTGTTTCCATCTCAACTCGATCCAGATATTCTTTCAATTTGCCCCGGCCGATTGCTTCGATAAATTCGGTAAATGACAGTGGTTCCATAAAAAGAAAGGAGATTCTCCCCACCGGCATTCTGAATTTGTCACTTTTAAATGCCATTTCTACAAGAGATCCGGCGCCGATGACATGCAACTCGGGCAGCTTTTCATAAAAATATCGCAACGCAATAATGGCCGACGGGCATTCCTGAATTTCATCCAAAAATAGCAGCGTTTCACCGGGTCTAATATCAGAATCGTTCAGAACAGCAATTTTTTCTAAAATGTCATCCACGATTAACGTATCAAAGCATCTTGCCAATTCAGGACGCTCTTCAAAATTGACGGTCACACAATTTGTAAACTGTTGCTTCCCAAGTTGAGTGACGGAATAGGTTTTACCAACCTGGCGTGCCCCTCGAATCAGGAGCGGGCGGCGTGATCTGTTCTGTTTCCATTGCTTTAATTTCTGATCGATTTTACGTTTCAACACGGATACACGCTCCTCTACATGTCATTTGTTTGCATTTTCAGCATAAGTGAAGAAAACACAAGGCTATTTTGTTCTTTTTGGGGATATATTACAAGGTTCTTTGCGGCAATGCAATATTTTTTTCGATGAACCCGGTGAGGTTCGTGCAAGAAATGCTGAACAACGTTTGGTGTGTCGGCCGTGCTGAATCAAAAGAGATCGGAAGCGTCAGCCAGCCCCTTCACTTTAATCAAGAATCAAGGGTTGAACCTGACCATCAATGGTTTTATTGTCAAATATTAATTCATAATTCAAGCGGCCCATTCGCGGAAGTCTAATCCATCAGCCCAGCGCCAAATCTAAAATCATCATTACCGAAAAACCAGCCATAGTCGCCATAGTTACAAGATCAATATTTGCTTCTCGCCTTTGAGATTCCGGGATCAATTCTTCCACCACAACGAAAATCATTGCTCCGGCAGCAATCGATCAACCAAACCCATGAAAATCCCGCCACCAATAAATCCGATGACAGCGGTCAACCAGGGAATATGACCAAGCTGTTCGGCCATTTCTATGCCCGGTGCAAGCAGTGATCAGAAGCTCGCGGCAATCATGACACCAGCGGCAAAACCGAGCATAGAATCCATTAGTTTGGGTGTTACCGTTTTTGTAAAGAAGACGAGCGAAGCTCCTGCAGCGGTCATTCCCCATGTAAAAAGCGTAGCGATAAGCACTTGTATAATCGGGCTATAATGTTGAATGAAATCGATCATATTATTTCCCTTCGCTCGCTAAAGGCTGGACCGAGGCGGCGATAATCTAATTATTCCGACAAGTCCTCCATCAAAAGTTCATGGGTGATCTCGATGCAGCCGATCACGCTCTGGGCTGCGGGGCACAACTTGATGTAATTTTCCAGCGCTTCCCAAGCATCCTCTCTTTTTTCCTTGGGCAGTTTAAGGGAATACTGAACGTTGATATGCGTTATTTTCAGAACACCGTCGACATCTTCTATATCGCCGGTTACGATGGCCTTATACTGGTCTTTAAAGGTTCGGATCTTTTTGCCGGCCAACACCGCGGCCAGTGTACCCATCATTCAGCCGCCAACCGCACCAACGATGTGGTCTAAGGTTGCAGCGTGCTCCTTTTCAGGGTCAATTTTATAGAAATCCTTGATTCCACCGTGGACACCGTAAAAGACGGGTTCACCAAAACCTTGGATTTCGCCCTTCCGGGTCGGCCCGTGCTCTCTGGTAATCGTAATGTGTGACCTGTGAACCACTTTTCCCATAACAGCCTCCTTTTCGTAAAAATTTACTGAAAATTAATATTTCAAGTTATCCTTCTGTTAGATTGTGCCCTTGATCGTAAACAAACTGAGGTATGAGGGTGAATTCACTTTCAATTCCCGATAAGTTCCGAATGATTTTTGTGACCGGACCACTTAGGCAGATCATCGTTTACATCGAAAACCCGCAGACCATAAAAGATATGGCACGTTGGTTTGAATTTCGTCGGAACTTTTGATACACCCCCAAAATTAAAAAGTGATGGAAAGGCAAGCCACATATTCCGTCCTTCATCGGCAATCAGAGTGCCACACAAAGCACGGTTGACTTTGCAAGGAAGAATTCTCTCGTGTTTATTGAGTTCACTGTTGTAAAAGTTCATCGACAAATAAGAACTAATACTTTTTTAATACCAGCAAATGTTACGTTTACCCCTGACAACCTCTTTCTTGTCAAACCGTAGCTCACAGATCACAACCAAGGCTGATAATCAAGGATCAAGGTTTGCCCCATCAGTAAAACCAGGTTTGATAATCATATAAAGAGCTTACCATCAAAGCGACTCCGTGGCCATTAAATCTATTGCATTAAAGGATTACGGATCAAGTGTGACACGCTTGAAAAATGACACCTCTTCTGATTAATGTGGG
>Ga0272444_10000550_pt1 | contig 39548 bp, 28 predicted proteins | sample SSMForm13_FD_201033 | JGI IMG/M metagenome (GOLD analysis project Ga0272444, IMG submission 201033) | Marine sediment archaeal communities from Little Sippewissett salt marsh, Falmouth, MA, United States - SSM-Form-13 | ecosystem: Environmental > Aquatic > Marine > Wetlands > Sediment ... | reverse complement strand
CAGCAGCCACTCCATAATACTGAAGGTCACTTCGTAATTGTTGGGCACTCCGAAGCGGTCCTCGGCGATGTAGACGACGCGGCCTTCTCCACTCTCAACCGCTGCCGCAAGCGGGAAGGGTCCACGTGGCTCGCCTGGCTCGAATAGCCCGTCGTAGTTGACGTCCCGCCACGACGTGTCCGGGGTCCAGAGGAACTCGGAGTCGTGAGGTGCCGAGACAACACTCCCGGTCCAGTTCGTGTGGAAGTCGATACACCCCTCGCTAATCGAGTGATCCCCCAGGTCCTTCAAACGGTAACTGCTCGGATCCCAGTCATAAGGCCTCGCGCATACTGGTGTTGGATTCGCCTCGATTCCGAAAGAGCCCAGCAGGTTGTTGAACCACTCATGATCGGACGATCCGTAGACTAGCAGCCCACGCCCCCCGCCTACAAACTCCTCAAGAAGCGAGATCTCCGAAGGCATCATGTCCTTCCTCACGGCTCCGACGAAGACTACTGATGCGCCGTCGAGCGCCTCCTCAGTCAGTACGCCGCTGTGAGGGTGGACATCGAAACAGCGAACAGCTCGCCAGACGAGATCGGAGGCACACAGAGTTTCCCAGTTCTGCGACCAGTCCGTTTGATCAATCAGGACTGTGGCTCTGGGCCCGCACTCGCGTGCGGGCTGGTTCCGACCGAGGAAGTCAAGGAACACATCGAGCGATTCCGTCCGGCTCTTGTAGCACACCGCGCCTTCGTCGACGGACGGGCATGCAGCATGCTCCAGACTCCAGCCTCCCCACTCGGAGTAGCACCACTGGGCGTAGTCGAATCCGTACTCTTCGAAAAGCTCCAGGCAGTCGCGAATATAGGAGGCCCGGTCACTCTCGGATGCGAGAGCCATGGCACAGAACTCGCCGGCCAGGATTCGCACGCCGTGCTCTTCCTGGAACCTGATGACGGGCTCGATCTGCTCTCTGAGCCACTCCTTGTCCCAGGACTTCGCCGGATACGGGTATGGGATACCGGTTGGCGTCTGAGCTACTCCCTGATGAGTGAACTGATGCGGGACCCACATGTGGAAGCTGTAGATGATGTTCGAATCCTCGATCGGCCGGAGGTACTCAAATCCAGGCGGGTTGGCCCATTCGCTGGCCTCCACAATGACGGCATGTCTTGTATCGGTGTTCCGGATGGCTGCGACGGTCGTCTCGGCGAAAGCTTGCCACTTGGCAGCGAACTCCGGGCCTGCGGCGTCACTGTGCGGCTCGTTGAGGATATCGTAGCCATAGATGACATCGCCGCGATCTGCGTACCTAGCTGCCACCATCTCCCAGAAGTCAAGGAGCGCGGCTTGATACTGTGCGTTGCTCCAGAACGCGACCGTGTCCTCACCCTCGCCCAAGTACTTGTATCCGAGCCATTGATGGACATCGATCAGCACCCGTATTCCGAGATCCTCACACGCATCGATCACTTTGTCGAGCTTCTGCAGGTCTTCCTCTTTGATGTCTTCCGCGGTGCGGGGCCAAGGACGGAAGTAACCCCATCCGTCTCCCAGACCGATACAGAGCCGAATCAGATTCGCGTTCCACTTGCACGCGAGGTGCTCAAGATCTAGCTCGTCGGCCATCTCCAACACCACGTTCACTCCCCGGAAGCGTGTTTCTCCCATCGACTCGTCACCGAGCATCGATGTTGATTGCGAGCCCAGACAGCCGGACGTCCATGCCAGGACCAGCAACACCACAGGGGCGATCCATGCGCTTGCTCTGCCCTTCGCTCCCGCGAGGTCCGGGCACCTCAACCCGCTTCGTTCCACAGGGCCTCCTCCTGAACCAGCCAGCTGCCGGAGGTAGAGAGTCTGCGCCAACAGCCAGCGAGCGCTTCATTGGCTACTCGGGAAACGTGCGCAATCTGCATCTGACGTTCGTCTGGCATCAAGTCGAGCTACAGAATGGAAACGCGCCACAATCAAGGCACAGTATAGGATGCAACCCTTCGTAAACGAAAACTGCGTGCTGGCACGTGTGTTTGACCCGGGCTCCTGAGACCGGTCCAGAAGCAGAGCTAGGGCTTGGATGTGTCTATGCTGCTCGGACGAGCAGCCGTTCAACTTCCGTTCGACTCGGCCAGCTGAGAGTTCCAGATACGTCCACGTCTGAGGGGTCAGAGACTCTGGGGGGGGCAAGCGCTCTCGACAAGCCCTTTGCGACCGGCGCATGAGTGAAGGGCCGAGGCCGCGAACTCTCTCTTAAGGTGCATGCCGAGTTGCAGTTCGCGTTCAATGCGCCTTGCCTTCAGCCAAACCTCACGTGCCCTTCACGCCTCATCCATGGACGGAACGTATCGTGCCGGACGACAAGACATACCCACCACACCAACCCACTTCGCGGGCTCGGGCGACGGCCCGGGCCCGCGCCTTTCACCAGCCTGAAGGCGGGAAGCACCTTGGCGGCGGGATGTCGGGCGCAGGATCCAGAAAGCCGCTGTCGTCGAGACCTTCTAGAACCCATCGTTGTCGCGGGAACTCATAGCGTAGCGCGTAGCGTGAACTGCCGTCAGTGAGCCAGTACGTGAGTCTGTAGCGGTCGCGCTCGACTCGGCTTGTTTCGGCGAAATCGATGCGGCGGTGCTGCCAGCGGATCGACTGGAGGGTCGGATAGGTCAGCCCTCGCCGAAAGGAGACCAGCGCGTCCACTTCTTCTTCGATGGGTCGCCACATGGGTTCATTGTTGCCAATGAACTGGATGCCTGTCAAGGTCCTGCGCTCCTGTTTGTGCGGAGAGCCGAGGGTGCATGCATAAGCCACAGGTCACTGGACAGCGTCTTCTATCAGCGAAACGACACAGAAGGTCCCGACTGGCCTGTTACTCAATCTCCTCACGCTGCTCGCTTTGTCTCCGCGCCTTTCCCGATTCGTGCATCGTCGACCGTCAGTTTCTGCACTTCCAACGGCTCGCCTTTTCGCGGGTCCAGGTCGAGCGACAGCGCTCCCTGAGGACACTTCGAGACGCAGACGCCGCAGCCCATACAGCGTCCTTCGTCGATGACCGGGATATCGTCTTCCATCGAGATCGCGTCGAACGGACAGATCTGTGCGCACGCTCCGCAGGCGATGCAGCGTTCTGCACCAACATGTGCCGTGAATCCGGACGAGACCAGCATGGGGGTCCCGCTTCGCCAGGCCTGCATCGCGCCGCAGCAGCAGGAGCAACAATTGCAGATCGCGTAGAACCGACTGAGCATTGCGTCCTTGAAGAATGCGTGATGCACGTGGCCGCGATCCCGCTCGGCGCGAAGGATCTCGACCGCCTCGCTCTGGGCGATCCGTCTTGCTTTCTTGGGGTGATGGTCGGCGACGAAGCTCGCGAACGGCTCCCCCACGATCAAGCATACGTCGAGGGGCAGACACGGATTCTCGCGGACCGATCGGCACGGGCACTCGAGGGCGACGATGTGGTCCGGATCTTCCAGTACGATGTCGCGAGCGGTCGCGTAGGGGATGATTTGCTCCAGCCCACGCAGTTCGATCGGCCGGTCGAGCGTGACCAGATCCTCGGCGGCCTCCGTCGGCACAACCTTCCCGTGGTAGCGATCGGCGAAGGCTCTCCTTCGGTCGCGGTCTGTTTCTCCACCGGATCGAGCGAACAGGGCAGCAAGGATCGCGACAAGAGGCTTCAAGAGCCATGGGACCGATCGCTCTCCCGTTGCCAGACCGATGTAGTGATAGGGCCAGCGGGCGTAGACGTATCCGTGGACGAAGTCGGTGATGGAGTATTCAGCGAGAGCGCGCCCGGCTTTCCAGAATCGACGTGTTGACCGTTTGATCACCGCATGCCCTCCTCAAGGCTCCGGGACTCCGGATCGATTATCCTACCAGATTCCAAGGGTGTCACGTCACTCCCGTGGAGGAAGACCGCCATCGTTCTGTTGTGCCCTCCTGCTCGACCCGGCTAGACTCCCGAGCAAACGATATGCGGGGAGGCGGGAAGATGTCACTGCAGGAATACGAGACCGATCGGTTGGAGTCTGGCGGCGAGTCCCTGGAGATTACGTTTCTCGGGCACGGATCGCTCTTGTTCACATACGGAGAGAAGTGGATCTACGTCGACCCGTTCACGCGGGTGGCCGACTACAAGACACTGCCGAAGGCGGACATCATCGTGATCACACACGAGCACCGGGACCATCTCGATCCCGAGGCTCTGGCGGCTATTCGAATGGAGGAGACAAGCGTCGTGTGCACGGCGCGCTGCGCCGCTCAGCTCGAGGGAGCGCAGGTCTTGGAGAACGGCGATTCAACGCTCGTCCGAGGCCTGCCCATCGAAGCGGTTCCCGCCTACAATCTCGTCCACAAGAGGGAGAGCGGCGAGCCATTCCATCCGCGCGGACACGGGAACGGCTACGTCATCACGTTCGGAGATCTGCGCGTCCTCATCGCAGGAGATACCGAGAACACACCGGAACTGAAGTCGCTGCGGGACCTGGATGTCGCCTTCCTCCCGATGAACCTGCCGTACACGATGACGCCGGAGATGGTAGCGGAGGCCGCCGTCGCGATGAGACCGCGTATCCTCTACCCGTATCACTTCGGCACGACCGATCCGTCGGAACTGGTCAACCTGCTCGCCGATGAGCCGGACATCGAGGTGCGAATTCGCAGCCTGGCATAGCGTTCGTGGAGGGAGCCTCGGACATCGGCTTGGCTCCGGGAGATAGGTAGGCACGTGGAAGGGCCGAGCTCAGATCGGCCGCGGATGCGATGTCTCAGGGGAAGAGCCTCATCTCCGAGGTTGTGACGTGGAGCCTGCGTAGTGCAGGCTCCACGCACTTCGGAAGGCCGGGTCGGCGACGCGGAGGATCGGTGATCGCCGGTCCGATTGGAGCCCCGTATCCGTCAGTCCTCTGCGAGAAGGCGGTTCGCCCGGTCGATCGACAGCCGGTTGTAGAACGGGTATGCGGACATGACAGCTGGATCGCCGGCCATCTCGACGGCATGGGCCAGCAGCCTGTCGAACAGGGCGATGTCGCCCGTCGGCCTTGCGTAGGACTCGGCGTAACTAACGGCGCCTTCCAGGTGATCCGGTGCGAGTTCGATGCACCGCTCGAAGTGCGAGACTGCGTCCTCCCGACCTCGGCCGACGACGAAGTACGCCTGGGAGAGGAGAGAGCCCATCGCTCGATGCGGGCCCGCGCCAGCGTAGGCTTCGTCGAGCTCGATCGATCGTTCAAAGGATGCCAAGACGTCGCGGACGCCGCCGAGGATTGCCGTGATCTGGTGGTAGTTCAGCCACTGACCTAGCGTGTTACCGTACCAGAAGATGGCCGCCACGTCGGCCGCCGAGCGCAAGGCGGCGCGAAACCCGTTCTCTGCCTCGGTCTCGCCGAACGTCGGATCGAGGCGCAGACTAGCAAGCGCGTGACCCTTGCCTGCCTCGTACGCATTTTCCTTGTCTCCCGTTTGGGTCAGGTATCCCTCTCCAAGTTCGAAGTACGCCTGGGCGAGGTGATTCAGGACGTGGGCGCGGCTCTGGACGCCGTCCTTCGGCAAGAGCGTCAGCGCATCTTCCCACCGAAGGATCGCTTCGCGAAGAGACACCTCGTACGCATCGAAGTCAAACGGATCGCTCCAGCGATCGTAGAGGGCCTCGGCGGCCGCGATCAGGTCTTTCGCATCCTGGTCTGGTGCCTCGGTCCCCACAGCCGCCCACAGGCAAACGAGCCATGCTGTCAAGAGAAAGGTCGTCGCTGCGACGAGCTTCTTCATCAGATCCCCCTCGCGAGTAGTGTCTCAAGGGAGGATAGCCGATAAGGGAACCGCAGCCGAGACTGGGTCCGCCAGGCCGATCCGGTCATGATGCACAAGGACATGCACGCTAGGGGCGGAGACGTGTTCCGCGGGAGGCTGGCCGAGAGCTAGCGTGCTTGACAGTACGCGAGCGTGGATGGCTGAGCTCGGGCGCTAGCGTGTGACGTAACCGTTCGACTCGAACCAGTGGACGGCCTTTGCGAGGGCAGCGCGTGCCGGCGTCTGTGGGAAGCCGAGCTCGCGGACGGCCTTCGAGGGATCGAAGTACATGTGGTGAGCCGACATCCGGATGGTCTCCGGGGTCATCCGCGGAGTGACGCTTGGGACGAGCCTGCAGAACGCGGCATTCAGGTATGAGAGAGCGAGGATCGGGCGGTACGGCACGCGGAGATTTGGTGAGGGAAGCCCCGTGATCTCCGAGAGGAGATCGAGCAGCCGTTTCATCGTGACGTTCTCGCCTCCGAGGATGTAGCGTTCGCCGACTCGCCCCCGTTCGGCTGCCAGCCAGTGGCCGACGGCAACGTCTTCGACGTCGACGACGTTCATCCCGGTCTCGACGTAGGCGGGCATCTTCCGATTGAGGAAGTCGACGATGGTCTGCCCTGTCGGCGTCGGCTTGATGTCGCGTGGGCCCACCGGGAAGCTCGGATTGACGATGACGATCGGTATCTCAGTCGCGAACTCAAGTGCAACCTGTTCGGCCAAGAACTTCGATCTCTTGTAGTTGCCGACAATCTCGTCGAGGCTCCTCGATGTCGCCTCGTCTGCCGGTTCTCCGTCCTCGCGCAGGCCGAGGGTCGCCACGGAACTCGTGTACACGATGCGCTCCACGCCTTCCGCCTTCGCCGCCTCGAACAGCGCACGCGTCCCGTCGACGTTCACCTCGTAGATCAGCTCTCGGGGTCGCACCCAGAAGGAGTAGAGGGCGCCGACGTGGAAGAGGAGTTCGCAGCCGGAGATGCCACGCTGAAGGGAGACTGCATCTCGCAGATCCCCTTCGACGACTTCGACGTCGACTCCTTCGAGATTCGCGAGAGTTGATCCGGGGCGGCAGAGCGCACGCACGTCGATGTTCCGTTCGAGCAAGGCGCGGACGACGCTCGAGCCGATGAATCCTGTGCCTCCGGTGACGAGTGCTCTCATGATGGGCAGTACCCTAGGATGTAGTCCGTCTGCTCCACCTTGCCGACGACCTGAAGCGCGCGCGCGCACCGATCGTCGGCCACGTAGGTCCAGGCACGCAGCTTGTCGCCGATTCGGCCGATCTGTGTAGAGAGGGTGACACAGTGAGTGCCTCCAAGGAAGCTGTGGCCTCCCGAGCGGTTGTGCCGTCGGTGAACGCCGAAGATGGTCGCGAGACCGGCCGACGTGAGACCCTCGCGAAGCCACCCCAGAAGGGCGGAAGGAACACAGCCTTGCATGTGCCGGAACTCGTTGACGCGATCGAATCCGCCAGGCCGGCACGGCGCGTCGAGCAGGGCAAAGATGGGAAATGCAACGAGAGTTCCCCGACCTATGGCACTTGCCTTCATCGAACCTCCGAATGTGCCCTAGGCTAGCTCCTGCGACCCCGGCCTGCAAACGGATGCTCCGATGCCCTGGCCGCAAGGATGAGCGTCTGATATCGTCAACCAGGGAGGGGTCATGGAGCACGTTCTGCGCTTGCACGACATCGTGAAGACGGACATGGTTCGCGCGGACGGTTGCCTCGTCTACGACGAACGAGGTCGCGCGTACATCGACTTCGAGGCGGGCGTCTGGTGCGCGAACCTCGGCCACGGGCACCCTCGGATCCTCAAGGTCATCCGAACGCAGTCCCAGCAGCTCCTTCACGTTGGGTATCGATACACGACGCAACGTGCCGAGGAAGCCGCATCCACCGTCCTGGAGACTCTTGGCCGACGAGATGGCAAGTGCGTCTTCTTGAGTTCCGGCAGCGAGGCGGTTGAACTCGCCCTCACCATCGCGCGATGGGCCACGGGAAGGCACCACGGCCTCTCGCTTTCCGGCGCGTACCTGTCGGCCTACGGGTCGGCCGGTGTTCGGACTGCCGAGGATTGGTGCACCTTCGACTGGGAGGCCTGCGAAGACTGTCCGCGGCGAGAGAGGTGCGATCCATCCTGCGATCGGCTCCGCACGATCCCGTTCGATTCGATCGCGGGGTTCGTTTTCGAGTCGGGCAACATGCACGGCACGGTGCGCTTCCCTCCATCGGGCATGGTCCGGCAGATCGCAGATCAGCTCCGAAGAGCGGGCGGCCTTGTCGTCGCCAACGAGATTACGACCGGCATGGGGAGGACGGGTACGTGGTTCGGATTCGAGCACTACGGCTTGGCGCCCGAGATCGTTGCGCTCGGAAAGGGGCTAGGCAATGGCTATCCGGTGAGCGCCGTGGCTATGTCCGCCGACGCGGCGAAGCGCGTGGAGTCGACCGGCGTTCGCTACGTCCAATCTCACCAGAATGATCCGCTCGCTTGTGCCGTTGCCCGAGAGGTCATTGCCGTCATTCGATCGGAGAGCCTTGTTGAGCGATCTCGCAGGGTCGGCGAGTCGTTTCTCGATCGGCTTCGGCGGCTGGCGAGCGAAACGGCTGGCGTTTGCGAGGCGCGCGGGCGCGGGCTGATGATCGTCCTCGAGTTCTGCCCGGATTGCCTTTCCGCAGCGTCGGTCTACGCGCGGCTTCTTCGGGAGGGGTTCTTGGTCGGCCTCAAGGAGGACGCGAATCTCATCCGCTTCTATCCGCCGCTGACGATCGAAGAGGAGAGCATCGACCGCCTACTGGCCGTCCTCGAAGCGATCTTCGCGGAGATCGCCTGGCAGAAGGAGGAAGAAGCGTGACGGACACGCCCGTGCTCTCTCACTACCTGGCTGCGATCGCCTACCGTGCGCAGAAGGTCCTGCGAGGTGCGCCTGCGAGTTTTGGCAACTTCCGCATCTCACGAGGAGTCCGGACGCCGTGTGAGCTCGTTCGCCACATGGCGAGCGTCCTCGGATACGCGCGGACCTTCTTCGTCGGAGGCATCTATCGCGCTGACCCGCTGCCGAGTTTCGCGGATGAGATCGCGCGCTTCCACGAGATGCTGGAGTCCCTGCGCGAGCACTTCGAGGGCGGAGTGTTCGTGTGCATCACGCCGCACCAGCTTCTTCAGGGGCCACTGTCTGACGTGATGACACACATCGGGCAGTTGGCGCTCCTTCGACGCTTGGCTGGGTCTCCTGTCCCGCCAGAGGACTTCATCTACGCCGAAGTCTCGAGCGAGAACCTATCCTCCGAGCAGGCAGATCCGATCGCGCCGAACGACGTCTGGACGACGCCGGAGGATGACTTAGCCAGCTGTTGAGCGACCGCGCATTTGCCTGTTCAGCGAACGGCCAAAGGCGGCAGCGGCGAATCCGATCACGAGGGCGATCAGCCGGAAGAGGACGTAGGTTCTTCGCGCAAGCCTTCCGATGGCGCGCGGTCGGGCGATCGGGATTCGGAAGTGGAGGGTTTGCTCCTTGCCGATCTCGTGCGCCCGCATCCGGGCCCACGGATCGGTGACGGTAATCAGGCCTGGCCAGACGAGCGGCGGCTCCTCGCTGCATCGATTCGCGACCACATTCCACGCGTCGTAGAAGGCGCCCATCATCCGATTCAAGCGGAGGTCGGTCCCGTAGTCAGCGAGGCTCGCGAGGACAATATCCGGCTGCGCACGACGGATCGCGCGCATCAGCCAGAAGCTCCGTGCATCTGCGCAGACCAGGATCGCAACGCGGACGCCATCGACATCCGCAAGGGTGAGCCTGCGCTCCCCGGCATGGAAGGCGGGACTGCGCATCCAGAACTTGCGGTGTGTGGCGATGATTTCTCCCGTCGGGTCGATGAGGACCTGCGAGTTGTATATCCGCTTCCCGTGCCGTTCGGACAGACCGAAGGACACGTACAGATCGTGCTCCCTTGCGAGGCCAGCGACGTAGTTCGTCGTTGGACCGGGAATCGTCTCGGCGATTCGCTGGTGGTAAGCTGCAGATTCGCCCTTCTTGTGGAACCAGCCGAGAATGGTCTCTCCGAACAGGATGAGGCGCAGATCCGGCCTTCGCGACTTCGCTGCGACGATCAGTTCGCCGATTCGCGCACGACTCTTTGCCGGATCGAGATCCGGCGTCATCGCGACCGTGGCGACGGGAAGGACGGCAGGGGGACGTCGATTCTCTCTCAAACGCGCTCCTTCTTGACGCATGCCGGGTTGCTGTCCCTTCGAAGCCTCTCAGTCTAAACGAACAGAATACTGTTCCGCTTCATCGAGCGCAAGCCTCCCTTCCTCGAGAGCGCATAAGCACACGATGCCGGTTGCAGGTCTTCTTCTTATGGGTCAAGAATCGGTCCATCTGGCACGAATGCGCAGCACGCTCGGCTGTGAAACCAGGCCAAAGTTTCGGTGTATAGTGTGTAGTTGAGAACGGAGGTGGCGACGTGAAACGAAGGTGGCTACTCGTTGGCTGTGTGTTGGTGCTGTCTCTTGTGCTGTCCGCTGTCGCAGCGACCGCTGCGACGTCTCTCTTCGGGACGCGCTTCAACGTGAGGGAGACGGTGCAGTTCAGGGTCGAAGATTCGACGACATGGTGGTGGGGCTGCTGCTGCCCGTGCGACGAAACCCTCGTCTATGGCTGGAGAATAGTAGATCTCGGAGGACAGTCGCTCTACAGTGTCGAGCATGATGCAGCCGTGCCCGCTTCGACGTGGCTCGGGACATGGAATCAGACGAAGCTCGATGGGACGGCGGCGTCCACAGGTCAGTACATGCTCGTTGTAGACACATCCGCGGGAATGCTCTCACGCTGCTTCACGATCTACGATTCATGTTCGTACTGCAATTCCTGCTACTCGTGCGTCTGCGAACACGTGACATCGATTACGAACTGCGCATGCAGGACGTCGCTCGTGTTCGTTGACACGTGTACGAATTGCTTGCCCTTCTTCAGTCTATTCGGGTGCTGTTCGAGCCCATGCTGCCCGTAGGCGAAGGCTAGTAGACAGCGAAGCGTGTACTCGAGCCGGGCGAGGAATCCGCTCTCATGCATGCGGCTTCTTCGTCTGGCTGCGTGTCTCTTCGGGAGACATCCCTAAGGTCGTCCTTTCGTTTGCCGCCGGATCACGTGGCCGCGTGCTCCGTCTTGATCGGATTACGGGATCCCTGTACCGTAGACTCAGCAGCGAGGGTGGCGGAATTGGCAGACGCGCTAGCCTTAGGAGCTAGTGCCTTCGGGCGTGCGGGTTCGAGTCCCGCCCTTCGCAGTCGAAGAGCGTACCGTGGAACTGCATCCTGCTCTCGCTGGTTGAAGCGGTTTCCGCGCGAAGCTATAATGGTCCGCTCAACGCGGGAATAGCTCAGCGGTAGAGCACTGCCTTGCCAAGGCAGGGGTCGCGGGTTCAAATCCCGTTTCCCGCTCCAGGCAAGGGACCGAGGAAGCAAGAGGCGTATGCCGGGATGGCGGAATAGGCAGACGCAAGGGACTTAAAATCCTTTGAGGGTTTCCTCGTGCGGGTTCGACTCCCGCTCCCGGCACAAGACGAAGATATCGCGGGGTGGAGCAATCTGGAAGCTCGTCGGGCTCATAACCCGGAGGTTGCCGGTTCGAATCCGGCCCCCGCAACCAGCGAGGCGGCGTAGCTCAACTGGCTAGAGCGTTCGGCTCATATCCGAAAGGTTCGGGGTTCGAGTCCCTGCGCCGCTAGAGGTCGCTTTTTTGCTTTCTGGGGGGCGTAGCTCTAATCGGGAGAGCGCTGCGTTCGCAACGCAGAGGTTGGCGGTTCGAATCCGCTCGCCTCCAGACTGATCGCTTCAGGTCGGGTATGCCTCAGATTACCACGTCAGCTCGGCCGACAGCGTCCACGCAGTGAATCCCGTTGTGTCGATCGTGATCGAGCTTCCGATGCTCACCGACGAGCCGAGAGACAGCGTGACGCCCATCGTGCTGCGCGCCCAATCGAACAGGAGCCCGGTCGATGTACTGAAGAATGTATCGACCGAGAACGAGAAGCCGCATCCGAGCGGTGGCACATCGACAATCAACGACACAATCTCCCAGAAGTCTTGCGGGTAGTACAGGTGTCCGCCTGCAATCGCGTCGCTCAGCGGTTCGACGACGAAGCCGAACTCGGGCGTCGTGATGACGTACTGACTGGTGTCGAGATTGGAGACACTTCGTATCGTCCCGTTGCCGATCGTCATCTCGAACGCAACGCCGTAGACCTCCAGTCCGGTGATCATGCTTCCGCTCTGGACGAGATTCGTGTAGACGCTCACGCAACCGAAGTCTGTCGAGAGTGACGGCGTGAAGACGTAGCTCTTCGTCTGCAGCGTGTAGATGAAGTCGAGACTGAGATTGAACGGGAGTCCGAACATGCTGAGAAACTCCAGCTGGATCTCCTCGCTCTCGAACCCGACCTTGGAGAAAGTCGTGACGCTCGTCAGCCTGGCGCAGTCAAAGGCGAGCCCGCTGAATGTTAGTTCCTGCCCAGAGAAGACGATGGGAACTGAGTCAATGGTCGGATCGGTAATGAACGTCTTGGAAACGAGACTGGAATCCGTTTGGACACCGGTTGCGGTGAAGGTAATACCGGAGAGGTCAGCGCTGATGAAGGTGGCGCTACCGAACGTCATGACACCGCCAAGGATCTCCCCGTAGACATCCAACACGTACCCGTAGTTCGCCGACTCGGACTGCGTCGGCCCCACCATTGCTCCATACACGGAGACAAGGATTGGCGGCAGATCGAGCGCTAGCCTGCCCTGGACGTAGAGGAACGATCCAGATTGGGGCTCGAACAGCAACTGTGTTGTGAAGCTGATCGGCCCTAGCTCGGCCCCCAAATCGAACTCCTGCCACAGCCAGCCATCGAAGATAAAGTCTGAGACACTAGATACCGTTAGGAAGTCGATCTGCAGCCCCGCGTTCAGAGTGGACTCGAAGGCGGAGAAAGGCATCGTTTGCTGAGGAGACAGCGTAATCTCTGCGGCCCAGCTTCCCGTGAACCACTCGCTCGCTGCGACCCCCAGGCCGCACGCGAATACACAGACTGCCGTTACCAGCCACGCTCGGGCTTTCACCGTACACTCCCCCTCATGTCCGCCACTACGGCGGGACGAATCGCATACTGGACGTGCGTGCTCACATCGATCTGACTCTAGACCGAGGCTGAGTGCGTCTCCACGCTGTTCGACCGCGAGGGAGCGGAAACCGGTCACCCGGCAAATCAGCGAACGTCCCTTCGCTCGACGACAGACTGCGCAGACGAAGAGGGTTGCCCTTGGCGCCCGAGCTTGCCTGGAGGTAGACTGCTCGATTATGAGACGATTCGTACTGCTGGGACACAAGGTTCCGCTCGAGGCGGGGTTCTCGCTCAACGATCTGCCCGGAGGCGCAGGTCGGCTGGACGTCCTCTGCCGGGCGCTTGGGGCATCGCTCTTCGTCTCTCACGGGATTCGCACGGACGTGGAGACGATCCTGCTGCTTCAGAACACCGTCCAGATACGAGTCGCGGGGGACAAGGTCAAGCGTCTGAATCCGGATGAACGTTCGACAGCCGCTCTCATCCAGCGAGCACTCAACGCTCTTGCCGAGGAGGAGACCGAGAGCACGCCGGGTGTCTTCGTCTCTCGACGAACGCTTTTAGAGGCGCTCGATCGGCTCTACCAGCTGGGTGCTCGCCCTGTCTTGCTCCACGAGAACGGCGCGCGCGCGGAGGGCTTCGCTTTCCCAAGCGACCCGGCCTTCATCCTCTCGGATCACGTCGACTTCACGGAAGAGGAGGACAAGATTCTCAGCGAGCTTCCCCGTGTCTCGCTCGGCGAGCGGGCGCTTCACACGAGCCAGTGTGTGACCATCGTTCACTACCTCCTCGATCAGCGAGAAGAGGCCTTGGCGCAGGATCTCGTGCTCTGCCACATCGCTGTTGGAGAGCCGAAGGCAAGGATGATCAGCGGTCTTCTCGAGGACTTCGACATCCCCGTCAATCTCGTCTCGCACGTGCCGCCTTCCGTCTATCCGGTGACCTTCGATGGGCTCGCCGACATTCGGATCATGGTCCGGCCGCGAGATCTGACAAAGGCTCAGGAAGTCATTCGCGACTACTTCGAGGAGCCGATCGACGATTGACGGACGTCCGGCCGATCATGAGACTCTGGAGACAATCACCACGAACTTGTGACTTCGCTGAACAACGCAGGTGGATGGTCGAATGCCATCTGATGCGCCGCGGAATCCGTGACGCGCGCGTGCTTGCGGCGATGGCTCGGGTACCACGGGAGGCGTACGTGCCGGCGGAATGGAAGAGCCAGGCCTACGCCGATCATCCCCTCCCAATCGGGGAAGGGCAGACGATCTCTCAGCCCTACATCGTTGCGCTGATGACCGAAGCTCTGGAGATTCCTGAAGACGCCAAGATCCTCGAGCTTGGAACGGGCTCCGGATACCAGACAGCGGTTCTGTGCGAGATCAGCCCATCGGTGTGGACGATCGAGCGCTCTCCAGCGCTGTTCTTCGCTGCGCGAACGCGCTTGGCGGAACAGGGCATTCAAGGCGTGCAGTGCGCCTGTGGAGATGGGACCGCTGGGCTGCCGGCCGAGGCTCCGTTCGACCGAATTCTCGCGACGGGGAGCCTTCCTTCGATTCCCGAAGATCTCATCCGGCAGCTGAGGCCGGGGGGGATCTTCGTCGGGCCAATCGGAGGCCAAGTCGAACAAGTCATCCGGCGGATTAGGTACCATCCTGCTGGAAGCAGGTGTGATGAGCTGGGCTCGTGCAGATTTGTACCGCTGATCGGCGACGGCGGATGGCGTGAAGCGGATTTCGGCGTCAACTGAGAAGTACTCTCGGGAGAAGGAGACAGGATGCGCATGATCGATCTTCGAAGTGACACGGTGACTCGCCCCACGAGCGGCATGCGAAGGGCGATGGCAGAGGCCACCGTTGGCGATGACGTTTTCGGCGACGATCCGACGATTCAACGCCTTGAGGAGCGAACCGCGGCTCTTCTCGGCAAAGAGGGTGGCCTGTTTGTCGCCAGCGGCACGATGGGAAATCTCGTCGCCATGCTGACGCACGCCGGACGCGGCGACGAGATCATCCTCGGTCACTTGGCGCACACGTTTCTCTACGAGGCGGGCGGCTGCTCTGCGCTCGGCGGGATTCACCCCCACGTGCTCCAGAATGAGCCGGACGGGACGATCGATCTCGAAGCGATCCGGCAGGCCGTTCGAAACCCGGATGATCCTCATCAGCCGCCGACCCGTCTCATCTGCCTCGAGAATACGCACAACCGCTGCGGCGGAATTGCGTGGCCTCCGGAGCACGGAGACGCCGTGGCTGCCTTCGCGCGCGAACGAGGACTCGTCGTGCATCTTGACGGCGCGCGCCTGTTCAACGCGGCCATCGCGCTGGGTGTCTCTCCCGAGAAGCTAGCTCGCAGCGGCGACTCTGTGATGGTCTGCCTGTCCAAAGGGTTGGGGGCCCCGATTGGCTCCGTCCTCTGTGGAGATCGGACGTTCATCCTGAGGGCGCGGCGGATGCGGAAGATGGTGGGCGGCGGAATGCGCCAGGTGGGCGTACTTGGCGCCGCAGGTCTGTACGCACTCGACCATCACGTCGACCGCCTGGCAGAGGACCACGAGAACGCGGCGGTGCTTGCCCGAGGAATCGCCGAGATTCCGGGCCTTGACTGTCGCCAGGGGGTGTCATCCTCCACGATGTGGACGAACCTGGTCTACTTCGACGTGAACGGGGCCGACGCCGGCGACCCGTCGCTGGATGCAGCTTCGTTGGCCGAGCGTCTTCGTGATCGAGGAGTACTCGCCATCCCTTTGGGCACGAGTGGTCGGAGAATCCGTATGGTGACGCACCTCGATGTGTCAGCGTCGGACATCGAAGTTGCCCTCGACGCCCTGCGGTCCGCCATGAACGAGACATGAGTCCGACCTCCGGCTGAATCAGGTACGAGTCCGAAACCCTCTACGCGCTTCGAACGTTCGCACAGATCCCCTATCGTCGAGACTACCGGGTGGTGACTGCGGCCTCTCGCACCAGCTGAGGCTGCCGTCCCGAATCATCGATCACGAAGGGGGAACGATGAAGGGGCTAGCGACTCTGCTGATGACACTGGTTGTGATCAGCATTACAGCGAGTGCCGGCCCTCTGGAGATGTCGTTCGGTGGTGGGCCATCGGCGATGTCTCTGGGGAGCATCAACGCCTCGATCGGCGTCTTCAACACGCTCATCGCACATCTAAACGAAACGTTCGCTGTGCACCCTGACGTCTCAGGAACCGTCGATCCGCTCGACCCGATGGTCAGTGGACTGTCATTCCGGGTCGGGGAGCGATTCTGGCTCACGGACTGGTTCGGGCTTGGCGCGTCCGCCGAGTACTTCAGCTCTTCCACCGACACGCTCGGTTACTACGAGGGGAGCGAGATCTCGACGATTCAGGTTGCCCTTGACTTGACGACCGTTGGCCTGTTGGTCGGCGGCCGGGCGACGTTCCTTGATGCGGGACTCCGCCTCGCAGCTGAAGGCGGGATTGGCTACTACTACGTCGTCTCGAATCGTGCAGTCGTGTTCGAAGTTCCAAGCGAGTACCCAGACGTGATCTCTGGCGTGCCGCCCGAGGGGGATGAACGTTATACGGGAGGCACGTTTGGATTCGAGCTCGGGCTTTCCCTCTCTTACCCGGTTGCCCGATGGTTCTCGATCGGCTCCTTCGTTTCCTACCGAGCCGCGACGGTGAGTGTCGTGACCGATTCGGTGGGGAATGAACTTGACTTGGACGGAGACGGCACGCCGGAAGCAATCGATCTCGATGGGATCTCGGTCCGACTGTCGCTCTCCTTCAACATCGATCTCTCCCTTAATGGGGAAAAGGAGTGACGATGAAGACGATACGACTCATCGTGGCCGTCGGTACGGCCATCCTCGTCGTCGCCTCGCTCTCCGGATGCCTGAGACGCTCGCAGCCGGAGGCGTTGTTCACAGCATCGCATACGGAGGATGTGATCCCGTTCACCGTGGGTTTCGACGGGACGCTCTCCTTCGCGCCCGACGGAGACATCGTCTCCTACCTGTGGACATTTGGAGACGGGGGGTCGGACACGGGCCCGCTGGCGGAGCACACCTACGTGGAGGACGGAACGTACGAGGCGAGACTGATCATCGTTGATGAGAACGGCCTCTCCACGGAGACGAAGATGACGATCCACGCGCTCAATCCGCCTCCGACCGCGGGGTTCAGCTACAGCCCGAAGAGCAACATGGAGGGGGTCTACTTCGTCTCGTGCAGTGAGGACATCACCTTCGACGCGGAGGAACTCTGTTCCGATGACGGATCGATCGTCTCGTACGAATGGTACTTCGGCTATCGCCTACCGCCTGACTACAAGATACCTGCGACGGCGACGGGACCCGTAGTTACGCATAGGTTCCTCTACGCGGGGACCTACAACATTGTCCTGACTGTCACGGATGACGATGGTGGAACATCGACTTACACGGAGCAGCTGGACGTCAAGGGCGGTCCGCCCTGTAATGCGGATCTCCCCACCGATGAAGGCGGAGGGACCTGTCAATGAGAGCGAAACGCCTCTTCTTTCTCGCCCTGATGGTTGCTCCGGTCTTCCTGTCAGGTTGCCTGTTCGACAGCATCCTCGGTGACATCGTGAATCGCGTCCCGCGGGCGGTCATTGACGCTGCTCCGGCGAGTGGCACGGCGCCCCTCACCGTCGATTTCGACGCGCACTACTCGCATGACGACGACGGAGTGATCGCCGAGTACCACTGGGACTTCGGGGATCCGGTCGATCGCGCAGCGGGGCGCGAACCCGCGTGCGCCCACACATACGCACACACTGGAACCTACCTGGCGACCCTGACCGTCGTTGACGAGGAGGGGGCAACCGACTCCCAGCAGATGGCCGTCGTCGTGACCAACCCGCCCCCCGTCGCGCAGGCGGCGGTGAGCAACGACGCCCCGGAGCCTGGAAGAGAAGTCCAGTTCGATGCATCCGGATCCTACGATCCCGATGGGACGATTGCGATCTACATGTGGGATTTCGGAGACGACACGACGGCGAACGGTCAGACGGTGACTCACACCTACTTGACCGGTGGATACTACGTCGTCACGCTGACGCTGACCGACGACGAGGGAGCCACCGCATCGACGCTGGTCGGAATCAACGTTCTTCCCGGCCAGAGCAACTGCGGAGGCGGCAGCGCCACGTGTGGAGAGGGGGATCCGGAGCCGTACGCTGTGATCATGGGCATCCCCTCCTGTTCCGGGGGAAAAACGGGCGTTCCTATCCGGTTCGACGGATCCGCGTCAAGGCCCGGCGAGGGAGCTTCTCGCATCACGAGCTATAGCTGGGATCTTGGCGACGGGACGACGGCGACGGGAGCTGTCGTGACGCACGTCTACACGACGCCGCAATCGGTCGTCTTGTCGCTCACCGTCACCAATGAGTTTGGGCAGACGAACACCGCAGCGTTCAGATTTGCGATTGGATCGTCTACCTGCCCGTAGGATTCATCGGTTGTACGTACTGCGCGTGCGGCCGCCGGACGCCCTGGCCCGTCGGCCGCACTTCCTAGTCGACCAGGTAGAAACTCGACACGAGATCCAGATCGATCAGCCCGCCTTCGGCATCGAGGTGCTCCATCACCAGCAAGATAGGTGCCTCGCAGTGAATGTCGAGCATGCCCCACGTCGTCCCGTCTGCGAACCGGCTCTCGACGGGGAGTAAGGCGGCGCTCGTCCGCGCGTCAAGGCTGAACGAGCGCATCGACAGTCTGTTGCCGGCCTCATCGTGGACGTAGATCTCTCCGCACACCGGCTCGTCGTACGGATTGACCAGCAGCAGAAGCGTCGAGCGGTTCATCGTCGAGGCGTAATTGGCGGTCATCCAGTAGCCCGCGTATTCGATCTCTTCGAGCGGTATGAGAGAGGCGATGACGTTCTCGACCGACCGCCATCGGTCTCCGAGACTGATCCACGCCGCGAGTGCGAAGCGGCCGGTTGTCTGTACGCTGACGAGCCCCCACGCCTGTTCGCCCTCGGGATCGATCTCGATCACAACCGCCTCGGAAGCGAACCCTTCGAGCGTCACATTGGCACGTGTCACGATTCGTCCATCGGCGTCGTATGCCTTGAGAAGACCGGTGGCCACGTCGTCGTTCAGGTTGGTCACGACGACGACGGTTCGGCGGCCCTCGGTCGAGTCGTGGTAAAGCGCGTAGGTTCGTGCGAAAGCACACAGCCCGAAGCATATTGGCGCAAGAATGCACAGGGCCCCGACCAGGGCGCACGCCATCCATCGTTTCACGGAGACTCCTCTCACACGGCTTGGGCCATCATGGTGCAGCTACAGACTCCGGCAACACGTCGGCCAGGAATTGCCCAGTGTACGAGGTCGCGACGGCGACGAGATCCTCGGGTGTACCCGTCGCGACAACGCGACCGCCTCCGTCGCCACCCTCCGGGCCGAGGTCGATGATCCAGTCTGCTGTCTTGACGACGTCCAGGTTGTGCTCGATCACGATGACTGTATTGCCGGTGTCCACAAGCCTGTGAAGTACCTCGAGAAGCTTGCGGACGTCCGAGGCATGGAGCCCTGTGGTCGGCTCGTCGAGGATGTACAGGGTCTTCCCCGTCGAACGCTTCGAGAGTTCCTTCGCCAGCTTGATCCGCTGGGCTTCGCCGCCCGAGAGCTCCGTGGCCGGTTGCCCCAATTCGATGTACGACAGTCCCACGTCGAACAGCGTCTGGAGTCGACGCCGGATCCGAGGCACGTTCTCGAAGAAGGAGAGCGCCTCTTCCACGGACATCCTCAGGATGTCCGCGATCGATCGGTTCTTGTACCGGACCTGAAGCGTTTCCCGGTTGTATCGCGTTCCCTTGCACACGTCGCACGGGACGTAGATATCGGGAAGGAAGTGCATTTCAATCTTCTCTTGGCCCTGCCCCTGACACGCCTCGCAACGTCCACCCTTCACGTTGAAGCTGAAGCGCCCCGCTGCATAGCCGCGAAGCTTGGCGTCCGGGGTCTTGGCGAGCAGTGCTCGGATGTCGTCAAACAGCTTCGTGTAGGTCGCCGGGTTCGAACGCGGCGTCCGCCCGATCGGAGACTGGTCGATCTCGATCACTTTGTCGATGTGGTCGACCCCTTCGATGTCCCGGTACGCGCCCGCCCGGCGGACGGAGAGGTGCAACTTGTGTGCGACGGCGCGGTAGAGAACCTCCTCGATCAACGTGCTCTTTCCCGATCCGGAGACGCCAGTCACGCACGTGAAGCACCCGAGCGGGAACTCGACATCGATGTCTCTTAGATTGTGCTCCTCGGCACCGAGTACCTTGAGTCGTTTGCCATTCCCGGCCCGGCGCGTCTTGGGAACCGGGATCCGAAGAGTTCCCGAGAGGTACTGGCCCGTGATCGAGTTCGGACAGGCTGCCACCTCTTGCGGCGTTCCCGACGCGACGATGTGTCCACCATGAGATCCTGCCCCCGGTCCGAGATCGAGGATGTGATCGCTCTCGCGGATCGTCTCTTCGTCGTGCTCGACGATGATCACTGTGTTCCCCAGGTCGCGCAGCCCCTTGAGCGTCTCAAGGAGGCGGCGGTTGTCTCGTTGGTGCAGACCAATTGACGGCTCGTCGAGCACGTAGAGGACGCCGGTTAGCTGACTTCCAATCTGGGTCGCGAGCCGGATGCGCTGCGCCTCTCCTCCGGCGAGCGTCCCGGCCTGACGGTTGAGTGTCAAGTAGTCGAGTCCGACGGCGACCATGAATCCTAGACGCGCCTTGATCTCCTTACTGATCTGCGCGGCGATCATCATCTCCCGAGTGCTGAGATCCAGCTCGTCGAAGAAGGCGAGCGCCTTCCGGATGGAGAGTGTCGTGACTTCGTGAATGTTCAGGCCGTCGATGGTGACCGCGAGGACCTCCGGCTTCAGTCGCGCGCCCCCGCAGGCGGGACAGGGCAGCGTCGCCAGGTACTGCTCCAGCTCGCTGCGCCAATGGTCCGACGACGTCTCACGATACCATCGCTCGAGACTGGGCACGATCCCGCGGAATGGACGTTTAATCGTGCGCGAGTATCCGCTTTGGGACTTGTAGTGGAAAGTGATCTCCTCGTCGCCCGTTCCGCCGAGCACGACGTCGAGTGTCTCCTTCGGAACCTCTCCAAGCGGTGTGTCAAGCTCGATCTTCAAGTGCTCGGCCAGCGCCGCCATTTGCGCCTGGAACCAGCGACTGGATGTGGTTGCGAACGGGATCAGACCACCGTTCAGTAGGCCGAAGCGGGGATCCACTACAAGCTCCGGATCGATCTCCTTCCGGTAGCCGAGGCCACTGCACTCGGGACATGCGCCGTAGGGATTGTTGAAGGAGAACATGCGCGGAGAGAGCTCCTCATAGCTGACGCCGCAGCGGATGCAGGCGTAGTGCTCGCTGTAGAGCTGCTCGGTTCCGTCGTCGCTCAGGATACTGATGAGGCCTCCGCCGTGCTTCAGCGCCGTCTCGACCGAGTCAGCAATTCGCCCCCGTTTCTTCGGCTCGACGACAACGCGGTCGACCACGACCTCGATCGTGTGCTTGCGGTTCTTGGCGAGTTCGATCTCCTCGTAGAGCGTTCGGGTCACTCCATCGACGCGGACGCGCGTGAATCCCTCTTGGCGGATCTCCTCGAACGTCTTCCGATACTCGCCCTTCCGCCCGCGCACGATCGGAGAGAGGATCTGGACCTGCGTCCCTTCAGGGGAGCTCATCACGGCGTCGACGATCTGCTCCGCCGTCTGCTGGCTGATCGGATCTCCGCACGTGGGGCAGTGCGGGTGACCGATGCGAGCGTAAAGGAGACGGAGGTAGTCGTAGATCTCGGTCACGGTTCCGACGGTCGAACGCGGGTTGTGGCTTCGGGTCTTCTGATCGATCGAGATGGCAGGAGAGAGGCCCTCGATGAAGTCCACGTCCGGCTTCTCCATCTGTCCGAGGAACTGACGTGCGTAGGCCGACAGGGATTCGACGTAACGACGTTGCCCCTCGGCGTAGATCGTGTCGAACGCGAGCGAGCTCTTGCCCGAGCCGGAGATCCCGGTAATCACGACGAGTTTGTCGCGAGGCAGCACGACATCGATGTCCTTGAGATTGTGTTCTCGGGCGCCCTTCACGTGAATGACGTTCATGTCTCCTTCTTCAGCTCCCGGATCTCGTCTCGAAGATTGGCGGCGAGTTCGAACTCGAGCCGCCTGGCCGCCTCGAGCATCTGCTTCTCTAGGTCCTTCAGCACGGTCACCATCTCGACGTGCGATGTTGGCCTCGGCCGCTCGCGCACGGCCTGGGGCTGAGGTTGGGAGGATCGAAGGGACTGCATGATGTCGGTGATGGCGCGCTCGATCGACCGCGGTGTGATTCCGTGTTCCTCGTTGTAGGCGATCTGGACTGCCCGCCGTCGGTTGGTCTCGCTGATGGCGTGAAGGATCGAGTCGGTCTGTACATCGGCGTACAGGATGACCCTTCCACGGACGTTTCGGGCTGCTCTGCCGATCGTCTGGATCAGTGAGGTCCCCGAGCGGAGGAAGCCCTCCTTGTCCGCGTCGAGAACCGCGACGAGCGAGACCTCCGGAAGATCGAGACCCTCGCGGAGGAGGTTGATCCCGACGAGCACATCGAACTTCCCCAGCCGCAACTCCCTCAGGATGTCTATCCGATCGAGAGTGTCGATCTCCGAGTGCAGGTAGCGGGCTCGGACACCTAGGTCGACAAGGTACTCCGTGAGATCTTCGGCCATGCGCTTCGTCAGCGTCGTCACCAAGACACGATCCTGTCGGCCGACGACGGTTCGGATCTCGCCGAGCAAATGATCGATCTGGCCCCTGACAGGATGGAGCACGATCTCTGGGTCGATGAGGCCCGTGGGACGGATGATCTGCTCGACCGTCTTCCTGCTGTGCAACGCCTCATACGGCCCCGGCGTAGCAGATGTGAAGATGACCTGGTTGATCCGCTCCTCGAACTCGGAGAACGTGAGAGGACGGTTGTCAAGGGCCGATGGCAGACGAAATCCGAAGTCGACGAGCGTCGTCTTCCTGGATCGGTCCCCGTGATACATGCCACGAACCTGTGGCACCGTCTGGTGGGACTCATCGATGACGAGCAGAAAGTCGCTCGGGAAGTAATCGATGAGCACCGACGGCGGCTGCCCCACACTGCGTCCGTCGAGGTGACGGGAGTAGTTCTCGATCCCCGAGCAGTAGCCCATCTCCTGCATCATCTCCAGGTCATAGCGCGTTCGCTGCTCGAGACGCTGCGCCTCCAGCAAGCGCGTCTCGCTTCGCAGCTTTGTCAGTTGCTCCTCGAGTTCCGCTTCGATCCCCTCGACCGCCTTCTTTATCTGATCCTCCGGGGTGATGAAATGAGAGCCAGGGTAGATCGTGATCTCCGACTCTTCACGGATCGGGTGTCCCGTAATTGGATCCAGGATCGCGATCCTCTCGATCTCGTCGCCGAAGAACTCGAGTCGGATGATGCGTTCCTCATACGCGGGGATGATCTCGACCGTGTCTCCGCGAGCGCGGAACGTCCCTCGCTCGAACCCGATCTCGTTCCGGTTGTACTGCAGCGTGATCATCGCTCGCATGACATCGTCGCGATCCCACGCGTCGCCCTTTCTGAGGCCGAGCGACATGTCGTAGTAGCTCGCCGGGGATCCGAGGCCATAGATGCACGAGACGGATGCGACGATGATCACGTCTCGCCGTTCGAACAGCGCCGAGGTGGCGGCGTGTCGCAGGCGGTCGATCTCGTCGTTGATCGACGAGTCCTTCTCGATGTAGGTGTCGGTCTGGGGGATGTACGCCTCCGGCTGATAGTAGTCGTAGTAGGACACGAAGTAGTGCACCGCGTTATCCGGGAACAGTTCCCGGAACTCGTTCGCCAACTGCGCAGTCAGCGTCTTGTTGTGCGCGATAACGAGCGTCGGCCGCTGGACTCGCTGAATGAGGTGAGCGATCGTGAAGGTCTTCCCCGTTCCCGTTGCGCCCAACAGCGTCTGGAACTGCAAGCCGCCTTCGACGCCAGCTGTCAGCTCCTCGATCGCCTTCGGTTGGTCGCCCCGAGGCTGCAGACTATCCGTGATTTCGAATCCGGCTTTCTCTCCAACACGTGGCAGTCTCATCCCAGTGTCGGATGGTATCCACCTCTCGAAGGTCGATCAACGAATTCACTGAAGACAATGAAGGCGCCCGAAGAGAGGTCACGCGTGGCCCGAATCGCTCAGCGCACAATCCGGAAGCTCTCGAAGGCGCCTGAGGCCGGTTGCCAAGTCTCGTCAACCCGTTCGACCACGGCTGCGTCCGAGCCCACTCGCAGCCACGCGGCGAGTTGCTCCAACTGATCTCGAGGTCCTTCGGCGATGACGTGGACCGTGCCGTCGGGCCGGTTCGCAACGGTCCCAACCAGGCCGAGTGCCTCCGCCTTCAGTCTTGTGCTGTAGCGAAAGAAGACGCCCTGGACGATCCCGTGGGCGGAGGCTTCGAGTCGCTGCTGTTGTGCCTTGCCTCTGGTCGACAAGTCTCAGACCCCTTTCGGCCTTTGTCTTCCGCGTTAGGCAAACCGGCTGAGACCGGCCACCCTGGCGAATTCGATGGCCTCGCGAAACTCGTCTGCCGTGATCGTCCGTGCGAGCTCCGGAATCTGGTCCGCCTGGCAGCATGGATAATACTGATCCATCACGTTGACGTACGTGTCCCGCGAGATCGCGTCGGCGAGAAAACGCATGACCGTCTCCGTTCCGGCGAGACCGCGCGGCAAAACGAGGTGGCGCACGAGCAGCCCGTGACGAGCGACGCTTTCGTCGCCGAGTGCAAGATTGCCGACCTGACGATACATCTCACGAATCGCGGCCTGCGACCGAGCCACGTAGTCCGGGACGCCGGAGAGACGGGCCGCTGCCGCGTCGCCTCCGTACTTCGCGTCCGGCATGTAAATGTCGATGATACCGTCAAGCAGCCTCAGCACCTCCACCGAGTCATACCCTCCGGAATTCCAGACGATAGGGAGGCCGAAGCCGCCTTCTACAGCGATCGCGAGCGCCTCCACGATCGCGTGCACCTGGTGCGTCGGTGTCACGAGGTTCAGGTTGTGACATCCCGCCTCCTGAAGCTGCCAGAAGACTTCGGCTAGCGCCCCCGCGTCGAGCTCCGTTCCCGTGCGGTGGTGGCTGATCGTCCAGTTCTGGCAGAAGACACAACCCAGATTGCAGCCCGAGAAGAAGACCGTCCCCGATCCGTGCCGCCCGACCAGCAGTCGCTCTTCACCGAAGTGAGCGCCGAAGTTCGCCACGCGCGCCCGTTCTCCGATTCCACAGGCTCCAAGCTCTCCGTTGAGGCGCTCGGCGCCGCATGCGCGAGGACACAACTGACACGGAGACGCCAGATCCCGTAGTGCATCCGCCACGTGCCTCAGATCCCCTGCCGATCGTTGCATCGCGTCGACGTCGCCTCCGATCCTCCGGGATTGTACTCTGGCTTGGTCTGCCTCCTCGATTCCACTCCGTGGGCGATTGCCTTCCTGCACGTCGTGAGTAGAATCCGCCCTGAGTACACAAAGAAGGAGGAGGAGGAGAACATGGCCTTCGTTTCGAAGAAGGATCTCATCGAGAAGCTCCAGCCACTTGTGGAGCGACTTTCCCGATTGCGCGATGAACTCGACGCCCTCAATGATGAGGTCGATCGAATCGTCGACGAGGTCGAGGAGGCAATCGACGAAGCGGACGAGTGACTCGGGGAGGGTCCCCTTGATGGAGAAGTCTGAAGTATCTCCGCTGCCGGCCCTGAGCCATGCCACGCCGGGGAGGAGCACCCGAATGCCATTCCCGACGCAGACCGTTCGGGCGTGGGGCAGGTGGCGGCGCACGAACAGTCTCTCGCCCGTACTCGGGTCGCGGGAACCGAGAACAGTGCGTCCTACGCGCCTCCCATCAGTCTCCGGCGCGTTCGATCTAACAGAAGAGGTGAGATGCTCGCGATCGCAAGCGCTGCGGATCTTGCGGCGAAGTTGATCCGGTTCGATACGACGAATCCCCCTGGCCTTGAGGGAGCGTGTGTCCGTTTCCTCGCCGATCTTCTGGAAGACGCCGGTCTCCAGTGCGAACTCCTATCGAAGGACCAGGATCGCCCGAACCTCGTGGCTCGTCTCCCCGGGAGAGGGGCGGCTCCTCCGCTTCTTCTCTACGGTCACGCTGATGTGGTGACAGCCGATCCGCGCCGTTGGAGGCATCCACCCTTCGGCGGACATGTTGTCGATGGATGGCTCTGGGGGCGCGGCGCGCTGGACATGAAGGGCGCCGTCGCGATGATGACGTCGGCGGTCCTTCGCGCGAAGGCGGAGAGTGTGAGGCCAGCCGGCGACATCCTCCTTGTGATCCTGTCGGACGAGGAGGCCGGAGGGCGCTTCGGCGCACGTTTTCTCGTCGAGGAGCATGCACGACTCTTCGACGCCGTGCGCTTCGCGATTGGGGAGTTCGGCGGTGTCCCGATCGACCTCGCCGGTCGGAGGTTCTACGCTGTCCAGGTCGCCGAGAAGCAGCCCTGTTGGATGGAGGCGACGGTTCGGGGTCCCGCGGGTCACGGTGCGAAGCCGATGCGGGACGGCGCGATGGCGAAGCTGGCCCGGATCCTGCGGAAACTCGATCGCCGTCGGATGCCGATTCACGTTACACCGGTTGCACGCCGGATGATCGAGACGGCTGCCCCGCACGTCGCCCGATGGAAACGCCCGATCCTGCGCGCGCTCCTGCGCCCGCATCTGACCGATGCGATCCTTCGGCTGTTGGGAGGCGTGGGACAGGAGATCGAACCGCTGTTCCGCAACACGGTCAACGCCACCGTCGTGCGTGGAGGGGAGAAACCGAATGTGATCCCCAGTGAGATCATCCTCGGACTCGATGCGCGGATCCTCCCGGGGATGGACGTGGAGAGGTTCCTCACCGAACTACGGGCGATCCTCGATGGAGAGGCCGAGCTGAGGGTCCTTCTGCACGATCCCGCTCCGCCGTCGCCGGACTACGCTCTGTTCGATACGTTGGAAGGGATTCTCGCGGAGCTCGATCCCGAGGCCATTTCGATTCCGCTCTTGCTCCCAGGATCGACGGACGCGCGGTTCTTCTCGCGATTGGGGATCCAGACGTACGGATTCACTCCGATGAATCTGCCGTCCGGATTCGACTTCTTCTCGACGATCCACGGTGACGACGAGCGCGTCCCCGTCAAGGCAGTGGAGTTTGGAGCGGACGCGATCTTCCGTCTGATCGAGCGATACGACTCTCTCTAGCGTCCAAGAGACGTGAGCAGTGGGTCGAGAAGTGACAGGATGTGAGAGAGAGGCGGGACGTCCTCGTCGGTGAACTGGCAGACCTCGGTGGAATCGACGTCGAAGACGGCGACCACACGGTCACTCGCCTTCAGAGGGATGGCAATCTCGCTCTTCGATCGCGTATCACATGCGATGTGACCAGGGAATGCTTCCACATCGGGCACGACGACCGGCGCGCCCGAGGCGGCCGCGCAGAGGCAGACCCCGGTGCCCTTCAGAATCTGACACGCCAGCGGTCCTTGATAGGGTCCGACGTGGAGCTCGTCCGCACCTGCGACGAAGTAGAATCCAGTCCAGAAGTGATGGGGCATCTTCGCGTGAAGAACGGCGCAGATTGTCGCCATCGCCGCCGTGAGGCTCGGCGACGCATCCTCGATGAGTCCGCGCAGCTGTTCGAGAATCCTCTCGTACCGCGCCATCCGGCGATCATCCATATATCATCATCTCCGGCTCGATCCCACTGTCAGCGAGATCACTGGGTGGCCGGCGCGGGCCGCGACTCGGTCTGGTCGACGACCTCGTACCCGCTGTTGCGAGCGCCGCAGTGCGATTGCAGAAGCTCGGCGTAGCGAGCCGCCCACTGCTCGGCGCGGTCGGCTGGCTCGTCGGCCGGTACATAGAGAACGCCGAGAATCGTGCGCGTCGTCTCGGATGTCTTGGTCGCCATCGAGTCCTTCACCGGATTCCCGCATGGCTCCCAGCCTGAGGTCGTCTGCCGGCAGACCAGGAGAAGATCGGTCAGGTCGATGGTCTGTCCTGAAGGATTGAAAACGTAGGACTCGGCGTCGTCCCCACGTCGAACCAGAAGGTCGGGACCCGTGAGGTCTGCATCGAATACCGATCCGGGGAAACCGGACTCGAGGCTGACCGCATTGTTGACGTCGACGGGGCCGTTGATCAGCGGGAAAGAATCCGCGAGGGCTGCTCGCAGCAGGAATTCACTTGCCGGTTTCCCTCGGCCGCTGGGCTTGTACTTCCCGTATCTCAGCATTCTCCTGACGCGCATGCGCACGGAATCCGGAACGAAGTCTTCTCCTTTCGCCTTCACTCTAGCGAGGATCTCGCCGACGAAATCGGGCAATGCTACCGGGGGTGTCGGAGGCTCAATCTCTTCCGCCCATACCAAAGCCACAAGCGCCGGGGATGGGGCAAGGGACGGGTCCAGCCTCAAGGTGTAGGCGCGAGACACGTGAATCCTCGCCTTCCGTATCGATGCATCACTGCGGCGGCACATCGACCTGAGTCATCACGCGGAACGTCGTCGATACGCCGTTGGCGACGACCGTATACACGCCGTCTGGAAGCCTCTCAATCGCCAGTGGGACCGTGGCCTCGAACGGGGTGACTGTCTGTATGCACGGCTCATCAACCGGTCGACTGGTTGTCAGCGTCAACAGGAACGTGCCGGTGCTCTCGATGTACTCCTGCCGAATCTCGTCGACCTTCGCGCAGGCTTCGGGAACGGTGCCCATGACGACAGCGTTAGCACCAACGGGAGCTGTCCCGGTGAGATGGACATCGACCGCTTCCACATCGGCTTGCCGGTAGAGAAACTCGGCCGGCCCTTGGTCGGATCGACACCCAAGAAGCGAGAGGAGGAGCAGGGCAAAGCAGAGGAGAATAGCAAACCTGCGTGGTTTCACCGTGTTTCCCCCGATTCCGATTTCCGTGTCACGGCCTAATCCTACACGACAACACCGGCCTGCCAAAAGAGTGACCTGCGCCCGTGGTCTCCGATGGAGCCGGAACGGTCTTCGAAGTCTCCGTTTGCTCAGGTTTCGGTCGGCCTGCTCAACGAAGCGGGTCGCCAGAAGGCGACCCGCTCGCATGACCATCAGTCCTCTCAAGCGCGTGTCAGATCACACTCGCTGTAGATCTCCGGTCAGTCTCTGACCGTTAGCTTCCTTGAGCGCTCATTGTCGGCGGGATTCTCATCGCTCAGCAGGATCCGCAAGGTCATGCCGATCGGATCTCCCGCGGCGAGCACATCGCTGTAGTCCTCATCCTGCAAGAACTCAACACTCACTGTCGCTTGCTCGCCGGCATCGAGGAGCGGAAGGCCGACCACCCCCCGTTTCAGAACCCGGCCGGACGGGAGGGTGACTTCGAACATCACCGAGAATGTTCCGGTGCCCCGACTTCCGACGTTCTGGATGTTGCCGTAAACGAGAATCCGCCCCGGCTTCGCGCGGCCATTAACAGATGTGATCGAAAGATCGACATCGGACGCGGGTTCTGAGCTCTGGTCTGCGCCCTCGCCGATGATCGTCAACAGGAGTTCGGCTGCGTTGTTCAGCTCGGCATGTTCGGAGACTTGGCCGTCGCAGATACCGTCCTGATCGAAGTCCGCGATGCAATCGACGTGTACTCGAACCACGTATTGACCGGGCTCGAGGATGCTCGCTGCCAGGTCGAGCGAGCATGCGACTGGCAGTTGGGCGCCCGCGCCGATGCCCGGAAGATTGACAACGCCGAAGTACGGCGGGTCCGTGCACTCGAAGCCAACGTCTCCACACATCCGGCCGCGAACCGTCTCGAACAGGCCGTCCTCCAGTCGGAGAAGCTCGAACGCCACGTTGAACTCTCCGGCCGCGAGTGCGCCAGCATTGACGACGGCCAGAGCAAAGTTGACCTCGTCGACCTCGTCCTGGTTGATGGTCCCTCCTGGATACGATTGGAAGCTACCGGGAGCGACAAGGAGATCCGGGCCCTGGACGGCGAGCGTCCGGGATCCCACGTTGTTGATCTCGTTACGCTCCTTGACGATGTTGTTCGGATCGACTTCGGCCCGGACCCTGTGTTGGCCTGACTCGAGGAATCCCGTCTCTACATTCACCTGGATTGTCGTCGACTCGCCGATCCCGAGCTGAGGGATCACGACATTCGCATCCGGCAGGACGGCGATGGTCTGTTCCCCATCAGAGCAAACGACTTGCTGCTGGGCGGGCGTGCCGCCCTCGGCCAGCTTGCAGTAGGAGAATCGGACGGAGGACGCTTCGGAGGGTAGCTCGCCGATATTGCTGACCGTTGCGGAGATCCGTGCGGTCTGCCCGTGCTGGAGTGAGCTTCCTGGTTCGATGGAATCGATCTCCACGATCAGATCCGGGAGCCTCGACGCGAGGAGCGTCAGTGTCGTGATGAGCTCATTGTTCGCCTCGTCGAGTTCGTCGATCAGGTCCGTTGCGTCTGCTGCGACGCGAATCTCGTAGATTCCTGGGGGCAGAGCGATCACCGGAAGGACGCCCACGAGCCTTTCCTGCGCGCCGGCAAGGAGCGTAATCTCCCCGCAACTGACATCGTCGCTGCAGGGGAAGGTCTCCCATCGTCGTCCGCCCTTGACTCGGTAGTAGAAGCCGACATCGAATGGCTCGGCATCCGCGCGGCCCGTGTTCTTGATCACCGACGTGACTGTCACGGTGTCGGCGCGCCCCAGCTCGGCCGGTGAAGGGGGCGTCAACTCAAGACTCTCGGGATGTACTTCCGGTTTCTTCGCTTCCACTTCGAGAATCGTGAGGGTTCGAACGAGCTCGTTGTTCGCCTCGTCGGACTCGGACAACGTGTTGTCTGGATCGACCACAACCCTGACTTCGTACACCTTGGGAGCATCGAGCAGGCCGAGCCTCTCGGCGTCAAGCGTGATGGCGACTTCCTGTGGCTCCGCGCCCAGCTGCGCGATCTGGGTCGTTGCGAATCGAAGATGGTTGATGAAGAAGTCGACCTTCACGTTCTTCGCGAGGCCGTTTCCTGCATTGAGAATGAGCGACGTGACCCGCACCTCCTCATCGAGGCGGACGACAGGTCGATCGAAGCGTAGACTGCGCGGGTGAAGTTCGAGCGTCTGGATCGTCAGTGACGCACTGATGCTATTGTTCCCTTCGTCTTGTTCCAGGATCTGCTCGCTCGAGTCGACGATCGCGGTGATGAGGTACGTGCCTGGATCGAGTCCTAGGCTGTACGGATCGAGTGTTGCGACGATCGTCGTTGTCGCCCCCGTATCCGGAATGAAAGACGTGTCCGGCTGCAGAGGGATGCTGAGAGGCTCACCGTCGAGCAGAAAGCGAACGCTGAACGAACTCAACTGGTACTCGCCGGAGTTCTCGACCACCAGTGAGATGCTCCACGGATCCATCTCGCTCGTTCCGCCTTGGGTGAATGCCAGTTGCGTCGGCTGTAGCTCGGGTAGGCCCAGGGTCGAGCCAACCAGATCCATTGAAGTGGTCAGCTCGTTGTTGAGTTCGTCGACCTCGGGTATCTGGTTGGAGACGTCGGCGACCACCTTCACCTCGTAGCTGCCGAGGTCCATGTCAGCCGTCGAGATCTCATACGTCACCTCGAGGAAATCCTGCTGGCTCGGACCGAGATGCTCTTCGTCGAGCAATCCGAGCAGGATCCACGGTTCCCCCTCGCGCGCGGAACGGTAGAAGAACCCCACACTGAAGCTGTCCGCGCTTCGCGTTCCCGTGTTCGTGATTCGCGCGTAGATCTGCACGTCCTCGCCCCGTGTTACTGCAGAGGGCGGATCGAGGACAATCTTCTGGACGTGCAGCTCCGCAAGCCCATGCAGCGTCTGCCCACTCAGGCCGACCGCCAACCCGGCAAGCAGCGCCACGGTCACGACTAGCGTCGCCTTCTTCATCCTCCTTGCCTCCCTCCGCATCATGTGTATCGGACTCTCCTTATCTTTCCGTTTGGATCATGAAGACAGTCCCGTTTTCTCCGCCGTAATAGTAGACGCGCACGAGTCTAGCGGCGACTCCCGTTCCCAACATGTAATCGTCGATGATCAGCGTCGACCGGACGACCACGCCCAAGGATTCTGCAGCATCGATCGGGAACGCCTCAACCCCGCTCGATTTCAGTACTCTGGGCATCCCGCTCGTGTCCACGAGAAAGATGCGCCCGGTTCGGCCATCCCACACCGGCGCGGATGACAGCCCGGACAGCGGTGAAGTTTCAGGTCCGGCGTACGTCCACATCTCCGTCCCGAACGCGTCGAGCGCGAAGAGTCGACCATCCTCCGTTGCGACATAGATTGGATCGAAGTCACGAGGATCGACGACGACGGCAGATACGGCGCTTCCAAGAGTCCCGCTCAGCGGATATCGCCACACCCCGGTTAGCTGGCTCCCGTCGCACAGAGTGTGTGCAGTGACCGTGCCTCCTTCGGTCCCGACGTAGACGGCGTTGGGACCGACGGCGAGAGCGCTAGGCGTAGACGAGAAGCCCGAGGCTACGCAGCGTGGCACAAGCTGCTGATCAAGTGCGTAGAGCGATGAGGCCGTCATCGCGTATACCTTTTGGCTGATGGTATCTATCCCAAGCGCGAGGATCGGCTCGACGGGGTCACTGCCCATCGCGAGGTTGCCGAACGCGTCGATGGCCAGCACGCCCGAGGTGGTGCCAATATAGACTGTGCCGTCACTGGCCGCTGTCATGCACGTGACGGACAAGGACTCGGGCAGAACGATTTCGTCCATCGTGATACCGGTTGCCGGCGCGATCATGTGAATGCTGCCGGCTTCGGTGGCAACGTAGAGGGTCACGCCCGGCACGAGTGCAAGGGCCGTCACCTCTCCTCCGCCGAGATCTACACTGAACAGCGTCGTTGGCACGTCGCCGTGGCGGAGCGCAATCACCGCTCCATTCGAAGATGCTGCGTAGAGGATGTCGGCGCTCGGGTCGAGCACAAGATGACGGACACTGCCGCCGATGGCAGTACCTTCTTCGACCAAGGCCGCTGCCACAGGGATCACCGAGAAGCTCGCTTCCAGCGTGTTGTCGCTCGTGAGATTGTCGTCATCCGTCTCTGTGATGACATTGTCGACATCCGCCGTTACGCGAAGGATGAACTCCCCTTCCAAGGATGTCGAGGGGCTGAAGGCCAACTCGAATGTGCCGTTCGGCCCAAGCCTGTCCACGGTGACATCGCGGACGGGTCCTCCGTTGAGCTGCTCGAACCGCACATTGAACGTGCCCGAGCCGACGGCGGTGCTAAGATTTCGGACGCGGGCGAACGCTGTCACGGACGTCCCGGTCTCCAGAGGGGTCTCCTTGGAGAACCAGATCTGCTCGATCGTGAGATTCGGCTTCACCATGCCCGTGACCTGCACGTGTGCCGATGTCTTGTTGTCCTCCTCTCGGCCGCGCTCGTCGATCTCGTTGGATACGTCTGCGATCCCCACAAGTTGGTAGGCGCCGGGCGTGGAGGGTGCAATCACGGTGCCGAGCTGCTCGGCAAGATCCACCTCGCTCTCGCCCGCAAGCGCTGGGACGCGGACGAAAGTGCCGGTTGGGACGCACGCTCCGTCTGGCCCTTGCCAGCAGAGGGTGACATCGAAGGCTCCCGCCGCCTCTTGGCCTGCGTTCCAGACGAACGCTTCGAGGATCGTGATCGCTTCGCGTGCGTCGATGTCTTGAGTGGGGGTCACTTCGAGCGTCTTGAAGACCACGTTGGGGTACGGCGTGGGTGGGATTTCCTGCCCACCTGCAAGAGAACCGATCCGGAAACCGACGATCATCTCGTTGTTGTTCTCATCCTGCTCGGCGACCTCACCGATGTTCGAGTGGAGGCCGGGTGAGTCGACGCGTACGCGGATTTGATAGAGTCCTGCCGGCCACTGATCGGTGGGGCAGCTCAGCTGGACCACCTTCGTGGAAGCGCGCGCAAGATCTTCGATGTCTTGACGTACGCAGAAGAACGGGCTCAGGCAGGCGTCAGCGTCGCAGATCTGTGGGAAATCCCCCCACGGCACGAGAGCGGACGCACGATAGCGCAGCGCGAATTCAACCTGGAAATGCCCCGTGTCGATGCTGCCCGAGTTTCTGAGCCTCGCGCTGATCGTTAGCACCTTCGGCGTCTCGGCGTTGCTGACGAGCGGCGAAGGCGGACTGATCTCGACCCGCGTCGGATGCACTTCTGCAAGTCGCGGGAGAGGAGAATTGACGACGATCGGGATGCGCATTTCGTTGTTCGACCGGTCATTGTCTGCAAGCTGCCCGTCCGGGTCGACAATCACGCGCAGCGAGTACGTGGAGGGAGGCAGGTCCGTCGTGTCGAGGTATCCTCTGAGGGAGACCTGTTCATTCTGCGCAAGCCCGCCCCCTCGGTAGTAGGCGGTATCGACGCGCGATCCATCGACGTAGAACCCGACGGTGAATGTGTCCGCGGTGAGCCTCCCGGTGTTCTCGACGATGCTCACGACCTCAATCGTATCCCCTTGTCGGATCGGCGCCGCGCCCAGCTCGACGCGGGTCGGACGCAGCTCGCTCCCCTGGATCGAGAGGCCCGTTGCGATCGAGTTGTTGTCCTCGTTGACCTCGGAGACAACGCCTGTGGCGTCGACCACGACCCGGATCTCGTAGTCTCCGGGCTCCTCAAAGCGTATCTCCCGGTATGCAGACACCGTGTTGAGGCCTTCTTCGATCGGCACCTGGCCGATCTCGTAGCTTCCCGCGAACTCCCAGGGATCTTCGATGCCGGAACCGATCTTGCGGACATAGTAGTAGACATCGATACTGCCCGCCTCCGGCACCGCGATGCTCCCCCCGACGTTGACGACGGTCGCCTGGACGCCGACGGTGGGACCGCTCGGAAGACGCCACTCCACCGGCGCGTCTTGCGTGAATGTGATCTCGATCGGTCGCAGTTCGGGCAAATCTAGCAGAGAAGGCTTGATCGTCAGGTAGCCTAAGATGGCGTTGTTGTCCGGGTCCTGCTCAGACAGCCCGCCGGGCGGCGAAATCGTGGCTCGCACGGCGTAGATCGTCTCTGTCAATCGGAGCTGATCGAGCTGCCGTCCGACCTCGACACTCAGAGGCGTCGAGCCTGCCAGGATGTCCCGTGCGTTGGCCCCCTCAGGGAGAAGGATGGCGGCAAGGAGTGCATCCAGCTGTGCGGCGCTGTCGAACACGCGCTGAACTGTCCGTCGCGCGCCGTGCGTCAGACCCGGGACGGACGCCGAGCCGACCGCAACGAACGACGCGTCTGCGATCAGAGATGCGATCTCCGTTCCGGCGACGCGAGCACAGAGGAACGTTGCTGACAGCCCGAGACCGTCCGCGGTCTCATCCGCCGGTTCCACATCGACGGCCATCCTCTCACCCGTCGCCGGGTCGAGGCACACGAGCGGCGCGACTTCGAAGAGGACCTCGAATTTCCCGGACTCACTGTCGCCTGTGTTCTCGATCTCGGTGCTCAGGCTCGTTGTCTCTCCGCGCTCGATAGGGGAGGCGGGTGTCGACTCGAGGCTGAGTGGACGAAGCTCCGGCTTGAGTGGCAGCACGGTCAGGAAGGTCGAGCACTCGTTGTTCGTCTCGTCGACCTCCGGAATCTCGTTATCCGGGTCGACGGCCACCGTAACTTCGTAGACTCCCGGCACGAGAGCTCCGGTGTCGATCGTGGAAGAGGCTTCGAGGGGTGGGCCTTGACCGATCGACCCGAGGGAGAGCAGCTCGAAGCCGCAAGCCTCCTCCTTGTCTACCCGACGCCACTCGAACAGGACTTCGGCGGGTTTCCCCGGAGAGAAGGCTCTGGCGTTCAAGATCACTGCATGAACCTCAACTCTCTCGCCCTGGAGAACCTCTGAGCCTTCGACAAGGGAGATGCAGCTACTCGCATACGACTCCAACGTCAGGTCGGGCAGCTCGCTTGCCGGATGGACCAGCCATGCACCTCCCCCCACGAATCCCAAGACTAGAACAAGGATACGGAGGTTCCGCCACCTAGAGCGACTCATCCAGCCCCCTTTGCGTGCTCCTCTTCCTGCCTCGCATCTGACCATGTCATCGAATCTAGCGTCCTCGGACGCGTCGGATTCCTCCTAGAAGCTTCCCCAATCCCAATACCACGACTCCCTGCCGGCGCGTGTGAGATCGTACACGTACAGACGTCCGTCGCTCGCGCCGAAGAGCAGCACTTCGAGAAGCGGCTGACTCATCGAGTCCATCTCATCGAGGACGGCGACAGCTGGTGCAGTCAGCACGGCCGGCTGTGGATCATCCAGTGTCACCTTGAATGGCTCGTAGTTGCTCTGACTACCTGAGGGAGAGCCGCTCACGGCATCGTACGTCGGCCAGAGAACGGCCTCCACGGGCTCGCAGAGGCTCGCGCTGAACGACCGCAACTCCCCTTTGTCGGTCGTGACGAAGACGGCTCTCGGAATCGCATCGAGCGGTTCGGACAGCACGGCAATGCCCGTCGGGAGTCCCTGGAACCGAGGCCTGTCGGCGCATGGTGCGTCGGAGCTCACGAGAGCGAGCGTCGCGTTCTGGGCTCGCACCCTGTAGACGTCATCCTCCGAGGCGGCGTAGATTTCGGCCGTCCCTGTAGAACTTCCGCCCAGACCGAGGGCCACAATCTCGCAGCGAGTGCAGACGGTGATCTCGGCGGGGTTCTGTCCGCTCGCTGGGTTGTGGAACAGGGCCACGGCTCCTTCCGCGAACGTCGCTCCCACCGATCCGTCGGCGAATTCCTTCGCGACGATCGAAGAGGTCAGTGAAGCTCTTGTCACTTCGTTGGTGTTCGGTGCGGACGTCGCGGATGCCTCGAAGTGATACACATTGTCCTCCGAGGCGAACCAGATGTGTCCCGCCGCCCCTGCTGCTGAGACGATCGGTAGCTTGTCCGAGTCGGTCATCTGCCAAAGGAGGGAGCCGCTTCGACTGTTGTACGCGAACAACCCCCGGGAGGTCGCGAAAACGACCATGTTTGCGTTCTTGACCACGAGCGGTGGGTTGTGCACGGTCAGTCCGCCGCTCCCGGGGAACGCAACCGGTCCCCAGAGCGGGTGATAGTCCTGGCCCGGGAAGAGCCCGCTCGGATCGTAGACGGTGTCCTGGATTCCGTATGCGTTCCCGTCTTCCGTCGCGACAAAGACACGCACGACGCCGTTTGCGTCGGCATGGGCTGCAACCGCCACGATCTGCGAGGCCGTCGCCGGCTGCCACGGGTCGGCCCAACGGGTCCCGGTCTCCTTGATGTAGTAGCGCGGCGCGAAGCCGGCATCCATCGCGAGTTCGTTCGCGTAGAGCGAGGACCCAGCACTGGAATCCACGGCATGGAAGACGAGGAAGGCGCTAGCACTACCGAGGCTTCCCACTCCTTGCACGGCGACAGGCGCCAACGAGACGGACGCTTCCTCGGCAACATCGCATGTTGGGCAGCAGGCATCCAGATCGGGGAACGTCCACAGATCCGCCCACGAGAAAACTCGAATCTCGCCTCCCTGCTCCGGCAAGTAGACCGGATCGCTGATGGACGCTCCGGAATTATCGCGTGCCTGGACCTTCAGCTGGATGACTTCCGCCTTTCCGAGTTCTGCGGAATCCAGTTCAAACGTGTACTGGAAGTAGAGCCGGAGGGTCTTCTCCTCGCCGGGCGCGATGGAGAGGGAGCGATCCATGATCCAGCAGGCATTGCTTAGCTCCTGGAAACCTGCGGCATCCGTATCCGCGCTCCGATACCAGCACATGAGCTGCGGCTCTCCGTTGTCTCCTTCCATGAAGTCCGCGAGCTCCAGATTGCTCGTTCCGAGGTTCATCACTTGCACTTCCACCAGCTTCGCACTTCGGTAGAAGTCGTTGAAGTAGTCTTGGTGAACGCGCGCGACCGTCTCTCCCATGGCGCAGAGGGGAACCACCGGGGCACCCTCGAGAGTCCCCGAGGCGGCCACGAGTCGACCGGCTTCATTGAGCAGGAACCCCACGTACGTGCCCTCTCTGAGTACCGTCAGCGTTCTCAGCGCGGGGGTCTCGTCGGCGATCGCTACGTCGAGATCCCCTACGGCGAACACGTTGTAGAGGCCCGGGCGGATGAGATCCAGATTCCACTCAACGACAGCACGACGGAAGGACCCCGCTGCGAGGTAGAAACCAGGGACGATCGCCGAGCCGATTCGGGCCGTCTCTTTCGTGATTCGATCTTCATAATAGAAGGCGACTTCGATCTCGTCTGCCGTCACCGTCTCGGCGTTTGGTGCAAGGACGGCGGCGATTCGCACGACGTCGCCTACGACGGCCGAATCCGGCGGGAGTCCTGCATGCTCAGAGATGACCTCGAACTCGAGTCGCTCCAACGTTGCCGACGCGCCTAACGCTCCCTGCGACAGACCGACGAGAACGAATGCCGACAAGAGAAGCAACGCCCAAACCGACCGACGCGCATCCGCCCCAACACCAACCATGTCTCACCTCTCTTGCGATCTACGTCATACTCGGCCGCTTCACGAGCTGCTTCGTAAAGACCGCGCGGGGATCCACAACGGATGCGAGGCTCCTGCGTTAGTTTGGTGCTTTGCCTCCTCGCGGTGCTCCAGCCAACGTTTCCCCGCTCTCTGTCTGTACTACTCTTCTCCGCTACAGATTCGCCTGCAGAAGGAGGATCCCGATGTCGGGATAGATAAAGCCGACCGCTTCACTGCACATCGACGGACCGCCCGCAGCTCCACTGATCGTGTAGGGCGGGTCCACCTCGTGCTCGGCTGCGTACGCGTCGGCATCCTCGAAGTCAATCTCGACAACGCGGTTTTGCAGGCGATCGATTGCGATCCCGGCCTCTCCCTCGAGCCACTTGTCGAGCTCGCGTCGCCCTTCGACACGATCATCGCTCGCCGGGTCCTTTCCATTGAGCAGCTCCATCGCAGCATCGAGCCGCTCGACGAGCTCGTTCTCGATGCCGAACACGAGATCGAAGAACACGTCGACCGTGCTTTCGGCAACGCCCTCAAACGGATCGTCCGAGGCCAACTGGACTGCCATGGCGACATTCTCTTTCACGATGCCTATGCAGTGCGGCTTCGCGAAACGATCGGCCGCGTCGCGCAGCGGCGAAATGCCGAAAACTCCCGCTTCGAGTCCGCGGACCATGTCGAGGGCGATAATCGTCCACACCTCGGGATCCAGCACGATCCCCGCCGACTCGAGGGCACCGCGTGGATCCGCTAGGAAGGCCTCTCGCTCGGGCCCGAGATCCACGCCGGTGATGCCGCTCATGTACTCCTCAATGGCCGGCAGCTCAGTGAGGACACCGAAGTAGAACGTGTAGGTCTCCCACACGGAGAGGTCGGCAGGGGCGCCGACGAGGACACCAGCGAATGAGAGAGTGAACAGTGCCACGATCAGCAGCAGCGAAACACGAAAAGCTGGTCTCGCCTGAGAGAATGGCCTCCTACGCATGAACTCGACCTCCTTGTACGCAGTATAGGTTATTGAACGGCCCTTTTGAACCCCTTTGAGAGTGCTCATCTTGACCTCCTCTCCGAGTCGCCGCTTCTTCTGTCCGGCGACTGCCCTGAACGTACACGTACGCACGCCGTGCGTTTCGCATGAGCCCTCGCAAGCGGAGCCAGTCCTGGGGTTGCGATGT